>LDZU01010428.1_pt1 | contig 92713 bp, 73 predicted proteins | sample 615531 | NCBI WGS metagenome assembly LDZU01 (sample SAMN03408293, study PRJNA278302) | terrestrial metagenome | isolation source: oil reservoir sample SB2 | place: USA: Alaska, North Slope, Schrader Bluff formation | collected 2011-09 | reverse complement strand
ATCTTGACCGAAATGCTCACTATCAGTGAGGAACAAGCAGCTGTGCTTCAGGATGGGCTTGATGCACAACAAGCACAATTGCTGCAGGAGTATCAGGTTGCCATCGGTGCGGATGCTCAACTGCAAAGTGAAGACGGTGCAAGCCAACCATTTAATGTCAAAATGGATGCGATCCGAGCGCAGCGCCTTGACCAGGAGCGCACACCGCGCATGGTTATCGCAATTCTTCTGGCGGCAATTCCACTGACCATCATGATCAAAAAGAAAGAACAAAATTGGAAATGGTTTGTGGGGGGAACGATTTGTTATCTTGTGATCTTCAATCTCATGTATGCGGTCATCATGCACAAGACCTATTCCTTGAGTTCACTGGTCAGCGCCGGAGACCTGATCCTTTCCACCGCGCTATACAGCGGCATCGCGTTACTGACTGCCTGGCTGCTGGTGATGCTGGCGCGCAAGGATCTTTCCAAGGGTTCCGCTCACGCAGCTGGTACCAGCCTGAATTTGATTTTTATAGTGCTGTATGTGCTGGCTCTACCGGTCCTGTGGAGTTTTTATCGCAATGGGGCATTGATCAGCTGGACTCTGCCGGAATTTGGATCCATGTACTTGAGTTTTCTCTCCTTGATTCAGATTATTTTCGTGGCGCTATTCGGGCTGTTGTTGACGGGAGGTTCCGCTTTGATTGCGCATAGGAAAAGAAATAATGGTGGAATTGATTCATGAACGGGAATGTATTCATCCATTCGGTGGTTTCAATGTTTTGGTTTCAGCTTTATGGCTTACACGCTGGGCATCGTTCTGAACAGACCCTTTAGTCGCTGCGCTCCCTCAGCACGACACTGGGATTAAGTCGAAATTCACCATAAAAGCGAAACAGCTTTTTTCCCGGTGACATTTCCTTCAAATATTAATTGGGCAGGTGATGCAGCGATACCAAAACATACATGCAGTGGGAGAAGATGTTCTTCTCTGGGATGGCAGTATCTGGCGTAAGGTGCTTCTTCCCAATGGATAAGCCTTTTTTCCCGCTGGCTTTGATCCAGTGATCCACTGATGCAGGTTTCATTCAGCCATTGCTGAAAAGCTGTGTTGCGAGGGTCATCTTCTCCAGGGTATTGCTGGGTGAAGAAAGCTCGCATATTGTGAAAGGAAAAACCGGATCCCAGGATGAGGATGTTTTCCTTCCTCAATTCTGAAAGTGCTTTTCCGATCTGGATATGAGAAGTGGCGTCAAGGTTCTTCAGGAGGGACAGCTGCACACAGGGGATGGTTGCATCCGGGTACATGATTTTGAGTGGAACGAAAACACCATGATCCAATCCGCGTTTTTCATCCATCCTCGATGCAATTCCGTGTTCTTGTAATGCGTGGTAAATCTTTTTGGCGAGCTCGGGCTGACCTGGGGCGGGGTATTGAATCTGGTAGGCTTTATCAGGAAATCCGTAATAATCGTAGTAAAGCGAGGGTTGTGGATGGCTGGTCACGGTTGCTATTTCCTCCTCCCAATGAGCGCTGATGACCAGGATGGCAGCGGGATCACCCAATAGAGAAGGGACAGATCGAAGGAAATCTACCAGCTCTTGATGGTCAGGGTCACCTAGCAGCGGTAAGGGTCCGCCACCGTGGGGAATGTATAGAACCGGAGCTAATTTTTCAGGGGTATCTGTATTCATCATCTTTTTTCCCTATTCTTATTCACTAATGACTATCATACATCTACAGAAAAAAAGGACATTCGTATTTATACATTTCATAGATTGAAAAAACAGATGAGGCGTTGGAAACGCACCATCGGGTATATGAGGCGGTGTTGTATCGAATGGTATTCTACTATCCCAATCGGCAGAATACCCAGACGGATAGGTTACCCCCTGAGATGTTAAACAGAATGAGGGAAAATGGAAGAAGGAATTTCATTATTAATAGAAGTTATGCTATACGTTAACCGTATTCGCTTTATTCCTTAATTAGATATAATGTGTTTACATAGTGGGAGGTTATACTGGCTATGTTAAAAAGAGCACCGGTATTGTGCATGAGTGCCATCATGGCACTTCTATTATTAGGTTATGCGAAAAATGAAACGAACCAATATAGTGGTTACTCTATGTAACAGCGGACGTTGCCAATCTAGCCTCATCCTACTTGCCTAATATTGTCTTTGCGGAAGACAAGACCTTTCTTTTTTCTACAAGTGCCGACAGCTATATTAAAGGGAATTATGAAATCGACAAAGAAACCATTGTGCTTTCTGTTATCGAAAACCAGACGAATTTGAATGATAAATATATTAAAGATCTTACTTTCCAAATAAAGAATAGCGATACCCTTGTCTTATCTGTAGAATTACCGGAAATAACAACTCCATCAGCAGAGTTTACAAAAGTAAAAGAAATTGAAACATCTTCTGCTATCATCACCGGGGTTACTCCCTCTCCTTTGACGGAAGGGATAAGTCAAGCGAATCTCACCATTACTGGAACAGTGTTAGATGTCTCCCTCAGTGCGCGCATCATTACGCTTGAGCAGCCTGTTCAAGGCATTCAAACCGTAGCCCTCACGGATGAGACAAGCATCTTAACTCAAAATGAAGCGAAGATTGATTTGACAGGAATTCATCCGGGCATGCAGATCCAAGCAACGGGCAAACAGAGGAATTCTGCATCCCTGATCGCATCTCAAGTTATCCTGCAGGACCAGTGATTTGATCTGGGCTTTTTAATTAAGCAGAGACATCTGTTGATTCCCCAATTTAGTAAAAAGAACGGAATTTGAAAATTTCCAAAAAGTAATCATTCATCATTTCCTAACTGGCAGAGAGATTCAGCCATAATAAAATTGATCAATAGGTCGGTGCAGTTTTTTTCGTTAAACATCTGTTAAAAAGAGGATTACAAGTATGTGCTATGATCCTACTAGCAATAACTTTATTAAAAACGGATGATGAGCATACTAAAAAAATACCGCATTCCGATTTTGTTATTTCTTTTCTTTGAAACGGTCGCCTTGGCTTTGTGGTTGACAAGCGGAAACGTATTCTATTTTTTCAATTTCACATACATCGGATTCTTTATTGCATTGGGAAATATCCTTTATATCCAACAATATCCCCATGCGCGCATCGTAGTGCAGTTCGCAGTGGGTACCTACATGCTGGTCTATCTGGGTATTTTCAACCAGGAGAATATGCAGATTGAGGGATTCTGGTACTATCTCTTTTCGGGCGTGTTCCAAGCAGCGGTGATCCATTATGCTGTGGCAAAGATATTCGGTCCACTTTTCTTTGGCAGGGGTTGGTGCGGGTATGCCTGCTGGACCGCCATGATCCTGGATCTACTGCCCTATAAAATTCCCAACGAACCCAGAAAAGAAAAACTGGGATGGATACGCTACGGAGTTTTTGCCCTTTCCTTATTATTTGTAGGCGCATTATTTATATTCGAAGTGCCCAATCTGGAAGGGATTATGGTATGGAGTTTTATCATCGGGAATGTACTGTATTACGCTGTGGGAATCGCGTTGGCGTTTGCCTTCAAAGATAACCGTGCTTTTTGTAAATATATCTGCCCGATCACCATCTTCCTGAAACCAGCCAGCTATTATGCCTTGATCAGGGTCAAGGTGAATGAAGAAAAATGCATCGACTGTGGTAAGTGCCGGCGGGTTTGCCCCATGAACGTAGACATGCTCGATAACAGCCGCCGGCGCTTGAACGGCACGGAATGCATCTTGTGCAACGAATGCGTGAAAGCCTGCCCCACCGGTGCGCTGGAGCTGTAGTATAGAATTTATGCTGATGGATTAATCTGTTTGAATAGATACAACCCTACCTAAATTCTGACCAATCCCAAGTAGTCTATGATGATGTTACAATTTGAAAGAAAAACTATACAATGATTGCTAGACAAAAGAGCAGGATGATCTATGCAGTCTCAATCGATTTAATAAATGGCGCAAGCGTGGAAAATAGAGAGAATAACAATTTTACCGGGGGCGGGTATTGGGTGAAAAAGATTGTAATACGGCATGCTCTTGATCTGGAGAAGTTTCGATGCTGAACGTAAAAACGATTGCAGAAGTGAACAGTATCATCAAAAATCGCTTTGGTGAAATCAGATTGGGGTGTGAACAAGTACCTCTTGAAAACGCGCTTGGGCGGGTGCTGGGAAAGGCTATCTCAGCCACAGAGTATGTTCCCGACTTCAATCGTTCCACGGTGGATGGTTACGCCGTGATCTCATCGGATGTTTTCGGTTGTTCGGATGCCATTCCAGCGCTGTTGACGCTCAACGGGGAATCCAAAATGGGGGTGCATACCGACATCCAGCTTGAAAAAGGGCAATGTGGCTACGTGCCCACCGGCGCAGAAGTACCTCAGGGGGCTGACGCTGTGGTCATGCTTGAATTTACCGATGACCTGGGGGATGGTTCCATCGCCATCTATAAGCCCTGCGCGCCCGGTATGAACATGATCTTCCGCGGTGATGATGTGAAACCAGGCGAGACTATCATCCCTGCCGGGCATAGGCTCACTGCCGCTGAAATTGGCGCGCTGGCTGCCCTCGGCATCACGGATGTGCCTGTGGTGCGCCCGCCGCGGGTGGCTATTCTTTCAACCGGCGATGAACTGGTGCCGGTTAATGAACCGCTCACGATGGGAATGATTCGTGATGTCAATGCGCCTATGCTTGCCACGGCTGTTCGCAATATTGGCGGAGAGACACAGGTCTTTGGCATTGTCAAAGATGAGAAAGCGGCTATTCGGGATGTAGTGAAAAAAGCCATTCAGGGCTGTGATATGTTGATCCTGACCGGCGGGACATCGGTCGGAGTTAAAGATGCTGTCTCCGGCATCATCGAAGAGCTGGGGGAACTGATTGTGCATGGCGTGGCGGTGAAACCCGGAAAGCCCACCATTTTTGGCGCGATCCAGGAGAAACCTGTGTTTGGTCTGCCCGGGAATCCTGTGGCAGCTTATTTTATGTTCCATGTGCTGGTGCAGCCGCTGCTCTTTTCTATGCAGGGTACGACACCTACAGAGTTTAAAGAGGTTGCGCCGTTGGCGCATTCGATTTCCTCCAATCACGGTCGAGAAGAGTTTATTCCTGTCCAGATGAAGGATGGCGTTGCCCAACCCATTGCCGGCAAATCAGGCTTGATCACCACCCTTTCCTGTGCAGATGGGTTTATCTGCATCCCCCGTGATTGCGAAGGGCTCAAGCAGGGAGAACCGGTAGAAGTGACTTATTTCAGGAGTTAGCCATGTCTTTTGAATATCTGACAAATATACCGCTCGATGAAGCGATTGAAAAATATCTTGCTACGTTAAAAGAACGCGGTCTGACCTATACAACTGAAAACATAAACACTGTCAGCGCGTTGGGTAGGATAACCTCCAAAGCAGTCTATGCGAAGATTTGCGCACCGCACTACAATGCCTGCGCCATGGATGGGATTGCGCTGGATGCAAAAAAAACCTTTGGCGCAACCGAAACCACACCACTGCAATTGAAGGAAAGTGATTTCATTCGTGTGGATACGGGCGACCCGCTGCCTGCTGGTTGTGATGCGGTGGTGATGATCGAAGATGTTATCGAAGGGGATGGTTTCGTGACCCTGTATGCCGCGGCAGTTCCGTGGCAGCACATCCGCCAGATCGGCGAGGACATCAGTGCAGGCGATATGATTTTGCCATCTTTCACTGTGATCAAGCCAGCCGGCATGGGAGCCATGCTGGCAGCCGGGGTGATGCGGGTGGAGGTGGTTAAGCGACCGGTGGTGGGGATCATTCCCACCGGGGATGAGATCGTGCTGCCCACCGGTGAACCCGGTGAGGGCGATATTATTGAATTCAACTCGACCATATTTTCTGGCATGTTGACCGAGTGGGGGTGCGTGCCAAAGGTGTATCCTATTATTCAAGATAAAGTTGACCTGATCGAAGACGCATTAAAAACAGCCATTCATGAATGTGATGCTGTGATTTTAAATGCTGGCTCGTCTGCTGGACGAGAAGATTATTCCGTGCAGGCAATGAGGGATAGTGGCGATGTAGTATTGCATGGCATTGCCATCAAACCAGGCAAACCGGCGATTCTGGGTATTTCCAGCAAAATTTCATCTGCCAATCCAGTTCCGGTCATCGGCGTGCCGGGTTATCCTGTTTCTGGCATCATTGTGATGGACTATATATTCAAACCGGTCATGGAGCTGCTTACCTGCCGCGAGCCGGAAAAAGATTTGGATATACAAGCTGCCATTTCACGCCGGCTGCCCTCCACCCTTAAATACCGCGAATTTGTGCGTGCCAGGCTGGGTGTGGTGGGCGAAAAGACGGTGGCGGTTCCGCTGAGTAGCGGAGCGGGCGTGGTCAGTTCTTTTGTAAAAGCGGATGGTATTATCGACATTCCACAGGATTCAGAGGGGTATGAGGCAGGGGAGTTGGTAAATGTCCATCTTAAGCACAGCCCGCAAGAGATTGCGCGGACGCTCGTTATTACCGGCAGCCATGACCCGTTATTGGACGAGGCAGCCGATATCATGCGTCGTACCTGGCGAGATAGCATTGTGGCATCCTCGCATGTGGGCAGTATGGGTGGCATTCTGGCGGTCAAACGTGGTGAAGCGCACCTCGGCGGTATTCATCTCTTGGACGAAGTGACCGGAACATACAACATCCCATATCTTAAAAAATACTTCCCTAATGGGGGGGTGGTTCTGGTTGAGTGCGTGGAACGGGTGCAGGGTCTCATGGTAGCACATGGGAACCCGAAAAGCATTCAAAATCTTAATGACTTGGTTGGTCTCGATTATGTAAACCGGCAGAAGGGAAGTGGCACACGCATCCTGTGCGATTTCCTCGCGAAACAATCCGGATTGGATACATCTATGATCCATGGCTATGAACGGGAAGAATTCACGCATACCGCTGTAGCAGCTGCTATCGCGGCAGGCACCGCTGATGCAGGTTTGGGCATTCTTTCTGCCGCGAAGATTTACGGGCTTGATTTTATCCCTATCTGTGATGAGCAATACGACCTGCTGGTAGCAGAGGATGCGCTTGAGTTGGAATCGGTCGGGAGACTCATTGAGGTACTGCACAGTGATGAATTTGCGCGTAGATTAAATGAACTCAGTGGATACATCTTAAAGAATCCAGGGGAGGTCAGGCAGTGGAACTAACCCATTTTGACAAAAACGGGGAAGCGATTATGGTAGATGTAAGCCAGAAAGAAACAACGGCTCGTAGTGCCACGGCACGCGCCATCGTGAAGATGAAACCGGAAACGCTGGAATTAATCCTGGCTGGCAATGTGAAAAAAGGAGACGTGTTCGCTTGCGCACGTGTTGCGGGCATCATGGCTTCCAAGCGCACCCCCGAACTCATCCCTCTTTGCCATCCTATTCCGCTGACGAGTGTTTCGGTAGAACTGGAGCCCCAGCATCCTGATCAAGTGCACGTCATCGCAACCGTGAAATGCACTTACCGTACCGGCGCGGAAATGGAAGCACTGTGCGCAGCCAGCGTGGCAGCGCTGACCATCTATGATATGTGCAAAGCCGTCGATCGCGGGATGGAGATCACATCTATATGCCTGTTAAGTAAGAACGGCGGAGCGAGTGGGGATTACAAACGCGCAGAGAAAGAACCAACGAAATGATCGATCAGTTTGGTCGCAGCATCGATTATCTTCGTCTATCTGTGACGGAGCGCTGTACATTGCGCTGTACCTACTGCCGGGTGGAAGAGGGAATTTGCCCCAAAGCAGCGGAGCTTTCAGCGGATGAATATGCACGCATTGGTAAAGCCTGCGCACGGTTGGGTATTCATAAAGTGCGCATCACGGGCGGGGAACCGCTGCTGCGCAAAGATATTCTTGAGATTATCCAAAAGCTGTCTGCGATCGATGCCATCACGGAGATCACCATGACCACCAATGCCCAGCAGTTAGCAGGAAGAGCCAACGCTCTCAAAGAAGCTGGATTGAAACGCCTGAACATCAGTTTGGATACACTGGACGCCGCGAAATACCATGAAATGACAGGCGGGGAATTAAGTACGGTGCTTTCCGCAATAGATGAAGCAATTGAAGCGCAGCTCCTTCCGTTGAAAATTAATACGGTGATTGTAAAAGGCAAGAACGATGATGAAGTGGATGACTTGATGGCGCTTGCCAAAGAACGACCGATTGAGGTGCGTTTTATTGAGCTCATGCCGATTGGAGCGTTAGGGCAAAATGATGCAATGAGAGTGAATAATGATGTCCTGATTGCAGCACGACCTTTTCTGCAACCTCTACCTCCATGCTACCCGGGGCAGCCAGCCCGGGATTATGCGGTGGATGGGTATATGGGGCGCGTGGGATTTATCAGCCCGCTTTCGCACAAATTCTGCGCGAGTTGTAACCGTATCCGCGTGATGAGTGACGGGAAAATCCGCCCTTGTCTGGGAAGCAATATGGAAATTGAGACAAAAGAAGCACTTGCGTCAAAAGATGACGAAGTACTTCTCGAAACTATTCGCAATGCGATCTACCATAAACCCGACGGGCACCACTTCAACACGGGCTTCATATCGGAAAAGAACATGAGCAGGATCGGAGGATAGGGCTGTGGCGCACGTGGTGGCGGTAAATAGAAGTGCAAAAAGAGGCACCTTTAAATATCCTGAGACTGAAGTGCTTCTCAAACCAGACTTTGGGATTGAAGGGGATGCACATGCGGGGAACTGGCACAGGCAGGTCAGCCTGTTAGCACAGGAAAGTGTCGCTAAGATGAGCGCGCTGGGGGTAAAGGACCTCACTCCCGGGAAATTCGCCGAGAATATCACCACCGCAGGCATCGATCTCGCGATTCTTCCGCTCGGAACGCGTTTATCAATTGGGAATACGCTATTGGAAGTTACCCAGATCGGAAAGGAATGCCACCAACACTGCCAGATATTCCAGCAGATAGGCATGTGTGTGATGCCCACGGAAGGAATTTTCGCAAAGGTTATTACCGGGGGAACGGTAAGACAAGGAGATAGGATATTGGTTATTCCAAAAATCCAGGTTGCCATCGTTACTATTAGCGATAAAGGATTCAGCGGTATACGTGAAGATAAGAGCGGACCAGCGCTGCTGGAAGCGTTGCAAGAACATGCCATGGTTTGTAAAACGCTGATTCTTCCGGATGAAAAAGATAAAATCGAAGAAACGCTGATCCAAATGGTGGATGAAGGGGGAGTGGATGTGATCTTCACTACGGGCGGCACCGGTTTTGCCCCCAGGGATGTGACGCCGGAAGCCACGATGGCGGTCATTGAGCGGGTTGTGCCCGGTATTCCGGAAGCGATGCGCCAGAAAAGCATGCATATAACCGAACGTGCCATGTTATCCCGTGCCACAGCAGGCATTCGAAAACAAACACTGATCGTGAATTTACCCGGTAGCCCTAAAGCAGCGGTTGAGTGTCTGCAAGTGTTCCTGCCGGTCATGGATCATGCCGTGGAAACCCTGCGCGGGGATGCTTATGAATGCGGGCGTAAATGAAGTTTATTCCTTCATGAAAAGAAATTTTCAGGATACGATGCCCTTCGAATGATGCATCAATGTGGTGGATAGGGAAAATAGACCTGTAAAGGCTTTTGCATACATTAATTCCTGAAATGGCTGTTAGAAAATATCTTCCTTGCCATTTATAATTCGCCAAGCCATTGCAAAATGGCGTAATTGTTGCATTACCCAATGCAGAAGACTATAATTGCTTATTAGATTCTTCGACTCACTACCCTTCGGGATTCCATGGGTATGTGAGCAGCAGCATACTGGTAAATCCATTCATACCAGCCATGCTCAAGGGTATTACCGGAAACAGTAATGCCTCCCGTGTTTGGAAAGGAGAATAGCATGAAAAAGTTTTTCTTAGTATTGGTCGCGTTTGCAATGGTGGTCGGTTTTACTGCATGTACGCAGCAAGATGGAGACGAGCCTGTTGCAACGACCGAGGTCCCTGTTGAATCAGCAACTTCAACGGAAGTAGAGCCTGAAACAGCGATAGAAAACCCCGTTATTCGATTATCTACAACCACATCTGTCAACGACTCTGGCTTACTGCCGTATCTGCAGCCCTATTTCGAATCAGATACGGGCTACACTCTGGAGATCACTTCAGCGGGAACCGGTGCTGCCATTGAAAAAGCGCGCAATGGTGATGCAGATTGTCTGCTTGTGCATAGCAAAGCCTCCGAAGAAGAATATTGTAACGAAGGTTATGGCGAGGTACGTGTTCCTTTTATATACAATTACTTTGTAATTGTAGGACCTGCAGAGGATCCGGCGGGGGTGAAGGACAGTGCCACAGCTGGTGAAGCATTCCAGGCTATCGCGGATGCAGGTGCCACGTTCATTACGCGTGGTGATGCCAGCGGAACCAACAAGGCAGAACTGAAAATTTGGGATGGGATTGGATATAATCCTGATGGGCAGGAGTGGTATGTCAATATTGGTGAAGGCATGGGCAGAGCGCTCACGGTTGCAGACGAGATGCAAGCCTACACTCTTTCTGATAAAGCAACCTATCTGGCTCATGAAGATTCACTCAGCATCCTGATGGAAGAATCGGATGAAATGATGAACACTTATTCCATGATCGCAGTCACACCAGACCGCTGGTCTGATACGAATTATGCCGGTGCATTAGCTTTCATCGATTGGATGACATCTGAGAAAGCGCTTGATCTCATTGCCCAGTATGGTACTGCCGAATACGGCGAACCCTTGTTCTTTGTTCTTCAGTAAGCGCATTCTGTGAAAAGTGGGAGGGTAAATAGACCACCCTCCTCCTTTTATTTTTTATAAAAACTTGTGGATTCAATTATTCAAGCTATTAAATTGTTGTTTGGTGCAGATCCGGAATTGCGCCAGATCATCGGCGTAACACTGCGGATGTCTTTTTCCAGTACGATCATATCTTCTTTGCTGGGGATACCGTTAGGGGTGTTCATAGGGAGCACTGAATTCCGTGGGAAAGCATGGGTATTGCGCATTACAAACACATTGATGGGCTTGCCGCCTGTGGTAGCTGGGTTAATTGTCCTGTTGATCTTATCGCGGAGTGGTCCACTTGGAAAACTCAAACTCCTCTATACTGTGACTGCCATGGTAATTGCTCAGGTGGTATTGATTACGCCCATTATCACAGGTCTGACAAATAACATTGTGTCCTTACGTGCGCCGCAGATCCAAGAGACTGCAGTTGGGGTGGGACTCTCTCGATCCAAGCAGATGCTGTATACAATTTATGAATGCAGAATGCAGTTAATTTCAACGGTGCTGGCGGGTTTTGGCAGGGCTATTGCGGAAGTTGGCGCGGTGTCCATTGTGGGAGGAAACGTACAGTATAAAACACGGGTGATGACAACTGCGATCATGCTGCAGACCAATATGGGTCATTTTGAATTCGCCATCGCATTGGGAATTGTCCTGCTGGTTATTTCCTTCCTGATTAATGCGGTAGTACAGCGGCTGCAAGAGGGGAAGTTGCGCGATGATTGAATTGGTGAATATTGTCAAGAAATTTGAAGATCGCACCATCCTCAATATTCCTTATCTGGCTTTTGAAGAAGGCAAACGCTATGTATTGATGGGTGTAAACGGCAGTGGGAAAACTACCTTATTGCGTATCATGGCAGGAACATTAAAACCCGATATGGGTGAAGTAAAAAATATTCCTCGGGAGAATATGGGCTACATGCCGCAATTGCCTTATGCTTTTGGTTTTACCGTGCGCAAGAATGTGGAAATTGCACTTCCAAAATCTCCCTCAAGCACTGAAAAAGCAATGCATGCTCTTCAAGCAGTTGGCATGGATGGCATGGCAACTGCACACGGGCATACGCTTTCCGGTGGTGAGACACAACGCATGGCGTTTGCAAGGATGATTGCACTTCCGCATACATTGTTACTGTTAGATGAACCCACCTCATCGGCAGACATTCGGGGGATGGATGAAATTGAGACTACGTTGCTGCGCTACGTAGCAGATACCGGCTGCACGACTATTATCTCTACTCACTCTCCGGCACAGGCATTGCGATTGGCGGAGGAGATTATTTTTTTGGATAAAGGAGAAATCGTGGAACAGGGATCGGCAAAGAGCGTGCTGCGAAATCCACAAAATGAGGATGTGAAATTATTTTTGAAGCATTGGAAGATTTGAATTTCCTTTTATAATACGACCGAGGATAATCCTTGCTTGATCGTATTGTCAAACTGTTCTTCTCTCAAAGACGAACTGTATGGAGCGATAAATAAAATGGCGGGTCAGTAAAACACTGGACAATTTATCAGTAATATTGCATGTGCATGGCTGCTCTAAGGTCATTGAGGGTTTTATCGGCGATTTGGTTGGCTTTAATGTTCCCCTGTTTTAAGATTTCCCACACAAAAGATCCATCCTGTTCGTAGCGCTTTCTACGTTCGCGCATGGGTTGGAAATAGTCATTGATTACTTCTGTAAGTTCTTTTTTCAGCACAGAGGAACCCTGCGAGCCAATTTGGTTGGCAATCGCTGCTGGATCTGCCCCAGTGCACAGGGAATACATCATTAAGAGGTTTGCCACCTCAGGGCGCTGAACCGGATCGTATGTGATGGTCTTATTGGAATCTGTCTTGGCTTTTTTGATGAGCTGTGCAGTTTCATCAGCGCTCATCTTGATTTGGATGGAATTATTCAAACTTTTACCCATCTTGCGACCATCCAGCCCCAACAATATGGGCCCATCACCCAGCAGCAATTCCGGTTCAGGGAAGAAGGGTTCCCCATGAAAATAATCATTGTTAATCCTGCGCGCGATAGAGCGTGTCAATTCCACATGTGGCAGTTGGTCCTTGCCGCCCGGCACCACATTGCCTTTGCAGTATAGAATATCCGCTGCCTGGTGCACCGGATAGGTCATCATCAAGCCGCTGACCGAACGTGTTCCTAATAGCGCGATCTCATCCTTCACGGTGGGGTTGCGCTGTAATTCGGACATGCTGACCACACTGAGAAAAGGCAGCAATAGCTGGTTGAGTGAAGGGACCATACTGTGGCAGAAGATAGTGGCTTTTTGGGGGTCAATACCGACCGCCAGATAATCGAGGATGATATCCTTGATGCTGCTTTTCAAGCTTTCAGTGGATTTTCTGTCGGTGATGGCTTGATAATCTGCCAAGATCAGGAACATCTCCACACTCCATCCCTGTAGCTTCACACGGCTCTTTAGCGAACTAAAGTAGTGACCGATATGGAGAGCACCCGTGGTGCGTTCCCCGGTCAGCACACGGAACTGGGAAGGTTGTTTTTGCATTTCATCCCACAGGTGGGAACTACGTTTAATACAGCGTTTGAGCGATTCCGTCTCGTCTCCGTTTGTAGGGGGTGTGGGGTTGGGCATGCAGGTTTCCTCCTGTGTTTTTTTTCTATATTGCGATTATACATCAGCCCCTGCAGGAGGGGTACAAATGGGGGTAGAAGATAAAATAAATCGTGTATTTGCAATTTATATGAACACGAAAAAGAAGGATCTTTTTTGCTATTATTCCCGCTAGAATGATGGTGTTGGAGTGTACTCATGCGAGTGATCGATTGGACCGGAACAGACGCTTATTTCAATCTTGCTTTAGAGGATTATGTCTTTAACACTCTCGCTAAAGGTCAAGAATATCTCATCTTGTGGCAAAATAAAAATGCGGTGGTGGTGGGAAGGCATCAAAACATCCTTGAAGAAATCAATACCAGCAATGTTCGTGAACATGACATACAGATCGTACGCAGATTATCTGGGGGTGGGGCGGTATATCATGACCTGGGGAACCTGAATTTTTCTTTCATATTCCCTGTACAAGGACGGCAGTATGATTTCAAAACTCTGTCGTTGCCCATTTTTCAAACACTGGTTGACCTGGGTGTGCCGGTACAATTCAGCCAACGCAACGACCTGCTGCTGGAGGGAAAAAAGATCTCTGGCAGTGCCCAATCTATAAAGAGCGGACACCTCTTGCATCATGGCACCCTGCTTTTTCATTCAAACCTGGATATGCTGCAGGCGGTATTAAAGAAAGGTAAGGATGAGATCGTTTCTCGGGGAGTAAAATCGGTGCACAACCAGGTCACCAATATCCAGGCTCATTATCCTGATATCACGATGGATATTTTCAAGCAGCATTTCAAAGAATGGATCGAAACCGAATGGGAATTGCAGCTGTATGAGATGAGCACGCAAGATATTGAAGAGGTGCAGCGCTTATGTGACGAAAAATATCATACCTGGAATTGGAATTATGGTAGTTCGCCGGCGTTTGATGTCAGAAGAACGTGCGCAACCAGGGCTGGCGACGTGGAAGTTTTTATCCAGGTGCAGAAGGGAGGGATAATCCAATCTATTCGCTTTTTTGGTTTTTCCAACGGAGAGCGAGAAATTGCTGAGATCGAAGATGCGCTTCAGGGGGTATTTTTTCGCGAGGAGGATGTGAAGGCTGCACTGCGAAATATTGGGGTCGAAGATTCCATTCCCAGGATGACGGTGGATGAATTATGCCGACTTATTGTTTGTTGAAGAATTGGCGGATCAACAAACATGCTTGAATATGTGTCTGTGTCATGTTGCGCGCAGCGAAGCATCTGATAACCACGAGATAAAACCAGCCAGTGTGATATCTTTCAGATCCTAAAAAAAATAAGTGATCAGAATCTCTGTCTCATCCATGGATGTTCGTTCCCGGGAACCACTCACAAATATCCTCTAGCTTGTCATCTTTTGTCACGTTAATGCAATCTAAGCGATCATTAAAACAAAAAAGAGGAGAGCATTGGCTCTCCTCTCGTCATTTCAAGTATCTTAGCGCTTGGTCTTGAGCGCGCCCCAACCGGCGAAGGTGCCGCTGTCACCCAGGTCTGCTTCAATGCGCAGCAGCTGGTTGTACTTGGCAACCCGGTCGGAACGGGCGGGGGCACCGGTCTTGATCTGCCCGGTATTGAGCGCCACAGCCAGGTCGGCAATGGTGGAATCTTCGGTCTCACCCGAGCGGTGCGAGGTGACCGCGGTCCAGCCAGCGCGTTGGCACAATTCAACCGCTTCGATGGTCTCGGTCAGAGAGCCGATCTGGTTGACCTTGACCAGCAGAGAGTTGCAGGCTTTTTCTTCGATGGCACGTTTGACACGCTGCGGGTTGGTGACCAGCAGGTCATCGCCCACGATCTGCAGCTTGTCGCCCATCTGTTCGGTCATCATCTTCCAGCCATCCCAGTCATCCTGAGCCAGCCCATCTTCGATGGAAACGATGGGGAACTGTTCCACCCAGGATTTCCAGAAGGCGACCATCTGCGCGGGGTCGAGTTTCTTGCCCTCGCGGCGCAGGTTGTAGACCTTTTCTTTTTCATCATAAAATTCGGAAGCTGCCGGGTCGAGTGCAATGGCGACATCGCTGCCAGCCTTGAAGCCCGCTTTTTCGATGGCTTCCAGAATGACTTCCACGGCTTCCACGTTGGCTTTTAATTGTGGGGCGTAGCCGCCCTCATCCCCAACCAGAGTGATGTAGCCATGTTCTTTGAGGACGGATTTGAGAGCATGGTAGATCTCAGCGCCCCAGCGCACGCATTCCGCGAAGGAGGGAGCGCCAAAGGGCATGACCATGAATTCCTGCGCGTCGGTGGATTGCCAGCCGGTATGCGCGCCGCCGTTGAGGATGTTCATCATGGGGACGGGCAGCACATGGGCATACACACCACCAATGTAGCGGTAAAGAGGCAGACCAAGGGAAGCAGCAGCGGCTTTGGCAACTGCCAGGCTGGTACCCAGAATGGCATTGGCGCCCAGTTTGGATTTGTTGGGGGTGCCATCCAATTCGAGCAGCGCAGCATCAATGGCGCGCTGTTCGGTGGCTTCCCAACCGATCAGGTTATCCTGAATGATGTCATTGACATTATCAACAGCCTTGGTGACACCCTTGCCGCCGTAGCGGTTTTTATCGCCATCGCGTAATTCGAGGGCTTCATGCACACCGGTGGATGCACCGGAGGGAACAGCAGCGCGCCCGATACTACCATCATCCAGCATCACATCCACTTCAATCGTCGGGTTTCCGCGAGAGTCGAGGATCTCTTGCGCAGTAATAGATTCAATATATGCGTCCATCATTAATCCTTTATATGTAAAATTTCTGTACCGACTCATAAGTATAATACGAAATACTACGGGGGATATTTTATTCGAGCAGCCTTGTGCCGGAAGTTATTCTTTTTCCTCCAGGATGGTCTTTACGAACAGATCGAACAGCGGATGCGGGCGGTTGGGGCGCGAAAGGAACTCGGGGTGAAATTGTGTGCCCAGCATGAAAGGATGATTCTTGATTTCCGCGATCTCAACCAGTCGTTGATCAGGGGAAAGACCGGAGAAAAGCAGCCCTTTTTCAGCCAGTATATCGCGATAGGCGTTATTAAATTCATAGCGATGGCGGTGGCGTTCCTCCACCATCTCACAACCGTAAGCGCGGGCTGCCAGCGTTTCGGGCACCAGATGGCAGGGATACAATCCCAGGCGCATGGTACCCCCCTTATCGGTGATGGTTTTTTGATCGGGCATCAGGTCAATCACGGGGAGGGGTGTGTGTTCGTCAAATTCAGTGGAATTAGCCAGTTCGTTTTGTAGGCTGAAGCGGGCAAATTCCACCACCATTAATTGCATACCAAGGCACAATCCGAAATAGGGGATGCGTTTCTCGCGCGCATAGCGGGCAGCCATGATTTTCCCCTCGATACCACGCTGCCCAAAACCACCGGGAACTACAATACCGGCTGCTTTTTCGAGATACTCCCAGCGCTGGTCATTTTCCAGCTCGCAGGAATGGATCCACAAGATGTGCAATTTGGCACGATGGGCAAAGGCAGCGTGGTTGAGCGCTTCACGTACGCTGATGTAGGCATCGTGCAGTTCCACATATTTCCCAACGATTGCTACATTGATATCTCTTTCGGGATGGTGAATGGCATACACAAGATCATCCCACTGCTTCCAATCGGGTTGCATGAGCGCTTCTTGATGGAAGTAGTTTAGTAAATATTCAGCTACATGGTATTTTTCAAGCGTTGAAGGAACCTCATAATAGGAATCAAGCGTTTGCATGGGGATGACAGCATCTTTTTCGACATCACAAAATAGAGCGATCTTTTCGCACAGATTTTGCTCTACCGGATGATCGGCACGTGCGATGATCATATTGGGGGTGATACCCATGGAACGCAGTTCGCGTACTGAATGCTGGGTGGGTTTGGTCTTCAATTCATTGGTGGCGCCGATAAAGGGTAGCCAGGTAACATGGATGTGGAAGGTATTTTCGCGCCCAACGTCGTTGCGCAGCTGGCGAATGGCTTCCAGATAAGGCTGGCTTTCGATATCGCCAACCGTACCTCCCACTTCGATCAGGATGAAATCGGCATTTGATGATTCGGCAACCTTCATGATACGGCGTTTGATCTCATTAGTAATATGTGGGATGACCTGAATGGTACCACCCAGATAATCACCTTGCCGTTCTCTGCTGATGACCTCCGCATAAACTTGACCGGTGGTCACATTGCAGTCCTTATTGAGCGGGATATCAATGAAGCGTTCATAATGACCGAGGTCGAGGTCGGTTTCTGCTCCATCATCCAGGACAAAAACTTCCCCGTGCTGATAGGGGCTCATAGTACCCGGGTCCACGTTTAAATAGGGGTCGAGCTTCTGCACACCGATCTTAAAACCTCGTTCTTTAAGCGATCTACCTAAGGCTGCTGCAGTCAATCCTTTCCCAACCGAACTGACAACACCACCTGTAAAAAAGATAAATCTGGTCTGCATTTTATTTTTATCCATGGTCTCACTTTCATACCGAATTAAAGAAGAAGGGAGGGTTGTTTCAAGAACCCTCCCTATGAGTGCAAATCCTTTTCTCTCATTTGCGCTGTAATCTTTGGTTTCATCTTCTGGTTTTTATTAATAATAGCATGGAAAAACCCATACCGGTTCAGTTTCCTTGGTTAAAAAGAAATAACAGATACCCATCTGTTATTTCTTTTTTAACGGCTGCCGAGCGTGCGTTTTAAAATATCTTCTTGTTCGTCTGACAACCCCTTATCCTTTTTTGCTTTATTGGAATGTGCGAGTGGAATTTCCTCGTCGGATTTATCCATCGCAGCACGCAACGCGATTTCCATGGCGGTTGGTTCATTGATGATGGGTGCATTAGGTTCCTTCTTTTCACCAGCCGGTTTTGATTTCTTGCTTTTTCTGGGTTGGCGAGCAGGGGTGATGGTTACACCTTCGATAGCATCCAGCTCGGGTTCCAGAGCGCGCATACTGAGTTTAATCTGTCGTTTGCGGCGGTTGAAATCAAGTATTTTCACTTCAACTTCATCACCAACATTGACCACATCAGAAGCAGATTTTACATAGCCATGCGTGAGTTCACTGATATGAACCAGACCAGGTTTTTCAGCGCCAATATCCACGTAGGCTCCGAATTTTTCAAGCTCTACGACCTTCCCTTTAACGACCTTATCTTTTTCAAGGTCACGCCATTCGACTTTAAAGGGCTCCTTCATAGTGACTTCGATGCGATCGGTGCGCACTGTGCGCACCCACACATCTACTTCCTGACCTTCTTGCAGTGCATCTGATACACGTTTTAAAGGCAGATTATCGGGAGTGATAATTTGTGATACATGGAGAAGAGCGGGTTGTTCAACACCAATATCTACAATAGCACCGGCAGTGCTGGTTTTCAGCACTTTCCCTTTCAGATGCATTTTTCTTACGAGGTTTTCCGACTTTGTGATATCGGTAACAATACTAGATTCCATTCTGTTGTTCTCCCGTTTATTTTGTCAAACGGTCGTTCATTATACTCTTCACACAGGCATCTGTCAATTAAGACTGGAGCATTAATGAAAAAGGGAAAAAACCATGTGAGCTTAATGCTGTTTTTAAAAAAGCCACCTATTTTTATACCAGCCCGTGGGGATAATTTCAAGCAATTCTATAATCCTCAAAGGGAAAATGAAAAAAATTTAAGATTCGTTTTGGACTTCTACCTCGGCAGATTGAATCGAGGAAGATGGATCCATCCACACTTCATCACCCATCATCTCCATCATGGCGCTATATGTTCGATCGCACATGGATTTAATAGCTTCGCCTTTTGGCAAAGCAAGATTAGGATGGATCGGTAATCCAACTTTCAGTGTCAGGTATGGTTTTTTACGATAGAACCTTCGAAAGCCGTTTACTTCTCGATGCTTGATGACCATTGGAATAACGGGAACTTGCGCTTCGTAGGCAACAAAAAATGCTCCTTTCTTAAAGGGTTGTAATGTTTTATTGTGCAGGATCAAATTCCCTTCTGGGTAGATTCCCAGTAATATCCCGTTCCTTGCTTTTATAACCGCATTGGCTAAGAAGGTCCGAATTTCTTGGAAAGAATCCCCTAATTCAAGACAGCCACCCAATCGCAGGATCAAACCTGCAATGGGGATCTTAAAATTTCTTTTTTGAGAGACGAAGATCACCTGTCGTGGAAAAGTAGCCAGATCAATCATGGTGCAATCCAGATAATGCATGTGGTTACATACGATGACACCTTTCTTCATGATCTTCAGCAATTTGCGATTTTCGATCCTCAATCTGAAGTATCCGAAATTGATCAAAGCAAGAATGGGCATCGCCACGAAATAATAAAAGGGAAATCGCAGAATGGAAAGCAGGGGTCTATCGCAGTAGAATTTATGCTTTCGATTATTTCGCATCTTCGATCACCTCATAAAACATGGCTTCCAACTTCCGGGCACTGCTTTCAATACTGTAGGCATGTGCGCTTTCAGCATAGCGGGCGGACATTCTATTGCGTTCATCGGCATGTTCGATCCAATAATCAATTTTATGGGCGAGATCCACATAATCTCCTGCTTCGAATAAGGAACGTTCATCCAATGCGAATTGAGGTGCGGCAGATTTTACTGAATTGGATATTACCGGAACAAGCCCGCAGGCAATAGCTTCAAGGCAGGAGATAGCTTCGATCTCAATATCAGAGGGGTGCACATACAATTTACAGGTATGAATCAAAGATACCAAATCGGGTTGCGAATAATAATCGAAGGTTGGGGAAAGCGGTAATTTTTGACCAAGTTTGATTAATCTGCTTCTTTCAGGTCCATAACCGGCAAAATGAAGTTGAATACTATCGCGGTATTTTGACCCATTCACAGCTTCGATCAAAATATCCTGCCGCTTTTCAGGGGCTAATCTTCCAACAGAAAGGATATGAAATTTACTGTCTGTATTTGAACCCTGATTTATAAGTGGAGAAAAGGTATCGGGAATACCATTTGAGATAACATGCAATTTTGAGCGGTAGTCACGCTTCACTAATTGCGAAGCAATGAATTGCGATGGGCAGTGAATGTGATCAAAACCATTATAAAAACGATTTCTAAACCGCCGATAAAGATAATCGGATAATATGTTGCTATTTTTAGGTTGAAGATTGTAGATCATGTTCTCGGGCTGTAGATGAAAAGCGGCACAGTGTGGCAGGTGCATTTCTTGGGCAATTTCCATCGCTTGAATCTCTAATTCGAATGGGAGAAAAAAATGTGCAATATCTGCCTGCGAAAAAGCTTGACGGATTACATCTTTTTCAGGCTTGCCAAAAATGAAGTTCTGTTTCTTGGCAACCGTACTGACAATGGGGATGTACCGACGTGGTACCACGAATTTATTGTTTTCGGGTATGCCGGTGGATAGAATTTTTACCTGATGCCCCTGCTTCCGGAGATAATCTGCTGTCCGCCGGGCGGTCATGGTAGTACCATTATTTCCCCAATCATACATGTCAATAACAAAAATGATTACGAGTTTCTTGTTAACCATAATGCAAACCCTCAAGAAAAAAATAGTAGCACAAAATAGCAGATGGAATGAAAAATCTCTGTAAATTCCCCACTATTAATGCGGAGATACTATCTTGATAATTAAAGGTATTCCAATTCCTTTGAACAAGTACAGAAAATATGATATCTGATTCCTTTTTATCATATAAGCAGTTTCCTTAAAGTGTTTGATCTAAATATCCAAGGATGAGCTCAATGGCTTTATCCATCTGAGGATCGATGCCTGCGTCAAAGTCTTCCTGAGTGTAATCTACTTCCAAGTCTGGAGTTAAACCGATCCCATTGATTTGCTTTCTATCCGGGGTCAACCAGCGCGCAACTGTAACTCGAATGGCACCATTATCACCATCCAGTTCGATCCAATTCTGTACAGAACCCTTACCATACGTGGTAGTGCCAACTAGGGTGCCTCTACCGCGATCTTGGATGGCTCCTGCGGTAATCTCTGAGGCGGAGGCAGAACCACCGTTGACCAGCACGACCAGTGGAAGGTCAGGAGCGATTGCATTTCCTAATGCGTCATAAGTGTGATCGGTGCCATCTCCCCATTCTTCGATCATGATGGGACCATCTTCAATAAAGAGGGATGTAATGTCGAAAGCTGCATCTAGGTAACCACCGCTGTTGTCGCGCAGGTCGAGGATGATACCGGCAGGATGCTGCGCCAGCAACTCTTCCAGCGCACCCTGTGCCTCTTCCCCAGCATTGATGCTGAATTGGTACAGGTTGATATAAGCGATATTGTTTTCCAACATTTCATATTCCAAAACAGGAATCTCAATTTCAGCACGGGTGATGGAAACATCGAAAGGATTATCAAGACCCTCTCTGAGGATGGTCAAGGTTACAACTGTATCAGCCGGACCAAGGATACTTTGAAGAACAATATCAGGAGCAACTCCAGTTACATCCTCACCATCAATACCGATGACAATATCCCCTGATTGCAGACCGGCTGCTTCTGCTGGTGAGTCTGGCATAGGCGCCAGGATGACGAGCGTATCGCCAGAAGTATCCACCCAGGCTCCTATCCCTGTGTAGCCACCCTGCAGGGGCGCACTGGCTTGCCGATAGGTCTCTGGATCCATATAGGATGAGTGGATATCCCCCAACCCGCTCATCATACCGCTGATAGCACCCTGCATCAATTTCAAATCGTCAACTGGTTGATCCACATATTGCTCATGCACAATATCCCATGCTTGAAAGAAGGGAGCAAACAGTGTGCCTAATTCCGGATCATTGCTGGTGAGATAATTTGATTTTTCACCTTGGTTGAAGTTCCCTCCAACCCACATTCCCGCGTAAAAAGCAGCTGTCAGCCCTGAGATAACCAAAACAACGATGACAAAATTCTTGATAGATTTATTCATGTTATTGCCTCAATTTATTGCGTACATAACCTACTATTCTATTCGCAATTTTATACTTGTGATAAACTCGAATATTTTTCTGATAATTCCTCTAATGCTTCTTTAATATGGTTGATAGTGGGGATCTGTACATGCTGGTTGCTGTTCACTTGAGGATCTTTGTTAACGAGGATACCCTGCATGCCGGCGCTGACGGCATTACAGATGATTTGATCTTCATCATCAATCATGACGCATTCTTGCGGCGGTGGGTTTCCGAGCAGTTCCAGAGCGATAGGAAAGGCTTCTTTTTCGAATTTGGTATAAGGGTCAATCATGGTAACATCGATCACATCATCGAAATAAGGTTTGATGGAGAAAAAGTCCATTACTCTATTGGCATGGAAACGGGTTGAATTGGTAAAAATCACCTTGCGTTGAGGAAGGCTGGCAAAAATGGAAGCAAGATCAGGATTGGGAGGAATGAATGTTGCGAGGTCCACGTCATGCACAAACTGCAGGTATTCATCCTGATCCACACCATACTCATTATGCAAACCCTGCAGCGTGGTTGGATATTTATCACGCAATGCAATCCGCAGAGAACGCGCTTCCTCATTCGACATCGATAATTTCTTTTGAATGAAAAGGTGAATTTGTTCACCAATGGCATCCCATACCTTACATTCAAAAGGATACAGGGTTCGGTCCACATCGACCAGTAAAATATTAAAGGAATTAGTCATCAAGTAAGTATACCGAAAAAAACGGGTACCCCTGGGATATAATTTTATTTGAGGTGACAATTGCCGATAAAAATCTTAGCGGAAAACGTTACAAATAAAATTGCTGCTGGTGAGGTTGTTGAAAACCCCGCTTCTGTGGTGAAAGAACTGGTTGAAAATGCGATCGATGCTTCGGCGCGGACGATCAAGATTTGCATCCGCGGGGCGGGGAAAGAATTGATTGAAGTCAGCGATGATGGGACAGGCATACCCAGGGATGAAATCACTTTAGCTATTACCCGGTTTGCTACCAGCAAGATTGACTCAATCGATGATCTGCAATCCATTCGCTCACTCGGATTTCGTGGTGAAGCTTTGGCTTCCATCGCTGCGGTATCCCACATGAAGATCCAAACCCGAGCGATCGATGAAAGGGAGGGGAGTGAACTGATCTGCGAAGGAGGGAAGGTCAAGGCAGTTACAGGGAAAGCATTTCCGCAAGGTTCTCAATTTGAAATTCGCAATCTTTTTATGAATATACCGGCACGGTTGAAATTTCTGAAATCTGACCGGACAGAACGCAGCCGGATTATGAATCTGGTGGTTTTATATGCATTAACGTATCCTCATATACGGTTCAACATAGAGATCGAGGGGCGCACAATTCTGCAAACTTCGGGTAATGGGAACAGGCGCGAGATCCTGGCAGAGGTGTATGATCTGGAAACAGCACGCCAGATGCTGGAGGTTGATCTGACCGATCCAGATCAACATATTGAGGGTTTCTGCAGTCCGGTTGGCATCACACGCTCTAATCGACGGGATATCCATTTTTTTGTAAACGGGAGATTAATTGCTGATGTAGGTCTTACCTCCGCTCTGGTCAGCGCTTACCATTCCTATGTCATGGTGGGGCGATACCCTATTGCGGTCATCTTTATCGAGCTTTCTCCTGATGAGGTGGATATCAATATCCACCCTGCAAAGGCAGAAGTCCGTTTTGTAGATGCAAGATCCGTTATGGGAAAAGTCGCACGCGCGGTCCGGTTAGCGCTGCTATCGTCTGCGCCTGCACCGACGTTGGATCAGAATATCTGGGCATTTCCAACCCGCGAGCAGATACCTGCCATACAAAATACCGATGAATCCTTTTCCCAGCGTTCTTTTGATAATGAAAATAAGAATGCATACCCATCTCTCCCTACCGAAGAAAACCAGCCAGCGTTGGAAATGAACGGGCATATGCCTTTACTAAGGGTTGTTGGGCAGGTAGGTGCGACGTATATTGTTGCGGAAGGACCGGATGGGTTGTATTTGATTGACCAGCATGCCGCGCATGAACGAATCTTGTATGAAGATCTGCTGAATAAAAACGAGCAAAAAAAGGATTCACAGCTATTACTGGAACCCTTGCTATTCTCGCCTGGAGCAAGACTTGCGGAGATTTTCGAAGAGATCCGCGAACGATTGGATCAGGTTGGTTTTAAAATTGAGGATTTTGGTCCGGAAACGTATTCCATCCGAGCTGTGCCATCCTTTATGGGCCGTAATTTTTCGATGAAAATCATTTCTGATGCAATTCAAGAGGTATCCGAAGAGGGAAAGAGCGCCATCTCAAAAGAAAAAGAAGAGATATTAATCCGTTCTATTTGTAAAGGAGCTGCTGTGAAAGGGGGTATGGTTCTTTCCAAGCAGGAACAGGAAACTCTGGTGCGACAGCTTGAACTTTGCCAGAACCCGCGTACCTGCCCGCATGGGCGCCCAACCATGATCCATCTCACCGTGGAAATGCTGGAGAAACAGTTCGGTCGTAGAGGCAGCCTCTGAATCCCAATTCTCAATGCTATAATCGCTGTGTGGATATCCAACAAAAGGTACTGCATTCATTAAATACCAATCAAATTAGCAAAAATGACCTGATCCTGCTGGGTGTGTCTGGTGGACCGGACTCGCTGGTGATGGCGCATGTGCTGCACGCATTGAATTGGAATATAGCACTGGCTTATTTTGACCACCAACTGCGCTCGCAATCCACCATGGAAAAGGCGTTTGTTCAGCAGCTGTCTGAAAATCACGGAGTACCTTTTTATAGTGGAAAAGCCGATATCGCAGGAACTGCACAGCATGAAAGAAAATCCATTGAAGAAGCAGCACGAGAAAAGCGTTATCTTTTTCTATTCAGCACCGCTCAAGAAATAAATGCAAAGGCGGTAGCTGTCGCGCATACAGCGGATGATCAGGTCGAAACCATCTTGATGCATATTTTGCGGGGCAGCGGAACGCGGGGATTGGTGGGGATGCAGACGTATTCTGTGACTGCTTTCCATCCCAATATCCCGCTGGTACGACCATTATTGGACGTGTGGCGAGAGGAGATCGAAGAATACTGCCAGCAATTTTCTCTTTCCCCTAAACAGGATGCCAGTAACCAGGATAAAACCTACCTGCGCAACCGAATCCGACATGAGTTAATTCCTGAATTGCAATCTTACAATGCTGGATTTAAAACCAATCTGCTTCATATGAGCGATATTATCAAAGAGGATTGGGGTTTTCTTGATCAACGATATGGGGCTATTTTTAATGAAATTGTGGATCACACTCAAAACAATCAACTACAGTTCTCTTCAGTAACTTTCAATCAAATTCCGATCGGTGCTCAAAAAGCTGTCCTTTATCACTGTTTGACAAAGTTGAATAAAACTGATGAACAGATGGATCATCAGACCGTGCTGCGTTTGATGGAGTTCATCAATCTTCAGGAGCGAAAGAAACACCTATCGCTGCCTGCGCAGTTGCATGCTTTTCGAAAGGATGAATACATCATCCTCACACACTCCTCTTTTTTACCATTGGAGAAATCGTACCCGCAATGTGACGGAGAATACTCTTTTGACCGGGGAAAGCCGTTTCGTATCAAGATTGGAAATGAAATTGAACTGGAAGGAACAATGCGACCCAAAGAAGCATACAGAAAACCCATACCCTCGGATGGTTTCTACTGGGAAGCTTTCATGGATGCGAAGCGTATTAAAAACCAAACTTTACTTGTGCGCAGAATACTCGCGGGAGAGCGCTATACACCGCTGGGAATGAAAGGAAAACAGATCAAAGTGTCGGATCTATTCATCAATAAAAAGGTCCCGGCTCAAGTAAGGAAATCCTGGCCTGCAATCGTGGATGGATCATTGATTGCGTGGATCCCGGGTTTTGCGCCCTCCCATATTTACCGTATTGGTGAGGATACGGAAGAAATCTACTATCTTAAGCTGTATATTGCTAAATAATTTTTGTAACTTCTTTTTCGAGCTGGGATAATTTCATGTGGATTTCACGCCATTGGATCTTGGATATACCCAGACGCTGACGGATAACGTCGCGATCCACGTTCTTTCGAAAATCGTTCAATGCACATGTCCAGCGGCACATACTGAAAGAAATGTGTTTTTCAAGTTTGGCTGCTTTGCTGATATCTTCCAGAATGTATTCCAACCGGCGGGGAGACCAGGGGAATACTGTATCTTCAGGTTTGTACTGCTCCAAATACTGTTTGTAGTATGGTAACCAGGCGCTTGAGATGGGAATTTTGCGCTCTTTATTACGATCTTTTGCTTCTGGGTAGCGAACAAACAGGAAGGGATGGGCAGGGTCACTCTCATCAATATGCTGCAGTTTGATATTTAAACATTCGCTCTTTTTAATCCCTGTTTCAAGCAACAACTTAAAAAGCGTGTAGGGGCGAGTGTCGGGTTTATCCTGCTCCAACATCTCAGCTGCGGCTGCCAGCGCGAGAATTTGCTCATCATCCGTAAGCACTTCGGGGAGGGGACTGATAACACTTTTTTGCAGAATCTTTTCGGCGGGGTCCGTGGGGATTCTACCATTTGAAAACAACCAATTAAAAAAGGATTTAATGGTTGTGATGCGGCGGCTCAGACTTTTAGGGCTGCAAGGAATATTTTTACCGCGACCATTTTCAATCCAGGATAGAAAATGCTGTAAATCAGAGGTTGTGACCAGACCAATAGATTTATTGGCAGGTAAAAATTCAGTGAGCAATCTTAGATCTCCTTCAAAGGCTTTCACGGTATAGATAGATTTATTCTGGTCCTGTAAATAGATCATCCAGGCTTGAATTGCCGGGTATAAGGAAGTATTTTGATCTATGTGCAGCATGTTTTCTTCACTCAGTGGCATGGAATCCTCCTGTTGCGTATAGATACAGAAAGTGTATATGGATAATTGCTTTTCGTCAAGACTGAGGAAAACTCAGGGCGTGAACAGGGCTGTTTTTAGTACTTCCCAGATCGCATCGTAATTGGGCAGCAGCACATTGGCTCCACTGGAGGGGATGACATAGGATGTGACCTGAGAGCGACCGATGGCATACGTGTTGATGCGGGTAGGGTCGTTGATTATTTTAGCAGTCAGGCTGATAAGCGGGACAATATCTCCAAGAGTCATATCTGTCACAACACTGCTGGATAGTGTATTGTAAATCTCTCCAGCATTTGCCACGCCATTGATACTGATGACCTTTTTAAGGATGCCCAGGATGACTTCCTGTGCGCGGCGAGTGCGGTCAAAATCATCAGATGTATAGCGCGAACGAACATACCACAATGCTGTTTCGCTATCCATGGTCGCAAGTCCCGGACCCACGGAGCAGGTACTGCCATGCGCATAGGAAAGATCACAGCGATCAGTTAAGTTTTGAGCAGCATTGATCTCGATGCCTCCCAAGTTATCAATGATGCTGAGAAACCCATTGAAATTGGTCATCATATAATAATCAAGCGAAATGCCAAAGTTATATTCAAATGTCTTTTGGGTGAGGGGGAAGCCACCGTATGCTTGTGCAGTGTTGATACGCTGTTCACTCACGCCAGGGATGGTAACCCATAGATCCCGTGGGAAGGAAACAATACTAACTTTTTCTTCTTTTGTATAGATGGATATCAGCATGATTACATCTGTGCGGTAGCCACTGTTCGCACGCCAATCCGAACCGAGCAGCAGGATATTGACCTGACCGGCTGGTTTTACGGCTCCTTGGTTTGGAACCAAAGAATCGTTAATAACAACTGGTGTTGTTTCTACATTGATATTGAAGGAATTTGGAAGAAAAGGTGTAGGCTGTACATTCATAGAAGGATTCAAATCAGCCAGGAGTCGGACTTCAGGGGTAGTATCAGGATTACCTCTAAAGGCTTCGACAACCGAACATCCTGTCATGGACATTATGATAAATAAAAGGAAAAAAAGTATTCCCTCATGTCGTATCGGTTTGTGTTTCACGGTTGTTGTCCTATTCCTCGTTCCTCTAAAATATTACGGATACGATTATATTCCTCAAGTGCTAACTTAAGTTCTTCTTCCAGCTGTTCAATATCCTTACTGGGATCAACCACGGTTTGCATAAGATCAATATATGGATTATCGGATTTAGCATCTGCTTTTTTATTCGATAATGGGGATTGTTGGTTACTGCCCAGATACTTCCACAGAAATTGAGCAATGTATGGCTGGATTCGTTTAAAATGGGCAATATGTTCTTCGTTCCAGTAAACCTTGCAAGATAAAAAGAGCAAATAATATTTTTGAGGGATAATTTCAATTGGAACATACCAAACAGACCGGGTTTTAGATTGATTGGTCTTCTTGATGATTGCTTTTACCCAACCGGGGAAGGAGTCTGTTTCATGGAAAATAACAGAGCGTTGCTGTACAACAATATTCTCAAGAGAGGATACCTGCAGTGGTAGTATCTGACGATCAGCAGTAATAGAGTAACCACACTGGATTTTTAACTGGTCTGGTTTATTAATCTGGATCAATAAGCAGGCATCTGCAAAAAATGTTCTTGCCAACGCTTTGCAAAAAGCAAAAGGTAGAAGATGCTTTTCATTTTGAATATCTGCTTGCAGCCAGGATTGAATAATCTCTGCATTTGGAATAGCTGCCACATTTTCAGAAAAAATGATTGGAATGTCAGAAGACCTCTGTTCCATCGCAGCCGGGTCTATTGAGATTGCCAGTAAGGTATGAGACGAAAGGAGGAATGCGACAAGCTGGGCGATATTTTGGTTAAACGATTGGGGTAGGTTTGTGATGGAATCCAAACCCAACCCAACAATGTGAAGCAGTGTGAATAGCAAACCCGACCAAAATAAATTCCCGGTATTTCCAAAATTCACAAAGAATAAGAAGAAACAAACAATGTACTGGAATGTTTTCCAGATTATTGTGTAGGGAACGGAAATTTCAGAAGGCTGGAAAATAAATTCAACAACCTGCCCAACTTCTAATATAAAAAAACCGAGAGAGGCACAAATAAAGATCATTTTAAAGATCGAATAATGGGTTTGTTGAGATGGTTTGATCCATAACCAGCCAACGACTATCAGGTTTATACTCCATATGAATTGGTGAAATGCTTGGTAAAAATGCTCTGTAAAGAGCAAAACCTGTGTACTCTGAAAGATCGTTAGTACAATAGAGATAATATTGAGAAAAATAATTATGGTGAAAGAATTGCTTGCTCGCTTGAGGTCTTTTTCATGAATATGACCCCGTGAGGCTTTGGAGAGGGAAATCATCACGGCTGATATGATAATAAGTAAAAGAGACTCAACGAGCAACCCAATTGGTGATGTTGAGCCATCTAGAAAAGCAAGCCATTGTTCAGGGAAGGTTTCCATCAATGGGGAAATTATAGCATGGGACGAATGACACCAACCAATGATTTCGGGTTGACAAAAGGTGTACATTTGATAGAATACTCAAGCATTTATCAAGCCGGAGTGGCGGAATTGGCAGACGCGCTACGTTCAGGGCGTAGTGAGCATTACGCTCATGTGGGTTCAAATCCCACCTTCGGCATGAAACCCTACAAACGTAGGGTTTTTTTATTGACAACCTATTTCTGTAGAGTATCATTGAATTATGGGTAATGCACCGAAGAGAACACAACAGATTATCAGTATTTTTCTGATAGCGCTCTTTTTTTTCTTACTCTTAGGATTGAATGACCGGTTATCTGAATATTTCAAATTAGCAAAGCAGCGCGATCAGATCGCTACCGAAGTGTATGCAATGCAAAATACAGAAATTGCACTTCGAACACAGATCGCCTACGCATCTGGAGAAAATGCTGTGGAAGATTGGGCGAGGGGAGATGCGCACATGTCCTTACCGGGGGATGTTGTGATTGTCCCTCTAACACCGAATTCACGATCATCCGCTGTGAATACCACCCCAACTCCAACACCTTCTGCCCTTGAGAATTGGGAAATATGGAAGAGTTTTATCTTTGGAATCCAATGAAATTGAATATGGCAAAATCAGGTACAATTAAAAACCTACGATTGTAAAATCAGAAGGAATAGAAACCTATGCTGAATAAAAATCAAAAATCGAATATGATGGGCGGCGGAAATGGAAAAAAGCGTTCTCTGCTGACGGTCCTGACCATATTAGCTATCATTCTGGTGATACTTGGGATCGTCATGATCGTATTATGGTTGAGTGGCGGAGGCTTTTCAGGTTCGCTTTTTGCGAAGAAACCGACCCCCACCAGTACCCTCCCACCAACACCGGTCATGTCTGTTACTCCCAGTTTGATTCCAACAGAGACACTTACTCCAGAGCCAACCATTACCCCAACACCAAGTGGACCATTTGAGTATGAAGTCGAAGAGAACGACAGCTGTTGGAGCATTGCTGAAGAGTTTGATGTTGATTTTATGACCCTATTAGCAATCAATAATTTCGAGAATGGAGAATGTCCGATCATTCCTGGACAGAAGATCCTGGTACCAGCGCCTGGTCAAACATTACCCACACCAACGAATATCCCCTCCGATCTACCACTCGGTACCCAGATCACCTATACCATTCAAACAGGGGATACGTTAGCATTGATCGCAAGCAAATTTAACACCACCATCGAGGATATTCTCAGATTGAATACGGATGTGATTGAAGATCAGGATAATATCCCGGTAGGTATCGAAATAACGATTCGGGTGAATCTGGTCACACCAACGCCTACTTTTGCACCTACCAGCACACTCGCTTCGTAAAAAAGAAAGAGCCCGAAAAAAGAAGCCCAATACTATTCATTGGGCTTCTTTTCTATGCAAAGCCAATTCAATTTCTTTGATAACCTTTTTATCCGTCTCCTGTGAAAGTGCAGTTCTCAGAAGGGGCAGCGATTCTGGCGAAAGATGTTTCCCTAGTGCCCATGCGGCATGCTGCCGCACAAGAGCATCAGTATCTTGCAGCAGCTTCTCTAAAATGGAATATGTGTTTTTGGCTAGGGAATTACCGAGAACAACCGCAAGGTTTCTATAAAACCCCCGACGATTGGCTCGTTTAATTGGTGTTTTATTAAAATAATGGTTGAATTCTTCATTCCCCGAAATTTGCTGGTAAGTGGCAATTTCCAGATGATCTAGGACCTCTTGCTTTTCTGGTAGATCAGCTATTAACTCACCTGTATTTTTATTCCACGGGCAAACCTGCTGGCAAAGATCACACCCAAAAAGGTGATTGCCTACCTGCTCGCGTGCAGAAAAGGGAATTGCTCCTTTGTTTTCAATGGTCAGATAGGCGATGCAATTCGAAGCGTCCAGCGTGCGATCATCCTTGATACAGTGGGTTGGACAGATATCAATGCAACGATGGCAGGTACCGCAACGATCGGGAAGCTGGTATTCATCACCTCTCTTACCAAGCAGGTCTACATCAAGCAATATCTCAGAAAGAAAAAAATAAGAACCGATGAACGGGTTGATCAAGCAGGTATTCTTCCCAATCCATCCTAATCCAGCACGAACCCCCAACTCTTTTTCAAGGATGGGAGCTGTATCTGTATAACATAAAGCTGTGACCGGTTTTACGAACAGACTCTGAATATAGGCTTTGATCTGTTCCATTCGAGGAGGGAGAAAATTATGGTAGTCTCTACCGCGCGCGTAGGCTGCGATGGAAGGATTGCCGTGTTGACTTTCTTGGGTGGGTAAAATGTCTCCCGGATAGCGATATGCAAGCACAATAATGGATTGGCAGGTTGGCATCAATACCAGCGGGGACTGTCGCAACCGCAGTGATTGTGCTGATGCAAGATATTGCATATCAGCGTGATATCCAGCTTCTATCCAGTGAGCGAAAATTGAAAAAGATGTATATTTAGCTGGTCTGGTGAATCCGACCAGATCAAAACCGAGCGAGTGACAATAGGTTTTAATCTGATCAAGGGCAGCAGGCATATCTTGCATCCATTAGGGTTGAAGTTGCAGGATTAGATTGGGATCGAGTAATTGAAAACGGTTACTGATTCGCCAGGTGCAGTAATTTGCCATCTCTTCTAGGCTGGCTCGGGTATCATATTTTGCCATACTGGTGAAGGATGCCCCTCCAGGTCCCAAACGCAGCTCAAGGTGAAGATGAGCGTTGCTGGAATTGCCCGTGTTGCCTACCTGACCGATAACCTGCCCGCTGAGAACTTTATCGCCAATTGTCTGTTCGGGATAATTTAGCAAGTGGGCGTAAACAAAATAGAGCGAACGGTTCGCATCATCCCACGCCGGATTTTTCACCAGGTCTGGGCAATTATGACGCGGATCTGGAACCAGGGTAGGGGCTATTTCTGGGAAGGTAATAGAGGCAAGCAGAGCAGGTTCAATAGAATCAAGAGGAGTCTCAATGATGATGGCATTTCCGTAAGGCATGCGGTCATAAATCACAGATGCAACGGCTCCATCCAACACAGAAAGGACTTCCAACCCTTCGATTCCGTCAATATCATTCATGGTTTCGTTCTTGTAACGATAGTAACTGTAGTCAATCCCCTGATGAGGTTCATCAAACCCAAGAACGGGGGGATCAAAGGGATTGGTATTCACAGTATTGATCTCAGATAAAGGGATGCCTTGCAGCGGAGAATTGACCGGGCTGTAAGGAATGGGTGTTGCAGTGGGAGGAAGAGGGGTGAAGGTACTTGTTGCTTCTTTGGTGGGCGTATAGGTGGAGGGAGCGGCTGTGCTGTTGTCTGTGGGAGACTGAGTAGATGTTGCTGGTGAACAGGCAGCCAGAAGTAAAACCCCAAGAATCGCGATGCAAGCAAGGCTTTTTATTGTATTTTTCGGCATTCGAGATAAAACCTTTTCTCGCGGGCATCTCCCATCGAGAAAGTCTTTCTGGGTAGGGAACCATCCAGAATCACAGTGCGGAAGAAATCATTTTTCTGCATGGCGGGCAGCAAAAAACCGATATTACCATCCCTGGTGCTTAATTCCTGTAGAACGGTATCTCCATGTACATAATCCAGGCTGGCAGAGGGATTTTCTTTTACAAGATGATCCAGGAAATGTTGCAAGGTACCCACCGCAAGGGTGGTGGTAGGATGATTGAATTGAACGAGATAAAACCTACCATTTTGCAGCAATCCAACCTTTTGGCTGGTCGAAACATGATGGATCTCTTTTTGTAATTGATCAAAAGTATCTACTTCCTTGTATTGAAGAGTATTCTTAAAGAATGTTTGCATACAGGAAAGAATATCTTCATTGTAATTGAAAAGGACCCGATGGATAGGTTCAAATACGAGGCTTTCGTCATGGATATTGACCACTTCTACCAGAGCATAACGGGCTGGATGATCGGGTGGTACTGAATTTTTGATATTTTCCCAGATGGATTTTGCGGTAGCCAGTGAATGATTACCGTCTCCAACTGCAAATAAAAGAGGAGGAACATCCTTCTGCAGGTTGTATTTCTTTGAGAATTCGTTGGGATCCCGTAAGGATCGAAATATGGAATCGATTTCTTCCTCGCCTTGATGGTCAACTAAAAATCCCTGAATACTGCCGCTATTCTGCATTAACGAAAAATCATAAATCTTTTGATAGGATGTTCGCTGGTTATGCAGATAAGAGAATAACTTGTCTTCTCTGTCGTCAATCAAAATCATGATATGCGGGATCTCCAGCAGCGCTTTCTCTCTAATCTTGATTCTGGGAGGAAGGCGATCAAGAATGGTGCCTTCTGTAGCCCGAATAAGGGATTGAGAACCCTCATGAAAATCGTATTGTTCAAGATCGAGATTGAGCAGTAGTCCTCGCCTGGTAGTGCTGCCAAGTTTTCTCTCAATAAGAACATAGCCATGGTATTCTTTAAAGATTCCTTCTGACAGGTATGCCTGCATTGATTGGTACGTCTGCTGGGAGTGCATTTCTGCCCTAGGGGTATCCAAATAAGCTTCAGGGAGGATCATCCGGTACGTCGATGGCGAATCTCCGACTATTTGTTCAACCTCTTGCCAATACTCCGGCTGGCTGGTGAATTGATCGCAAGCAATGACAGCCCATTTATGGAGGTCAATGGTTTCATTGGGTAGAAGAAAAACGGGTTTTTGATAGGCGTTATCGTGTTCTTTTTGCATATTTTCTCCGAATGATAACCCTTATTTTACCAAACCAGCATTAATAAAAAAAAGCCATCTTTTGTGATGGCTTTTTGAGACGAAGGTAATTATTTACATTCCCGCGAGGAAGGAAATGGAAATTAATCCTGGTCCAGTATGGGTTCCAAGGACTGGACTCAAACCAACTTCCATTATTTCTGCTATTTCTTCAGGAGAATAAATCTTTTCGAGTTCTGACTGTACATACATTGCATCTTCATGAGATTCTGCCTGGATGATGCCAAAATGGATCGGACGTCTCTCACCAATCTTTTCTTGGGCAATCTCTATGATACGGCGGATGGCTTTCTTTTTCGTGCGTACCTTCTCATACGAATCAAGTTTTCCTTCTTTGTCGAAATATAGAATTGGCTTGAGATCAAGCGCAGAACCCAACAGCGCTGAGGCACCACCGATACGACCGCCCCTATGAAGGTATTCGAGAGTATCAATCGCGAAGTAAACATCGATATTCTTTATACCTTGTTGTGCAATTTTTATACATTCCTCAAAACTTTTGCCGTCCTTTACAGCTCGGGCGGTAAGAATGGTAATGTATCCCAAAGCCATACCGGATGACATAGAGTCGAATATCTCAATATTCTTTGATCCAAGTATTTCTTTTGCCTGGTTTGCTGAATTGATTGTCCCTGAAATTCCAGACGAAATATGAATGCTAATGATATTATCCCCATTATCTAGAATGGGTTTGTAGATATCTATAAATTCTTGAGGGGATGGCTGCGATGTGGTTGGAAGAGTTTTAGAATCTTTCAACATCGGATAAAATTCTTCGACCTTAAGATCAACTCCATCCCTGTATACTTTATCCCCCCAGATCACATGCAAGGGAATGACTTTAATATTTAACTCTTTTGTAATATCCTCGGGAATATATGCGGTACTATCTGTTATGACTACGATTTTTGACATGACCTCTCCTTTTCAATGATACCTCTGAAATTATAACCCGCTTTCCTTTTCAAAGTTACTGAAATATGTCTTTAAAAATCGTCTAATTAATTTAAAAAACACGTTTATAATAATCTAGTTAAGGTAATGAGGAATGACTTTGAAAGCGCATCCTTTCGCGCCCCTCGCAGTCAACTACCTCGCTATTTGTAAAAACAGGAGATTGCAGGAGTATAGTACATGGTAAAAATTCGATTACGACGGACTGGTCTAAAAAACCAACCAAGCTACAGAATCGTAGTAGCAGAAAAAGAAGCACCGCGCGATGGACGTTTTCTTGAAATCATCGGGAATTATAATCCCCGAACTGAACCATTCACGTTCGATGTCAAAGAAGATCGCGTCTATCATTGGCTTCGCCAGGGTGCACAACCAAGCGAATCCGTTGCTCAATTATTTAGGACCGTTGGATTAACAGAACGGTACGAACGAGTGAAAGCGGGCGAAGCAGAAGAAACTGTGCTTGAAGAAGCAAGGAAATTTTACGAGAACCGTAAATCAAAACAGTAGGCATGGTTAGCATAGGGAAAGAGATTTTTCTATCAAAGGAGTTGATGTGAAAGAATTAGTTGAATACATCGCGAAATCATTAGTTGAAGATCCCTCACAGGTAAATGTTGTTGTCACCGAAGAAGGCGAACATGTGCGCATCGAATTAACGGTTGCAAAGGAAGATATGGGACGGATCATCGGCAAGGGCGGACGTGTCGCGAATTCGATCAGAACTCTCTTGCGTGTGGCTGCTGCTCGAGAAGGCAAACGAGCATCTCTCGATGTAATTGAACCCTAATGGTTGAAGATCCATTTCAAAAAAAGAATCCAAAGGCTGGCTCTCCTGATCAAGGTGAGCCAATCTTTTTAATCATCGGGAAAATCCGTAAACCTCACGGTGTGGGGGGGGAAGTACTTTTCGAAGTGATAACGGAATTTCCAGAGCGTATTAGGAGAGGAAAAAAAGTATTCATCGGACAGGGAAAAACCGAATACGTTGTTGAAGGAATACGAACCCACCAATCTAACTTGCTCATAAAATTAATAGGGTTGGAGGATTGTGAAAGCGTAGAACAATTTCGAAACCAGATGGTGTACATTAAAACAGATAACCTGCCGCGATTGCCTGAGGATGAGTACTATCATCATGAGCTGGTTGGTATGTTTGTCCATGATGAGGATGGAATATTATTGGGACAGGTCAGTGAAATCCTTGAAACAGGCGCAAATGACGTTCTGATCGTGACCCATGAGGGGGAGGAAATCTTGATCCCATTTATTAAGCAGGTTATCCTGGGAGTCAATAAAAAGGAGAAAATAATCTCTGCTAAATTACAAGAATGGAAATGACATGGAAGAGAAGAAATATTGGGTGGGATTTAACCATGTAAAAGGGATTGGAGCAGTCCGTTTTCAAAGACTGCAACACTATTTTCGGAACCTCGAAGATGCCTGGAATGCAACTGCAGGAGAACTGCTTCATGCGGGAATTGGAGAAAAAGCCGCAGAGAATTTGCACAGATTCAAGCACGAACATGATCTCGATAAAATCTATGAGAGTATCTTGCAGCAGGAAATTCAGATCATTACAACCGGAGAAGAAAGCTATCCAGCAAGGTTGCTTCAGATTGCCAATCCCCCTCCCGTTTTATATGTTCGTGGAAAGATTAGCGAGCAAGACCAACAGGCGATCGCTGTAGTAGGAACGCGCAAGGTAACCTCCTATGGAAAAAGTGTTGTGCGTGATCTGGGGGGTATTTTTGCGCATAATAATGTGACCATCGTGAGCGGGTTGGCACGTGGGGTGGATTCTGAAGCACACCGCGCTATCTTGAAGGCAGGCGGGAGGACATTGGCTGTTATGGGCAGCGGAGTGGATGTGATCTATCCACCAGAAAACGCACAATTGGCACAGGAAATCATTGAAAATGGTGCCATCATCAGTGATTATGCTCCGGGGACACAACCCGAAGGGGTGAATTTCCCGCCACGCAATCGCATTATTGCTGGTTTATCATTAGCGACAGTTGTCATCGAAGCGGGAGAACGGAGCGGTGCGTTGATCACCGCCTCATTTACTGCGGATCAGGGCAAGGATGTTTTTGCGGTTCCTGGTTCGATCTATGCCCCACAAAGTAAAGGCACCAATAAATTGATTTTCGATGGCGCCTATCCATTAATCCAATATGATAGTATCTTTGAAATTCTTGATCTGCAGAATGTACAATATCAACATACAATGCAGAGAGATATTCCGACCGATGAAGTGGAGATCTTGATTTTGAAATTATTACAGAACGAAGCCATGCATATTGATGATTTGCAGGCGGCAACCGGTTTACCAGTCTCACGGATATCATCTGCGCTGACAATTCTTGAATTGAAGGGACATGTAAAAAATACGGGTAATATGACATATTCAGCAAATTATGAATTAAAAGAGGAGTATGTTTAATATGCATGATGATTATTATGCAGTGATCATGGCTGGGGGTGGGGGAACGCGATTATGGCCACTTTCACGCCAGACCAATCCAAAACAGTTTTTGAAATTGGTCGGTGAAAAAACTTTTTTTCAATTAGCTGTTGACCGCTTATCTCCTATCTTTGATGCAAAGCATATCTATGTTGTGACAGTAGCTGATCAAGTGGATGCATTGCGCGAACAGGAAAGCATGATTCCGCTGGAAAATTATCTGATCGAACCCCTGCCGCGCGGGACAGCTTCAGTAGTGGGATATGCTGCCGAGATATTGCAGCAAATACATGGTCCGGTCACCATGGCGGTTCTCACCTCAGACCATATCGTTGAGAATGAAGCATGTTTTCTTGATCTCCTGCAAAATTGTTATACTGTTGCTCAACAAGATTATCTGGTCACACTGGGCATTCAACCAACCTATGCCGCCACCGGGTACGGGTATATCCATCAAGGGGTCAAGATATCCGAATTTCCATTCGATACATTTAAGGTACACTCATTTGTTGAAAAGCCCGATGAGATACACGCAGAACAATATCTTGCTTCAGGCAATTATTACTGGAATTCTGGAATGTTTGTGTGGAAAACCGAAGCAATTTTGAAGGAGTTTGAACGCCAGATGCCGGTTTTATTTACCAATTTGGAACTATTAGGGCAGCGCTATGATACCGGTGATTATGAGGAACTACTGGATGATATTTGGCAGAAGATCGCTCCTCAAACAATTGATTATGGTATTATGGAGCACGCTCAGAACGTGGCAGTGCTGCCGGCAGAATATCTTGGATGGAGCGATGTTGGGAGCTGGGACTCTCTGTTTGAAATCATTGCAACTGACCCGGATGGAAATGTGGATCTTTCTGCATTTTCCGTTTTGTTGGAAAATAAGAACTGTCTGGTGAAAGCAGAAGATCCTGAAAAGATCATTGTTGCCGCAGGTTTGGAGGATATTATCATCATCGACACCAAAGATGCACTGCTGGTTTGCCGTAAAGGACAATCTCAAAAAGTACGGCAAATCGTTCAAGAACTAAAACAAAAAAAGCTAGATCAGTTTCTATAGGAGTAAGCACTTGGAAGCGTATTGTGTGAAGTGTAGAGAAAAACGAGAAATGCAGGGTACAACCCCTGGATTTAATAAAAGGGGAACACCGATTACCTCGGGTACCTGTGGCGTCTGTGGTACGAAGATGGTGCGCATAGGAAAAACAGATGCGCATGAGGGTCTACAGGCTCCTATCCAAGAAAAGAAGGAAGTTCGATCCGGGAAATTGGTTATCGTGGAATCTCCCGCAAAAGCAAAAACGATCGGCAATTATCTGGGCAAAGAATATAAAGTAAAAGCTTCAGTGGGACATGTGCGTGATCTACTGCGTTCTCAATTATCGGTTGATGTCGAGAATGACTTTGCCCCTAAATATCGCGTTCCCAATGAGAAACGCCCGATAGTCAAAGAATTGAAGAAGGATGTCGAGAAAGCCGAAGAGGTTTTTATCGCCACAGACCCTGACCGGGAGGGAGAAGCGATCGCGTGGCATTTAAAAGAAACCACCGAGATTGAGGATTCACGCTTGCGGCGGGTTGTGTTTCATGAAATTACCAAGCCAGCAATCCAGGAATCTTTTGCGAACCCAAAAGAGATTGATATGGATCTGGTCAATGCACAACAAGCCAGACGTATTCTTGACAGGTTGGTTGGTTACAACCTGACTCCATTACTGTGGCAAAAAGTGCGGGGACGTTTATCCGCTGGACGGGTACAGTCAGTAGCAACACGCTTGATCGTAGAGCGCGAACGTGAGATCGATGCATTTGTGCCTGAAGAGTACTGGTCGGTTGAGGCGGAATTTAATCCTGATAAGTCCAAAGATACATATATTGCTCAGCTAAGCCAAGTGGATGGGAAAGAACCGACTTTGAGCAGTAAAGAGACGGTGGATAGGATATTAAAGGATATCGAAAAAGCAGATTATTCCATCGGGAAGATCAAAAAAGGAGAGAGAAGGAGAAATCCATCTGCTCCATTCATAACCAGCACACTGCAACAGCAGGCTGCTCGCCAGCTTCATTTTCGTGCAAGACGCACTATGATGATCGCACAACAATTATATGAAGGGATAGCTCTAGATGGGGAAGGGCAAACCGGCTTGATCACCTATATGCGTACCGATTCGACCAATGTCTCTCCGATGGCACTGAATGAAGTACGCCAGTACATTCAAAAACAATTTGGGGAGTCCTTCCTTCCATCCTCAGCGCGCTTTTATCGTACGCGTGCTGCTGTTGCCCAGGAAGCTCATGAAGCGATTCGACCAACTTCGGTCAATCGTACGCCCGAGAAGATCAAATCCGTTCTAAGCCGTGATCAATATAAGTTGTATCAACTGATCTGGAAACGTTTTGTGGCTTCACAGATGGCGAATGCGGTTTATGACACGGTTTCTATCCAAATCGATGGGAAGGGTAGCGAGCATGCCTATGTGATGCGCGCCTCCGGATCTAAAGTAAAATTCCCTGGATTTCTTGCCTTATATGAAGATGCTAGAGATGAGGATTCCAAAGAGGCAGAGAAGAATATCCGTATCCCGGATGATGTCTTTGAAGGACAAAAACAGAATCTGGTTGGCATTAACCCCCAACAGCATTTCACACAACCCCCTCCGCGTTATTCGGAAGCGACCTTGATCCAGGCATTGGAAAAATTTGGCATTGGGCGTCCATCAACCTATGCACCCATCATCTCCACCATTCAAGCAAGAGGATATGTGGATCGCGATGGGAATAAATTGATCCCTACTGAAATTGCATTTACCGTGACTGATCTGCTGGTTGAATATTTCCCGGATGTGCTCGAGGTTAATTTCACCGCTGAAATGGAACAAGACCTGGATGATGTTGCTAACGGGAAACAGGATTGGGTCACGGTCTTGAAGGATTTTTACAGCGCCTTCGAACCTCGTCTGGAACATGCGAAAGAAGATATGCCTGAAGTAAATGCAGAACCGGAAAAAGTAGGAAGGGACTGCCCCAAGTGTGGGCATGAACTTATCATTCGCTGGGGACGCTTTGGAAAATTCATCAGCTGCAGTAACTTCCCAGAATGCCGTTATACTGAGCCATATCTTGAAAAAATCGGGGTGGTATGCCCTAAAGACGGCGGCGAGATCGTAATGCGAAAAACTCGTAAAGGGCGCGTATTTTATGGATGTGAAAATTATCCTGAATGTGATTTCACATCATGGAAACGCCCCGTGTCAATGGCATGCCCGGCATGCAAAGGGCTTCTTACCATCAAAAATAATAGAGAATTGATATGTGCGGATTGCGGAAATACTTTCTCTACAGCTATTCTGGAAAATCGGGAAGAATTGGCATAAAACTTGCTATAATTCAACCAGATGAATAATGAAAAACCTGGATGGGAGAAGATACCATGAATAATATACGAAAATTAAGCGAAAAACCTTTCTTTCTGCCGATCATCGCATTAATCGTGGGCTTGATCATCGGATTGGTTGTGTTAGGTTGGGGTATATGGCCTGTGCAATGGGTAGATGCAGCACCGTCTCAATTACAAAGTGAATTTAAACGTGACTATTTGTGCATGGTGATCGACTCCTATGTGAGAAACCATGATGAAGACCTGGTGAATAAACGCCTGACTTCTCTGGGTGATGACGCGGAAGACTATGTGAATATGCTCACTCCTGAATTATGCAAGTTTACTTCCCAAGAAGAAATTGAGAGTTTTAAGGCATTAAAGTTCACCGCATCCACAACCACGTCCAATGGAACCACGCTGAAAGAACAAGCAGCTGTCATTGAGGAAGAACAGACCGATGGGACAAAGAAATCTCCTATACTTACCGTGCTGCTTTACGTGGTGGGATTTGCTCTGGTAGGTGGCGCTGCATTCATGATTCTTGTCAAACGGGGTAAGATCAATTTCAATACCAATGCACCTCAAAAAATAAAGCGCGGTGGAAATAGTGATGGTTTTGTTGAAGATACGCCCGTTGACAAAACGAGCGGAGATCAATATTCTGAACCACCACTGGCACAATTCATGACAACTTTTCGCCTTGGTGATGATCTGTATGACGATTCTTTCAGCATCGATTCCCCCTCAGGAGAGTTCTTAGGAGAATGTGGTGTTGGTATTGCAGAGACGATTGGGGTAGGTGATCCTAAAAAAGTGAATGCTCTGGAGATTTGGTTATTTGATAAGAATGATATCCAAACGATCACAAAGGTATTGATGAGTGAACATTCCTTCAATGATCCGGCTACCCGGCAGCGCCTGGCTGCAAAGGGTGAAACTATCCTTGTAGAAACAGGGCAGAGGTTTATTATGGAGACTGCCACTCTGCAACTTCAAGCTCGCATAGTTGATATGGTGTACGCACGCGATGCGCTGCCCGAAAACAGCCATTTTTCCAGGCTGACGCTGGAAATATCGGTTCTGAATAAGATGTAATAAAAACTGCCCTTCGGGGCAGTTTTATTTAATCTCTAAAATTTTGAAATTAAGCTCTCCTCCTGGTGTAGAGACGATAACCGTTTCACCAATTGAGTGATTTAACAATGCACTGCCGATTGGTGATTCAAAGGAAATCTTTCCATTTACCGGATCGGCTTCTGCAGGACCGACGAGATAGTAAGTTTCAGGATCATCATCACCTTCTTGGATGGTGACGGTAGCACCAATTTCAACAAAATCATGGTTGCGCTGTTGCTCATCAATGATAACAAAGTTCTTTAACATGGCTTCAATTTCCTGAATCCTGCCTTCCAGAAAACCCTGATCTTCTTTCGCTTTGCTGTAATCCGCATTTTCTGAAAGATCACCCTGCTCAATAGCAGCTTTGAGCCGTTTGGATAGTTCAGCGCGTGCTGGACCCTTCAATTGCTCAAGTTCTGCTTCGAGTTTTTTGATTCCCTCTGCGGTTAAATATACTGTATCTACCATGTTCATACCTCAATCGAAATTTTTTACTATAAAATAGGTTTGTTTTAAGCGTTTTTCAACATTGTCCCACAAGGCTTACCTGTGAGGACCTGGAAAAGGTTGTCTGGTTCTTCACCTGAAAAGATCGTAGCTTCCATATTCGGATGTTTTTGGATGATGGAAAACAGGATCTCGACTTTGGAGCGCATCCCACCAGTGACATCCGGTGCAGACGAGCCTTTAATTTCCTCTGCAAAAGTGGAAAACTCAGCTGGCGTTAAAACCTGGAATAGCTGCTGAGGATCATTCGAATTTTTCCAAACGCCTTTTTCAATTCCAGCAATATAAATCCGTTGAATGGGGAGGTGATCACAAAGATGGGCGAGGATTTCTTCGGTCGATACTATCGTTCCGCCAAGAGTATGATCGAAGACAACATCTCCGAAAACAACCGGCAGCAAGGTATGCTGCAGGGCATGCCGCAGCGGTTGTATATTCATTTGGATATCCATATGGTTGCGAGTTACTACCAGCGATGATGGGGGAAAACTGATGGCATTCAAACCGCTTGCCCAGAGCGTATCCATAACAATGCGATGCAGTGCGTCTGCTTGCTGGCGTACTTCCATGAAACCATGCCATTCCACAGCGTTGTGTACTCCCAGATGGGTTTGATATTTCTGCGCAACTGTATGCCCAAAAGAACCTGATCCGTGACCAAGGATGATTTGCAGATCAGGTGCAACTTTCTGCGCGCGTTGAATTTCCTGTACCAGACGTGTGATGACTGGCTGCCTGGCAGAAAATGCTTGCTGTTTGTTCGTTATGAGAGATCCGCCTAATTTAATAAAGATCAGCATAATTTCATTCGACCGTGGTAAGAAAATAACTCTTGATCCCTTGAGCATTCAGAGCATGTTTGAATGAGGGGATCGTTTCTTCGTCTACCAATGCTATCACATTTCCCCCACGACCAGCTCCACATAGTTTTGCGCCCAAGGCTCTGTTATCCAGAGCGAATTTCACCAGGTTATCCAATTCAGGGATAGATACTCCCATTTCCTGTAAAAGAGTATGGTTTGTGGTCATCATCGCTCCTAATTCTTCCAGGGGGCCCGATTCAAAAACGTTTTTCGCTTTTTCTGTGATCGCTCCAATTTTCTCAAAAATGGAATCCAAACGTTGTGGTGAGCGCTGCCATTCTGCCTTTACGTCTGCAACAACTTCGGATGTGAGGGAATGAATACCGCTATTCATTAATACAATTTGGAAGGGTGAGAGTGATTGTAAAAACTGCGGTGCAGTATCGCGGATGTAGTACAGCGTTTTCTCATAATTGATGACTGTATTATCAATGCCAGATGGGTTTCCGTGATGCACTTTTTCCAGTTCGAAGGCGAGTGAATTAACCCTTTCGTCAGGTAGTTTCAACCCCAGATATTGCGAGATTGCCCGGATGGTGGCTACGGAAATAGAAGCGCTGGAACCCAAACCAGATGCCACCGGTATTTGCGAAGTTATGCTTAGTTTAAAAGAGGGGATACTATCCAGATGATAGGTGTCTTTAAATAATTGAAGTGCCTTGATAAAGATGTTCGGTTTGGGGAGATCGGTGAAAGAGCCTGCGAAATTTATATCGGGCGCCTGCAAGAAAAAAAAATCCTGCGGTGCGCGGATAGCAGGGCTGATGATCGCCTTCGTTTGCAGCTTGCTGATCGGGATGGCGATGGCTGGATAGCCATATACCACAGCATGTTCTCCAAAGAGGATCGATTTTCCAATGGCATGAACCTTTATGGCAGGCATTTTATTTAGAAAAGACTAACGATGCTAGACCAGTAGAAAATAACCAAAACGCTGACCCCCCAACAGAGAACGCAGATATGCAGCGGTTTATCTGAGAGAATCAATTCTTCTGGCGCTCCTCCTGATTTCTGCACTTTAATGAGATAAAGATATCGAAACAGTCCATATAACACAAAGGGGATGGTCAGCATCATGGAATTATTTTGGGGTAGATTGGGCGCTGAGAATGTGTAAAGACTGTATGTCATGATGGTGGCGCTGGAGACGATGGTGATCAACTGATCTAAAAATTCCAAGGTATATCCATCTAAAACTTTACGGTGCTGGTTGGCATTTTCATTTAAGCAAGCGATTTCTGCGCGGCGTTTCCCAAAACCGATGAACAATGCCAGAAGAGTAGTAGTCACATATAACCATGGTGAAAAGCGTTCTACCTCAATCAAAGAAACGCCGGCTGCCACACGCAACACGAACCCGGTAGCGATGATCATAACGTCAATGAGAGGGATGTGCTTGAGTTTAAAGGAATATGCCAGATTCATCAGGAAGTACAGACTGCTTATGATCCCGAAAGAAGTAGATAAGCGAAAAGCCAACCATAAGGAAACGACCATGATAATAATAGCCACGCTGATAGCGACCTGAACGGGGAGTTTCCCGGAGGCGATGGGGCGATCTTTCTTGGTGGGATGATTTTGATCCGCTTTTTTATCAGCCACATCATTGATCAAATATACTGAACTGGAAAGCATGCAAAATAGAAAAACCCCCAGTAAGGTTGTTAAGCTGGCTGTCCAATTGGTGAGCTGACGGTCAAACACTAACGCAGCCAGGACGAAAACATTCTTGACCCATTGCTTGGGTCGCATACTTTGGATAAGGGCTTTCAACATAAACGAATAATATCATTAAACGATTCTTCTGTACCGTATAGATGTAAAATGGGGACATGAAGAAAAAAAGGCTTGATGTTCTTATGGTTGAAAAAAATCTGGCTGAAAGTCGCAGTCTGGCACAGCGTTTGATCATAGCTGGGGAAGTGTGGGTGAATGGCAGTATTGCTATAAAACCATCTGAAACCTATGTGGATGAAATTGAGATCAGCTTGAAACAAACACCTCCTTTTGTTTCAAGAGGTGGCGAAAAACTGGAAGCTGCTTTACAAGCTTTTAAACTGATTGAGCTGGAGGAAAAAATTTGTGTGGATGTTGGCGCATCTACCGGTGGATTCACAGATTGTTTACTCCAGCATGGCGCAGCCAAAGTATACGCTCTGGATGTGGGATACGGACAATTACACTGGAAATTGAGAAATGATGCGCGCGTGGTGGTGATGGAAAAAACAAACATCCGAGATGTTGAAAGCCTGCCAGAAAAAGCGGATGTGGTAGTGGTGGATGTCTCTTTTATCTCACTAAAAATGATCTTCCCGATATTAAAACGGTTGGTGAAAGACGAATCCTCTGATCTGGTCACCCTGATAAAGCCTCAATTTGAAGCCGGCAGGGAAGAAGCAGCTCGGGGGAAGGGGGTGATTCGTGATACAAAAGTGCATAAAAAAGTAGTAGCTTCTGTGTTGGAAGCAGCTCAACAGGTAGGTTTATACACACACGGTTTGATCTTATCTCCCATCAAGGGACCAAAGGGAAACATCGAATTTCTGGCGCATTTGCGATGCCAACCCGTCGAAGTATTACCGGGAGTATTTGTTGAGAAATTATTCAATACAATTCTTATGGATGAATGAGCTGTAACAATAACCTGATTGAAAATCGATTATACTAATTTGTTGCCATGCAATTAACATACAAACGTAATTTTTGCATTATTGCCCATGTCGATCATGGGAAATCCACTCTGGCTGACCGCTTGCTGCAAATAACAGGGCTGATATCAGATCGCGATATGGTTAACCAGGTGCTGGATAATATGGACCTGGAACGAGAAAAAGGGGTTACCATCAAGGCGTCGGCTGTTCGCATGGAATACACCAAAGATGGAGTGACGTACGAGCTCAACCTGATTGACACTCCCGGGCATGTGGATTTTTCGTATGAAGTAAGTCGCTCACTGGTAGCCTGTGAAGGAGCCATACTGGTGGTGGATGCTACCCAGGGCATTGAGGCACAAACCCTGGCAAATCTATATCTGGCGATCGAATCTGATCTGGTGATCATCCCCGTTTTGAATAAAATCGATCTACCCTCATCGCACGCGGATGAAGTGGCGACGGATATAGGGAATCTGCTGGGAGTTGACCCTGATGAGATTATCCGTATCTCCGCTAAATTGGGGACAAATGTTGACCAGGTTTTAAATGCTGTCATTACACGCATTCCTCCTCCTAGGGGCGATGAACACCAACCGCTTAAAGCGCTTATCTTTGATTCTCATTATGATTCATATAAAGGTGTGGTCGCTTATGTGCGTGTTTTTGAAGGGACAGCATCCATGCAGGGTGATTTTCACCTGATGTCTACGAACACGGAAGTGAAACCGATCGAAATTGGGGTATTCGCCCCCAATATGAAACCCATTCAAGCTCTGTATGCGGGTGATGTTGGTTATATTGCCACTGGATTGAAAACGGTGAAAGAATGTAGAGTGGGTGACACCATGACTGACCAGAAAAATCCGGCGCAAACTGCACTACCTGGTTATATCCATCCCAAACCGATGGTATTCGCGGGTATTTATCCTGTGGAAGGAAGAGATTACGATGATTTGAAAGATGCGTTATCTAAGCTGCAATTAAATGATGCCTCCTTAACCTATACACCGGAAACATCCCAGGCATTGAACTTTGGTTTCCGCTGTGGCTTTTTAGGGCTCTTTCATATGGAGATCATCCAGGAACGCCTTGAACGAGAGTATGACCTGGATATTGTGCTGACCGCGCCTACCGTGGAATACAAAGTTATTTTACGTGGCGGGGAAGAGGTTTTGATCGATTCACCCGCCATGTTGCCGGATGAGTCAACTATTGAGGAGATTCAGGAACCGTGGATGAACCTGTCTATTCTCACACCCACCGAATATTATGGGGCGGTCATGGAACTGGTCAAACGCCGACAGGGTTTTTTTGTTAACCAGGATTACCCCTCCCCAAACAGGGTTCAACTGAATTTTGAAATCCCCCTCTCTGAGCTGATCGTGGATTTCTTTGATGAATTGAAATCGAAAACACGTGGCTATGCCTCGATGGATTATTCCTTTAAAGAATACCGGGCAAGCAATCTGGTGAAATTGGAGATGCTGATCGGTGGTGAGCCGGTGGATGCCCTTGCCAGCATCGTCCATCGTGATGCAGCTTATCACAAGGGGCAGCGTCTGGTCACTAAATTAAAAGAATTGATCCCCAGACAGTTATTTGATGTCGCTATCCAGGCTTCGTCTGACGGGCGTATCATCTCCCGTGCGACTGTAAAGGCATTGCGAAAAGATGTACTGGCTAAATGCTATGGTGGTGATGTAACCAGAAAACGGAAGTTGTTGGAAAAACAGAAAAAAGGGAAAAAACGCATGAAAATGATCGGGAATGTGGAAATTCCACAAGAAGCATTCATGGCTATCCTGAAATTGGAGGATGAGTAAGTTGCCAGAGCGGAAAAATTCACCATGGAAGCGTTGGCTGCCAGGTATCTTGGTCAGCGGAATTATCATCTATGTTCTTATCCGTTTGATCGATGTAGATGCTTTCTTAAGTGCAATTCAACGAACGAATTATCTCTACGTACTGGCGGCTATTGCCCTGCTTGTACTGGCGAATCTCACGCGAGCATGTGCATGGCGAGAACTGTTAGGGAGGAAAATTACCCTGAAAGATGCTTTCTGCATCGTGAACGAAGGGTACCTGCTCAATCAAATCATTCCTCGTTCAGGCGAAATTGGTCGTGCTCTGCTGGTCAACAGCGTGGTTGATATGAATTTTTTTCAAGCATTTTCAACCATATTGATTGAACGAGCAATGGATCTACTTATCACAGCGATACTGTTTTTAGCTACCATTGGGCAAGCCGTAGCGCTTGAATGGATCGTTCCAGTTGCCATTACCATCTTGTGCGTGGTAGCAGCAGGTTTTATATTTCTGATATGGGCGATCAAGCGGAAAGAAAAAGTCGAAAATTGGTGTTCTCGCATGGAAATTCGGTCACCTTTTTTCAAGAAATACATTTCTGCCAATTTGCAGGCACTCATCAGTGGTGTGGAGATCATTCAAAATGGGCATCATTTATTCTCGGCAATCTTCTGGATCGTGGTTTCCTGGTCGCTTTGGATTGCTATAACCTATCTTCTTCTATACGGGTTTATAGGTGCTTACCCTTTGTGGTGGGCAATATTCATTCAATCCGTGCTGGCTCTTGGAATTGCACTACCATCTGCTCCAGCGGGATTAGGAGTATACGAAGGAACATTAGTTGCGGCGTTAACTGTTTTTCAGATCAATAATGAAGTGGCATTAAGCTTTGCCGTTATCATGCATGTTGTTCAACTAACCACCATTGCAGTATTGGGAATAAGCAGTTTAATAATTCAGGGGAATTCCTTGAGCGCATTGGTGGATTCTGTTCTCCAACGATTGCGTATTCGAAGGAGCGAAAATGACGAATAAATATTTAATCACCGGTGGAGCAGGCTTCATCGGTTCCAATTACGCCCATCGTCTATTGGCTCGAGGTGAAGATGTAACCATTTTTGATAACCTCTCACGCCCGGGATCAGAGAAGAACATACAGTGGTTGCAGACAGATTTTGGCAGAGATGCTTTCAACCTGGTCAAAGGGGATGTACGCAATAGTGAAGCGCTTGAGCAGGCAGTTCAAGATAAGCAGGTGATCATACATCTTGCTGCCCAGGTGGCTGTAACTACCTCAGTAGTCGATCCACGAGAAGATTTTGAGATCAACGCAGGTGGGACGTTCAACACCCTGGAAGCTGCCCGTAAAACAGGGGAACAACCAATTTTGCTGTATGCTTCCACCAATAAAGTATTTGGTGGGATGGAAGATATTCGGGTGCGCGAAGAGGAAACACGCTATGCTTATATAGATCATCCGATGGGAATTGCTGAAAGCTATCCGCTCGATTTTCATTCACCCTATGGTTGCTCCAAGGGCAGCGGTGATCAATATATGCGGGATTACTATCGCATCTATGGATTGCGCACTGTGGTTTTTCGCCAGAGCTGTATCTATGGTCCCCGTCAATTTGGGGTTGAAGATCAAGGCTGGCTGGCTTGGTTTGCGATCGCAGCTAGGCAGGGTCGTACCATCACCATTTATGGGGATGGCAAACAGGTGCGTGATGTGTTGTATGTAACGGATCTAATGGATGCATACGATAGCGCTGTGGAGAATATTGATCACTCAGCCGGTGAGATATTCAATGTGGGCGGTGGACCGCAAAATACCATTTCGGTATGGCGTGAATTTGCTCCTCTTCTTGAAGAGAAGATTGGGAAACATATTCCGACCGATCAGGCGGATTGGCGACCGGGGGATCAAAAAATCTATGTCTCAGATATTCGCAAAGCAAAGAAATTACTGAACTGGCAGCCGAAAGTTAGCGTGGATGAAGGAATATCGAACTTGGTGGATTGGGTTACGAAGATAGATTAAGATTGATGCTTATGAAGATATTGATCGAACTGACCTACTACCGTCCACATACCAGCGGCTTGACCATTTATGCTGAACGGCTCGCAAAAGCACTTGTACGCCGCGGGCATGAAGTTACTGTTCTAACCTCTCAATTTGAAAAAAAATTACCACGAGAGGAGTGGATGGATGGTGTGCATGTGGTGCGCATACCGGTGCTTTTCCGCGTTAGTAAGGGTGTGGTCATGCCTTCATTGGGTTGGGTTGCCTGGCGGATGGTGAGAGAGCACGATGTAATCCATCTGCATTTACCCCAAATTGATGCGGCTGGGATCGCCATGCGTGGACGGTTATTCAAGAAACCTACCGTCATCACCTATCACTGCGACCTGCGCATGCCGCTTGGAATATTGAGCTGGTTAGCGAACCAGGGTGTGCACATCATGAATAATCTGGCAGCTTTATTTACAAATCGTATTGTGACCTATACCCAGGATTATGCGGATCACTCACCGTATCTGCGCCGATTTCAAAAGAAGATCCGCATTATTTCCCCTCCTGTAGAGCTGCCCGAAATTAGCTCGGAAGAAGTTGAGAAATTCAAAGAAAACCATAATTGTGAAAATGTGCATCCCATCATTGGAATGGCTGCCCGTTTTGCATCGGAAAAAGGAGTGGAGGTATTATTGAACGCCATGCCCCATATTCTGGAAGAACTTCCTGATGCACAGGTGTGGTTTGCCGGTCCGTATGAGCATATCGTGGGTGAAGAAGCGTATTTTAAACGTTTGGAACCCGCCATTTTAGATTTACAAAAACAAGATGCCTGGAAATTCATGGGTTCGCTTGATCCAGCTCAAATGGCTGCCTTTTACCCGAATATTGACCTACTGGTTATCCCCAGTTTAAATTCCACGGAAGCGTTCGGGTTGGTGCAGATCGAGGCTATGATCAATGGCGTACCCAGCATTGCTTCCAATCTGCCAGGTGTTCGCCAGCCGGTAAAACGCCATGCTATGGGAAAAGTTATCCCCATTGGTGATTCGGACGCCCTGTCACAAGCAGTGGTCGAGATCATGAAGGATAAAGCTGCTTTTCAAGGGGACATTATGGCGATCAAAAAAATGTATGCTCCTGATTCCATTGCCATTGAGTATGAAAACCTCTTTAACGAGATCATGAATGAGATCAAGTGAGATGACAGAAAAAAACAGCGCTGATCCAAAGAAAGATTATCTGTGGGAGAATTTGAGACAACTACCCTATTTTCGGGGTTTTTTACGTGCAGTAGAAGGTAGGTTTTACGAGGAGATCGAGCTCATCGAGCCCATACTGGATGTGGGTTGCGGAGATGGAGTTTTTGCAGCAATCACCTTTGAAAAACCATTGAAGATTGGCTTTGATCCATCTCTTCAAATGCTGGGTGAAGCAGCCAGTAATGGAGCGTATGGACATGTTCTTTGTGCTGGCGGTGGAGCGATCCCGTTTGAGGATGCTTCTTATGCTACCGTCATCAGCAATTCTGTGCTGGAGCATATCCCGATGTTGGATGAGGTGATCGAAGAGGTCTACCGGGTGCTCAAGCCGGGTGGGCAGTTTATATTCTGTGTACCTAATGACAATTTACTGAAGAACCTTTCTGTAAGCAATTTCTTTGACAGCATAAAACTGCATGGATTAGCGAATGCATATCGCTCCTTCTTCAATACGATCTCGCGCCATCACCATGCAGATCCATTTGAAGTCTGGGAGCCACGTTTGAGAAAGCATCATTTTCATATTGTGCATTGGTGGAATTATTTCAGTCCTGATGATCTGCACACACTGGAATGGGGACATTACCGGGGATTACACTCCCTACTCAATAAGAAAATTTTTAAAAAATGGGTGCTTTTCCCCTATCATGGGAATTTCTTCATTCCGGAACGATCTCTTCGAAAGAAATATAACCAGGATCCTATTCATCCTGAAGGCAGCTATACTTTCTATATTACCAGGAAGGAATGAACCATGCCTGCACAAGAACCGAGCTTGTTGGATTATGTGCGCTCCTTGATCCAATTGAAACCGGAAAAGTATCAGGATTGGTTGACAGGGGAAGATATACAAGAACCTTCTCAACCTCAACCAGAGCCTGAAAACAAATCCCCAAAGATCATCCAATATAGAGTTACCGCCTTGCTGGCATTTTTGTTTGCGCTATTGGGGCAGCTGTTTTTTGAACCAAAATTCAGAAATGTGACAATTGGTGTTTTGTTTTACTGCCTGGCAGGTATCAGCCTCATTATTTTCTTTTATCGCAATTGTGAGATATTCTCCCAACGTCACGACCACAGAGAACGCTGGAATCTACCGCTGCAAGTACGAATGGACTTTCTGGTCCCCTCCATGATCTTGCTTGCGGCATCTTTTTGGTTTTTTCAAGATAACCGATTTACGTTGTTCAATCTGGGATTATGGGTATTTGGATTGGTTTTCTTTATTCTGGCAGTCTGGCAGAAACCTGAGACGCCAAAAGAAACACACAGCTTTCATTTTAGCTATTTCACTGGGTTGGTCATTGTGGTTGCAATCATCAGTGTTTTCTTCCGCATCCATGCACTGCAGGCGGTTCCTTCGGAAATGTTCAGCGATCATGCCGAAAAATTGCTAGATGTCGCAGATGTGTTGGATGGACAGTATTCAATATTCTTTACACGCAACACCGGTCGGGAAGCGCTGCAATTTTATTTAACAGCAGCGATCATTAAGATTTTTAATACCGACATATCTTTTTTGAGCTTAAAGATCGGGACTGTTCTGGCGGGTTTATTGACGCTGCCTTTCATCTATTTGATTGGGAAGGAATTGGGGGGAAAATGGACCGGGTTGACAGCGCTGTTCATGGCAGGGGTTGCTTACTGGCCTAATGTTATCTCGAGAGTGGCGCTGCGCTATGCGTTCTACCCGCTATTCACAGCTGCTACTTTTTATTTTCTGATCAAAGGATTGCGCACGAAGAGTAGGAACTCATTTTTAACAGCCGGTCTGTTGTTAGGCTTGGGTTTGCACGGGTATAGTTCAACACGGTTCTTACCTGTTGTGGTATGTGCGGTATTTCTGATCTATTCCTTCCAATTAAAAACAAAGGAGGAGAGAAATCAATTGTTGTGGATGTTTCTGCTGGTGGCGATCTCGGCTTTTTTTGTATTTCTTCCTCTTTTTCGCTATATATTGGAAAACCCGAGCATGTTCAGCTACCGGGCATCCACGCGTTTGCTTCCCATCGAACAGGCGTATCCGGGGAATCCGATATTGATCTTCTTCCAAAATTTCTGGAAGGCGCTGGTAATGTTTTTCTATGACAACGGTGAAATCTGGGTCCATTCTGTTCCCCACCGTCCTGCACTGGATGTGATCAGTGCCGCGTTTTATTTTGTGGGTATTGGATTTAGTAGCGTGCGCGCGTGGAAGCAGAGAGATTGGCTGGCTGCTTCAATATTGGTATCTATTCCCTTGCTGTTGATGCCCTCCATTCTTTCTCTGGTATTTCCGGCGGAAAATCCTAGCTTGAACCGCCCGGGGGGAGCTTACGTACTGGCTTTTGTATTAGCAGGTTATGGATGGGCGAGCCTGGCGCAGATCGGATTACAGGAACAGAAAAATAAGCAACAAAAATACCTGCTTCCGATAATCTCACTAATCCTTGCAATCGGCTGCGGCTGGCAAAATTATGATCTGGTATTCAACCAGTATCGTGAACAATATGATTTGAAAGCGTGGAATACTTCCGAGATCGCTGCAGAAATTCAAGAATTCTACGAAAAAGGTGGGGAACAAGACCATGCCTTTGTGGTCCCCTATCCCTATTGGGTTGATACACGTTTGGTTGGTATCAATGCCGGTTTGGTTCGCAAGGATTACGCCTTGTGGGCGGAGGATTTTGAGAAGGCGACTGAAGATGAAGGAACCTATCTTTTTATTCTAAAACCTGAAGATATAGACAATATCGATCTTTTACAAAAAAGTTTTCCGAACAATACCATGACAGAGTATTTCTCTGAAATACCAGGCAAAGACTTCATTGAGATTATCGTAATAAAATAAAGAATGGCAAACTAGACCATGAAAAAAATCGAACTATCCAAAACATTACGAGGAATCATCTTGATGCTCATCCTGCTGCTGAGTGGTTTCTTGCGGCTGCGGGGGATCGACTGGGACGAGAATTATCACCTCCATCCTGATGAGCGTTTCTTAACCCTGGTAGAAACTAGCATCACCCCGGTGGACTCAATCCGGGATTATTTTGACACGGATACCTCGACCCTCAACCCGCACAATGTTGGGAAGACCTTCTATGTTTACGGCACTTTTCCACTTTTTGTGGTGCGCTATGTGGCTGAATTGGTTGGGGAAACCGGATATTCCCAGGTGTATCTGGTTGGTCGTTATCTTTCAGTATTTTTTGAAATTGGCGTTGTACTTCTGGTATATCTTATCGCCCAAAAGTTATTCAACAAACCGTTTGTATCGCTGCTGAGCGCTTTGTTTTATGGGTTGGCAAGCTTACCCATTCAACAAGCACATTTTTTTACCGTTGATACTTTTACTAATTTTTTTATTACTGCTTCCTTTTATGTAGCTGTATGCATTTTTAGTTCAAAACAGGAACAAACAGAAAACCTACTTCGTAGCAGGGATTTCTGGAACCATATTCTCTTTGGAGTTTTGATCGGGCTGGCAGCAGCATCGAAAGTGAATGCTATTGTAGCCGCGTTGCTGCTCCCTACCGCTGGTATTTTGCGCGATTTTCATAAATGGAAAACCTCCTCAGCAGAGCGTAAATGCTTATTTCAATTCTGGTTGGCAGCAGCGGTGGTTTGCTTGCTCACATTCCGTATTTTCCAACCGTATGCCTTTCAAGGGCCTGGTTTTTTCGGGGTTTTACCGAATCCTAAATGGATTGCCAATTTACGCGAACTATCTGTTTTGAGTTCCGGGGATATCAACTATCCACCCTCTTTACAATGGGCACGCCGACCAACCGGTTTCGCCTGGCAGAATCTCGTCACCTGGGGTTTTGGATTACCCATTGGGATACCTGCCATTGTTGGTTTGGTAGGGATGGCATGGAAAATTATCAAGGGAGAAGGAAGAAACTACTGGTTGCTATTGGGGTGGGTCATTCTCTACGGAGGATGGCAGAGCGCAGTTTGGAATCCCACCATGCGCTATCTTTTGTTCATCTATCCCATGCTTGCGATCAGCGCAGCCTGGGTATTGGAGACGGTTGTTGGCAAAATCTTCATGACGAAGAAAACACTCATGAAAGCGCTGGCAATTGTTATGGTCACCATGATGTTGGTAAGCAGCGCTGCATGGGCTTTTAGTTTTTCTGCGATCTACACACACCCAGTAACGCGCGTGGCTGCCACGGAATGGATCTATAAAAATGTAGAAGGTCCTATTAATCTGCTGGTTACTGGAACTGAGGGAGATTTTAGCCAACCTCTGGCTTACCCGCATTATAGTGATGTGACCGGAGAAAACCCGTTGGTCTTTCGCTTTGTTGCCTCCCAAAGTGGGTCCATCCAATTTCTCACCATCGATAAGATACAGAATTATGAACCGGACATTACCGGACAGGCGATTAACGTGACCCTGTATGAGGTGGTGGATGGAAATTATCAATTTGTCCAGGATGTTAATCTATCCCTGGATGCTTGGGATGAATTTGGTCAAATCGCATCCCAAACGATTGTGTTTGACGCCATGCCGGTGCTGCAAGAAGGGAAAGAATATGCGCTGGGTATCATACCCACAGGGCAGGCTGTTTCCCTGCGATTCTTTGGTTTTATCACTGCTCAAACCATGAATGCCGGGCAGTCTGTTTCTCAAGCAATCTATGAGTGTGCTCCTTCGCTCTCACAGATGGGTGTGTATGATATCCAGTTCACGCCTTTTGAGAACAGTGTTCTGAAGGGCGTATCCTTCTTTCGTGTAATGGATTGGAGTGGTATTGATCAGAATCACGAAATCGTTGTTACGTTAAGAGCGATGGACGATCCTGACACGATTCTGGCGCAAACCAGCCTAACCAATACTTTTACGCAAAAAAAAGATTTTCGCGGATCGGATTATTCTGTGAATTTTGAAAATCCACAGCTCCTGGCAGGAGGGAAATCCTACCGTTTGACACTGGAAGTAACGGATCGCACAGGTTATCTTGCCATCTATGGCAGTAAACGGTTAAGCGAAAGCTCATGGGATGATGGACTGCCACTGAATATGTATGGCTATAATCCCTATGATGCGACTTCAGGTGTGTACTACTCGGACCTCAATCTTGAATTGTACTGGGATGATAACGACGCCAAACTGGAACGTTTTTACACCTCACTCGAAAAAGCGGATTACATTTACATCACTTCCAACCGGCAATGGGGTAGTACAACCCAGATACCCGAAAGTTATCCACTCACCATGGAATATTATCGAGCATTAATAGGATGCCCGCGCGAGGAAGATTTACAGGATTGTTATCGTGATGCTCAGGTGGGGACCTATTCTGGTGAACTTGGTTTTGAATTAATAGAGGTTTTTCAATCTGAGCCGGAGATTGCAGGAATAACGATCAATACACAATATGCTGAAGAAGCGTTCACCGTTTACGATCATCCAAAAGTATTCATTCTTAAGAAAACCGATTCCTTCGACATGGATACAGTACGGTCCGTATTGGGGAAGGTTGATTTACAAAAAGTTGTTACCCTCACCCCGGCGCAAGCCAGTAAAACACCTGGAGATCTAACACTTTCCTTTGCAGGTAAGCAAACCCAACAAAATGGGGGGACCTGGGCTGACCTGTTCTCACGCGATTCCATATTCAATGTCAACCAGGGTCTCGGTTTACTACTGTGGTATGGCGTTCTTTTTATCCTGGGTGTGGTTGTGTATCCCACGACCCGAATTATATTCAAAGGATTGAAAGACAAAGGATATGCGTTTTCTCGCTTGTTCGGGCTACTGCTGCTTGCATTCTGTGTATGGATCTTAGGTTCAGCATCCATTCCGGTTGAGCGCTGGTTGATCACCGTTGTATTCCTGGCTCTGAGCGCAGTGAATTTCTGGTTGTTCTGGAAAGACCGTGAACAGATCAAAACGGAGGTTAAAGGGAATCAGAAATACATTCTCCAATTAGAATTAGTGTTCTTGGCTTTCTTTGTATTCTTCATCCTGGTACGCTTAGGAAACCCTGATCTGTGGCATGCATATAAGGGTGGGGAAAAACCAATGGACTTCGCGTACTTTAACGCGATCATCAAGAGCACTACCTACCCACCGTATGATCCCTGGTACGCGGGTGGATATATCAATTATTACTATTTTGGATCCTTGATGGCAGGCATTTTCACCAAGTGGTTGGGGATCATCCCTTCAATTGCTTATAATTTTACGCTGGCTACTTTCTTTGCTTTTGCCGGGAGCGCTGCTTTTGGGATTGGATGGAATATCCAGAACAGACGCATTTCAGGCAAGAAAGGAACAGCCAGCACCATTTCTCCTACGGTGTCAGGATTAATCTTCGCTGTGGCTGTGCTCATCATTGGCAACCTGGGAACCATCGATATGCTGCTGGATGGGTTCAAGCAGGTAGCGATCAATGCGGGCATGGGTTCGGGCAATGGAATGATATCGACCATCGTATTATGGGTGCGTGGTTTTGGGGAGGTCATCAAAGGCGCGAACTTCACCTATTACCCCGGAGATTGGTACTGGATACCCAGCCGAACCATTCCTGGAGAAGCGATCACGGAGTTCCCCTATTTCACATTTTTATATGCTGATCCCCATGCCCATTTGTTTGCCTATCCAATGACATTGATGGCGATAGGGTTCTTCCTTGCTATTCTTCTGCGGGATGATGGAGCTGAATCTCACAAGGATTGGCAATGGATCGTAACATTGCTGGGGGGCAGTCTGCTGGTGGGAGCATTGGCAGCTACCAATACCTGGGATTACCCCGTGCAGGTGTTGTTGGGAGTTCTTGCCATAGGCTACGAACATTTTCATCACAAACGCAGCTACAAGTTGGTTTTACCCAATAGTTCTGCAAAGACACGAGTTTTAATATCCTTCATCCTTTCGGCTGGTATTTTTATAGGATGTTCGTATCTTCTCTTTCTCCCCTATCACAGCTCTTATGCAGCTGGCTATACCAGTTTGCATGTCTGGGAGGGAACACATACGCCGCTTTCCTCGTTCTTTGTCCACTGGGGTATCTTCCTGTTCTTCATTGTCACCTGGATGATCATCAAGACCAGAGATTGGTTGGCAGCAACACCCATATCCTTTGTAAATAAGATCAGACCTTATCGGAGCCTTTTGATAGTTGGTGTTTTTCTTATTCTTGCAATCATGGTGTGGCTGGTGATGCGGGGTGTTTCCATTGCAATATTCTTAATTCCTCTATTGTTATGGACTTTGCTATTACTATTCGATAAAAAGCAGCCCTTGCTTGAGCGGGTCATTCTTCTTTTCATGCTAGCAGGTTTTGCGATGATCCTGATGGTTGAGGTCATCGTCTTGAGTGGTGATGTGGGACGTATGAATACGGTCTTCAAGTTTTATTTGCAAGCATGGACCTTTCTCTCCATTTCCGCCGCATTTGGATTTATCGATCTATCACAGCGGGTTAACCAATCTACTCCCAGCGGATGGAAAACAACCTGGAGAGTGATCGGATCCATTTTGATCGGTTGTGGATTGCTATTCCCAGTCTTTGCGACCGTGGATAAGGTCACCGATCGAATATCGGATGATGTCCCATTAACCCTGGATGGAATGGAGTTCATGCAAACCTCTGAATATTGGCAGGATGGAATAACGATGGATCTGGAGCAGGATTACCAGGCTATCAAATGGATGCAGGACAATGTAGAGGGTTCTCCCGTTATTGTGGAAGGGAACGTTTCGCTATACCAATGGGGAAATCGCTATTCTATTTACACAGGGCTTCCGGCGGTTATTGGCTGGGACTGGCATCAACGCCAACAAAAACAGACGCTGCCATCTAACTGGGTCACAGATCGTATCACAGAGGTGGAACAGTTTTACAACACATCCGATGTAGAGACAGCTCGCTCGTTTCTGGAAAAATATAATGTGCAGTATATTGTGCTGGGACAGTTGGAGCAGATTATTTACGCGCAGGATGGGTTGGAAAAATTCAACACGTATGAAGGAATTTACTGGCAGACAGTTTTCTCCTATCAGGATACTTTCATTCTGAAAGTGATGGACTAATATGGTCGGGCAAATTGTAATTTGGTACAGCATTTTTCTGGTATTGGGTTGGGTTAATTTTCCCCTTACCTCGTTAATTTTTTCAAGCCAAAAAAATAAGGGTTTTGCTTTTTCCAAGATCATCGGGCTACTCTTGTGGGGATATATCTACTGGATCACCAATATCTTTAATCTTCTTACCAATACACTGGTGGGAGTGGTCAGTGCCTTACTGATCGTGGTAGCAATCAATGCTGTTGTTTTCCACAGACAAAAAGAGACACTCAAACAGGCTGTTACGGAGAATCGAAAAACCTATGTCGTAATAGAAGCGCTGTTCCTGGTGGCTTTTGTGGGCACCTGCCTGACACGCGCCATGACACCCAATCTAACGGGCACTGAAAAGCCGATGGAACTGGCATTCATTAATGCCATCATCCAATCACCCCAATTCCCACCCAGTGATCCATGGCTTTCTGGCTATGCCATCTCTTATTACTACTTTGGCTATTTGATGGTTGCAATGCTGGCGATATTGAGTGGGATAAGTGGCGGAATTGCATTCAATCTGGCAATTTCTGCCTGGGTGGGAATGATCTGTATAGCTTCTTTTGGCATTTTATACGAATTATTAAATTTGTATTTTGCGCATAGAAAGCCGACCAATCGTAGTGCGAATATGAAGGTCGTGTGGTTAGCGCTGTTAGCTCCCTTTTTCTTACTCGTGGTAAGCAATGCAGAAGGAGGATTGGAAATGCTGCATGCTACGGGTACGTTTTGGCAACCTGATGCCGAAGGAGTACAGCAATCTGATTTCTGGGAGTGGTTGGATATTCAAGAATTGAATACCCCACCAGCTGAAAGTGAACAATGGGCGCCGCAGCGAGTCGGGGGCACCTGGTGGTGGCGTGCTTCACGCGTGGTAAGCGATTATGATGGGGGGGGTAATTTTCGTGAGGTTATTGATGAATTCCCAGCATTCACTTTTTATCTGGCTGATCTTCATCCGCATGTACTTTCTATCCCCTTTTTCCTAGTAAGCATTGCTCTCAGTCTGGAGTTGTTTTTGTGCAGAGGGAAATGGATCGTTGATGGTGAAAATTGGAAGGATATTCTCCGCACACCACAATTTTGGATCAGTTCTTTCATTCTTGGCTCACTCTTGTTTATGAACACCTGGGATTTTCCAGCGGGGTTTGGATTATTTGTTTTTGTGCTATTACTGGCTAATTTTAAACACAAAAGATGGAGTTGGGCAGCTTTCTGGCAAGTGCTCTGGAAAGCGATGTTGTTGGCATTGAGCTGCATCCTGCTTTATCTGCCATTTTTTCTGGGATTCGCATCGCAAGCGGGCGGCGTTTTACCTAGCCTGTTGTATTCCACACGAGGCGCACAATTCACAGTGATGTTTTTCCCATTCCTGGGGTTGTTGTTAATTTATCTTATTTGGACCAACCGGCGCAGTACCGCACCTGATAAAAAGATACTGAGATTTACCCTGCTTGGATTTGTTTTATTGACCCTATTCACATTGTTATTTCCCTTATCTCACCAAATAGCTATGGGATTCTGGGCACGCATGCAAGACTTATTCGGAGGGTTTGAAAGTCAGCTGCTGCATGCCATGCAACAGGCGCAATCCTTCGCGATGACCTACAACACCGATAATATTTCCAGCCTGATGCGGGAAACGATACAACGTCGTTTGCATGACCCTAGTGTAACCATTTTGCTATTTATTTTTATCAGTCTGGTCATCCGCTATCTTTTCAGAGAGAAAGGAAATGTATCTGAAGAAGAAGGTGAAACGGAAAATCCTATCCATGAGTTTGTGCACCTGCTCATTTTGATGGGTGCAGGACTATGCCTGATACCAGAATTCTTCTTCCTGGGGGATGTGTTTCAAACACGCATGAACACCATTTTTAAGTTTTATTTTCAAGCATGGATTTTATGGTCCATTGCCGGATCATTTGCATTGGTGGTGCTGTGGGACGCGCTGCGAGGTGTGAAAGCAACCCTATTCAAGGTTTGTATGATCCTAGTACTGGGTATAGCTTGTGTGTATCCCTTCTTCCTTTACCGGGATCGTATCAGGAATACCGATCCGACAGCATGGACATTGGATGGCACAGCTTATCTGGAATACTCGAACGCCAGCGATGTGCAAGTGGTCGAAACATTGCAAACCCTGCCTTATGGAGTGATCGTCGAGGCAGTGGGCAGCAGCTATACCGGCTATGCGCGCATCGCGACGATCAGTGGATACCCCACTGTTTTAGGCTGGCCGGGACATGAAATGCAGTGGCGCGGGGGAGTGAATGAGATGGGTACGCGACAGACCGATATCCAGACTTTATATGAAACCTCCGAATGGTTCATCGCCAAAGAGATCATGGATCGATATGATATCAAGTATGTGGTGGTAGGAAATTATGAGCAGACCACGTATGACGTTGATGAACAAAAATTCTCGCAAAATTTGAGCGTGCTGATGCAAACGGGCAATACAACTTTATATGGATACCCCTAGAGGTAGAACAATGAAAAAAACACATACCCTAACCACCATTCAATTCCTCTACATTGTGGTTTTATGTCTGGCGTTGTTTTTACGGTTGGTTAATTTAAACGATGTCCCCCTCTCGGAAAATGAAGCGCATCATGCGCTGTGTGCCATGGATGCAAACCGAGCTGGTTGTGAAGGTGAATCTGGATTGTATGGTTTCTTTACCAATCTGCTGTTTCATCTATTTGGAGAAAGCAATTTTGCCAGCCGGCTCTTGCCCGCAATCGCTGGAAGTTTGTTAGTGCTGCTTCCATTAATAATGGATAGTTACCTTGATAAAAAGACAGGTATGGTTGTGGCAGGTTGCCTTGCACTGGACCCAATCCTGATACAAGTTTCTCGTTCTGCGGATGCGACCATGATCGCGGTTGTTCTTATCTTATTTATGGTTGCCTTTGCATTAAAGCAAGACTATAAAACAACAGTCATCCTTTTTATGTTCGGATTGCTATGCGGACCTACTTTCTGGTTAGGAATCTTCCTTCTGATATGTTCGTATGGGATAACACGACATTTTGCGAAGAAAAAGAATCAAGATTTCGAATGGATAATGCCAAAAGAATGTTCCTTCGTAAAAGAGAAGAATGCTCATTCAGTGGGGATCATCGTTCTGATCACATGGGTGGCAATCAGCACCCATTTCTTTACCGTTCCGGCGGGGTTTTTATCCCCTGTGCAATCGTTTGCTACCCTATTAACTGGAAGGTGGCAACCTACCACGGGGAATTCAATCCCTTCCGGAATCAAACTGATAGGTTTGTTACTCTATGCTGCTTTCGGAATCTGTTTAAGCATCGCTGCAATGATACGGAGGAAATCGAATTTATCAGTAAACCAGATATTCTATATAGTTGGATTCGGAATAGCAGTAATTATTTTGCTCCTCCCTGGAATGCCCTTTATGCAATCGGTATGGAGCATTATCCCGGTATGGTTTCTGGCAGCGGGAGAGATCATTCACCTGGCAGAAAATGCATTTATTGAAAGAAAACACATTCTTATCCCCACACTGGTGGGAGCTGTTATTTTAATTTACCTTGGTCTTCAGACTGTACGGATTCGTTACCTTTTATCGGTAGGGATGAACTTTCAGGAAAATATCTATTTACTGATTGTACCGTTATTGCTTATTTTTGTTTTCATTTTGCTCTATGCCTATGGTTGGTCAGGAACGCTAGCAAAACAAGTTCTTGCCATCTTATTTTTGGCGTGCGGTTGCTTTGGTTTATGGCGAAACGCTAACCGTGCTGCTAATCTGACTGGCACAGCAGAATATGAACTTATCCAACAGGGATATTTTGTACACAATGCAGAAATTCTCCAGCACGAAATAGAACAATACCGTGTTACGCATGGAGCTTTTCCTGAAGATATTGACATTGGTTTAACCAGTTCGGATCGTGAGAAAAGCTTGGAATGGCTGTTGAGAGATTACAATGTGGTACCGTTCAGTGAGATTTCCAATAAGAATGTTGATAATTTTGATATAGTCATAACCCAGGGGGAGAAGATCCAGGAATATACGGGTTTCTATAAACAATCGTTGGCTCTGGTAAGCAATGTTAAGATTTTTAAGGGAGATTATTCTGGATTTCTTCCCAAGGAAATATTAGAATGGATGATATACCGCAGAGGAACTCTGGAACTGCAAAACTATACTCTGTGGTTTAAATTTTAACCTGGTGAAGGATTAATGAAATTAAACAATGTGATCACGATTGATGGACCGGTGGCTTCTGGCAAAACAACGGTTGGAAAAAAACTAGCCGAGATGTTGGATTTGCAATTTCTTGATACGGGGGTTATGTATCGAGCGGTAGCCCTGGCAGTGGTGGAAGCAGGGATCGACCCCCATAACGAAGAACGGGTCAGTGAGAAAGCAGAAAATATTCAAATCGAGATATTTTCCCCCAGCCAGGATGATGGTCGCCAGTATGATGTTTTTGTGGATGGGAAAGATGCCACCTGGAAACTGCGAGAAGACGTGGTTCGCGATAATGTCTCGCTGGTATCTACCTATCAACGTGTTCGGCGGGCTTTGACCCAAAAACAGCGGGAAATCGGTGAACGAGGAAAGATCGTGATGGTCGGGAGAGATATCGGAACGGTAGTTTTACCGGACGCGGCTTACAAATTTTTTCTGGTGGCATCGGTTGAAGAACGAGCCAGAAGACGCTACCTGGAGGATAAAGCCAGTGGGAAAAAAGTTGATCTGGCAGATATTCAACATTCTTTAGAAGAGCGCGATAAGGTTGATTCCTCACGAAAATTAGCCCCTCTCAAACCTGCTGAGGATGCTGTTGTTATCAGCACAGATCATAAAACTGTAGATGAGGTTGTCGAAGAGATACTATCTTTCATCAAGGAGTAGGAACAATGTGCGATACTTGCGTTGCATTACCATGCGTCACCAAGTTCAGAGAAGCTTTTTTTGCCAAAAATTCCGACAGAGAGCCCAACGAAGCGCAGCAGCTGGTGATGATACCGGCACAAGATCATGTAGTCAATTCCAGCCTGCGCTGTACCTACATAGAAATCCCACAAGTGGAGCATACCTATCAGGTGCTGCTCTCAAAACCTTACTGGATGTGGGGTGCCGAAATGGGAGCCAATGAGTGTGGTGTTGTGATTGGTAATGAAGCGATATTCACAAAGGTAGCGGCGAAAAAAGAAGCGGGTCTGATCGGCATGGATTATGTGCGCCTGGCGTTAGAACGTTCCAATTCTGCCCGTTCTGCACTGGATACTATCACCACAATCCTGCAGACTTACGGGCAAAGTGGTAATTGCAGCCACGAACATGGTTTGTATTATCACAACAGCTTCCTCATTATGGATGAATATGAAGCCTATGTGCTTGAAACTGTTCAAAAGATGTGGATTGCGAAAAAGGTGGTGGATTTCTATGCCATTTCCAATGCTCCCAGCATTACGAGCGAATGGGATATGATCTCAGATGACCTTATCAAATATGCCATTGGAAGGAAATGGTGTTCAAGTGATAAGGATTTCGATTTTGCACAAACATTTTCTGATTCGATTTACACAAAATTTAGCCAGGGACGTGAACGGCGGAATTTCGTGATGGGGCAGTTGGGTGAAAAACGTGGGTCTATTGATCTGGATTTTATGAAAGATCTACTTCGTTCACATGCTATGAATCCCCGTCACACCTACCCGGATCGATCTTTAACAGCCTGGAATATCTGTATGCATGCTGCTCCGGGACCGATCCGCAACAGCCAAACGGTTGGCTCCCTCATTTCCCAATTTAATACTGATGGGATTACCCATTGGGTAACCGGAACATCTGCTCCCTGCTTATCTGTTTTCAAGCCGGTATGGATGGAGGCTGGCTTACCGGATATCGGTCTGCAACCGGGTGGCTATTATGATGGTGATACTCTGTGGTGGCAACACGAGTTGCAGCATAGGGCAGTATTGAAAGAATTCCACCAACGGCATACTATGTTGAAGCAAGAAATCGAGCACATTGAAAAACAAATCATGCAAATGCTACTATCTCGAGAAAAAGGGAGTGAAATGAACGATCTGGAGATCAGCCAAAGCGCTTTTGATTTGGAGAGAAAACACTATCCCTCCTGGATGGACATTTTGTCTTCCTCATCTTCTCAATATAAAAATGCAAATTATTACGAAAATTATTGGCGGAAAATTAACGCGAAAGCAGGGATACAGGTATAAAATAAAGAAAAGAAATAAATGATCAGACAATGGATTTATTATTACAGCAGATTACAACAACCTATGCAATACATATTCCTGATGGCTGGATAGAATGGACCCTGTTCTTTGCATGGACGGTGGCGCTGATCGTTCTGATCTCCCGTTATTATAAAGAAGAGCACATTCTAGAAAAGAATCCCATTAATTGGGTTTTCTATATCTTATTGACGATAATTTGTTCTTCGCTTTTCAGTGTGGATGCTTTCCCATTAAAGTTTCATTTTTTTCCAACTGCTTTACAAGGAAGTAGCGATTTCTATCTGATGGTCTTTCAGGCGATCCCATGGGTCGCAGCAGCGGTGTTTGGAAAACCAATATTAAGCGTTGTGCTTGCCGTATCAGGGGGCATCGTGTTTTCCGGTTTTCATGGGCACACCGTTTTTACAATTCTATTAATTAGCACAATTGGGTTTCTCTTCAATATACTCCTGCGCAAAAAGAACAGCTTTCTTGAACCATATCAAAATCATCCTCTTATTCTTGTTAGCCTGGTAATTATTGCAGCGATTCCTCTTTTTTATCTGGAGCGTTTTGCATCCGCCAAGGGTGGAATTGCGTTACGGTTGGATGCTGGTTTCCATGATGGTTGGTTTTTCTATCTATGCCGCACCATTGAGCTTCTATTGGCAGGTATACTTGCAGAAGTCCTTGTACAAAAAGATAACAAGAAGAATAAACATACCTCTTTAAATGCGACGGTGCGGTTAGTATCTAAGCAAAAGAAAACTTACCATCTGGTCGGTTTATTCTATGTAATGCTACTCGTATTAACGGTACTGTGGAATGGATCGAGGGCGTATGCATTAGAAAAGCAAAGAATTGATATGGAAGCTCGTTTGCAGCATATCAACCTAGCGCTCACATCTTCATTTACTTCGAACGCTATTCGCATTGACCAATTATCAAAATCAGCGTTATTGGGCGGGACCGTTTCAGAAATGAATACTGTGGTAAGGATGCTCTTTCAACCTATCCAGAACGTAGACGAATTTTATCTGTTTGATACTCATGGTTCACTCGTATACGCGTATCCTGCGACCAGCGAAGAAGCATTGAATATTTCCGACCAGGAAGTCTGGATTTACCAGGATGTGTTAACAGAAAATACAATACTCGGCTCTTTTTCTATGGCAGAACCGGCGAATATGTATATGAGTGTTCTTTACCCAGTTGCCGATAATGAAGATACCGTTCAGCGTGTTGTTCTTGCGAGGATGGATATTTATAACAATCCCACTTTGCTACCCATCTCAACGTTACTTTCAGAGTACAGTGAAAATGGGCTTCACCTGGAATTTGTAAATACCCAGCTGGATACTCACATTCCATGGGTGGAAGAAATGGATCATGAACAAGAGATATCCGAAGTGGCAACTACCACCTATGTGCCGATGGGTTTGGAGGGATGGGGTACACAACTTACTCTGGATAAAAGTGTTTTCCTGACGGTATTTTTTGAGGAAATCTATCCTTTCTTTCTCCTTACTCTGTTAAGTTCAATTCTCGTCAGTAGGTTCTATTTCTATCGTTGGGCAAAACTGGAAAAATCGCTAGTGAATCTGACAGAGCGTTTTTCTACATCTTCGAATTCGAATGCTAATGTCAGTCTCCAGCGGATGAACACCTATCCCGATTCTGTAGTGAGCCTTTTAGATGTACTCAAACAAATCTTTCAAAAGTTGGAATTGCGCCATCAAGAAACAGAAATGTTCCTTGATCTTTGGCACAGCTATGATGATGCCGATACATTTTGTGGTGTGTTGGAAGATGCGCTTCGGATTTTTGCTGGACAAGATTCAATTTATGTAAGACTTTTTATTGAAAGTCGCATAGGTGAAGAAACGACCCAGCTTTATACCCATGCTGAAGTGGAAAATATAGAAGATTATGCATATCTGAATGAACAGATCTTGGCGCTCGGGAAAGAACAAGATCAACTGGTAGTGGGGAATGCGAACCGTTTTCACCAGCTGACCAGAGCATTGGGAAAGCCGTTCCCCCAAGCATTTATATTAAAAAAAATACCCATGAGCCAAACCCGCAGTGCCCTTCTATTTGTGGCTTATGGGGCTACGCAAGAATTTTCACAGGATTTTATGGATGATTTCCTTGGAAAATTAGATGCGTTCACAAGTCACCTGGTCGAAATTGATCAATTACAACAATGGTTGCTGGAAAAAACGATCCTTTCACAGCTTTTTAACGATCTGAATTTTCCGCTGTTCGTGTTTATCAATAAGATTCTCCTGTATGGAAATAAAGCCGCCAATGCCTTTTTAAAACTCGATGGAGCTGAAGAACATACCAGCATCGGGAAACGCGTTCAACAAAATGAAATTTACAACATCATGCTGAAAAATTATTCCCAGGATCATAGTGTTCTCACGCGAGAAACCAATGACGGAATGAAGTATGAAATTGACATTCTCAATGAAAATCATCCTGAAATAGGAAAAATTACAGTAATGCTGTTAAAAGATATCACCCGCGAAAAGAAACGAGAAGAAATCACGCGTGATTTTGTAACGATGTTGAGCCACGATTTGCGGTCTCCAATTACGATCTTGCAAGGGTATTCCAAAATGCTGCCTATGGTGGGTGAATTAAATGTTACCCAACAGGATTACCTTGAAAAGATAAAAAGCGGATTGGAAACCATTTCATCCCTCGTTGAAGGGATTTTATTGGAAGACCGGATCGAAAACGGCATTCAGATTTCTTCAGAGGAATTTGAATTGTATGAAGTTCTCTCCGAAATTAAAACACAGCTGGAGTCCCTGGCTAATCAGAAAAGAGTATCGATCGAAAATACCGGAATACAGCCTGGATTAACATTAAAAGGGGATCGAATACTCATCAAGCAAGCTTTATACAATGTGGTCAACAACGCGGTGAAATATTCTGAAATGGACAGTGTTGTGAAATTAAGCGTACAGACAAAGGATGATATGATTCAGATCCTTGTTCAGGATTCAGGTCCGGGAATTGCATCCATAGATCTGCCATTAATTTTTGAAAAGTATTACCATCCAAAAGGAAGCGGAAATCTGTACGATAAACAAGGTGGCATGGGTTTATACATATCCAAATTCATCGTTGAAGCGCATAGAGGAAATATATCTGTAGAAAGCGAATTAGGGAAAGGCACTTTGTTTCAAATAAACTTACCCACAATAAATACTATTAATTAGCGAAACGTGTTAAGTAATAAATATACTTTCCACTTTTGTCCCGAATATTTTGGAAAAAGATATCGTTGGCAACTTTCTGGATTTGAAAATTATGTAGTTACATACCAACTCGCTAGAAAGAACTATGAAAATGCTGGTTGCTAGATGATTTATGCAACAGTAGGTGGAAAACTGAAGGTCTTTCCGAAAATTAATTATACCAATCCGTTTTAATCGATCCTGGATATCATCTATTGGCAAGCGCTTTTTTACAGGTATATAAAGTTTTACAAGCTGCTCATTATATTTATTTGGTATCTGAATAAGTCGAATAGGAATTTAAATCCGTGGAGTAAATCAATAAAGACTCATTAAGCAGACGACATTAAAGAGTTAATACTGTATTATGAAATTATGGTAATGCAGATGTTAGCGTACGCTAACTGATAGTGATTTGTAAATAAATTATAATTAGGAAATCTTTAGTGAAGAATTAATATCAACGAAGATTATAGAGGGAGACAGCATTGACTGCGAACCTTATTGTTTCGGAATTAAGTAAGAAATATGATTCATTCTCAGCTTTAGTTCCAACGTCATTTCAATTAAAGACAGGGAAAATTACAACGCTGTCAGGGCCAAATGGTTCTGGGAAAACCACGTTCCTTTCATGTGTATCAGGTTTAGTACGCCCGTCCAGTGGAACCGTGACAGTCGATGGCTTTGACCTTTATAAAAATGAAGTTGAGTTTCATCGTCGGTTAGTATTTGTCCCTGATGTTCCCCGTTTTTATCTGGAACTAACTGCATGGGAACATCTGCAATTTATAGCCATGGCAAATGGTGTAATGGAAAATTTCGATCAACGGGCACAAATATTACTGGAAAAACTTGATCTATGGGAAACCAGAGACCTCTTCCCACACAATTTTTCGCGTGGAATGCGCTTAAAAATGGGCTTAGCACTTGCTCTCATCCGACCATTTAGCGTGCTCCTCCTTGATGAACCAACTTCGGCACTTGATACAGCAGGAGTTGAACTATTAACGAATGAATTGCAACATTTACGGGAACAAGGGGTGACAATCTTATTGTCCACTCATGACAAGGTATTAATGACCCAGTTAGGAGATTGTCATCTGAGAATCCACCACGGATTGATAGAAACGGATTGAGATGAATGCTGTGCATTGGTTGCGCACACGAATAGAAGAACGGGAGCTTGTTTACTGGTTGTCCATCCTATTCTATGATAAGGACGATCATTCGTTTGGTAATCGCGTTTATTTATTCTATCTTTTTCTTTTCTTCGGTGCCTGGTTATTTGCAGTGTTGACACTTCTTGCGCAAGGTGGAGCCGCGCTATTAGGTATCATAAACGCAAACGACCCGGTTCGTGCAGCCACTTTTCTAGAAATATTAATTTTGGGATTATGGAATCTGCATGCATTATGGCAGGCGATGCGACGGAGTCCAATTGTATTTTCGGAACAGGACGCTATGCTAATCTGCCAGATGCCGGTGAGCCGTCGGCAGGTAGTTATGCGATGGTTCTTTTTACCCTGGTTAAAAAATGCAATTCCATTTTTGCTATTGACAATCGTAATTGGTTTTTCGGTAGCAGAAACTACTATGGCAGGTTCGCTTGGATCTGATTCAATTTATAGCTATGTCACATATGGACTTCGTGCTGGGATAACCATAATACCTGTCCATGTGGCATTATTTTCTCTTCAATGGGTTTTTGGAATTTATCGACTCCAAAAAGATACTGAATGTAGATGGTTAAAATGGTTGGTTGTGATATTCGCTTTGATATGCTTATTTTTATCTATGGAAAGCAATGATATTGTTAATCCATTGGCTCCTCTTGATTTAAATCTTACTTTACCTTTACAAGCTGGATTTGGAAAAGGCAGTTTGCTTCTCTCTTTAGGTGTTAATGGATTCATTGCAGCCATTTCTTTAGGGATTTTATTCAGGGTTTCAGATTCAATCAGCCTGGCTCGTGCGGCTCAAGAAACACAAGCAGCGGAAATTCTCAATCAAGCGTCCCGATTTGGCTTTAAATCCTATGCTGATGAACTGAGAACCCAACATAAGCTGGGAGTAAGTCATGCACCTTCTCGCTTGCCAAAATTTATTGTTGGAAGTAGGGTGCTAATTTGGAAAGGTTTTATACAATCTCGCAGAAATTGGCATATGGCATCATTTTTTGATTGGTTCACTACATTTGGTATCGTAGTAGGTTTACCTTTTCTTCCTGATATTGGTAGTCGAATATTTGCAATCGCTTTTTGGAGTATTCGCTTGGGGACAATGTCTGTAACACGCCTTCGTAATGATTTATCATGCTGGCAAATAATTCGTCAACTCCCTATTTCATCCAGCCAATTCTTGTTTTTGGAGCTAAGTCCGGCTTTTTTCTGTCGATCATCATAAGTTTAGTGGGTTTAATCTTTAGTGCATTGGTAATGAAATCGATAGACCTTGGTTTCGCTTTATTAATTCCAGGAATCATTGCTGGAGTTATTGGAATTGCGGCATTTGATGTACTTAGGAGAGCACGAAGTGATTATTTGTTAAGTGGTTCGGCTCCTGAAATCAGTGCCGGAGGTTATCTGCTGGGATCACTAACTGCCATCGTTCCAATCATCCTTTATACGATTTTATCTGGGATATCAAAAATGATCTTTCCATTTTTTGTGAGTCTATTCTTCGGTTATTTTGCATTTAAAATAGCAGTCAAATCATATCGTAATATTGATAAGATATGATAGAAATCAGATCAAGAGATAAAAATGGAAAAGGAAACAGGAGTATTTCGAGAATATTTGTGATATAATGCAAGTTTGTTTTGATAAATGACAAAAACAAGTTTATTGTATTTAACCAGACAGGTACCATATCTAAGGAGGCTAATAAGTGGAAACAAAAAGTCTGATGGCACTCCGAGTAAGACTTGCATCTCCCGAAACAATCAAGAGTTGGTCTTATGGGGAAGTAACAAAACCCGAAACGATCAATTATCGCCGTCTCCGACCGGAAAAAGATGGTCTTTTTTGCGAAGCGATTTTCGGTCCGACCAGAGATTATCAATGCTATTGTGGAAAATATAAAAACCCTCGTTATAAAGGAATTGTATGCGATAAGTGTGGGGTAGAAGTAACCCGATCCTCCGTTCGACGCGAACGCATGGGGCACATCGAACTGGCTACACCGGTGGCTCACATCTGGTACAGCCGTAGAGTACCTTCCTATCTTGGCTCATTATTAAATATTTCGCGGAGAAATTTGGACCGTGTTTTATATTTCGCGCAATATATTGTCACATATGTAGATGAAGATTCGAAGCAAAAAGCTTTGAATCGTGTAGAAGAAGAAGTAACCGCGAAATATACCGACCAGATCAACGAACTGAACACACGTATCGATGAAGTTGCGCTGGATAAAAAATCACGCATTGAGGAAATCAAAAATAAAAATGCTGAATTATCCACCAAAAAAGATGAATTGGTGGCTGAAAAGGTCGCTCCGATCATTAAAGAAGGGCAGGATATTGAACAATCCATTCGTGAAAAAGTTGGCAAGAAAACACGCAGTGATATCAAGTTGAAGACAATCGATGTCACGATAGCCAATGCCGGTGAAGAAGTCACGAATAAAATGATCAGTACCATGCAGAAGTCTATCCAGCAAGCTCTCGAATCCATTGAAGCGGAGATTGGGGTTGAGATTGACCATGAAAAAGGAAAGAATGATCTTCTACTGGAACAGGTGAATGCTGAAGCGGATATGACGCTTCAAAAGCTGCTCGATCAAAAAGAAGAGTTAACTACAAAAATTGATAAAGAAGCCGATGCGCGCCGTGATGAAATTGAAAGCTTACGACCACTATCCTTCATCAGTGAAAATAAATATCGCGAACTGCGTTCTCGCTACGGGCAGGTATTTCGCGCAGATATGGGTGCGGAAGCCTTCTACGATATTCTCAGCCGTTTGGACATGGAAAAATTATCCGAAGAGTTGTGGGTAGAAGTGCGCACCACCAAGAGCAAACAAAAACGCAAAAAAGCTACCAAACGGTTGAAGGTTGTAGAAGCATTCCGTCGCTCGAAAAACCGTCCGGAGTGGATGATCTTGAAAGTTCTACCTGTCATTCCTCCCGACCTGCGCCCCATGGTGCAGCTGGATGGTGGGCGTTTTGCTACTTCTGATTTGAATGACCTGTATCGAAGGGTTATCAACCGTAATAATCGTCTCAAGAGATTACTTGAATTGGGTGCACCGGATGTCATCGTGCGCAACGAAAAGCGTATGTTACAGGAAGCAGTTGATTCATTAATCGATAATTCACAGCGTGGTAAAGCGCTATCTCGCCGTGGCAGACGTGAATTGAAATCATTGAGCGATATGCTGAAAGGAAAGAAGGGTCGCTTCCGCCGCAACCTGCTTGGAAAGCGTGTGGATTATTCTGGGCGTTCAGTTATTGTGGTAGGACCGAAACTGAAATTGTACCAGTGCGGTTTGCCCAAGAATATGGCGCTGGAACTGTATCGCCCCTTTGTGATCGCTGGTCTGGTAAAGCGAGAATATGCTGCGAATGTAAAAGGTGCACGCCGTCTCATCGAACGTAACCGCCCTGAAGTATGGGAAGTACTGGAAAGGGTCATCAAAGACCGTCCAGTCATGTTGAACCGTGCTCCAACACTGCACCGCTTGGGCATTCAAGCTTTTGAACCCATTCTGGTCGAAGGCAGTGCCATTCAATTGCACCCACTGGTTTGTACAGCTTTCAATGCTGACTTCGATGGTGACCAGATGGCTGTGCACGTACCCCTGTCAGAGAAAGCGGTATGGGAAGCACGTAATTTAATGCTTGCTTCCAAGAACCTGTTGAAACCTGCTGATGGTGAACCGATTATTTCCCCATCAAAAGACATGGTATTGGGCGTATATTATCTGACCATGGAACCGGAGAAAAAGAAGAAAGGGGAAGATCTGATCACCTTCGCTTCGATCGATGAAGTGGAATTGGCGTATCAGTTGGATCAGGTTAAAGTGCATTCCCCGATTCGACTGCGTGTAATGACCTGGTTTGATGAAAACGATAAGCGGTTGAGTAACCCTGAGACACGTATCATTGAGACTTCCGCAGGTCGTGCGCTTTTCAATAAAATTCTTCCAGATGAGGTGCTTTTTATAAACCGAACTCTGGAAAAAGGAGCTATCAAAGATCTGATCGCAACCATCTACGACCTATGTGGAGAAGATACCACCACCCGTATTGCAGATGATGTAAAAGATATCGGATTCAAATACGCAATGTTATCTGGTACCACGGTGGCAGTTGGTGATATCACCATTCCTCCCAAAAAAGAGGAAATTCTGGCAGAATCGCTGGAAAAAGTGGAAGTTATACAGAAATCCTATCGCCGCGGTTTATTGACAGAATTAGAGATGGATGAACAGGTTATTAAGGTATGGCAGGACACGACCAAAGAAGTCGCGGATGCAGTGAAAGAACACCTCGATCCAAGCGGCAACCTGGCAACCATGGCTAACTCAGGTGCCACCAAAGGTGGATTTGGTCCTATTTCACAGCTGGCTGGTATGCGTGGTTTGATGGCTGACCCTGCCGGGCGCATCATTCGTCTGCCTATTCAATCCAACTTCCGTGAAGGGTTAACGGCTCTGGAATACTTCATTTCTACGCATGGTGCTCGAAAAGGTCTGGCTGATACCGCACTGCGAACGGCTGATGCTGGTTATCTGACACGACGTCTCGTGGATATTGCGCAGGATGTTATCATCAATGCGGATGATTGTGGAACACAAGAAGGACTCTGGATCAGAACATCTGATGATGTTGCCGGTCAGAGTATCCAGGAAAGATTGAAGGGTAGATTGCTGGCAGATGCGGTAATTGATCCGAGAACAGGTGAAGTACTAGCAGACCATGATGATCTGCTGACACTCGATCTCATCAATTCACTGTTGGCTGCTGGTATCCAGGAAATGAAAGTCCGTTCTCCATTAACCTGTGAATTACATCACGGTATCTGCGCAAAATGCTACGGTATTGATCTGGGTCGTGGAAAAATGGTGGAACCAGGAACAGCTGTTGGGATCATTGCTGCACAATCCATCGGCGAACCCGGTACACAGCTAACACTGCGTACTTTCCATACTGGTGGCGTTGCGGCAACAACAGACATTACTACAGGTCTTCCCAGAGTTGAAGAGCTTTTTGAAGCGCGCAAGACACCCAAAGGTGAAGCAGTCATCGCACCTATCACCGGTAAGGTGTCCATCATCTCGGCGAACAACACCAGCGACCAGAACAGTATTCGCATCACCTACAGCGAAATCGTGCGCGATGAATATACCGTTCCTGAAGAATGGGGGATACTGGCTAAAGAAGAAACGACCGTAGCCGCAGGAGATGTGTTAGCTACGAACGAAGAGTTGACCATCAATGCACAACATGCGGGACGCGTTCGCATCGAAAACCACACGGTGGTAGTGAGCTATGATAGTGTTGAAGAGGAAGAAAAAGATATCCCATCTACCCTGCGCATCATTGTGAAAGAGGGTGCGGAAGTAGAAGCAGGGCAACCGCTTACAGAAGGCTCCATCAATCCGCATGAACTTCTCAAATTAAAGGGACGTGATGCATGCTACCATTATTTACTGGAAGAGATCCAGAACGTTTATCGTGCACAGGGTCAGAACATTAACGATAAGCACTTTGAGGTCATCATCCGAAAGATGATCAGCAAGGTTCAGATCATCAATGCTGGCGATACCGAACTGTTACCGAATGAAATGATAGATCGTCTTGAAATCAAAGAGATCAATGAACATATGATTGCGGAAGGTAAAAAACCTGCACGCTACATTGACGTATTATTGGGTGTGACCAAAGCCTCCCTGAATACTGAATCTTTCTTGTCAGCAGCATCCTTCCAGCATACCATCAAGGAGCTCTCACGAGCCGCTGTTTCAGCCGATAAAGATCCTCTATACGGCTTGAAGGAGAATGTGATCATCGGTAAACTGATCCCGGCTGGTACAGGATTTTCAGAAAAGCGAATTTCCTTGATTGAATCCATTGCAAATGATGAACCGCATAGATTGCGCGAGGATGGAAGTGTCATGGTGATCCCTACTGATGAGGGAGATCTTGAGAGCGATGAAGATATAGATATAGTTGATGAACCTGACGATGAGTCAGACGAAGAGTAAAACAAGAGCCGAGGAGCAAATCCTCGGCTTTTTGTAATAGAAGTTGAATATTGAATGAGTATGAAATAATCAACAAGGGAATTTATAATGGAAATTGAACGGGCGACGCTTGATGATTGTCATCTTGTGAAAGGTATGGTTGTTGTAATCGATGTTCTTCGTGCGTATACAACAGCCGCCTGTTTATTCGACAGGGGTGCGAGAGGAATTATCCTTGTATCGAAAGTAGAGGAAGCTCTTTGCTTACGAGAAGAGCATCCCGAATTTCTCATTGTTGGTGAGGTGAATGGAATCCGTGTTGACGGGTTTGATCTTGGAAATTCACCGTCTGAGGTAAATGGAAGAGATTTTACAGGAAAGACGATCATTCAAAGAACAACAGCCGGCACACAAGGTGTCGTAGGAGCAAAAAGAGCAAATATTATTCTTGCTGCTGCTCTTACCAATATAAGCGCTACTGTGCATTATATACAGAATATAAAACCTAAAAGCATAACTCTCCTTCAGACTGGTTTATTTCCACATGAAGGTTGGGGGGATGAAGATATTGCCTGTGCGGATTGTATAGAGGCAAAACTCCTTGGGAACCAGGTGGATTGGGAGGAAATTAATAAAAGAGTGCGCTCATCCCGCTCTGGATTGCGTTATGATGGTACCCATGCTGCATTTTCTCCATCTGATTTGGAAATAGCACTCCAGCATGATAAATTCAAATTCGCTATGGTTGTAAAGAGAAATGAGGGTTTACATTATTTACAAAAAGAAGAGATGGATGAATATCCTTAGCAAATGGATGGATTAAATCCATATGAACTGCGCATAGGTACTATTCTAATTAAGAATTGAATCAAACATGAAGTAAAAAATCGGATCTATTGGAGAGAGCAATAGTGATAGGTGATTTTTGTACCCTGCATCCCGAGAGTATCCTCTAACAACAGAGATGTACCTCCAGGAACGGTTATTCTCCATTTGAATGATTTTGTCACTGCAGATCCTGTACAGCTTTCTAACGTGAAAGAAGCGGTTGGGTATGTAGTGTTGAGCAGCGCAGTGTACCAGCCATTTATTGCATTTTTTCCCTGAATGGTCTTTTTGGAAGTGACCAGCACGGCATTATCACTATACAGGTTAACCAAGCTGGAAATGGTACGGCTATTGAGAAACTTAATGAAAAGATCATAAAACTGCAATTCCGGTTGTGGAATGCCCACCCAGTTGTAGTTAGAAATTGCCTGCCAGATTTCTGGAAGTTTTAAGCGGCAGTAATCCCAGCTCCAAAAACTAGCACCGGTCATTTCGAGCGAGGTTGCAGTATCGAGGAATTTTTTGATATCTGTTGTAGTTGGTACCCAGCCACCTGCCGCATAAGCAGCACCTACGGGTACATAAGGGCGAACTGGGTTCATGAGAAGGAATTCGTTATAGCTACGAATGAGTTGTTCATCAGGGTTATGGGCTTGCTCCCAATACATCTGAGGAAAGTTATAATCACATTTTGTGAGAAAATTGGTCCAGGGTAGTTGCGGGTGGTAGGATGGGTAACGGTATGAACAGAGCGCCATCGGGAAATCCGGAAGGGTATTGCGCAACTCATTCATAAAAATAGAAGCGGAAGTATATTTATCCTTGTAGTCCCCCTCAGCATCGATAACATACCCATCCAATGGCAATTTATTGATCTGCCGAATGGCAGCCTTTGCTTCATCACGCGGTTGATCTCCATACACATAATGCCAACCCCACACGCGGATCCCCTTCAGTAATAAGGCTTCAGCAACTGGTGCTATCAGATCAGCTTTGGTGACGGAATCATAGTTGTAGTCATAAATTCCATCTGCGATCTTAATAACCACATGCTCCAATCCCGCATCTTTTGCAACAGAAGCTATGGTGGCAGGATTACCGCCTTCACAATTGGGAATTTTCCAGATAAAAAAACCTTTTCCATATAGGTGCATGGTAGTTCCTTATTCGGTATTTGCTACATGTTTATTAGTTGCAAGATACATACCTGATTAACGGGATGTTTTTATCAACGTCCATACCCAGGCGAATAATTCGCGAAAATTCCACCATAACAACGAATTAAAACGGAATTTTTGAGTATCAGCTGGAATACCAATCACATCCATTCCAAGCATTTCGGCGGATGCTAATGCACGCGGAAGGTGAAAACGTTGGGTGATGAGAACAGCTTGTTGAACGTTGAACGATGATTGTGCTCGCTGGAGAGTATCATAGGTAGATACGCCTCCTTCATCTACAGAAAGAATATCCTCCGGAATACCTTTATTCACAAGGTAATTACGCATAATGATACTTTCATTGCTCATGCGCGCTTCACCACCGCTCAGTATTATATGGTCCAATTGCCCTTGTTCGTATAGCTGTATTGTTTTATCAAGCCGATCTTTTAAAACCTTTGTAGGCTGCAAGTCACGGTTGATTCCGGCGCCAAATACGATCGCAGTGCGATAGGTGGAGGCATCTTTTTCTACTACGATCATTGGGGAAGTCCGATGAATGAGTTGGATGCGCAACACAACTAACAGGATGAGCAAGATCACTGCAATGGGAAGAAACCAATTTTTAAATAGTATCGAGATGATCACAACCTCTTTGTCCATTCATCATTGGCATATTTTTCTTCCATTAGTTGTTTCGCTCGCTCTCTTTCAGAGTCACTCAAGCGACCGATGGTCATTTTGATTCCCAATGCGTTTTCAAAGCCGCAGATCAACGCATGAGCCATTTTTTTCCAGGTGATTTTTTCCGCTGTGAAAGTTTCCAGGACAGCTGCTCGCTCATTCAGCAAAGCGGCAGCTTGAGAACGTTCTTCTTCAGTGGAATAAGACAAAGCTTGTGTAATACGAGTGATGTCACCAAAGAGGGGAATAGCGCCGTGTTGCAGCACACCATCTTTTTTTCGAGCCTGAGCGCTCCCGATGATCTTCTTTCCATGCATTGTTATCTCATAATCTGAAGGGATTTCGAAACAGATCGGTTTGGTAGTATTGCGCTCTGCAGGGGATTTGTGGGGCTCTGAAATTGCCTTCAGGTTAACAAACTGCATGGCATTGATCAAACCCTGGGAAAGATGCTGGTAGCTTTCGAGTACTGAACCCTGAACATGCGGGTCCTTCTTGGAGGCGCAGATGCAGTACGTTAGTTCATTGGCATGCAGGATAGCCTTTCCTCCAGTAGGGCGCCGTACGAGTTGCCACCTAGATGCCTGTAACCTATCCAGATCGATATCCGTAATTGTTTGTGCATGACCCAATGATAAACAATATGGATTCCATGCGTATAAACGTAGGGTGGTGGGTTGTTGAAAACCAGCCGTTGACTCTAAAATTGCTTCGTCAACTGCCATATTCCAGGCTCCTTCAGCAGGAGCATTAATGATCAATCGCCATGAAGTTGTTTCCATATCTGCTGCCAAATGATTATAATCAAGATACGATTTTACTTTATAAAAGATGAAAAACCATGCCAGATCAAAATATAAAACAAATCTCCGTGCCACGTGACACTGTTGAGGTCTACTTGTCAGATGGTCGTACCTACCAGGGGAAGCGAAATACCCCCATCATAGAATTTATGAAAGCATTACCGGAATGGATGAACCCACCGATTGTAGGTGCGGTGATGGATGGAGAATTACGGGAATTAACCTACCCTGTTCGAAAGGATACTTTTGTTAAACCCATCAATATTTCGGATTCGGATGGATCAAAAATTTATCGCCGATCTCTGGTGTTTTTGCTGCAAGCATCTTTCGAAGATGTTTTTCCCAAAATGGAACTTTCTGTTGATTATTCTGTTCCAAGCGGTGGTTATTTCTGCCGGGTAATCGATCATTCACCGCTCGTTTCAACAGAAGTGAAAAGTCTTGAAGAACGAATGCGTTTTCTGGTAGAGAAAGACCTCCCAATCAAGCGAGAGATCGTTGATCTGGAAACGGCACGCGCCTATTTTGCTTCGAAAAATTATGAAGACAAACTGCAGCTCTTAAAATATCGCAAAAAACAAGAGCTGGTACTCTATCAACTTGAAAACCATCGTGATTACCATCATGGCTACATGGTACCATCGACAGGGTTTCTGACCTTTTTTACCCTGGTTCCGGTTGAAGAAGGATTTATCCTCCAATATCCTCGCCGAAAAACCCCCACTATCCTCAAACCAATGCCGCAATATACAAAACTGCGGGAGGTCTTTCATCAATATGGTGATTGGCTTGATAGCCTGGGCATCGGAAGTGTGGGTTCATTGAATGATGCGGTGTTATCCCATGGTATCCACGAGATCATTCTGGTTTCCGAAGCGCTGCATGAACAAAAAATATCCGAGATTGCCACGCAGATAGCGGGTGATAACAACAAGAAAAGGCTGGTTTTGATATCCGGACCGTCTTCCTCGGGTAAAACAACTTTTTCTAAACGACTTGCTATCCAATTACTGACCCACGGCATTCAACCTTTTGCATTGGAGATGGATAATTATTTTGTGGATCGTGATGATACACCAAAAGATGAGGATGGCAACTTAAATTTTGAATCTTTTAACGCCATCAACAGAGTTGCCCTGGAACGAGATTTATTGAGCTTGATGCGGGGTGAAGAAATACAGCTACCCAAATTTAATTTTCATGAAGGTAGAAGTGAACCGGGAGAAATTGTATCTCTTCACAAAGATCAGATTGTTATCATGGAAGGCATTCATGGGTTGAATCCATCCTTATTAACTAACTTTCCTGAACAGAATATGTTCAGAATTTATATTTCCTGTTTGACACAGTTGAATCTTGACCGGTTCAATCGCATATCCACAACTGATACGCGCATGCTGCGCAGAATAGTACGTGATTCCTGGGCGCGTGGATTTACTGCACAACGAACGATCTCTCTATGGGAATCCGTACGCCGAGGTGAACGGGAGCACATCTTCCCGTACCAGGAAAACGCGAATGCGATCTTCAATTCAGCCCTGGTGTATGAACTGGCAGCGATCAAGCCTTACGCAGAACCGCTGCTTAGACAAATTCCCTTTGGGACAGATGAATACCGCGAAGCAAAACGCTTACTGGCATTCTTGAACTGGTTTATTGAGATCGATCAAGATTTGATCCCCAATAATTCTATATTGCGTGAATTTATCGGGGGGTCTATTTTATCCGAATTCAAGATCTGGAATCACGCCTAAAGTTACCCGTCAGTGCTATCAGCGATGAATTGCTTGATGGCTTTTGCCAATCGACCAATGCCTTCATTGATCATCTCAGGAGTGGCATAGGAGAAATTTAAGCGCATCGTGTTGGCATGCCCACCTTGAGGATAAAAAGAAACACCTGGGACGAAAGCCACTTTGAATTTTAAGGCTTGTTGCAGCAGTTCTCGTGAATCCACGCATTCGGGCAACGTAAGCCATAAGAACAAGCCACCTTGTGGATGGGTCCATTTGACTCCCTCTGGCATGTGTTCTTCCAGTGTATCCAACATCACATCACGACGTTCCCGGTAGATCTTGCGAATGGTTTTAACGTGTTCGTTAATGAACCCATCTTTCCCGACTTCGTATGCAACCATCTGGTTAAAAGTGGAAGTATGCAGATCGGTGCCCTGTTTTGCCAGGATTAATTTCTGGATAACTTCAGGGGGAGCGATGACCCATGCCAGGCGGATACCAGGTGCAAGGGTTTTTGAAAAGGTACTGGTGTAGATCACATTTCCGGAGTAGCATCCATCCTGTGCTCTGGTTTGGCTATCGAGAACCTCAATAGGGGGGAGATTCTCACCCTCAAAACGGAGTTGCCCATAGGGGTCATCTTCCACAATAGGCACGCCATATTTTTCAGAAAGTTCAATCAGCTGCAACCTTCTTTCAAAGGAGAGCGTGACACCAGTGGGGTTCTGAAAATTTGGGAGTACGTAAATGAATTTTGGTCCGCTGCGCAAGCTTTTCTCCAGCTCTGAAGTGATCATTCCTTCTTCGTCGAACGGAACAGGGATGTACTCAGCACCATAGGCATTCCAAGCCTGTAATGCGCCAACATAGGTTGGATTTTCCACTACGATACGGTCCCCATTATTGATGAATATCTTTCCCAGCAGATCCAATGCCTGTTGTGAGCCGGATGTGATCAGAATATTTTCTGGAGTGACTTCGATGCCGTAACGGCGCGATTGTTTGGCGATCATATCCCGTAAAGGATAATAACCATCCGTAGAGCCATACTGTAGCGCTTGTTCAGATTGTTCTTGCAGCACGCGATTGCATGCTGCGGTGAATTCCTGGGTAGGAAATGCGTCCGGTGCAGGCATCCCACCAGCGAATGAAATCATATCCGGGTCTTCTGTGAATTTCAGTAATTCACGTATTGCCGACCCCTTCATTCGTTGGGTTCTCTGAGCATAACGATCGTCCCATGATGTTGTCATGGAATATTCCTCCTTTGGTCTTTCGGTTTTTATTTCATAAAACGGCTGACTACGGTTGCCGAAGATGGAAGCGCAACACGACTGCCAGTTTTTATTGAATCAAAGAAAACGTCATCGAGGTTTTCTTTGTTTTGGTAGATCAATAACGATGTACCTTCCGCTGCATACTTATTGTCAACAAAAGCCTGACCGGTAAGATATTCTTCTTTATCAATGGCGCAGCTGGTCACAACCCCAATTACTTTTCCTCGTTCATCCATAACTGGATCACCGGAGTGTGCCATTTTAACGCGCTGCTGGTCGAAACGGAAACGGATAACGATACCTTTGCGTTTCTCTTCGGAAGCGATATAAGCATCCCGCCCGATAAACCAGGGTTTATGAACTTTCACGAATAAAGCAAATCCGGCTTCGTTCACACCCAGGTTGAGATCTCCACCCATTTCGTGCCCATACAGAGGCAGTCCTGCTTCGGTTCGCAGGGAATCTCTGGCTCCCAAGCCACATGGCTTCAAGCCCAGATCTGTTCCTTTTTCAAGCAGGGTGTCCCAGAGAAGAGGTGCTTTTTCAGGATGGATGAATAATTCAAATGCCATCTTTTCTCCAGTGTATCCTGTCCGGGAGATGATCACGCTGGTATTTTGCCACGTGCCTACACAGAGCTGAGTGCGTTTAAGAGCGTTAATTTTCCTGAGGGTAGCTTCATCCCATCCCAGTTTAATGAGAATCTGTCTTGATGTAGGACCCTGCAAAGCGATATCCACACGCATCCCTTTTCCCTCAGCGGGATTTTTGAGGTTGTGCAATATTACATTTCTTCCGTATGCAACTGACCACGGTTTATGTCGTTCAATCAGAACTGAACCATCTTTGACCGCCTGGAACCATGCCCAGTCTTTATGTTCGTTGGAGGCGTTTACCACGACCAAATATTCCTGCGGCGCATAACGATATACGATGGTGTCGTCAATGACATGTCCATCCGCATCGAGGAAATGTGTATAACAAGATTCTCCTATTTCCAATGCGCTAATATCATTCGCACAGACACTATCTAAAAAGGCAACTGCGTCCACACCTTCTGCCATAAAGACGCCCATGTGTGAAACATCAAACAGACCTGCATTCGCTCGTACAGCTTTATGTTCTTCGACGACGGAGGTATACCATACCGGCATTTCCCAACCGGCAAAGGGCACCATTTGTGCGCCTGCAACCACATGCTGTTGATACAGGCAGGTTCGCTTTAGAACATCATCGTCTTTTTCTTTCCAGGCAAATTCTGGGAGGGAACGATCCTTGCCAGTAATTACCTGCCCGATATGATATGGTTTTAGATTTTCTGAGGATGGTTTAATCAAATGCATATCATCGGGTAAAGTAGTTTCGCTGATTATGACCGGTCCGGGCAATTTGCGCGTCAGGTCAGGATCGAAATGCACAAATCCATCGGAGAGATCACGCAGCCATGCGGCAAATGGTCCGGCATCCTGTGTGACAAGAGTAGCAAAATACTCATCCCAGTTATTACCCAGGGCAAGTGTCATAGCAACCTTTTTCCCATCAATCATTACGCTAATTGGCATGATCTCGTTTGTTTTCAACTGCTCGATATCATCCACCAGCGCATAATTCAGGAAGGAGCGAATTTTTTCTCCACGCAAAGAGAAAGTAGTTTCATCTATTTTTGCAGCTGAATAATCATCGATGTATGAGAAGAAAGGATAACCATGATGTTCGATTTGCAAATCTGTTCCAGCGCGATATGCGATCGTCCGAATTCTGGTCTTGGCATCTTCGAAAGTAGAGAAATCTACCTTGGCACGCAGACCCTTACTCTTGCCGCCCGGTAAATAATAGGGATGGGTTGCTTGCAGTGTGTCTGCGATAACATCAGCTATCTCACATAGATCGTTTTCCTTCAAGCCACGCTGTGTTACCCAGGGTGTTCCAAGACGTACACCACCAGCTTTGAACGCCGAAACATCTCCTGGAATGGTATTGCGATTGGCAACAATCCCTACCAGGTCAAGAATACGTGCTGCAATATCACCGGATAAAACTGCGCCATCCTCACCTTTGATGGACTTACAGTCAATATTTAATAGATGAGAATCCGTTCCCTGAAATGCGAGCCGAATCCCTCTTTTTTGAAGCTGATCTCCCATTGCTTTGCAGTTCAGCAGAATTTGCTGTTGAAGATCATGGAACTGTTCTGATTGGGCAATTTTGAATGTGGTTGCCATGGCAGCAAAAACCTGCACGTGTGGACCACCCTGTTCACCAGGGAACACTGCTTTATCGATCTTTTTTGCGATGGAAGCATCTTTGGTGACGATGCAGGCACCGCGAGGACCGCACAGGGTTTTATGCGTGGTGAAGGTGATCACGTCAGCAATTCCAACCGGGGAAGGTACCACACGGGCTGCGATCAGTCCTGCAATGTGGGAGATGTCCGCGAACATATAAGCACCGACTTCGTCGGCAATCGCACGAAATTCTTGCCAATCCGGGATCCAGGGGTAGGAAGAATAACCGCAGATGATGATCTTGGGTTGGTGTTGCAGGGCAAGTGCGCGCACCTGCTGATAATCGATCTTTTCCGTTTCAGGATCAACGGCGTAGTGAATTGCGTTATAGAGTTTACCGGAGCGGTTTACAGGGGATCCATGTGAAAGATGCCCTCCGTGGAAGAGATCCATCCCCATGATGGTTGTGCCGGGAGTGATGAGCGCTTGATAAACGGCATTGTTAGCAGGAGCTCCGGAAAGTGCCTGCACGTTGACGAACAGCTCCTCGGGAGACATGGAATCAGGGCAGAATGCTTCAGCGCAGCGTCGTTTTGCGAGTGATTCAAGCACATCGGCAAACTCTACGCCTTTGTAGTAGCGTGGATCAGAATAACGCTTATATATGGCTAATTGCTGTTCATAATCGAGAATCTGGTTTTCATCCTGAGTTTGCATATATTCCGGGGGGTAACCCTCGGCGTATAAATTTTGCAGCACCGAAGATAAGCTGTATCGGACGCTGGCAGGTGCCGTGCTTTCACTTGGAATGAAAATCAATTTTCTGACCTGTCGTTCTTCTTCAAGCTTAATTAATTGAAGGACTTCGGGGTCAATATTCCTCAATTCCTCACGAAACAGAAAATCATGTCTTTTCTTTTCCATTCATCAATTCCTTCCTAATTTCTCATAAAAAAACACTTGTCTTTACAGAAAGAGACAAGCGTTTTTTAGATCTCTTCATCAGATATCAATGCATAATATGGATAGCAATACCATGACAATTATTATTCTAAAGTCTCTAGGTATGATGGTCAAGTTAAGATTATAGGAGATTTTTGGTAATCTATCACAAATATCTTCACATACGGTCATGCATCCATGCCAGGGTGTATTCAAACACTTGTTCTTTACCCGGTTCATTATGCAATTCATGGTAATAGCCATCCCAGATTTTATAGGTGCCTTGCGGTACTGACTGCATGAAAGTATCAATTTCTGGTTTACTGACAATTCTTTCGTCTGAGCCAACCATCATCAACAAGGGTTGATCAAATTCAGAAGCATGTTCGCGAATATATTTTTCGGTATCGACCATAAAAGCACCCAGGCGTGTAGATACTTTCCCAAAAACATAGGGATCGGCATTATATGCGTCCACAATTTTTGTATCACGCGAAAGATAGTTGCGATCAAGTCCACTATCCATCATCATGCGGGGTGCGAGCCTATTCATTATTTTTGCCAAAGTTTTCGTAAAACCATTCATCGGTTTTGCGGTATCAATCAATGGTGATGTGGTGATGATGCCGGTGAAAGAGGGATGCTTTTTCAGAACATAAGCGAGGACAATCATGCCACCCATGCTATGACCATACAGGAAAACAGGTTTTTTAAGCATATCTTTTTTAGTTTGCTCTATAAAATCATCGAGATCATTGAAATAAGTAAATTGATCAGGAACATGCCCACGTATGCCCCCTGATTGACCATGTCCATAGATGTCAAAAGCCAGCACCTGGATTTGATGCTCGCAATAGAATTTTGCCATATTGGCATAGCGACTGCTGTGTTCACCAAAACCATGAATAAGGATGATGGAAGCTTGTATGGATTTGTCAGGGGTCCATTTTTGTGCGAACATTTTTACATTATTTGAAGTTTTCCACTCCCATGTTTGATGGTTCATTACGTCCTCCTAAAACGAAACCTTTTTTATTGTGAATGGTTTATACCCAATGATGATAATATTAAATAAACAATTCAAATTATATGCCAAATAACGAAAAACAAGAATTTTCTATGGAAGATGTACTTAATAAAGCCATCGAGGGTGACCTAGATGCATTTTCCGTGTTATATAAAGAGAATGTGCAGCGTATTTACAACTATGTTTATTACCGTACCGGTAATAAACATGATGCGGAAGATCTGACCGCTCGTGTTTTTCAACGTGCATTAAATAACATTCATCGGTATGAAGATAAGGGTGTACCTTTTTCTGCTTGGTTGTATCGCATCGCTCACAATCTGGTGGCTAATTGGCACCGCGACCGCAGTCGAAAAAAAGAAATTTCAATTGATGAAGCTACAATTGAATTTCAGGGATTCAATCTTCCTGAATCGTCAATGATCAAAGATCAAGAAATAAATCATCTGATGGAAAATATCAGAACCCTGCCGGCTGATCGGCAGCTTCTACTGGTCTTGAAATTTGTAGACAACCTTACCAATGTTGAGATCGCTGCCATTATGGATAAGAGCGAAGGAGCTATCAAGAGCCTTTATCACCGTACATTACTACAACTGCGTAATAGAATGGATGGAAAGGAACAACAGGAGTAACCTGATATGTCAAAAGAGGGAGTTAATTCACAACAATTTGAAGAGGACCTGCGAAGCAAATTCGTACAGGTAAAACCGGATGATAGTTTCATTCGAAATCTCAGTGCACGATTGTTTCCGCAAAATCGTACCTCGCTGGAAAAAAGCGAGAAATTTTTTTATTATCTTGCCCTGATTTTATTCGGAGTCTTCAGCGGTCTGTTTATCTGGTGGTTCATTAAGAAGATTTTTATTCACTCTAAAGATAAATAAATTGGAAGTGAATGCAAAAGGTTTATCTATTGATCTACCAGGTATAAACTTTTATGATATTTAAAACATGATTTAATACGATATCTAATATTTACCACAAGGACTATTCTTGAAGAGATGCAGGATATAAAAAAAGTAAAAGTTGTGTTCATGGGATCGCCGCAGTTTGCGGTTCCCATTGTGTCTGCTCTGTATGATCGAACTGATTTGGCTGTCGTTCTGACACAACCTGATAAACCCTCTGGAAGAGGAAAGCAAGTAGTCCCATCAGAAGTGAAGCGATTTGCTGCCGCCCATGAAATTCCAGTGCTTGAACCGCGCCGACTGCGCAAAGAACCTGAAGTAGTGCAAGCATTACAAGCCATAAAGCCTGATGTTTTCGTTGTCGCTGCTTATGGGCAGATTCTGCCCGCTGCGGTATTAAATATACCGCGATGGGGTTGTGTGAATGTACATGCTTCTTTGCTGCCGCGCTGGAGGGGAGCATCACCCATTCAGGCGGCGATCATCCATGGTGATGCAGAAACGGGTGTGACCATCATGAAAATGGATGAGGGGATGGATACGGGACCCATTCTGAAGACAAGAAAAATCCCCATTGCCTATGATGATACTGGAGAAAGTTTATCGATAAAACTTAGTGAACTGGGGCGTGATCTGTTGATGGATGTATTACCGCAGTATCTGACTGGTGAGGTTGATCCAATTTTACAGAAAGATGATAGTGCTACGTATGCGCCATTAATTAAAAAGGAGGATGGATTGCTGGATCCTGATGAGACCGCTTTTCAATTAGAACGGAAAGTGAGAGCCTATTACCCTTGGCCGGGAACTTTTATAAAGTGGAATGAAACCATCCTGAAGATCATGGATGTGGAAGTGTTAACGGATGTATCACTCAAAGCAGGCGAGAGAGGCATCATTGAGAAATACCCAGTGCTGGGAACTGCTGCTGGTGCAATAAAACTACTGCAGGTACAGATGCCCGGGAAGAATTCTATTTCTGGGAAAGATTTTTTAAACGGTGCCAGATATTGGCTGGACCAGTAGGTAAAGTTTATTGAAAATTGAGTGAATGGATGGGGAGACGGAATACTTCTGCTTTTATATAATGATGAAGAATAAACTACTTGAACCTGATACAATTATGAGAAAGGTGTACGGTAAGAAGGAGCAAAAATGCTTGAAAAGAATTCTTTCTGGCGAAAAGCTATAGCATTTCTTTTATCAGTGTTGATTATAGTACTGGTCTTTCCGACCACTTTTTCTGCGCCCCTTGAATGTATCGTCCTAAAGGACGATACATACAGTACGATGCTTAAAAGTGATGAAATTCTTGGCATTGGTCAGGAGGCTTTTTCCTCTTTTATTGCTAACCAACTTATACAACCATCTGAAAATGAGATAGTTCCTCCTATTTTTTTGGATACAGAGATGGTTGCAGATGTCATTAAACCTTACGTCACCAAAGAATGGGTTCAGGATAGTTTAGCAAGTGGGACGCATCAATTGCTGGCGTTCCTCAATTTCAAACAACCTTTCGGGATTATCAATATTGACCTGACTGAACTAAAGAAAAATGTCTTGGATGGACGTATGGAGTTGGCAGAAAACATTTTATCTCGTTTCGCATCTTGTGATACTCAAGAGATAAAAGCTCTTACCAGTGGAACAGTGGGCATTGCTAACATGCCTGCGTGTAATCCACCACAGGAATTAAAAGAAAAAGCGATTAGTGTTGTTTCTACCTATATCGAAGAATTTCTATATCAAATTCCACAGCAATATAGTGTTAATGTCGAGGAAGCTGTTCAAGCGGATGTGGAGGATCCTCTGTTATCTTACAGCATTTTCCGCTGGTCGGTCAGGCTCCTTCCTGCCCTTACCCTGGTTCTATTGATCCTGGTAGCGCTATGTTTGCGAAAAAATCCAAAGGAAATGCGGTCATGGATAGGAAAGCTGCTCATAATCGCTGCAGTTGTATCACTGGTTGTGATTCTTATCCTGCTGATTGGGTCGGAACAATTTACCACTGTTCTTGTCAACAATGCTCTCTCTGCTGATCAAGAAGCATTTGGTACGCTTCTACTTAAAATCTTACAATCCATTACCTATCAATCCTTACTCTGGATGGCAGCTAGTGCGGGTGCTCTTCTGGTAGTTGGCTTGGTAATCCATTTTTTAAACCGTATCAGACGAAAAAAGGATGAGGAAACTACCGGTCAAGAAGAAGCATTGGAAGGACCTGTGCAGGATATGCTTGAAACCAAACGGGAAATGATTGAAGGAGCACCAGAGGAAGAAACCGAGGAGTGAGAGAACCTCACTCCTTTTTCTTAATATATTTTCTTCTCCATTCATACAGGATATTCAATGCCTCAATGGGGGAGAGTTGATTGAGGTCGATCTTTTGTAAATCATCCAAAAGCGGATTTGTTTGTGGGAACAACGTCATTTGTTCCGGAACAATCATCCCACTGCGTGCATGAGCATTTTCCTCTTCCAATTGTTTCAATATCTCGAAGGAACGCGAGATGACACTCTGCGGTAATCCTGCCAGCTGCGCTACATGGATGCCGTAGGAACGGTCAGTGCCACCACGGATGATCTTGTATAGAAAAATTACATCCCCATCACTTTCTGATACTGCCACATTGTAATTGGCGGCATTCGGTAACGTATCGCCAAGTTGTGTGAGCTCGTGATAATGAGTGGCAAACAAAGTTCGCGCGTGCAGATCAGGATGGTTATGAATATATTCCAGCACCGCCCATGCGATGGATAGCCCATCATAGGTACTGGTGCCTCTTCCAATCTCATCCAGAATCAGCAGACTGCGCGATGAAGCATTGTGCAGGATATTGGCAGTTTCGGTCATCTCTACCATGAAGGTCGATTGCCCGGCATGGATCTCATCCTGCGCTCCGATCCGCGTGAAGATGCGATCGACCACACCAATAATGGCTTCATCCGCTGGAACATAACTTCCGATCTGTGCCAGCAGGACGATCAAAGCTGCTTGTCTGAGGAATGTGCTTTTCCCGCTCATGTTGGGACCGGTGATGATCTTGATGTATTCATCTTCTGTAAAAGTGACGTCATTGGGGATGAACGCACGGGCAAGCTGTGTCCGTTCTACAACCGGGTGACGACCATTTTTAATAGAAATGATCTTCTCTTCGCTGATCAGAGGTTTGCAATATTTATTGAAAACAGCTGTATCAGCCAGACCAAGCAATACATCAAGGGTAGCTAGCACCTGTGCTGTTTCGATGATCTCATCGATATGTGCCGCAATCTGCTGGCAGACTTCTCGGAAGAGCTCTACTTCCAGCAGGTGGATTCTTTCCTCCGCATTGAGGACGATGGATTCATATTCCTTCATCTCAGGAGTGATGAAGCGCTCCCCATTGACAAGGGTCTGTTTACGAATATACTCTTCTGGGACTTGATTCAGATAGCTGTTGGAGATTTCAATATAATACCCAAAGACCTTGTTGTAGCTGACTTTCAAGGTTTTGATGCCGGTGCGCTGTTTTTCACTCTTTTCCAGGTTAGCGATCCAAGTACGGGCATCCTTTGAGGAACTGTAGATCGTATCCAGGTCTTTGGAATACCCCTTCTTGATGATACCGGGGTTTTGCAGTGTAGCAGGGGGATCCTTACTGATGGCGTTTTGCAAGAGGGTCAGAACTTCCGAACATGGTCGGATAGGGTCAATAAGATCAGGTGGACAATTCTGCACAACCGTTAACGCAGAACGGATGGATGGGATCAATTCAAGCGAACTGCGTAAAGCAACCAGATCCCGTGGAAGGGCATGACCGGAGACGATCCTTGTGGCGATTCTTTCTAAGTCAGAAATCTTTTTAAGCTGATTTTGCAGGTCTTTGCGCAGCAATCCATCCCCGATGAAAAATTCTACTTTATCCAACCTTTGCTGTATGAGAGAAGGATCGGTGAGAGGCTTATTCAACCAGCTGCGCAGCAGCCGTTTGCCCAATGGGTTCACTGTGTGATCGATCACCGATAAAAGAGAGCCTTCTTCTTTGCCATCCCGGATTGTTTCGACCAATTCAAGGTTGCGGCGTGTTTCGGGATCGAGGATCATATAATCCTGTGTATGGTAAAAATGGATGTTTTTGATGGTTTTCGTGAACTGTGAATCCGTTTCTTCCAGGTATTGCAGAATGGCTCCAGCTGCGCAAATTGCAGGGACCTTATCTTTCAATCCGAATCCATCCATAGTGGAAACATGAAAGCAAGCTTTCAGTGCGTCCTGACAGCGATTGAGAGCAAAGAACCAGTCCTCTTTGGTGGTACGGTGATAGCGTTCGAGGCGGGGATCATCAAACGATCTTGGTGCGAGCAATTCCGCTGGTTGGATGCGGGCAAGTTCTGAATACAGTAAATTGGTGTACCCATTCGAGAATTCGGTGCAGAGAAATTCACCGGTCGTAATGTCAATATAAGCAAACCCGATCCGTTCTTGGGTTGGATAAACTGCGCACAGATAGTTGTTCTTCTCTGCGCTCAAGTAGGATGATTCGACCAATGTCCCCGGGGTGATCACACGCACAACCTCGCGTGGGAAAAGCCCTTTTGCTGGCTGCTCGCCGATCTGTTCACAAATGGCTACATGATAGCCTTTATTGATCAAACGGCTGATATAGTTCTCGGCAGCATGATAGGGGATACCAGCCATAGGGACTTTATTCCCTTTGGCAACAGCGCGAGAGGTGAGAACGAGATCCAGCTCTTCCGATGTGATTTCGGCATCGTGGTCAAAAGTCTCGTAAAAATCACCCAAACGGAAAAAAACAATGGTATCTGGATACTGTCTTTTAATATCCAGATATTGCTGTC
>LDZU01000002.1_pt1 | contig 93184 bp, 95 predicted proteins | sample 615531 | NCBI WGS metagenome assembly LDZU01 (sample SAMN03408293, study PRJNA278302) | terrestrial metagenome | isolation source: oil reservoir sample SB2 | place: USA: Alaska, North Slope, Schrader Bluff formation | collected 2011-09 | reverse complement strand
GAGACGACGGGAGAGGTCCGGGGGCTGCGGTCCGACATGAAGGGCAACATCGATATGCGGCTTGAGCGGATCGAGACGGCCCTGAAGGAGAAGGGGATCATCTGAGGGCTGGGGCATAAGCTCTTTTCATATTCGACCCCGACCGGCAGCCTCGGCCTCGCGCCTTTCGACCTCGGGATGGCTGAACCTAAAGCTTCCACCGCTATTCCGCAAACGTCCGCCTTCCTTCGCCGCCGCCCTCGACGTCCGCCTCGGCCGGATGGAGGCGGGACCGCGGCGAGGGTGTTGTCGGCCCTGAGGGAGAAGGGGATCCTCGGAGGGCCGGGTTATAAGCTCTTTTCATGTTCGACCCCGACCGGCGGCCTCTGTCCGCGCCTTTCGACCACGGGACGGCAGAACCAATAGCCTCCACCGATCTTTCCGCAAACGGGGGGCCGCCTCCTCAGCCGCCGCCTTTCGGGGAGCCGGTCCGGCCGCCCGGAGGACCCCTGGCGCCTGGATCGGGATTACACCCTCGCGCCCGTATCGGGACAATACGCCTTCGTTCCTGGATCCGCCTTCGTTCCGGATCAGGACTCCACACCTTCACCCTCGGATCTGAACTATACACCCTGGCGCTGGGATCCGGACTTTGCGCCTTCACCCCCTTGAATCAGGACTCCACACCCTCGCTTCTGGATCGGGACTGTGCACCCGTCGCCTTTGGATCGAAACGTATTTGAGCTGTGGCGCAGAACCACTGCCATCGAGAGGGCGGTCGTCCTTCCGAGGGGCGGAGCCATCCGGGCCGAATTGATCCCATGATAGGAGGCGCGGGTGTAGATTCGGCGGGGTTGGGCGCTGCTGCGACAGTTCTCAAAATGTTCTATTCTTCTGGAGGGGGCCTTCTGCGGTTGTTGCGGCGAGGGACTATTTACCACAGGGAATATTTTAAGTCTCATCAGTGCGCTACAACGGCAAGAAGGAGCAGATGCATCCGGAAAAACAAGGGCAATCCAAGGAAATATGATGAACTCAAAGCTGGCAGACATACTGGACTACAACAAAATTACGAGACTGATTGGGGATCCTCTATACAGAAACTCCTTCTTCATGGCCTTCACCAGCGTATTCAACGCGGGATGTGGCTTCTTTTTCTGGATGATAGCAGCAAGGCTCTACACCGTAGAGGAGGTGGGGCTTGCGACGGCCCTGATATCGTCCCTCGGGCTCGTAATCCTCTTCTCAAGGCTCGGCTTCGACTTCTCGATCATCCGTTTCTTCTCATCGAATGATAAAGCAAAGGTCTTCGGCACTAGCCTTGTCATCACCACCATCGCTTCGATTTTGATAGGTGCTATCTTTATTTTGCGGGTGGAATTCATCTCTCCGTCCCTGGCCTTCTTGAAGGAGCCCTTTTATGCTCTCGCATTCCTTTTCATTGCCATTGTGAATTCCGTTGCGGCCATAACGGGAAACGCCTTAGTGGCTGACAGAAAAGCGGACCTTTACCTCTTCCAGAATATATTCATGGCCTTGAGAATACCTTTTTTGATCCCCTTCGCATTCTTCGGGACCTTCGGGATCTTCGGTTCTGTAGGACTATCCTTTTTTATGGCATCTCTTTTCGCTCTGATAGCTCTTCGAAGAAGCATTGGGTTGATTCGGCCTGCATTAGATGTGAAGTTCGTTAGGAAATCTCACAGGTTCTCCTCCTGGAGCTACGGATCAAATATCCTGTCTATGGCACCAACCCTGATTCTGCCTTTAATGGTCCTGAAGATGCTTGGGGAGGCGGAAGCAGCAAAGTATTACATCTCTTTTGCAATCGCAAGCCTCGTCCTGATCATACCCCGATCTTTGGGCACCTCCCTCTTCGTCGAGGGTAGCCATGGAGTGGGTCTGAAGAAGAGCGCGATGAGAGCTGGGGCGGCGAACATGGTACTTTTGGTCCCAACAGTGCTCCTGATATTCCTATTCGGGGATCGGCTTTTGGGCCTCCTAAAGGGTGAATATGTGGAGGCTTTCGACCTTCTGAGAGTGCTAGTTCTATCAAGCTTCCTGGTGTCAGTATATTCTTTATTCATTCCTATCCAGAACGTGAGGATGAAGGTCGAGAGCATATTGAAGTTGAATGCTTTGGGGTGCTTCCTATTACTTGGATTGAGCTACGTGTTAATTCAGCAATACGGTATTATTGGGGTTGGAATCGGGTGGGTTATAACCTATATTGTGGTAGATCTGATTATCGCGTTTGTGGCGAAGAAAGAAGGGTGGATTTAAGTGATACGGCTAGTACTCCGGAACGAAAGTTATAAATTTTATTACTCACCATACAATAAAGATTGTGTCTAGGAAAATGTTATACTCGGTTAGACTCAAGGATGATGAGCTAGCGGAACTGAATCAATATCTTCGTCGAGGCAGATCTTCTGCAAGAAGTCTAACTCGGGCCAGGATCCTGCTTTTGGCAGACGAAGGGAAACCTGATGCCGAGATTGCAGAGACGTTGAAGGTTAGCAAGTCCACTGCAAATCGAATAAGGAAACGTTATTGTGAAGGCGGCTTGGACTTTGCACTACACGAAAAATCCCGCAGCGGGGCACCTCCCAAAATAGATAGTAGGGTAGAAGCCCAATTGACTCTTCTTGCCTGTTCAGAGCCGCCTGAAGGAAGATCAAAATGGACACTAAGACTCCTGGCAGACAAGCTTGTTGAGTTGGAAGAAGCTGTCGATTCCATATCCCACATGAGCGTACAAAGAATATTGAAAAAAATGAAATAAAACCATGGCTAAAGACTCGCTGGTGTATCGGAAAAATGACAAGTGATTTCGTCTGGCATATGGAAGATGTACTAGATCTTTATGGAAAACCTTATGATCCGAAACACCCAGTTATCTGCTTCGATGAAAGGCCGTGCCAGATCATAGGCGATGCAGTAATGCCGATTCCTATGAAACCCGGTAGCCCTAAGAAGGAACATTATGAATACATCCGTAATGGAACATGCTGCATTTTTATGGCATTTGAACCTCTTGCAGGTAAGAGGCTGGTTTAAGTTAAGAAACATAGAACAAAAGTTGATTATGCAGATTTCATGAAAAATATTGCAGAGCAATATCCTAACGCAGAATCAATAAGACTCGTTCAAGATAATCTCAATACTCATACAGCAGGTTCATTCTATGTAGCGCTACCTCCGGATGAGGCGTTTGAGCTTGCAAAAAAATTTGAATTTCATTTTACTCCTAAGAAAGGCAGTTGGCTAAATATGGCCGAGATTGAACTCTCTGCACTATCAAAGCAATGCTTGGATCGCAGGATTGAAACTATGGAAAAGCTGGCTGTAGAGGTTGATTCATGGGAAAAAGAGCGAAACTCAGCAAAAGCAACGGTGAGATGGCGATTCGATAAAAGCGATGCCAGGAAAAAACTTCAAAGGCATTATTTTAATTTGCAAAATTAATGTTCCATAGCACTAGTTCCATAGATAGCAAATTCGCGATTAATATATATATTATTGAGCTTTGAATTAGAATTAATTTTAGAATAATATTTTCCTAATGGTTCGAAATGCTTCCAACTTTCCTCTCCTGGTTTGCCAGGTCCATAAGTTGTAAAGTTTAGATAACCCAAATTAATAATAAGATAGTCGAAATCTTTAATTTCATCTTCGTTCATACCCACAATTTTAGCATATCTATCACTATTATATAGTCTAATTTGGAAATAACTTGGATCGCAAAATATTTCACTAAAAAATATTCTTAAACATCCAAACGTATGGTGATCAGTCATTAGTTCAATACCTCTTTCAGTGTTATCTCCTAAGTAACCAGTCATTGATTGACCTGATATTTCTCCAGGAAATTTACGATATAAATCGTACCGCTGATGAAGAGCAAAACTAAGACAAGAAATTACAATTAGACACACCAATATTGCATAGAACGTCTTCTTTGAAGGTAATTTTGAAATCCAATACATGCTGATAATAGGATACACTAAAAGAAAATATCGCATCGGCATCGCTCCAAGTGATCCATATATTATTAATTCGGCCACAAAAGGAATCAATAGAGAAATTGCAGAGATAGCTCTTATATCTCGGATCAGAAAATTGACTAGCCTTTTATGGAATATGTGGTAAATAGGAATAAGGACCAGAGGAAGCGCTATTAGAATAAAATAAAGAGTATTAGTGAGTCGTAAAGGTGTCGGACTAACAGGAGAGGTTACAAATGGCTCCCATAAAACTGGAGAAGTTGAAAATATTAAGTTTCCAAGAAAACGTTCTAATGTTTCCTGGAAGATGTCCGGCGTGGGATTTAGGTAAAGAAGACCTCCATAAAATTTTGGGTTGTATGAAAAACAGATCACAAAGATGAGAATTGTAAAGGTTAACTGAGAATAAAAAAGGTCATTTTCCCTTATTAAGTTTGCATTATAGCGAGCAGTAGCGAAAGTAGCTATGATAAAGAAGAATATGAAAGACAATGCCCAGATTTCCATTGGAGGGCCAAAAAATTTTATCGCTAAAAATAAGATAAGAATTATCACAAAGAATTTGGGTCTAGCTTTGGTTGTTGTGGAGAATTTGAAAAAACCGTATATGAAAAAGCAAAAAAAGAATTGCGACATGGAATACTCGACGAGGTGAGGAAGCAAGGCAAAAACAAATAAAAATATTGGGATGGAAACAAGAATACCATCCTTGTCCGAATCAAAAAAACATCTGGAAAGTAAAAAGATTGGGATGATACCAATAGTTGGTAAAATTGGCAAGAATACAGTGTCAAATATATCTATGCCAGTGACAAGGCTTGTTGAAATGGGAAAGCATGCTTCTAATGGCAAAGTTTTATACGAACTCAAAATGTCATCGCCCGTATTATAATTGGTTAATAGATAACCTATACGCTCAAAAAAAAACCCGCTCGCATTGACTTTATCGAAATATAGAGTTAATCCGTTTAAAAGTAGGACGAAATGAGCGAGAAATAGTATAAGTATCTTATTGATTCCATTCACAATACAGATCACCAGCCATGGCGGCAGGCTTTCAGATCATATGCTTATGAGGACTGCCGTAGTTCCAAATTGCATCAACTCGAACTGCGAGTTACGTTACCTCTAAACTCGTTGGTGGTGCTATCATTTGGCCTGCAAAATTTCGCTAATTACCTCCTTCCACATCTCTTCAACCCTATCAAAAGCAAACTCTTGATTCACAAATATCGTTGCTCTCTCCGCTACGGCCTCCAAATCCGGCCGTTGAAGTAAACGTATTATATTATCTACAATGCAATTTGAGGAATTATTTTTCAAAATAAATCCAGTTTTACCGTCTATTATTACATCGGGTATACCCCCAACAGGTGTAGCAAGAACCACGCAGCCACATGCCATCGATTCCAGAATTATATTAGGCAATCCTTCCCTCACGGATGGAATAATTAATAGTTTTATATCATTCAAATAATATGGAACTTCCTCAATTTTGACCCAGTTTATTATAGATACGTTATCTAAAACACCATTTTTTTCTAATATGTCCTGAAATGCTCGGCTTAAACTGCCTGCTCCAACAACAAGCAATTTCACATTAAATTCGGTTTTAACAAGCTCTGTTAACGCTTCCGCAAGCTCGATAATTCCTTTTCCTTCCGATAAACGACCTACATAGCCTATATCGTATTTCCTATCAGACAATGGTTTTTGAAAATTAAATATAGAATTATCTATATATAAAGGTAATAGACAAATCTTATTCTTATAGTCCTGCAAACTGTAACGTACGAATGCATATTTAAAGGTAATGGCAATTCTGTAAGCCAACGAATACATCAACCATTCAATCCATTCTACTACTGATATGAGGACTCGATTATGCCCATAGTCAAACATTCTTGCTGACGTTCTCCCATCAATTCGAAGTATAGTTTTTTTCCTTAAAATTAACGTCGTATAGAAAAAAGGTAAAAATAGTGTTCTTGCTCCCTCAGCAAATATGAATAATTCACATTGCCGTAATCTATTTATATTAACTAATATCCTCAATTGAATTAAAAAATGATTTAACAATCTAACCATCAGCGGCAGTTTCTTAATATTAGCCATATTAAGTTTGATTAATTTAATACCCGTGGGAATTCTTGTTTCATCAAATTGACCATTGACAATTATCCATGATATCTCAGAAGCAAGCGGATTAAGCAATTCTACAAGTTTCAAAGAGGAACCAAATACAGATGTATTGTCCTTATCCCATGCACCAGTTATCAGGCCTATTTTCAATTTGGGTTTAATATCCATCGAATACCTCCAAGTCAAACCCACATGAATAGATTGCTCGTGCGAGAATCTGATTACATGTTACGAATACCATAATTTATTATATTGATTAACTAGGATCCTCTAGTAGCCGAACGCAGAGTCACGATAATTTCTGAGGAGGAGATTTGGGCAAACGAAGACTCGACTCCGGCCCGAAGGATACCCCGGCCTAAAGGGCGGGGCAGCCGCACGCAGTTCGTTTCGGAATCCTCTATACTGAATCTGAAAGCATTATGCGACCATACACATTAATTTTGATACATCTTAAAAGTTTTAATATTTTAAAACTATTTGGAACTCCATGGATCGTTATTTTGCGAGTTATATACGCACGATATGGATTAATAGGTCCAAATATAATTCCGAAGAATGTCTTTGAAGTCATAGCAACAAACACGTCGGAAATGTTAGTTTCTATATTTGAATAGGTAAGATTGAACGAATTGCTACTTACACATACTTTAATTGCTTCCTCATCGATAACAAAAAGAATGGTCCTATCTGTATATAATTCGTATAAAATATCTATATCTAATATAGACTCTAATATATTATATACTGATAAAGGCTTAGCCATTATAGCACTGCTTTCATATTTTACCCATTTATCTAAAATACTGTATTCTCTACTGTCAATATTTATCCTTAAATAAATTATGTCAGCACCTCTTTCGAGACAATAACTTTCAGCCGTTTGAATAAGCTCTAGTATGCTTATTACGCATATTGCAAATAACTCGATAATTTCGCCTACCAGAATTCCACGATCCTCATTTATTGATACAATCAAAAAACCATCTACAGTATCGTCAAATAAAGATACAAAAATTCCATCTTTATGGACAGCTGGAGAACACAAGATATATTGAAAAAACTCTTTGCGTCGTTCAAAAAAAGGATTATGAAATTTATATAATTCAATAACGGAGTTCAAATCCTCATTTTCATTATAATTCCGGATAGTCCTATTATCCAAATAATTCCTCCCTAACACCATTATCTAACAAATTTGATTTTTAGATTTCCAGATAGAAGTAGGTGAAACAAATGGTATACAGTTCGTATCAAGTTAGAACCTTTGAAATATAGAAATGTATTAAATCCTTGTGGATTAATACAGATTTCTATATGCATGCATTTATGAGTGGCATGATTTTCTGCAGGCGTGTCAATAATACAAAATTTGTCGTTATCAGTGATAATATATATATATGGACCAAAATAATACAAAATTTTAGAAAATTTTTTGCATCTTATCACATCGTTTTTAAATTGCAATTGTATGAATTTTTTAGGATTTATGAGTTTTACATAGAGCGGTAACTTCAAATCAATAAAACCGGTTTTCAAATTATGATTATATGTAACACTACCCGAACTATTCCAAGAGAATATTATATTTGCTTGTTTAGACTTTGCGAGTTCTATTGTTGCATTATGCATTATTTTGTAGATACCATACCCCCTATATTCAGGATCAACCGCTGTATCACCGATAGACGCTGTTAATAGTTTTTTCTCAGAAGGCAATATAATGTCTCTAAAAATTAAACCTCTGTGGCCAACAATCCTTCCATCAATTTCTACAACAATGACATCTTCATTAGAAAATTTATAAAAATCATTATATTTCCATTTCCATTGTTTTATATTGCCCCAATTACCATAGCTCTTATTAAGGAGATCGATAATTTGATATTCATCGCCAGAACTGTAAGATCTCACGCAGATTTTCTCATCGTATTTGTTGTACATTTTTATGCCCCATTAATATTTAATATTTATTTCAAATCATCATTAGAATTGTATAAGATTTGAAACCCATTGATAACTTTAGATCTTATTTGATTTAGCTCTATTATAGCGTCGATGTGGCATCTAGAAGCGGCAAAATATGGATTTGATAACTTCTTTCGATATTCATCGAATAACTTTTTATCCATATCAAGCTCATCTCCTTTAAACATGATGTTCATGGCACCTTCAGGCCCCACAACTGCAATTTCTGCTGTTGGCAACGCAAACACGAAATCCGCACCTAAGTCCTTGCTGCACATAGCAATAAATGCGCCTCCATAAGCTTTACGAATAATAACAGTAATTTTGGGTACTGTTGCTTTGGCGTATGCAAATAGCATTTTTGCACCATATTTGATTACTCCTTGATGCTCTTGCTGAATACCTGGCAAAAATCCCGGAACATCAACTAAATTTAAAATCGGTATTTTGAATGCATCACAAGATCGGATAAATTGAGAGGCCTTATTAGAACTATCTGACGTTAATGATCCTGCAAGAACACTCGGCTGATTAGCTATAATACCAACAGTTCGTCCACCAAGCCTTGAAAATCCAGTTATAATATTTCGTGCAAAACCAGATTTAACTTCAAAAAAAGACCCTTTATCGATCACAAAATTAACTAAATTATACATATCATAAGTTTTCATGCTATTTGAAAGGTCAAAATTAAAATACGTATCATCTGCGTTAAAATCTTCCTTAATATTTGTGAAGTTTCCGACATATTTAGTTGAAGGAAAATAACCTAGAAGTCTTTTTATTTTTGTCAAGCATTCAATATCATTTTCAGCAACGAAATCCGCCACACCACTAATACTGCTATGTATATCCGCCCCACCAAGTTCTTGTCGAGATACAGATGCACCTGTATACGTTCTAATAATTCGAGGTCCTGTAAGAAACATCGAACTAGTATCTTTAACCATAAAAATGAAATCGGTGAGAGCTGGTGAGTATGCCGCAGCACCCGCACAGGGTCCCATAATTGCGGATATCTGTGGAATACGGCCTGATGCCATTATATTACTATAAAAAATCTGACCACATCCGCTTAATGCATCGATACCTTCTTGGATTCTTGCCCCGCCTGAATCATATAATCCAACCAAAGGCGAATTATTCTTTAAGGCAAGATTTATAATAGTACAAATTTTCTTTGCGTGTATTTCTCCTATTGAACCACCCATGACTTGGAAATCCTGAGAAAATATAAATACCAATCTTCCATCAATCCGACCATATCCCGTAATAACCCCATCTGCTGGCAAATCTCTCTTATCCATACCAAAGTTAGCACATCGATGTTTAGCGAATTTATTTATCTCAAAAAAACTATCTTTATCAAATAATTTTTCAACTCTTTCTCTCGCCGTTAATCTGCCTGACGTATTTTCGATTTTTATGACGCCTTCATCTTTTTCGCCCATAGTTATAACCTCTGCAATTCTATTGGATTCATAATCAATAATATCCCTTATCTAAGATCTCTCCATTTGCCATGTACCTTACGCCATCTCTATTTGAGATATACTCTAACAGTCGTTCCAACTTATCCCATTCATCTCTTTCCTCGAACTCCGATGCATGTCCCCAGAGATGATAAATACCGCCACTTCCCAAAAAATGGTCAAATAATTCCTTTGCACGGATTTCCCAATCTATTAGCGATCTTATTGAAAGGCGATTGATTACACAAATTCGAAAAGTTGTTAATGGCGATCCATTTGATGCATGAAGAGTGATCCCCCACTCAAATGGATCAGCATGCAAGACGTTATGTTGATGATCACACGTTCTGCCACCGATGAATCCCGCATCTCTTACGATGTTTTTAACACCTTCGTTAAATCTGCCATAGGGATAACAAAACATGTTAATATTGTGTCCAATAATATTCTCAATATATTTTTTTGAAGCGTTTATTTCAAAAATAGCAGTCGAAAAACTTTCTCTAGATAAATCAACATGATTAAGTGTATGCGCCCCAATTTCATAAATTGAATCTATTTCCTTAATTTCACTCTCAGTAAGAGGGTCACGATATGATTTTGTTATGTAGAAAGTACCTTTAATATTATATTTTGCCAGCAACCTTGCTAAATGTATATCTATTCTCTGGCCATCATCCCAACTTGTCGTAACTATAAGTGCCTCATTTCTATCTGCAATATTATTATATCTCATAAATATTCCTTGCTAGTGCCCTTTCAATGCTCGATGCACAACACGTCTATCCGCCCCACAATGGCGTACTAGGCCCACAAACCCCCCACCTGCATCCCTCAGATCTGGATCCCTGGGGGGACTTTTGAAAAGCACAGTGCTTTCGTCTCGTGTCATCTAGCCATAATAGTTTCATATAGGTCCTCTATGTTACTAACGATCCGATTCCAATTGAATTCTTCAGTCACCAATCTTTTGCCACACACTCCATACCGTTTCTTCAAATCTTCATCAATTAAAATCTTAACTATAGCCTCACGTAACTGGTCTTTATCATATCCAACTACGTATCCAACATTGTTGTCCACGATATTTGCAATACCACATCTATCTGTTACAACCACAGGCGTGCCGCATGCACAAGCCTCTAATATTGTAATACCAAAAATCTCATATACCGAAGGTAGAACATACACATCAGCATCACAATATGCCTCTATTTTATCAGATCCATCGAGTTGCCCTGTAATTAAGACCTTATCGTTGGTCTTTAAGACATCGATCTGTTCTTTTAATGAAGGCAAAAATCCATCGTCAGGTCCAGCAATAACGAGCCTAAAATTATTATAATCCTTAGCCAAATCAGCAAAAGCTGATACGAGTAAACCAATGCCTTTAATCTTATGCAATCGGCCTAGATATAGGATCACCTTTTCGTGATCTTTTATCCCATATTTTTTTTTAAATTTGCCCTTGATTGGCAAATTGGTATATTCCGATAAATCAACACCATTGGGCATAACATGAATTCTATTCCAGTTTACACCAATTTGATTGCATTGTTCTGCTTCTTCATTTGTGACTGCTATAACTACTTTAGCATCCCTTAAAATGCTATTACCCCACACAAAATCATATAATTTTTTCAAACTCTGTTTTTGTATAATTATTGGAATCGATCCATGAGGTTGTAAAACATATGGGATGTGATATTTCATGGAGTAATGATGAACAATATTATTTTGATATGAGCGAAAATTATGCATATGTATAACATCATAATTTTTTATGTTATCTCTTAGCCACTGTTTCATCTCAGGAGAATATAAAAACAAGCCAAAGTTTGCTAAGCATTTAAATGAAATAATATCGACTCCATATAAAGATCCGGCAAAACGCTCATTAAATTCATAATCAGTTGTGATCAGAGTTACATCATGACCTTTCTTACATAGTTCTCTTAAGAGATGGTAGGGAACGATAACAGAACCTCCCCTTGCTGGTGTGAAAAACGGAATGACTTGAAGAATTCTCATCATTTAACCCTCTTTAGTTCGTTTGAAAGCTCATCTTCATTATTAGTCCTCATAAATTTCGCAGTATTATAAATTAGCGACTTGAATGGTGAATCCATAATGATTTTGGCCAAAATCTCACTATTAAAGGGCAATAATGAAAATCTATCGAGCAACGTCTTATTGATCGTGAATTCTAGCTTAAATTTCTCCCAATCATCATTAATATTCATTTCACCCAAATTTGTCGTGCCTAATCCATATTTTTTGGCAACCAAAATATGTTGGGCCTTTGCAAGAGGAATCCCCATAATAGCAGCTCCCAACGAATCCGCCACAACTGGATTGTTTGAAGACATTATTAGATCCGTCTTTTTCGCGTCTCCGTACATTGGACCATGGTTATCCAATGAGTAAATGCCATCTATTAAAACCAGTTTAGGGTTTAGCTGTTTAGTTATCAAAGCAAGTTTACGGCTCAAATGCTTATGATGCAGACATCTCATCGTATCTGGATAGCAGCCCCAAAGATTTTTCATGCTTAAAGTAACCCCCGTCATTACATGCACTTTTAAAACAGGAACTGAGATGAAGCAATCGACCTCTTCCAGAAGAAGCTTTGGTAACAGGACTTTTACCTTCTTTCCCAGTATTTCTTCTTCCACATATTTTGAGGTAACTTTTGATAAATTGACTAATTCTGCGCCGGTTTCCTTGCATATATCATACATCCCGTGGCCTTTAAACGCCCTGTCAGCTGAGAACGAATGATTGCCACCATCTGACTCCCCTACAATTACATTATCAGCTTTATCCTTTATTATTCCGATTAAAATTTTCAGTAACTTTGGGCTGGTGGTGATCCCTTCTTTATAATAAGGGAATGTAAAATTTGGTTTAATAAAAATTGTAGAATCGCTTTTTATATGCTCTCTCCAATTAATAAATTCAAGACTTCTTAACACATCCTCGTTTAAATTGGTGATCTTTGACACATAAGCAGAATGCTCACTTGCCATGAACCGCCGCCTCCAAAACACCCTCAAACTCATTGGTGATACTATCCCATCCGCATTTCTCCACAAATCGCCTCGCAGCTTCACCTGCCTCATCAATGCTATCCGCCATTTTTATAGCCATTCTCAAAGCATCTTCCGGCCCCTCTACATAGACTACACCGTTTCCCTCACCAAACTCTTTCTTCAGCCCCGGCAGATTCGTAGCGATCACTGGCTTTCTTGCTGCCATATACTCGTACATCTTTATCGGCACTATATTCATCATAATACCGTTCTTATGAGCCGGCAGAATACAGATATCGGAAGCTGCAACATATCCGGGCACCTCTTCATAGGGGGACCAGTCTACGGTGATAAGCCTGCCATCTAACCCAAAATCCGTTTTGATGATCTGCAGATCGTCCCAGAGATCACCCTTCCCGAGAATTAATAGCTTGAATTTATCATTTTCTGATTTTGCTAGCTCAGTAGCTACCTCCTTCAACCCAGAGAAGTCGTATAACCACCCCATGAAGAATAGGACCACATCATTCTCTTTGAGGTTGTACTTCTCTCTGATGGTGCTGCCGTTTGCTAAACTGAAACGTTCCAGGTCGACCCCCGCCCTTATAACCTCGGTTGCCTTAGGATCAGCGCCCATCTCAATAGTATATTCTCGCAGACCCTCATTTATGGATAGAACCCCATGAGAACTTTTCATGTTTTTGCTTTCGATAAACCTGGCCAATCCTTGAAAGCTCTTCTGTGGAACTAACCTGTGTAGCTCGTCGATAATATAGTAAACAAATGGGATGTCTCTCTTCTTTGCAAGCTGGATGGCAATATTAGCATTTAAAATGCCGAAACCGATGATGATATCTGGCTTGAATTCTGCAATCTGCCTTTTTATCTCAGATCTATGGGTATATATTAGAGATATATAATCTAAACCGGGAAGCTTTATGATCGGTGGCCTTATCACAGTTACATTCCCGCCGTTACTCGTTGCTTTATGGACATTGTTGAAGATTTCTCTCCTGGAGATGATCCCCGATTTTTCATGCTCTCTCCAGAGGATCTCGAAATCTATCACCCTCACTTCGTGCCCTCTCGCGGAAAGCCTCTCCATCAGGTGATGACTCTGATGCGGACCCTTCTCAATCCAATCAGACTCTTGGACCACGAGAACTCTCATCTAGGCACCCCTCAAAACTCTGCATTCTTCTCGATATCGTTCCAGTTTTCTACAAACCAATCGTGTACATTCTTGAGACCATCCTCAAACTTCATCTGCGGCTCATACCCGAGCAATCTTTTCGCCTTATCTACAGATGACAAAAGCCTGCATTTCACGTCCCAGTTCCGTCTCTCGGCAAATACTATACCGGCATCGTTGCCTGCAAGCTCGTTGACGAGATTGGCCATATCTACGACCCTGTGCTCCTTGGCCGAGCCGAGGTTTATCGACTCGCCTATGGCCCCCTCTTCTATTCCCATCGCCAGAAGGCCGTTTATGATGTCGTCGACGTAAGTCCAGTCCCTCGTCTCGGTTCCGTCCCCAGTTATTGGTAACGGCTGTCCACTCATGGCCCAGTAGAAGAAGTTCGGTATGACGTTCCTGTATCTGCCGGGAACTTCTCCGGGCCCGAAGACGTTGAAGAACCGGGCATTGACTATGGGAAGATCGTAGAGGTTGAAGAAGTAGTTGGTATAAAGCTCCCCGATCAGCTTGGTCACCTGGTAGGGGGTGTGCAGGCTGATGGACGTATCATGCTCCTCGAAGGGCATCTTCGAGTCGAGCCCATAGACCCCGCACCCTGAGGAAGAGTAGACGAACCGGTCCACGTCGATCAGCTGGGCATATTGGAGCACCTTCAGAATGCCGAGGCCGTTGACCATCAGATCCTTCTCGGGGTTGTCGACGGAGTTCTGGTTGGCGAAGTGGGCTGCGAGGTGGAAGACGTAATCGGGCTTCTCCTTGAAGACCCGCTTAAGCATCTCGTCGTCTAGAATGCTTCCCTTGACGAAGGCGATGTTATTTGCCTTTGGGATGTTCCACTCGTATGATGAAGAGAGGTCGTCGAGGATGATCACCTTCTTGGCACCCAATTCCGATAGCTTTCTTGTGAGGTTTCCCCCTATCGCTCCGGCGCCGCCGGTGACGAGGATAGTCTTTCCATCGTATTCGGAGGATATATCTTCCACTTCAATCACCTATCCTGTATAACCACTTCATCCACTCGACCGTCCTCTTAATTCCCTCCTCCGGCAGGACCTTGGGATCGTGCTTCAGATCCCGGACGGACTTGGAAAAGTCCATCGTCTTTATCTTGGTGGTGAAGGGTTCAGCCTCCTTGTAAGTGACCAGCGAATCGTCTCTGCCTACTGCTTTAAGGATTATGTCTGAATACTCCTTTATGTCCCTCTCCCAATCCTGTTTTCCGCCGACGTTGTACGCCTCACCGGGGATGAAGTTGTCGACGATGTTTGCGAAGGTCCTGGCCGTATCCTCCACGTAGTCTATGATCCTCTTGTGCCCCTTGAAGACGGTGTACGGTTTATTGAAGAGGGCGTGATAGATGAATTTTGGAATGAAACCGCGATAAGGGTTGTAATGCTCGTGGGGTCCGTAGCAGTTGACTGGCCTCACCCTGACCGTCTCGGTCCCAAACATGGTGGCCGAGTTCATGCACATCAGCTCTCCTGCCCACTTGGTTATGGCGTAATCGTTCATCTGATAGGTATCTTTTATGGGATTATCGACCATCACGCCCTCGGACATTACCCCATCGTAGTCGCCGTAAACCTCGGCGCTGGAGAAGAAGATCATCCTGAACTTCAGCTTCTCCTGGAGGCGTATCATGTGTTTTGTCCCGACGACGTTGGTCTGCCAGAGGTTCTCGTAGTAATCCTCGCCGTTCCAGCGGCCGTACTCTGCGGCCAGGTGGTAGACGTAATCGAAATCCTGGCCTTCTAAGACCCGCTCAAGCTGCCTGAAGTTTCTTACATCTGCCCGGATGTAATCTTCTCGATCGGTGTTGTATAGATCCAAGGCAGTTACTTCGTGGCCTCTGCTCTTCAGCTCGTTGACCAGATTTGTGCCGATGAACCCGGCTCCACCAGTGATTAAAACTGAATATGTACTCGCCATATGTACTACCTCATAGATAGAAATAGCCGATCAATAGTGAAATATTAATTATATATTAATTCTTCTTATATATCAGTGTATAAGTATCACCAATATTCGAGCCTGATACCTCATCATAAATTAAATTCATCTTCGATTCATCAATCATGCTTCCTTTAAATATTGACTTATTGCGACTTGTTAGTAATAAGGTGCCATTTTCAAATTCAACATCCCATTGATGTAGGCCTAACCACTTAGCGGCCGAACCTTCTTTTATAAAACCATACAATACCAAACATCCTCCCCTCATTAGAATTTCAGATAAATTGTCCATGAATTTTATCGGATCTTGTGAATGGTCAATAGCATTTTGAGAATATACAAGATGAAAATGATTTTTGGGGAAAAGATCAATGAGTTTTTCGCCGTATCCATTAATACACTTTATATCATAACCCGTTTTATACTTCTTGTGTAAATTTACATACAATTCAGCCAAGGGATCTACGCTAATGATCTCTAAATCGCTTCGATTTCTTAAATCGTTAGTATAAAATTGAGATGTGGGACCACATCCAACATCTACTAATCGATAGGGAGGATAAAAATCCTTTTCAATATAATTCAACGCATTTTGTATAGAATTTTTCGGCTTTTCGGCTATTTTGCTATATAGAGCTATATCATTATTTTTTAAATATTCCTCTCGAAATGATCTTTCCCAAAAAAAAGCTTCTGACGATAAATCAATAAAATCGCTGCCCTTATATAATTTTGCTCGGAGTTTAGTTTTAAAAAAACGAAAATACATTTTTAAAAGGTCCTGATCCATAGTCTTAACGTCAAATATTATATAATTTAATATGCGATTTATAATTTGACTATCTCCCACAATAATCAGCTCCGCAAGGAATTTATTATCGAAGCGCTGCTCCCCCCATCTCCAAAAGGATTACTCCATTTATGAATCATTTCTAGCATTTTGCTAGTATTTAATAAAATGGATTCTGATACAGCTCCTGCCAAAATGTTTGATCCCACCTCAATGGTCTCCGGCCTCTCGGTATTGTCCCGCAAGGTCACGCACGGCACTCCCAGGATGCAGGTCTCCTCCTGCACCCCACCCGAATCGGTGAGAGCCAGCCTCGCTCCCGCCTCCAGCTGCAAAAACTCCAGAAAACCCACCGGATCGATCGCCCTCACTCCATCCAGATCCAAGTTGAACTCCTCGATCCTCTTTCTCGTCCGGGGATGAATCGGAAATATCACCGGCAAGGAGAACTCCTCTGAGATGAGGCTTAATCCTTTCAGAATCTCCTTCAGCCTCGTACGATCGTCCACGTTCTCGGCCCGGTGAGCCGTGGCCAGAAAATACCCCTTCTCCCTCAGGCCTAGGTTTTTGAGGGGATTCACCTTCCTCTTCGATATCTCCAGGTTTTGGTATACTGAATCGACTATCGTATTTCCCGTGATCGAGATCTTCTCCTCAGAGATCCCCTCAGCAAGGAGGTTCTCCCTCGCCGTCATTGTGGGAGCGAACAGGTAGTCGGAGATGTGATCTGCCACCACCCGGTTGATCTCCTCGGGCATCCTCCGGTCGAAGCTCCTCAACCCCGCCTCGACGTGCCCCACTTTTATGTGCATCTTGGAGGCGGCCAGGGCCCCGGCGAGGACGGTATTGGTGTCGCCCTGGACCAGGACCACGTCGGGCTTCTCTTCTTCGAGGACCTCCTCGACCCCGGCCATGATCCTCCCCGTCTGAACGGCATGGCTTCCCGACCCCACCTCCAGGTTGTGTTCGGGCGAGGGAAGCTCCAGCTCCTCAAAGAAGATTCTGTCCATCTCGTAGGAGTAGTGCTGGCCGGTATGAAGGGTGAAGTAGTCGATGCCCCTCTTCTCGCACTCCCTGATTATGGGGGACATCTTGATGATCTCGGGCCGGGTCCCGAGGATGACTGCGATCTTCATTTTAAATAATCACCCTAACCTACACTCCCGTATCATCCTTGACATGGAATGCAGCAATATCCCCGTCAGCGCCATGAATGACCCGATTACAGTAAGCAATATCATCAGCAACGTCGGCCCAAAGGCCAGGCTCCCCCCAAGATAAAACGTCCTCAGGAAATCTAAGCCCATCCCGATACCCACCGCAGCGAGCACCATCCCCGGGATGGTGAAGTAATAAAGCGGCCGCCTCAGCTCCATATCGTGGAGCAGGGTCAGAAGCACCCCTACACCATGTTTCACCGGCCCCTGGGTTGAAGCTCGCTCTACATCGTAGCTGCAATTTATGGGCACCTCTCCGAACCTCAGGTCTTTATCCTTGATCTGGAGGAGGATCTCGGAGCCCGCTGACATCCCGTCGCCGGTTATTCTTATGGATTCTATCGCCCTCTTCCCGTAGGCTCTAAAGCCGCTCTGGCTGTCCGAGACGCTGATCCCCCCTGCGAAATTCGTGGCTGTGTCCAGGACCTTCATCCCGACCTTCCTGTATGCGGGGATGTTCTGGCCGATCCCATCGCAGAACCGGGACCCTATCACGATATCGATCCCATCGTTCAAAGGCTCCAGAAGCTTCGGTATCTCCGCCGGATCGTGCTGGCCGTCGGAGTCGATGATCACCATCTTCTCGGCGCCTAGCTGTCGGGCCGTCTCAAAGCAGCTCCGAATAGCTCCACCATAGCCCTGGTTCTTGTTGTGGCGGACGACGTGGGCGCTCAGGGCCTCGGCGATCTCTGCGGTGGCATCGGAGCTTCCGTCGTCTACTACTACTACCGTATCGACGTGCTTTTTTGCGCCCAAGACCATCTTGGCTATGGACCGCTCCTCGTTGTAGGCGGGCATCGCCGCAATCGTTAGAGACATGAACCATTTACCCGACGTCTGAAGTCTGATCACAACTTTATGAAAATCGGCTATACCATTGGATCGCTTCTCGAAGTCCCTCTTCCATAGTGTACTTCGGAGAATATCCGAGGTTCTCTGCAAGGCTTATATCCGCCACCGAATCCCTGATGTCCCCGGCCCTCGCCTCCGAATAGACCGGCTCCAGCTCCGACCCGGTGATCTTTTTCACGAGCCCGGAGAGCTCGTTGAGGCTCGTCCTCGTCCCGCTGGCTATGTTGTAGACCCCCGAACAGCTCCCCTCGCTCGCCAGGATGTTCGCACGCACCACGTCTTTGACGTAGACGAAGTCCCGCGTCTGGACCCCGTCCCCGAAGATCACCGGCGCATCTCCTGCGAGGTATGCCGAGACGAACTTGGGGATGACGGCGGCGTACTCGGAGTTGGGGTCCTGCCTCGGCCCGTAGACGTTGAAGTAGCGCAGAACGACGTTTCTCATCCCGTAGACCTCGTTGAAGGCGATGCAATACCCCTCCCCCGCCAGCTTCGATGCGGCATAGGGGGACTTCGGCTCCGGCCTCATATCCTCCCTCTTCGGCAAGAGGGGGGAGTCGCCGTAGACCGCCGCCGAGGAGGCGAAGACGACCCGCTCGGCTCCGGCGTCCCGGGCGGCGACGAGGACGTTGAGGGTCCCCTCGACTCCGACCCGGCTCGTGGATATCGGGTCCTCCACCGACCTCTGGACCGAGGCGATCGCCGCCTGGTGGAAGACGCAATCGCACCCCTCGAAGGCCTCTTTCAGGAGATCGAGGTCGAGGATGCTCCCCTCGACGAGCTCGATGTCCAGACCCGCCAGATTCTCTCTTCTCCCGGCCGAGAGGTCGTCGACGACCACCACCTCGTCTCCGTCGGCCAGGGTCTGGGCGAGGTTTGAGCCGATGAACCCGGCTCCCCCCGTTATGGCGTACTTCTTGGTCATGGTCGATAGTCTCCTAGGTTGGAGAATTTTTCTGCCGGAGGATGCAAGAAATTCTCAGAGAGTATTATTTCAATAAGAGAATATTATACCTAAAATGATTCCGGAAGATGGCCTCCGCCCCATCTGCCAAACGTCCTCCTATCATCGGATCAATTCAGACGCTGACGTCTCCTCCGCCCCCCTCTCAGATCCGGCGAGATCTGGGGGAGTACCCTTCACCCTTCCCTCTCATCTTCCAAATAAACCTTTTGGCCCCTCCCGATCAAAGGCGACCTCGGCTGCCTCCTCGATTCCCCGCACCACCGCCCGACCGGGAGGGAGGGCGGCGCAACAGCAGCGAACCCCGGCCCGCGCCCGCGAGATCGGGGATTGGTGGCCGCTCCCTCCCCCCTCAGCGCGAGCAGCTTCAGTAGAAGAGGAGACTAAAAAAGAATGGTATATATGTAAGTTATTCCTCAAGGCTTAATGGGATTGATACAATGACCAAGCGAGTAGTATTCCGGGCGGAATTCTTCCGAGAAGATGATCTTTATGTAGGCCTCGCCCCGGAGCTTGACGTCTCCAGCTTTGGGGAAAGTTTGGATGAAGCAAAACTCTCACTCAAAGAGGCGGTAGAGGCCTTTCTAGAGGAGTGCGAAGAGATGGGTACGCTTGATGAGGTCCTCCAAGAAGCGGGTTTCTATTGGGAAGGGGACCTCTGGGTACCTCGTCAGCCTCTAGCCGCTGAGCTGCTCTGTGTTAGTTAGGCACATGACAAGGCAACGGATCACACCGATCCCTTATCGCTTGTTGGTCAAGGTCTTCGCATTAGAAGGTTTTGCTGTTAAGCGACAGAAAGGCGATCATCTAATTCTGACAAAACCAGGGGTGAAAAGACCCGTCGTCATCAAGGTCAGTCCTGGGGAAGTCTCTGTTACCCACATTGTGACGAATCTGCGAACAGCTGGCATCAGTCGCGAAAGGTATTTCAAATTGCTCGATCAGGCGAAGAGATAGAAGAAATTCTATTCACCCCCCTCCACCTACTTCGAATATAACAGCAAAAGTTAACTACGACCAGAGACCTCCCCCTTACGCAATGCTCCTCTTCGCCCACCTGGGACTCACCCTCGCCGCGGCAAAGCTCATCGAAAGGTTCGGCCTGCGCACAGACCTACCTATCGTCCTCCTGGGGTCGATCCTCCCCGACCTCATCGACAAACCCCTCGGCTTCTTGATCTACGGGAGCATGGCTTCGGGCCGGATCTTCGCCCACACCCTCCTCTTCCTCCTCGTCCTCGTCGCCCTCGCCTCGATCTTTAAGAGCCGACCCCTCGGCTCCCTCGCCTTCGGCGTCCTCGCCCACCAGGCCCTCGATGCCATCTGGAGGACCCCGGAGATCTTCCTCTGGCCGCTTCTCGGCGACTTTCCCGTCAAAACCCATATGACCGTCCTCGGCTACTTCGAGATGCTGATGCGAGGCCTGGAGAACCCCGCGATCCTCATCCCCGAGCTTTTGGGCCTCCTATACCTATCGTACTTCGCCATCCAATGGTCTCCTGTCGCCTTCGCGAAAGCAAAAAAGATCAGAAGAGCGAATCTCAAGGGCCAGAGTCTGATGCCGCCACTATCAATAGAGATGGTCGACGCCGAACTTTCTGGATCCAATACGACAGCCCCATCGCGACGATCCCCGCAGAACCGCCCGACCGGAAGGGAGGGCGGCGCCATCAGGACGAAAACCGGGGCCCCGCCAGGAGCCGGCAGGCCAAAGGGCCCCCTCGCCCCCGCGCGCCCCCCCGAGGGAAGATAACCCCTGGCGGAAATTTACTTATATCTCCGGTTAGATAGAGACCCTCCTAATGGAATTTGACCACCAGGAGGTAAAACTAAAATGAGAGGCTTAAAAGTTGCATTAGCATCTTTTGTGATACTTGTCGCCTGCGCCGCGACGGTCTCCGCTTTGACTGCAGAAGAGGCGGTTAACATGGCGGCGGAAGCTGAAGAGAAGCTTCCAGATCTTCTCGCAGCGACAGAAACCATGAAAGAGACCATAGTGCCCACCGAGAGCGTCCAGACGATCGATGGCATCGAATATACAGTAGCCGAATACCTGGACCCGACCACCGGCAAGGTCCTGAGGATGATCTACGACATGGAAGGATCCCTCGTAAAATCGGAATTTTCAGACCCGGAATCGGGAATCACCCTATCCACGGAGTATGACGAGAGCGGTGCCACAACTTCGCATAACGTCATGACCACCTCAGAGGACGGCTCTGTCTGGACAGCCACCACTATTCAGTTCAACGAAGACGGCTCAAAGACCTATGTGATGATCGATTACAACGAACCCTCCGACAACAAGGTAACAGCAGAGGTCAAAGCCGGTGGGGATATACAAAATCCCGACGACATAACAGAGATAACTGTCGAGACCCAACCGGGAATGCCCCGGCCCCCTGCAGAGAGCACCTGCCCCAACACCGGCCAATCTGAGATCCTCGTTTGAAGGCCGAGACGCGATTAGCACCCGTCCCCACCGAGATCGTAGTACAATGGCTGAGATCGGGAGAGCTCGGCAGTCTCCGATCCCTGCAATACCGCCTGAACAACAGTTTGGGCGGTGCTGCAGGAGAACTCCTCCCCCTTTCTGAAAACGGTTACCCCCCTATAGAGAACTGGAAGCTTGATATAACGTCCATCATTTCTGGTGAATAAAATGGCCAAAGATTTCCCAATAATATTCCCATCCCTTCTCATCCTTACCGCGGTTCTCCTCGCTCCACCAACATCGGGCGACGAGATCCCTCAAGACGCGCGACTCGCCGGAAACTACTCCGACCACGGCGTCGATATAGACGGTGACGGCCTCTACGACCTTCTGGCGGTAGAAGCTGAAATAGAGGTGACCAACTCCGGCGAGTATACCTTGATGGGTTTTCTCTGCTCCCTCGAAGGGGACGAAATAGTCTGGTCGATAGATCACGGGATCTTCGAACCCGGAGTTCATAAAATGGTCCTGGAGTTCGATGGCGCGACCATCAAAAGAAGCGGAATCCTGGGACCCTACTGGCTCATGAAGCTCGTCTTATCCTCGGGGAGCTCGGAATCGGGTCAAAATATACAAGATTACGTCGGCAACGCTTATAGGACCAAAGCTTACAGCTCTTCCTCTTTCACCACCGACGCCCCCCAGGAGAAGACCATCTCTGGGTCCGGTCATGGCGAGCTTCTGGTGACGTTCACTGTGAGGGATACAGCTCCTGTATCTTCCGGCAGGTACAGCCTCGATATCGTGGATATAAAAATTCCACCGATATCGACTCCCACGACCATAAGGGGCTCGAAGACCGGATACTCGTACGACCTTCCGGGGATCTTCATGCCCAACAAGCCCAACAACTTCACTATTCAAGCTGTAGGGGTCAAAAACCTTAACGTAGGCCTAAAAAAGCCCCAGGGAGAGAAGATAAGAACCTGGGTCACCGCCCAGGTCCTGGCCGAAGATGATGCCATCGCTACGGCAGAGACCGACCTCATCTCGCCGGGGAGCTACCATGTCAAAATATTCGGCGACGCCGCAGAGAACGTGACCGTCGTCGACCTGACGATGACGATGGAAAAGAAGCTGATCATCGACGGCAAATTCGGCCTCGCCATCAACACCACGGGATTCCCGTCGGGTGACTACTCGATAGCAGCGAAAGCGGTCAACGGATCTTTCAGCCTCGACGAGATCAGCATAGCCGGTCTATCCATCAACGAAGAAAAATAGATCCAAAAAGGGCCAAATTTGGGGGGGGGGGTGGACGGAGAGCCTTCGGCCGTTCTTGAAAGCCCTCCCTCATCCAATTCCATTTCCTTAAAGATTTATAAACGTATCCATCGCTTCGTTGAAACTCTTGAGCCTCAGAAGGACGTGCATCCTGTTGTTCTTCGCCTGGCCGAAGTTGGGGTTTATCTCCAGCGCCCTATCGTAGCTATTAAGAGCATCGTTGTACTGGCCCGCAGCTTCCAGGGCGAGACCTTTGGCGTTATAAGCCAAATAGTACTCGGGATCGATGCCGATCGCGGCATCGAAATGCTTTATCGCCCCCATGGGGTCGCCGGCGGCCATCACCGAGACCCCCTTACGATAGTTTGCCTCTTTGTAGTTCGGATCTATCGCCGTCGCGTTATCGAAGGCCTTCAAAGATTCGTCAAACATCCCCAGCCTCTGCTGGTAATCGCCCAATTTATACCAGTACCATTTGTTGTTGGGGCTGAGGAGAGCCGCCTCAAAGACGGCAGAAGCCGCATTCTCGTAGTCTTTTTGTGCTGCGTAGGCGTTGGCCTTGCCGTCCCACGCTGCGGCACTGCTGGGATCGAGCTCCAGGGCTCTGTCGTAGGAATCGATCGATCCATTGTAATCTTTGAGGATCCTCAGGGTATGGCCCAGATAGAGCCATGAGTCGGTGTAGTTCGCGTCCTGAGATACCGCACTTTCGAAATAATCGAGGGCTTCTTCGTAGCTACTCTCAGAATAGAGCTTGGTTCCTTTCCAGTGGAGGTAGTCTGTCTCCACCTCTTGGGCAAAAGAGATCGACGATATAAAGAAAATGCAGACTATGGCCGCAAAAAGTCTCCTTGTCAGCTTCAATTTCATCCTTTTCCCTCCCATACATCAGTTCCATTTTGGATTTGATGTTGTTATATTTAAATTTTAGGAAGAACCCATGCGGGAGATCATCTTTCTATCGGCAATCTGACTTACGCAAAATAGGTTCTGAAAGTGAATTGGTGCAGAGAATAGCGATTTCTCGCTTAACGATCTGAAAAAAAGCGAATTGGAGGGAGTGGCGCTTGGGCCATCGGCGTCAAGCGCCTACTCTTTTACCATCGCGATCTTCTTCATCAACATTCTGGTTAATACTGGGCCTTGGAAGTATCCCAGGAGTCGCCCCAGGCGACGTCCCGGCAGGTGCAATCGAAGATTTCCTCTTCACCCCAGAGCTTATCGGCGTCGTCCATCCCGTCGTAGCCGCCGAAACAGCAAGAGAGCCAGTCCTTCCTAGGGGCTGATGCAGACTTAGTCGCACAGACTTCCATATTCTTCGTAATACTGAAAGTCCCGACGTAGTTCTCGTCTATCTCGATCAGCGGATTCTTCCAACCGTGCTCCTCGTTTCGTTTATCGGAGTCAGGTTCTGTCAAGAGCTGGCCAATATGAACCGTCCCCTCAACAACCTCTTCTTCGATCTTCATCCGGGCAAGTCCGTATCCATTTATCTTCTCTGTACTGTAATATCCCTTCGGAGGCCAAGGTTCCACGCACTCAAGGTCGACGCCTATATCCTTTTTGAAGGCTGAAGCGTACTCGATCTGGTGGTGCATCGAAGAGCCTAACTGATAGCTCTTCCCCACAGTCTTCTCCTTCAGTTTGGAGTCATAGACGATTGGGTTCTTCTCGTAATAACCAGTCCCATATGCCATCGCCACCGGCGCGTAGGTCATCTCGTTCTGCTCGACAAAGGAGATAAAGCCGGAATTGCTCGACTGTGACGGAAGATATGCAAGCGTATTTTGGTCTTGAGTACATCCCGATTTTGTGCTCTGGTTTGAGTATATTAGAGTCGCGGCATCCATGGTGCCGCTGCCGTGCATGTAATTTGTGAGCTGGAGGGTCTTGGTATTCACCTTTTGATATACCATTGCATAACCCTCACCCTCTACGTCCTGCTCGAACTTATGCTCATTCTTCAAGTAATAGCCCTCAGGGCAATCCGCAGCCCATACAGGAGCAGATGCGAAGACTGTGAGGACCAAAACTATCGCCATTTCTCGCGTATATCTCACCCAAATTCCCTCCTAAACTTTACCCAATGTTGGTGTTCAGGAAAAGTACTTATACCTTGTGATCTAAACTCGACTCTGTCCCAAATTAAGAGGGAGTCACCACAAAAACAGCGATGCAAAACGGAGGGCCGAGGAAGAATGCTATCATCGATGATGTCTTCAACGATGTCTTCAACGATGTCTTCAACGATGTCTTCAACGATTACCATGTTCAGCACCGTCGGCCTAGCGGAGATTAGCGTAGCATCAGTCATTTGTCTGATAGTCCTTCTCAGCGCGTCTGAGATCCTGTCCGCATCGAAGCTGTGGAACGAGCGCACCAAGCTTTCGTTCAACTTGGCAATTATGCCCCTGATCATGGCTTTCTGCGCCGTGGTGCTGTACAAGGTGACGGAGATACTCTAAAATTCCCTCTATTTATTTTTTTCTATTTAAATAGCGAATCCCGCAGTCCATCTTCTAGTACAAGAGCATCGGGACCATCAAGAAGAGTGAGATGTTAGTCGCACCGTGCAGCAACGCCACGAGAGGCAGGCTTTTGGTCTTCATGAAGAACAATCCGAAGACTAGCCCTGCCGCGGATACAAAGGCCATCTCGGAATAAAGGCCGTAGCCGCTGTGCATGATTCCGAAGAGCAAGCTCGCTGCAATAAGCCCTTTCGTCGAGCCGACCCAATCGACGAGCGCCGTCTGGAGGACCGACCTGAATATGAACTCCTCGACCACCCCCACGAAGAAGATCATGATCAAGGATAGCTCCAGCACGCTTCTCATATCCACTTGAGGGACCAACATCTCGGGGCGGATAACGTGATATTCCCCCAACCCCAAGAAAAGCCCTATTATCACCGCCAAGGGCAAATAAGGCCAAAAATTGCTGAAATTGATGCCGATCTCCTCGCGACTGAACCTCCTGCTCTTCAATATCATGTAAATGGGAAGAAACATCGGAGCATAAACGAGAGCGTAAGAGTAGAGGGTCAGCTCGAAGAATATTGGGATCGCGGCGTTGACGAGCCTGAAGAGGGGAAGAAGCATCAGAGCCTGATGAGTTCTGTCGGCAACATAAGCCGAAGATAAAACGAGGGCTATCAGGTTCGTTGCATGGAGGACAATCCCAGCTTCGATGTGACCCTTGAATATGAGAAGCTCCGCCACCACTATCAACAACGCAGGCAGGGTCGGATCTCGATAGGTCAAAAACGATTTGGCATCCCAGGCGAACCCCGAGCAGAATCGCTCCTCTTGGGGGAGCTGGATCCGCCTGCAATATGCCGCGACGACGAAGGTGAAAGTGGAAAATACCAAAGATGCCACAATCGCCCCAAGCCCCAAACCCCAGGGGGAGAAGTTGAGGAGAAGGCCGATCGCTAACGCCGTGGCCAGGCTGAACACGAAGCTGAGCGATCCCCGGATGATGTGGCTGGGACCGTCTCTCCCGGGAAAGATGGCGGCTGTGAGGGCGTAGCCTGGCAAAAACAAGATGAGAACGAGACCGACAGGTGCACGAAGGGGGATGTCTGCAAGGGGCGTTGCCAGAGTCAACACCGACGCTGAAACCGCGAGTGTCAAGACCAAGAGTAGGTCTGAGGGAAGCGGTTCCCACGCTCCCTTTTTCAGGTCGGAGATGGTATCGCCCACTTAAATCTCAACCTGGCTGAGAGGTCACCGCAAGGCCCATCGTCCCGAAGGCTCGCGCAAAGAGGTCGCGAATCCATGGGATGAACCCCCCCTTCGCAACAGGCTTCTCCTCGACGAAGTCCTCCGATACGTTCACGTTCTCTTCGCCGGTTTCAGGCGGTACCTCAAATAGCGACTCTCCAGCGGTCTCGTCGGTCCACCAGGCGAGCCTTTCGACGCCAAGGGTTTCGGCGGCCTCGTAGATGTCCTCAAACCTCGCATCGTACCGGGAGTACTCCGGTTCCAGAGGAAGGAGAGATGCAGCTCCCACGTTCTTGTATGAGGGATCGACCTCGATCGCCTCGCCTTTTTTCGTCATCATAATGAGCCACAGGTGGTCTCGGCCGCCCCCGTTGAAGTTCCCGGAGTAGGCAAACGAGACGTTGAATCCGCACCCGGTCAAATAATGCTCGTAGAAGGCGACCTTCTCGAAGACATCCAGATTGACGGCACGGTTCCTGGCAGCGTTATAATACTTCACCAAATCGTCAGGATTTTCGGAATCTGCCCCTTTCATCTCCCGATAGTACGGGTCAGGGATTGGGGTTGGTACCCTCTCATCAACGCCCCGTTCTCTATCTGGGGTTGCCTCCGCCGTCCTCGGCGATATCATCCCGCCTTCTGAAGTCTCCGGCGTATATCGGCTCTGCTCGGCCAGAGTTCGGCCAATACCGACCACCTTCTCTTCGCCTGCAGCCCGGATGATGTACTCCCCTTCGGGAACCCCTGATGTATCCATGACCAGTTCGTACCTTCCGTCGGAGCCGGCGCGAACGGTGGTCTCGGCATCTACTTTGACCATGACGGTAGAGGCTCCTGGTAAAGCATCTCCAAACATCTTAAGAGTGTATCTCCCAGGCGGCACGTCCGACTTGGATACCGATGCGACCCCTCCCCTTGCAGTAACAGGCATCGTAACCCAGATCCCCATCTTGACCCCCACCTTCAGGTCGTTGACGTTAGTTGCCGCCACTGATAGTCTGTTGGGCTTTTGAGGGATTTCCACGCCGCTTGCTACATACTCGTACTTGCCGTTCTCAACGGGGAGGGCCATCTCAAAGCTCGACCGGAGCCTCACCTCTTCGCCGGGAGAGGTGATGCCTCTTATGGTTACCCCATCTCCGGGATTGGGGTTTGTTGGCGAGACCTCGAAAGCGCCACAAATCGGCATAAATGCGAATATCAGAAGAAGGGGCCAAATCCTCAAACTATCACCACCTCCATTTGGTTCAGTCCGACGACAGCGCCATCTGATATGACACAGCAGGTCAGAACATAGGTCCCGGGCGACCAGCCGTCTTCGGTGATCAGGTAAAGTTCAACTTTGCCTTCCACCGAATCCTGCATAGATGCCGTGCTATTCTCGGGGAATATCATCAACAACTTCGCGAACAGATCCCAGCTCGGGCGAAGATCACCCTCTATCTCCAGGGCATTTTCGTTCCAGACAAGGTTTACCAGAGTGCCGCCGACGGTCCCATTACCTGATATGTTCAGACCCAATGCCCGATAGTCCCGAGCGGATACGATGAAAGCTCCAAAGACTTGAGGACGGTCGCTCGATCCATCTTTGAGCTTGATATTCACAGGGATGAGGTCTCCTGCAGAGATCTCAGGGGGGGTTTCGACTTCCATCTCCATCTCTGTGACCAGCAGAGGCGAAGCTGAGAGGGGAGCAGACGAGTTCTCACAGATGATGTAGATCGAGTACATCCCGGAAGCCATCCCGGGAAGGGAAAATGATGTATCTCCAGCGGAGTTCAGCTGGTAAGGACCGAATCCGATGCAACCTGAGGTCAGGTTCGAGGGGCCGTCCAGAACGTCGACGGCGCTCATGAAGCTCGTATAATGGAGGCAATCAACCACTACTTGGATCGTGCCGTTTGCCAGATCTCGCACGCCAAAGAAGGTGGCGTTTATCGTCTGGTTTTGATGGTAGACGGGGTGAACGGAGTATGGGTAGGTCCAATTAACCCCTGATCTCATCAGGCTGACCATCGGCACCATAATCGAATTTTCTCCCTGGAGCTCGATCCAGTTTCCATTAAAATAATGGTTTGCATGATGCAAATTTCCGCAGTCTGCAGCGACAGATACGCCCGGGCAGAATAGGGAAAGACATATAAGGATCAGTTTCGCGAAACCCATGAAAATGAGATAGATGGACGAGAGTACTTATCCTTTACCTTGACTTAGGATATTTCGAAGGATGAGGTGAAGGCTCTGACCAATATAAAAAAACCCGGTGAACTGATCCAGGTGCCAGCCGATTTGCTGATGGGGACCGCCCTCGTATTTCTAACCCTCATCTTCACTCTGGTGCCGCCATTATCCGATCTTTGGGTCCGCGTCCCCGTCGGCCTAATCATGGTCCTATTCCTACCCGGTTACGCCCTGATAGCAGCTCTATTCCCTCGCAACGACGATCTGGACGGTATCGAACGGGCAGCTCTCAGTTTCGGTTTGAGCATCGCCGTCGTCCCCCTTATCGGCCTCGGTTTAAACTACACACCCTGGGGGATCAGGCTCGCGCCCGTCGTCGTATCCCTATCGATATTCACGATCGCCCTTTTGGCCGCAACCCACGTTAGACGGTCGATGCTTCCCCCGGAGGAGAGGTTCCAGGTTCCTTTCCGTCAAAGTCTGAACTCGCTGAAAGAGGAGATTACGACGAACCAGACAAGCCGGATTGACAAAATTTTGACCGTAATACTTGTGATAGCCATAATAAGCTCCATCGCGGCTCTCGTTTATGTTATCGTCACGCCCAAAGAGGGCGAGAAGTTTACCGAGTTCTACATATTGGGGCTCGGGGGTATGGCCTACGACTATCCCACCGAAGTTGTCGCAGGCGAGAGCAGCACGGTTATAGTCGGGATAGGCAACCACGAATACCAGCTCACAAACTACACAATCCATCTCGAGTTCAACAACGCCACAATATTGAAGACGGAAGCTACCTTGGACCATAACGAGACCTGGGAGCAGCCGATAAGTTACGTCCTAGAAGATATCGGGAACGATCAGAAGCTTCAGTTCTTGCTTTACAGGGAGGGGAACGTCACCGCAGCGTACAGGGATCTTCACCTCTGGGTGGACGTATCCTCACGAAATATATCCGCTCGCGACATGCCTGAGGAAACATTAGCCCAGCGGTTTAGACTGACATAAAATTTTGGCGAGAGAGGGCCATACAAGCGATAGTTAGAGTATCAACATCTTTGTCTTTTGTAAGATTTCTTTTGCATATCCCGCCTACATGTGGGTAGTTGGGATTAGTACATTCCCCATAATCGCAGGGGTAATCAGTGTACTGGCAGCAGGGCTGTTCGTAGTCGCCGCAGGCTAGACATATATCGTTTCCTAATACTCCATAGGAGCACACAAGCTTACCATCCCACTCGCAGGGGGCGTACCCCACATGACCGCAATCATCGATTATTTGACGGCAGAAACCTCCTACAACTTCACAGTTACTGTCTTTACACGGCGTATCTCCGTGTATGCAAGCAGGCTCTCCTATGTAACCGCAGTGGATACACATACCACCTCTTCCGCACTCGCCCTCATTGCATATTGTAGGTACACCGGTGGCGTCTGGACAGCAGGGCATACCGTAGTCGCCGCAGGGATCCGCCCCAGCCGGCATCGCCAACGCTGCTAGCATCAGCAGAGCCAAAATCAGTTTCACTCTCATCTCCTCACCTTCCTCAAGATTAATACTGTCACGATCCACTAAAAATGTATCTATGCTCAAGGAATACGGTCCCGGTTTCCTGCCCTCTGGCGAATACGATAAGATGGAGTCTTGGTCTTTCAGTTCGTCTACTTATTAGGATTCTACCTATTAAATATAAAATAGTTCTTTGATATTTATAATTTAAAAACAGATAATATCACGGATCAAGCCCCAACGCTTCGGCTTTCATCTTCCGAGCCTTCGCCAGGGCCGCCTCCTCAGAGAGCTTCGCGACGCTCCCAAGGTATACGTTCCTGGCTCGGTCGCCCTCCCGCCATGAAGCGTGCCAGTATGTGTAGGTCCTCGCCTCCCTCTTCGCCGTGGGCTTCTCCTTCGTCACCTGGTAGACGCTCAGGTATTCCAGACGCGCCTTCGGCTTCAGGTCCTCGGCTCCCCCCTCGGCAATGGAGGCGTCGAGCTTATCCCGCGCCACCTCGGCGGCTACAGCCATCTCCTCGAACGCTGCGATCAGCTGATCGGCTGTAAGATCAGCCGCCCTTCCATTCCTCCAGGAGGGGGATGGCCCCCCGAATTGTGGCGATGGATAGAGTGATGAGTCTTCCACCCTCATCGAGGTTTTTAGATCCGATCGCACCCGCCTTGCCTGCGACAGCCAGGTCCATCATGATCCCAATCGCCGTTTTCTTACGGCCTTCTTGAACGGACGTTGCTTTGCTGGCCTCGATCACTGCCTTTGCCTCCTGGGCAGCTAATGATAGCGATTCATACGCTGCCTCCGCACTTCCATCGTCGCTGTTTCCGGACGCAGCCTTCACGATCTCGTCAACGATCTTGATCAGCTTAGCAGACTGCTCCCTCATCACTCGGTCGAATGATTTTGTCATGTCCCCCAAACCCCCTGATATCGAAAATTATCGAAAATGATTCATCCGCAATCTCGATCACAGCGATGCTTCCCACTTTCCGGGGTAACGCACCATCCCCTGCTTTCCCACGTGGCGTGGCATTTACGAATAAGGTCGAATTTTTCCCGGAGTTCGTCGCGGGTCAGATACCCCCTGTAGGCCTTCGCGCCGCTTGGCAGCTCCTCCACAATCTCATGCCTGGTTTTGTAGAAACTCTCAAGCTCTCTCAATCTCGCCAGCTCTTTTGGCGTGAGTTCTTCAAGGGTTAGCAGCCCCGGGAGATCGCCTTCGGTCCGGTGATATTGCCAGTCTTCTAGCCAGGATTCATCCATCTCTCCGAAAAACAGCGCCACTCGATCCTCTCCTGATCGCAGGCGGGGATGGACCGGATTCACCGGAATGAGCGAGATATCCATCTCACTGTAGTAATGGACTGGATACATGCATCTGTCAAAGATGCTTCTGACGTGCTCGCACCTTTCACGGATCTCCTCTTCGGAGAGTTTCTCGAAATCGTCTCGTCTGGCCTCGATCGCTGCATGGAGGCTATTGATCGACTCCCACACCATGGGGTGAACACGACAGGAGACTGATTCAATATCCAAGCCTGCCTGGAGTTTCTTGAGGATGCCATCGTAGTGGATCATCTCGTCATGCTGTAAGAGCCCAATTTTGGGGTAACTAACTTTATTGAATTCCGGTTCAGATAAAAACGGCCTATTTTCTTCTAAAGTTCGGACCCGTTTTTCAAGTGATTGCCTCATCGCCTCTCACCCTTCCCTTTCTCCAGCCTGGCAATCCGCTCCTCCAGGTCGGCCATCTTCTCAAGTTCCCAGCCCTTCAACCACGTCTGCAGGAGCTGGTTCACCTTCGCTGCGTTCTCGATCTGTGATCCCTCCGCAAAGATGTCAGAAATCACCCGTCGAGCGATCCTCCTAACATCTGCGGGCGATTTGATCGACACACCCCGTGTTTTTGGTTTTTTATTCTCCCCCACCTATAGCTCCCCCTCTTGCGTTTGGACCCAAACCCCCGGGGGGGTCTGCAAACTGGTTTGGTTATGTGACTCACATCACATTATCGGATCATAGAGTCCAACAACTTTCCTCCCTGTCGCCCTCGCGTCGGTACCGGCGAGATATAGAATACCGGTCGACCTCTTCCTCGACCACCGGGGCGAGATGAGGCGAGGGTCGCGAACCTTCGGCACCGCAATCAAAAAGATCAGACTGGTCGAGCATCATGCCACCTCCACCATGGGTGGAGTGTAACCGCTGGCGTCAGTGCGCACCCATCCATGACTCGCTTTCAGCATCTCCAGTGCCATCATGGCCTTTTCTGTCGGCCACCCCTGGTCTCTCGCCAGGGTGGAAACTGTGAGCCCACCATTGCGGGATGCTAAGTCGGAGTAATAGGCGAGACTTAGCTCGAAGACGCGCCCTGTGTTTTCGGAGGCCGGGGCATTTGAATCTTCACCGCCACCCAACCGCCCCCCACCGCCACCATCGCCCCCGTAAAAACCGTTGCCCTGTGGCTGTGGTGGCTGTGGTGGCGGTAATTTCCTATTCTCTACCCCTCCCCCCCCTTTTTTCTCTTCTTTTTCTCTTTTCTTTTCTTCAAGGGTTGGAATTAGGGGATGATCGCCACTATCGCCACCATCGCCCCACGATGCTCCTTTTTTGGTGGCGATGGTGGCGGTACTCTCCTTTGTGGTGGCGGTATGTTGTTCTATACGAATTAGTCTTACGTGACCGTGGCCAGTCTTAAAGGATACTTCGATTCCGAGATCACATAACGCTGGAATTATCCGCGTGATGCTGTTACGCGCCCCCCTGGGAGTTCTCGGCCACCCATCTGGTCGGTTTCGAGTATTGATTCCAGACCTCTCTTCAAGGGCCGCTAATAAGAACCCGGCCGTATCCTCGAACGGCTCCTCGGAACCACCGATGAACTCGACAAGGGAGGTGGCGAACATGTCGTTCTCGATGAGGGCAATCTTCGACTCCTTTTGATTCTCCTCGAAAGCCTCTAAGAACGCCCCCGGTTCCCATCCTAGAGCCCCCTCACACGCTGTCACCCACTCTGCAAAATCGGCCATCCTCGGCATGGACTCAAGCCCCACGTTGGGAAGCTCCCTCAGCCCGTGAGAGATCACATCAAGGATAGCACCGATGACTCCCGGTCGGATCCGGTCCAGTTCAGCTTTGATCTCCTTCTCGGTCCTTCGTGCTCCGTCCTCGATTCGTGGCAGGTGGAGGAGGATAGCACGTCCTAGGAGGTCGCCCCTTGTGGTCAGTGCATCGATCCCGTTCAGAATGACAGGTCGTTGAATGTCAAAAAGGGCTTCGTCGGAATCGGTATACAGTTCTCTTGTGGACATACCGCCGCCAGTGGAGACAACACAAAGGGCATCTCCGAGCCATTTAGGGAGCCCGCTAAGGTTATCATAGACCACCAACCACCCATTAGTGGCCGCTATCATCATTTCGTGTTCATTTCGTGGCGGTCGTCTCAGTGGCGACTTATTCGGATCTATCACATATCGAAGGATCCGACCTAACCAGGACTTGCCGCTCCCTTGTTCTCCGTCAACAATCAATGGAGGATATGGTCCTGTAGGCTTGAAAGCTTGAACCAGCCATGCTCGCGCCAGTATCCAGGGCGACCCTTCAGGGATGTTTAGGACTCGTCGGAGGTCCTCCAGGTTTCCACCTCGCGTCGGTTCTGGCAACTCCAAAATCCCTTTCGCCCGCCTGAATTTGACAGGGACCTCCTCGGATGAGATCACCCGCCATCCATCCGGCCCGATCTCCACCGCCAGCCAGTTCTCACTCCCTAAATCAAGGTAGAACTTGCTGCCGTGCTCAGCAAACCGGACGAATACCGAATGGGTCGCCCCCTCGAAGGTCGCCTTTCCCTCCAAGATGGCAAGGGCATCTGATACCGCCGAACCTTTTGGGGCCCGGCCGTCGGAATGGTAGAGTAGACCACTAAGCCAGGTTTTAACGGCTTTCGATTTGAGGGAGTGGTTCTCGTTGTGGCCCGCCACGTTCGGGATAGTGGCGAAGGGCTCGCCCTCGATTGTCTTCCAGAACGACGCTCCACTTGAAAGGGCGAGATCTACAATCCGCGTCGAGATAGATTGTCCCTTTTTTCCGTTGTCCCGAATGCTGTTCTCACCGACACCGTCGTCGGTCGAGGTGGCTGCAGTCGCCCTTACGCACTGGAAGTCTCTCTCAGGTATCTCCCTTGCTTCAGACCCGTCCCACGCGCTACGAAGGGTCCTGCTGATCTCGTCATCTTTGAGCCCGGTAGACCTCGCCGCCCTCGAAAGCTCCCGTTCCACCTCGCCTCGATCTAGGGCGCCGCCCTTACATAGGCCAAAAAGGGAGAACGCCGCACGGTTCAATGTGTCGTTCCTCTCGCCCACCGGCGCCGCTCGAAGCTCAGAGACCTCGTCCTCGAGGGCCGCCCTTGCGTAAGGATGGCCCTCTTCGACCTTCAGCCGCGCCACCTTCTGCCTGTTTGCCGCCGACGTAATCTTTGACAGCTCCCTTTCACGCCGTCGAGCCTCCTTTGCGGCTTTCTTCTCGGCCTCTTTCCGGGCCTGCTCATCGAGAAGGAACGCTACAAGCCACGCCGGGACGGGCCGCGGCGGAGTCTCCCATGGTGGATGGGTCCATTCATAACGACGCCCAGAAGGATGGATAGATGGTGGGGCTACGAATTGGCCTCCGTCTGTCCTCAAATCGAGGTCTTCTGAGGTCTTGACCCAATTTTTGATGGTCTCCAGCCCGACGCCGTCCACCCATCCAAAAATTAAGTGTTCACCCTTTGAGGTCCGAGCCGTGGTAGTGGTGAGATCTTCGACTGCGGTTGTTATCCCGTTCTTTTCGACATAAGCCCTGATCCTCGCATCCGCCCCGGGGCCATCTTTATCGAGGAGGAACAACCCCGACTCCGGACCACATGCTATACCAATGTTGGCTTCGGGGTCGTTTGTCCACCACTGTCGTATTGTTGGCCCGTCAGTGGTGGCCCGCTCGGTCCACCCCGTCAGTTTGGGATGTTTTCCTTGATTGTCGCAGTCCGTTTTTCGGCAACTACACCTTAACACCTCTCCTTCGAAAATAGGATGGTGGAGGGGGTGAACCCGCCACCCTAGAGCCGCGTACCTGAGGGCCGCATCCAAGAGCTGATTTACTGAAGAGGCCGTATTGCTGGCCATGAGTTCACCTTGCGATTCGGATCCGATACGGCCTTGTGGGATCATCGACTCTAATGATTCCAATCTTTCGACCGATGTGTGGGCGAAGCGTTTCTTCCAGGTCTGGAGGGAGAAGGACGGAAACGGGTCCGATCTCGGCGACGAGGCAACCATCATCGGGGACGAGGCGGTGGAGGCGGCCGATGGCCTCCATCCAAAGAGTAAGAATGCACGCTCCGATCATGCTTGCTCCCTCCTTATGCGACGCTCAAATCGAGCTGCAGCCAACGACTCCAACGCTGCAAGATCGCTCGGAGTACCTTCATTATCCCAGTGACGGCCGAGGGAAAATTTCTTATTTGTACTAGTAGAATGCATTTGTAGATGTCCTCCTCAGTGGTTCTCGTTGTGCCGCGTCCGCCTGGAAGCTCGCCGCGGCCCAGTTTTTTCCTTTCAACGTCTTACGCCCCCTCCTCGCACGCCAAACCATCGCTACACATTTCGTTGTCGATGAATTCGCGCACGATCTCGCCCATATGTTTAAATCGTGTGTGCGCCATTGATTCCAGAAATGCGCGCTGTCGTCTATTCACCCGGACAGTGATGGAATCGCACAATCTCGGTTTATCTCCACGCTTCATGGTCGTCTCCTCTTTCGACTGACTGACTGTCATACCATGTGAAGAATAGTATAAATGGATATCAATAATGATCCAATAAGAATTTATACCGGCGTAGAAAAAATAGGCTGCGATGCTTTCCGTAGAAGATAACGTTAGGACCACTCTCGAGGTGTTTAGAGGCAAGCCGATAAAAATAGGCGCCTGTCTAGTGGACACGGCTGTCGTATTAGTTGGATGGCGGGATACATACCGGAGTTTTGAAGAGGTTTTTCGCCAAATGAAAAACCAACATGGGGAGAAATACAAAGAGAAGGCGGTCTATAAGGCATTGCTCGAACTTGATAAGCTGGAATTGGTGGCTACAAAATATGAACCGTTGGGTGGGAAAGGGCGACCGAAAAAAAAGCTAGCATTGAATGATAAGTTCTTCGGCGTTTATAATATTCGTGACGATATTCTAGAGCAGAGTACACGAGTTAAAGCAAATATCGCAAACGTCTTCAAAGCATGTGCCGCAGGTGTGGAAGTGGAAAGGCAACAAACCGACACTGGTAAAGCGATCAAAATCACCTGGCCGGACCCAAAAAAGAACATTATGAAATCGCGTATAGTTAAAGAATTTGGGGGCCCCCCAGTGACGGCGCTCGTAGAGACGGCACGAATAGAGACTGCGCCCGCATCATGTGAAAAGTGTTACACTATGAAAGAAGTCCTCTCTGAAACCAGATATGAATTTGCGAAATCTACGTTTTATAATGCTCGCAAAACTATTGAAGAATATGAAATCAAAATAGTCGACAAGGATAAAAACGGCAATATCCAAAGAGAACTAGTACGTGGACTAGTCAACGAAGAAAAAAACCGCAATCGCCGAAGAGGACCCAATCCCAAAGTACAAAAATTCAACAAAATATTCGATTTGTTGTACCGCGTGCTAGAGTATCCTGTATCCTATGACATGGGGCTCGAAATGGTAACACAAGAAGAAGCGAGAAAGCGGCTCGATGATAAGGAACTGGATCAACAATGAACGTGACACCAAAGGTTCCCATTAAAACAAATATTTGAGGTGGCGTGATTCATCGCCCAAGCCAACGTTTCGCCCGCATTCTCCACCCCACAGAGCCCTTCTCTTGAGAGTCATCCGTCACCTCCAACGTCGTGGAGACGGAGACCGCCTTTGCCTCAAGCTCCTCCTGCGCCTTGAGTTCCGCCACCCGCTTCTTCAGGGCCTCCTTCTTCCCCCCGTCGATATGGGCGATGGGCCTGCATCTGCATTCTCCAATATGGCTCGTAAATGGGGGCCTGGGCTCATCCCATGACCGAACTCTGCGGTCTTGAATCTCTTTCTTGCACTGATCGCAGGTCGACCCGTCGAGAACTCCATCGTGACCGTTTCCATGACCTTTTCTGCGAGGTCCCTGTTGTTTCCTGTTAGGTGGGCTGTGATAGTGGCCACGTTTTTTATGAGCTGGACGTTGTCAACGGCTCCAAGCTCGACCATGCCCCCGCCACCCATGGATGCAGTGGTTATCTGGTTGGCGTACATCTCAACCAGATACGCGGCCATCTTTTCTGACACCTGAACTGAAAACCCGGTTGACATCCCTCCGTCCTCTTCGAACCGCTCGCAGTCTGAATAGGCCAAGCCTTTGGACCTTATGCAGGCATTGCCCCGTTCTTCAAGACCACATAATGAATCGCCGTCAGCCCCTCGTACTTCATGTACGCATCTCATTCCATCTCCTCCGTGGCCCCTAACTTTTTGAGAGATTCTGTCGCCGCCTTTTGAACACCTTCATAATCGTCATTTAGAGAGCCAATGAGTGGGCTGATAGCTCTGGGATCGCCAACCTCGCCGAGAGCTGCCGCTGCAGCCGCTCTGATCTTCCAGTCGCCATCTTCGAGGGCTTCAATAAGAGGATCAGCTGCCCTCGGATCACCGATTCGACCGAGCGCATTTGCAGCCGCTGCTCTGGGAGTCCACCAGCTTTCATACTTGATAACCTGAATGAGTGGGTCGACAGATCTGGAATCGCCGATCTCACCGAGAGCTTCGGCAGCCATCTTACGATTGCCTGCTACCTCATCATTTAGAGCTGCGATTAGTGGATCAACGGCCTTAGTATCGCCGATCTCACCAAGCGCCCCACAAGCTGCAGATCGAACCTCAGAATTCTCATCGTTTAAAGCATCGACGAGAGGATCAACTGCCCTCAGATCGCTAATCTTACCTAGAGCTTCTGCGGCACCCACTCTGACCTTCCAGTCGTCAACTATGAGAACCTCGATAAGAGGATCTACCGCAGGTTCTCCAATCTCACCAAGGGCGGCTGCAACCTCCGATCTGACCCACTCAACATCATTATCACCGAGAGCTTGGATTAAAGGGCCGATTGCTCTGGTGTCAGCGATCTCACCGAGAGCCCAAGCAGCACTCGCTCTGACCACCAGATTTTCATCATTTAGAGACTCGACGAGAGGATCAACCGCCCTCGGATCACCGATCTTACCGAGAGACTTTGCGGCCACCGACCGGACTACTCGATCTCCGTTATCGAGAACATTGATGAGGGGATCAACCGCATTCAGATCGCCGATTTCGCCCAGCTTCTCTGCGACCCAAACCTGGTCTGGGGAGTTCTCGTCGTTTAGAATCTCGATTAGATGCCGAACTTCGCCCGTTGTAGCCAGCACTCCAAACTTTTGCAATGCTTTTGACGCCTCCTCCCGAACCACTTCGCTGTTATCCCCAGTAGCCAGGTGAGAAAGAGGTTCTATCGCTCTTGGATCGCTGATCTCACCGAGGGCATAGGCCGCCCCTGCGCGGACTCCATAGTTATCGTCATCGAGAGCATCGATGAGTGGATCAACAGCTCTTTTATCACCGATCCAGCCAAGAGCCCAGGCAGCACTCCATCGAGGAACGGCAGCGACATTCTTTTGGAGTTGCCCGTCACCACCCTGTAGAACGATGATAAGAGGTTCGACTGCTCTCGTATCACCGATCTTACCGAGGGCTAAAGCCGATTCCGCTCGGGTACCATAGTAGCCATCACCAAGTTTATCGATGAGCGGATCGACTGCCCTTTGGTCACCGATCTGACCAAGAGCCTTGGCGGCATTTTTCCGGATCAAGGGGTCCTCATTATCGAGTGCTTCAATGAGCGGATCGACTGCCTTGGTGTCACCAATCTCACCAAGAGCCTCTGCAGCTGCCTCTTGGACCTCCCATAAGCCCCATTGCTCATTTTGGAGTGTGTCAATAAGAGGATTCACTGCCCTCGGATCGCCAATTTTGCCAAGGGCCTTTGCAGTCGCCTCTCGAGTATTCACGTTCACATCAGCGAGAGCTTCGATGAGGGGATTGACTGCCCTGTCGTCCCCCATGTCACCAAGCGCTTCAGCGGCACGTATTTGGATATCTCCGTCCGGGTTTTTCAGATCCAATATGAAATCGTCCACCTCGTCCGCTATGACAGGCGTCGTCGCAAATGCCGCCAGCATCGATAAGGCCAAAACCAGCATCGGCTTCGTATTAGTCACCCTCGCCACCTCCTGGTAGTTATGTGGTTTCCCAGATTGCGGTTGGCAAAGTCGCATAACCATCTACATCCTAGATCCAAGCCTCGATATTCATCGTGAGATCCCGGAAAATCAGTTCAGAAGGCCGGGAGAACTCTCCAATTCCGTTAAATTCGAGGGGAAACCGTATAGACTCGCCTGGCAAAAGTTTCTTTGTCTCACCAAGTAGTCCGGAACGGTAGCTGTAAACCCATCCTACTGTGTCTTTCAGCATGAACTCTTTAGTATTGAACGATAATGTGTCATTCCCCATGTTGGTGACCTTTATATCAAACATCCACTTGTACAGATGACGTTCGATATCAGTTGGGCCGCCCATAGAGTCGGAGGTGGCGTCGTAGAATTTCAACATAATACCGGACCCACGAGACTCCGGCACACCGGTCCATTCAATCATGAACGGATCACTATTTGTTGGAGTTATCTTGACCTTCTTGATTTCAACAGATTCGGGCACCACAAATGATACCGTGTCCCGAACTGATCCATTGTAAATGTAGCAGCTAGAACTGCCCGCAAATGAAGTGTACTTGGTTCCATACACCCTGTCCTCAGAGTCTATCAATTCAACAATATAACTGTCCTTCTCGCTGGCACTCATATCCATGTACAGAGTAATGCCACCCTTGACGACACCGTACACGGTAGCACTCACACCGCCATTATCTCCCGTCAACGGGAAAGCGCTTGACACCGGAAGTAATACGGTCAGTGCTAATAGCCACAGCACAGCCAAAATCGGTTTCTGTCTCGTCTTAATCTCCCACCTCTGGCGTGGTGGACTGTCATCATCGCCGAAAAACGTTTCGGTTTTGGTTGTGTGACTATAACGCAAAATAAGCTATAATAGAGTCACATAACTAAAAGGGAGATCAGAGACCTAGCGCCTCCGCCTTCAGTTTCCGGGCCTTCGCCGTGGCCGCCGCCAGGTCCATTTTCTCGACCGATCCCAGGTACTTGTTAACGACCTTCCCGTCTTCGCGCCAGCTCGCAAACCAGTAAGTATAGGTTGCCTCGCCCGCCTTCGTCTTCTTCACCACGTCGCCCTTGTAGACCGTCAACGCCTCAAGCCTGGCTGCGTTCCACAGGTCCTCAGCCTCTTCCGTCTTCGCCCTGGCCTCTGCCTCTAGCCCCGCTACGATCACCTCGGCTTCAGGGGCTGCCTCCAGCTTCTGGGCCGCCTGCCTGGCACGCCGAGCCTCTGCCCTCGCAGTCTGGATTTTGCCGCCGCTTGCGGTTTTGTAGATGAGCTTTTGCCTTGCCATGCCTCCACACCGCGCCACTTAAATATCAAGAAGACCATTGACTTCCTAAGTGAGTAAGTCCCTCTCGAAAGGATGATGCTGCTTATTAGCAGGTGGGACGATTAGAGAGGGGTTCACTAAATCTATTCTGTGAACTCAAAAGCCACCGTTATCTTATGCTGAATCCTACTGTAAAATAAGTCATCGTTGTCCCTATATTTACGTGCTATGGCTCCGACAACGAAGTCAGCTGCCTGGAGACAGGGGCATTGCTTAGAGTCCAAATGAGAGATGTGTATGTCCCTCTCCAGGGCCTTTATCAGGTGGCCATCAAACTTTCTCCGAGCATCCCCATAGAGAAACCTATCTATAACGACCTCAATTGCCCCTTCGAGGTCGTAGCTTAGGATTACCCGTTGCAATAGCTGCTTACATAGATCGTTGTAAAGCAGTTGGGGCTCGACACCGAGATAAGAGTTCAACAAAGCGGGCCGGTCCTTACGCAAAAATACATAGGAGATATCGTTATTCGTCTCTGCGATGCACTTAAGGATGCGTCGTTTTGTTGGATCATCGGATTCTTTGAACTTAAGCTCTGATTTTACTTTATATCTCTTCTTGAGGGTATGCCTCACCTGCTTTATACATCTCCGGATGGGAATCTCCTCCCTGGCAACCAGCGCTACAAGAACAAAATAGGGGTCCTCCTCCGAGGTCTTAGACCCTATGCCGCCCAAGTTGCCAGATTCATCTATGTAGGTCCTCATCTTGGCCTAGATAAAAATGGTGAAGGATATACCCTTCGCTATATCCCCAGCTGCGGTATGTGGGCGAGGTAGCTTTCGCGAAGCTCCTTTCGGTCTATGTGATCGTAGATATCGATGGCCTCTTTCCGGGCGTCGCCCCTCAGCTCCTGGATGAATTCGCGGGGCATACCGGCCCGGCGGAGGTGGGTGGTGAACCAGTGGCGGCAGCAGTGAGGCGAGAAGTGATCCTCCATCCGGTCCGAGTTGGGATCATGTAAGCCAACAAACTCCGCAGCCCTTATGACCGAAGTGTAGACGCCGTTGCGGTCTAGCCGATTGCCGACGCTATTGATGAAAAGAGCCTTAGACTTGACATTATTGCGCGATCCTCTGGATCGGAGCCACCTCTTGAGGATGAAAGCGGTCTCGTCATCGAAGAAAACTATCCTGTTGGTCCTCTTGGGCGTTGGCTTGAGCCTTATGCTCTGCTCCGCCCAGTCGATGTCGTCGACGTCGAGGGTGATCAGCTCTCGCCTCCTGATGCCAGTTTTCGCTAGAAGAGTGATAACTGCCTTATCTCTTGCGTCCATGGTCGAGTTGATGAGATGAGTCATCTCCTCCACCGAGATGAGCTTGCGCATCTGGCCTTCGTCGTTATCCTTGAAGCGCCGTATGTACCGCTTTCTTATTGATTGAACCGAATTCTTATCGATATACTTCTCATACTCAAGAAACTCGTAAAAGCTTGATAAGGCGGCAAAGTAGTTCTCGACGGTCCTCTGCTTTATCTTGCGATCCCTTCTGAGATAATCCAGAAATCTCCTGAGAATATCCCTGTCGGACGAGAATAGGTCATACTCATTCTCTTCAAGATACTGGACGAAAATTCCGATTGATGAGAGGTATCTTCGGATGGTTTCTCTTGTGAGACCTCTTCTCTCGCAGTCGTCTTTGTACTCTTCGATCAGGTAGTTGATATCTGGGAGGCTCTCTCTTGAAGGTCGAAGACCTGTCTCAAACTCCATATCGGAGGTTCTCATCATTCAACCCACCTCCAGCCCCTTGGAGTGGACGTGATTAGACCGTACGCCTCAAGATTATCAAGCTCCACCGATACGGCCTTTACCAGATCCGCGTCGCGAGGATCGATGCCAAGCTCTTCAAGAATCTTGTAGCTATCGATAATGTTGCCTCGCTTCAGGATGTTGATGAGTCCCTTGGTGTACTCTCTGGTGCCCTTGAAGTCGTCGTCTAAAAAGGCGGCACTCCGATATCTTTTGAGCTCATTCTCGTACTTGTCGAGAACAACGTTCTTGAGTCTCAGCTCATCCTGGAGCTTTCGGATCTCGTCCTTCAGAGAACCCAGCTCTTTGACAATCTCCGCACGAGGCTTGATATCCGACTCTTCGGCCAGGGCGTTCTCCACGATCTCAATCACGAACTTTGAAAGAGGAACGCCCGCTTCCGAGGCGAGCTTATCCCAGCGCGCCTTATCCTCAGCAGAAGGAAGATAGACGTAGACATAACGAGACTTGTCAGGCTTAACCACAGGACCCACCAAATAAATAAGTGGACCCAATACTATTTAAGCATTACTGGTAATAATGTGCGGGGAACGGGATTCGAACCCGCGAACTCCTGCGAGACGGGATCTTAAGTCCCGCGCCTTTGGCCACTTGGCAACCCCCGCCCTGATTCGACTGCAAAACCGAGATGCTTCACCGCTTTTGAGCCGGTTTGCACCCGATAGAGGCGGAGTTGAAGCGCGCAAGATAAATAGTTTCCCGCAAACTCGGCCCCGTCAAACACCGAAGGTGAACCCATGTATCAGTATGACGAGCACAACTTCCAGACGTCGGTGTATCAATATGAGAAGTACGACTTTTCTACATTCCTGGACGTGGCCGGATTCGAAGAGGACGAGGTCCTCCTGGTGATGGATGAGCTGGACGCCTACAGGTCCATCCCCGGCACCACCCTCCAGAGATATCTCAATCGCGTCCTAAACTCCGTGGAGGAGGATAGGAGAGCTGCGTTTCTCAAGGGCGTAATCGTGGGGACGGCGATCCACGAAAACATCGAAAACTATGATCTCGAACGGCACATCACCGCCGAGGTCAATAGAAGGCTTCGAGAGATCTTGGAAGAGCTGGACCCGGCCTGACGCCCTAACCTGAAATACCCCCAAATCCAATCTGCTCACGATGGAAAAAGGGATCTATACCATCATTCTCCGGCTGGAGGCGGACCGAGACATAGTGGTCGGCTCCCTCGGACCTATCCACTTCAGGGCTGGCTACTACGCCTACACCGGCTCTGCCCGGGGCCCAGGGGGCCTCGCTCGAGTAGAGCGGCACATGCGGGTGTTGGAGGGGAAGAATGCCGTCCAGAGGTGGCACATCGACCGGCTCCTACCCCACACGACCCTGGTGGAGGTGGTGGCAACGAAGACCGAGGAGGACCTCGAATGCCCCATCGCTCGCAAGATCGGAGAGAAGCTCTCTTTCGTAGGGAAGTTCGGCTGCACCGACTGTCGGTGCGCCAGCCACCTCCACTTCTCGCAGGATCAAAAGGAGATATTGGAGGCGGTCTGGTACGCCCACGCTCAGGTGCGATCTGGATCATACGAAAAATAGCCAGCGGAGGACCGTCGCCGCGAAGACCAAAAGGCCGAAGATGGTGAGAGGAAGGGTGTATCCGACGATATTGTCTCTGAGATCGGAATTTGTCGTCTCCTTCACCAGCCAGAAGTAGGGATCGCTGACGCTGGATAGGACGAAGGCCCCCGCCGAGATCAAAAAGAGGAGGGTGACTGGCTCCATCGGGTAGCCCTTCATGATCTCTGAGGCGATCACCACCGTCACCACCCTCGATCCCTGGGCGAGCTGGACCAGAGAGGCGACGAGGAAGGGAAGGACCACCGCCGGGACCAGGGGACCGAGCTCTCTGTAAAGCTCGGACCCGAGGCCGCTCTGGGCGATGACATACCCAAAGGCTCCTGCCCCACATAGGTCGAAGATTATGATCCCAGCCCTCTTGGTGGCCCTCTTGATCATCTCCTCTGCCTCGCCTTTTGCCAGGATAGCCGAGAGGAGCGCTCCCGCCAGGAGGGCGACGTTGGGAGATCCCACAAACCAGGCCCGAGGAGAGAGGAGGCCCGCCGCGATCAGGATCATGGGCAGAGTCAGAGGTGCCCACGAAACCATCCTTGGAGGCAGGGCACAGGTTTCGTCCGGAGCGTCTTCCTCGACGATCGGAAGGCGTCCCAGGTATAGGAATGCCGGTATGAATAGGAGTAAAGATAGAGGAAGGCCGAACTTCAGCGCCTCGTGGGGCGGGACCTTCAGTGATCCAGTGAGAGCGACCATCACCGGAGACGGGTATATCAGGTTGAAGGAGATCACCGAGAACAATGCTGCCGAAAATAGGAACCTTCTCCTCGAGCCCTCGGCCTTTCTGCCCATTCCCCCCACCACCGGCTCCAGAATCAAATAAGAGGTGATGGAGCACATCGCAGGGAGGGTGACCAGGTATCCCGATAGACCGGAGGCCAGAATCCCCCTCCTCTGGCCCAAAAGCCCCAGAAGATCAGCGACGATCCTGTCCACGGCCCGAGAACGCCGCAGATTTTCGGCGATCACCGACCCGGAGAAGACGATTATCGAAAGAGTCGAAAAGATCCCGGCCAAACCCGCCGTGACGTAACCGATCAATTCAGGACCCATCCCCAATATTCCCCCGTAGGCCAGAGCCGAGATGATTAGGCTCATAAAGGGCGAAAGGCCGATCTTCACCGTCAGGAAGCTCGCCAGAAGGATCGCCAAAAGGAAGGCTGGAAGAGGATCCATCGAGAGGATCTATAAGTGCCAGCCTATAAAAAGGTCTCCTCGAACTCCGTTTTCTCATCCTATTAATATGAAAAATAACATATCGCAAGTTATGGGATCGATTCATATATATGACAGTACCGCCTAATTGTTCCGAAATTACTTTATAGAAGGAAAACAATAAAACGTTTGCTCAGGGGGGGCGTATGAAGGGTGGATGCTGGATGAAATCCCCCAAAAGGGGCGGTGCAGTTCGTTTTTTGTTCTGGCTAGCTGGCCTCATCCTCTTCGTTCTTCCCATCGCCACAGCCTGGTCCTTTCCCTTCTCGATCCCGTCCCTCTTCAGCCCCGATGAAGGTTGTGAGCTGAGCCTTGGCACCGATCAGCTCATGGTGGATTACGGGAACTCAGCCAACTACAGCATCCACCTGAACAATCCAGGACTTGACGACTTAACCGACATCTCGATAGCGGATAACTTTGGACAAGCGGGTTTTTTCGCCAGCCTTCCCGCAGGAGAGTCCCTCGACCTCAGCAGAACCACGCCACCCCTGAAGTCCAGCACCCAGCTGAAGGTCGTGGTGAGCTCAGAAGGCGAAGAGATAGGCATGGCCAAGGCCGATGTCCGGGTGGGACTCCCAGAAGAAGTTTCGATATTTGATTATGAAAAACGAGCGGCATTTGAAGATCAGACCCTGAAGATAATGTCGGCATCGCCCGAGATCGAGCTCGTCGTCGGGGCCGACCCCAGCGCCGTTCGACCTGGAGAGAAGACAACTGTGAGGATGACCGTCACCAACCGGTTCTTCCAGACCCTGAGAGATGTTGAGATCCATGGCCCAGGCTGGTCCGTAGAGGCTGGAGATCTGAACCCCGGCGAGTCCAAGACCTACTCTAAGACCATCACCATCGCCGAAGACCTATCAACATCTCTGACCGCCACTGGGACCGCAGACGGCGGTGAGAAGGCTTCCGGTCATGAGAGGCTGACGGTTCACACCATCAGCTCAGATCTTTCGGTCATGGTAATCCCAAATCCCACAATTTCAGGTCAGCCCTCCACCACAGAGTACAGGCTGAAGAACGAGGGCAAGGAGGTTTTGAGCCGGGTGACCCTGAGAGGTGTTGATGGGGAGACCCTTGGCATCCTATCCCAGCTCGGCCCTGGAGAGTCCAAGAGCCTGACCAGAACCGCTTCCGGGGCTGAAGACGCCCCGGGGCAGATCAAGGTGACGGCCATCTCGCCAGAGGGGAAAGGGGTCGAAGGAGAGGTGATCGTCCACCCCACATCTTCCAGACCTGCCACCGCCTCTGTTCAGAAAACGAAGAGCAATTCAGCTTCACCGAAGCCGTTCGACGGGACCACCATGCCTGGAGGGTTTGGGACCATGCCGGAATTTGGTGTAATGGACATGGATCTCGACTTCGGAGAGATCGGCGGCTTTGATGCGATCGGAACGACAACAGATCGCGGCCGGAAATCGGGCGCGTCGACCGTCAGTCCAGAGTTCCAAGAGATGGGTTCAGATGCTGGATTTGGGGTATTCGATATTGGTCTCGACTTTGGAGATTTTGGGTTCGGCGACGGCTTTGGCATGGCCCCTGCCAGAGGAAGCTCTGGCCTCAAAGCTCCATCGACGGGATCAGAGAGCGGGGCGGAGATGGAGACGGAAACCGAAGCTGAAGCTGAAATTGGCTCACCCAATCTGGTGGTAACCCTCCAGGTCAACAGGACTCTGGTTCGTAAAGGCGGCGTGGTCGGGTATAGGTGCACCGCCGTGAATCGAGGAACTGCAAACGCGGCCGATGTCGCCCTTCGATGCGGCGAGGTGACGGCAACCGCAGCAAATCTCTCTCCTGGAGATGGCCTCCCCCTCGAAGGGACGATTAGGGCAGATGGCCCCATGAACTTGACGGCCAAAGCCAGCGGCTCGGGACCCGATGGATCGCGTCTGACGGACGAGGCCTTCATCACGATAGAGGTGATCTCGCCGGACCTAAATCTTGAGGTCAGCAAAGAGCCAGAAGAGATCTGTCGAGGCCAGAGGATCTCGATCGTCGTCCGGCTGGAGAACTCTGGAGACGACGCGCTCTCGAACGTGATTGTCTCAGATGCCCTCGGAGAGATCGGAAAAATCTCGATCCTCGAGCCGGGAGAGGCGAGGAACCTCACGAGAAATTCGACGATCGACAAGGACCTCGAAGACGTAATCAGGGTCGTCGCGATCGATTCCACTGGAGGTCGCATCCATAGGTCGGAGGTCCTCAACTTCGAGCTCCTCGAGCCTCGCTTGAACTTGACGGTCGATCCCAGGAACACAGCTGCATATCTTGGTGATGCGGTGGAGGTGGTCTGGACGGTAAAGAACACCGGTGAGGTTGATCTCGCAGACGTGACCTTTGATGGGGAGGGAGTCAGCAAGTTCAGACTTCCCGCTGTCGCCACCGGTGGCACAACACAGGTATCCTCCACCTACTTCGCCAACGAGAGCCGAGAGATCTTTGGCCTGGCCGAGGGGAGGACTGCAGGTGGCGAGACGGTCTTTGACTCCGCCTCCTTTGAGATCAAGGTTGTCTCGCCGGGGATCAGCCTCAACGTCAAGCCCCCGGAGGTAGAAGCCTGCCCAGAGCAGGCCTTCAACCTGACCTGCCTTGTGACCAATTCAGGGGACGACATCCTCAAGGACGTGATCATATCCGAGATGAGCCTCGGGACCCTCGAGAAGATAGGAAGGCTGGAGCCCGGCGACTTCAGAGTCGTAACTCTCGACTTCTTTGCGGAGATGAACACCTCCTTCAGCCTCGAGGCGAAGGGCACCGACTCGATGGGAAAAACCTGGACCAATTCTCAGAATGTGGCGGTGAAGCTTGTTTCCGCCAACATCGAGCTATTCGTCAGGGCAGATCCGCCCGAGATCACCCCCGGAGGCACCGTCAACGTAGTCTGCACTGTAAAGAACGGAGGTGGCCTCCCCATCTTCAGCACCTTCATAATGAGCGAATCCCTGGGTCACCTGGGTACCATAGACTACATCTCCCCAGGCTCCAGCCGCACTTTGGAGAGGGAGATCGAGGTCTCCGAGGAGATCGAGGCTGAGATAAAAGCCGAGGGGTTCACAAAGGAGAGGGCTTCGGTGAGGGACCAGGCGATCCTCTCGGTGGATCTGACGGTGCCCCAACCACCAGTTGAAGAGGTGCTGCCAGATAGCGCCACGGAGGGCACTCCTGGGGTCGCCGAAAGGCCGACCGCTGAGGAGGAGCCGTATGCCGGCGTTGCAAAGGTCGAATCCCAGGAAGGGGCTGGCGTTGGGGAGATGGTCAACCGAAGCGAGACAGAGATCTCGGATATTCTAAAAGATGAAAGTTCCGGCATAGCCGAGCTTATGAACCGCCTGAGGGACATTCTGGAGAAGATCAGGCTGGATAAGGAAATCTCGGCTGAGACGGACGATGAGACTTCATCAGTGCCCACCGAATCAAAGCCCACGCCCACCTCGGACGCCCTGTCGTCAGCCAGCCTTCCCAGCACATCGACCCAGTTGGCGGGATATAGGACTTACGAAGAGAGAACGAACGCATCACCCCTCCCGACCGTCAGCGCTCCCTCTGAAGGGGCTGGATATTCTCCGTCGATGGTGGGGTCAGGAGCCGCGCCCTTCCAGAGCTATATGAGCCCTGAAACTGTGGGCTACTCATACTCAGCTGAGGGGCTGGCTTCCTCCTATCTATCCTCCCAAGAGATCTCTCCGGGAAGCACCGAGTACGCTTACTCGGCGAGCAGCCCCACCTCCGCATACCTCTCGCCGCCTAGGACTTCGCCCGGGAGCGTTGGATACGCCTCTTCTTCCAGCGGTCCCTTCTCGGCCCTGACCTCGCCCGCAGGAATTTCCCCCACCCTCGCAGGATCGGCGACCCCTTCAAATTGCGAGACGGCTGACGCCAGATCGTCTTCGGTTATATCGCCGAAGGTGGCCGAATCAAAGGCCGCTGTTGAATATTCAAACATCAGAGGACGTTCCGAGGTCTCTCCAGGTTATGCAGAGGCTTCGGCTCCATCTGGAAACCTCGGCCTGGACAGGCCCTCCCAATCCAAATCGCCCACTAAAAACATCAAGCTGGTCATCGGCGATCCGGGCAACCTCCAGGTAGACCGCCCTCCGGTGATAATCGACGTGGGCGCCTTCCCACCAGAGCCGATTGCTGGGACGCCGGTGGTGGTGGCCGTGCACGCCTCTGACGACATCGGTGTCAAGTCAGTGGAGATGCTCTGGAACACACCCAGCACCACGGTGAGCAGAATGGATCTCGCCGACATCACCAAGATCAACTCCCAGAAGATGGTGCTGGAGGAGGGGGACGCAAAAGACGGCTATTGGAGCTACGAGATTCCCGGCCAGGTGGCAGGAACCTACATGGCGGTCTTCGTAAAGGTGAGCGACGGGGAGAGGTGGGCTGAGGACGGTCCTTACATCCTATTCTGGTCGGAAGCCGCTCCGGAGAGGGAGCCTGAAGAGTCCTCCCCCCAGAAGACGGCGGCCCATGATGACAGAAAGCCCGACGCCGTCGAAAGCCAGAAGAGAGGGATGCTCTTCGTAGAGTCCACCACCATCATCGGCAGGGGCGACATATCCATCAAGAACGAGGTTCGAGAGTCTAGCGCCCGGTACAGGGAGGAGCTGGACGGCTACGGATCGATAGAGATGCAGTCCGAGAAGGTCATAAACAAAGGAAACCCCGTCGTCAACATATCCGACAGCCGGCTTTTGGTCTTCGACCAGGGCTACCTCAAGGGTTTCAAGGTCATGCAGTCCCCGGCCTTCCACGGCGGCATGGGCGCCAGCGTCACAGAACAGTTCAGCACCACCACCCTGGAGAAGAGCGAGACGGGGACGATATCGTCGCTCAACAGGTCTGATCACACCCTCCTCTTCAACACCCAGCAGGCCTTCGAGGGGATATGGGGCACCAAGACGGAGTACTCAAACTTCAACAAGAAGATAAAGGCAAAACAGGAGCTGAGCGGAACCTTCGAGACCCAGAAGAGGATCTCTTTCGAGGACTAGATTAGATAACCCGAAGATCCCAGGAGAGATCAATCGAGGGGGTCAGGACCTTCTGCCCCTGATGGCCCCCTTCCAGATCTCGTCCGCCCTGTCCACCACAGCCACAATCTGGTCGTGGATCTCGAGCCGGTGCTTGATATCTCCGGCCTTGAGGCCGCAGTCCACCGCAAGCCTCATCATCTCCCGGCTCTCGGCTCGGAGACCCTCGGACTCTTGCCACATATCCTCTGCGGCCGAAGGTTCCTCTGAGCGGAGGTCGATCGATCGGCTCCTAAGATCGTCGGAGCGTCTCATAAGCTCTGTCGCCTCCCTCTTGAGCCGTTCCGACTCCTTCTGGAGCTTCTTCATATCCTCCTCCATCTCCTCGAAGCTCTTCTCCACAAACTCCTCGTCAGCAACGAACATGAACTAGAACCTCCTAAATCATATCCAAAAATATCTCGTGGAACCTGAGGTCGCCGGTCAGCTCCGGGTGGAAGGCGAGGCCCATAACATTTTCCCCTCTGACAGCCACCGCTATCTCCTCGATCCGGGAGAGGACGTCGACTTCAGCGTCCCAGCCCACTATGGCTGGAGCCCTTATGAAGACCGCGCGATAGGGCGAATTGAAGCCCTCAACCTGGAGATTCGCCTCGAAGGACTCACTCTGGGATCCGAAGGCGTTCCTTACCACCCTGACATCCAGAAGGCCGAGGGGAAGAAACCTCGTCTCCTCGACGATCTCTTGGGATATGACGATGAGGCCAGCACAGGTGGCCATCAGGGGGACGCCAGACCTGGCAGCGGCTCGGATCTCGTCGCCGACGCCGGTCCGGGCGAGGTGCTTAGCGATGGTTGTACTCTCCCCGCCAGGGAGAACGATGCCGTTGCATCTGGGAACGATCCCTGCCCTTCGGACCTCCACCGCCGACCCCCCGCCCCCGAGGGCGCGCTCCATCGCCAGCACGTGCTCAGAGACGTCGCCCTGGAAGGCAACCACGCCAATCCTCGATTTACCAACCCCTGGTCTGAAGGATCTCGCCCTCTTGGAGGGTGCCAGCATCAATCCCCTTCATGGGGTCGCCGAGACCCGTAGAGATCTCGACGAGCTTTTCCGGGTTGTCATAGTTGTTCACGGCTTCGACGATCGCTGAGGCCATCAGCTCGGGCTTTTGGGACTTGAATATCCCGGACCCGACGAAGACGCCGTCCGCCCCCATCTGCATCATCAAAGATGCGTCGGCGGGGGTGGCTATCCCCCCGGCGGCGAAGTTGACCACCGGCAGCCTCTGCATATCCCTGCACTCCAGGACGAGCTCATAGTCTGCCTCGATCTCTCTTGCGACCTTCGTCAGCTCTTCGTCAGTCATCCCCTTGAGGCTCCTGATCTGACCCATTATCATCCTCATGTGGCGGACCGCCTCCCGCACGTCGCCGGTCCCGGCCTCGCCCTTGGTCCTGATCATGGCCGCACCCTCCTTCGTCCTTCTTAGGGCCTCACCCAGGTTCCTGGCGCCGCAGACGAAGGGGATTTTGAACTTGGACTTGTCAACGTGGAACTCGTCGACGGGAGTCAAAACCTCCGACTCATCGATCATGTCAACCCCGATCGCCTCCAGGATCTGAGCCTCAGCGAAGTGTCCGATCCTCACCTTGGCCATCACAGGTATCGAGACCGAGTCGATGATCTCCATGATGATCATCGGGTCGGCCATCCTGGCGACCCCGCCCATCTTCCTTATGTCGGCCGGCACCGCCTGGAGGGCCATGACCGCCACGGCCCCCGCCTCTTCTGCGATAACGGCCTGCTCAGAGGTGGTGACGTCCATGATGACGCCCCCCTTCTGCATCTTAGCAAAGCCGCGTTTGAGCAGCTCCGTGCCGAAACGAAGTTCTTCCAATTGCATGATAGTCAGATGCCCCGATATTTTTTAAGCCCTGTACAAGTGAGGGCCGAATAAATAAACTTTGCTCCCCAAGCCGCCCGGCATCCATTGTCAAACCGATATAGGATGGCGGGTTTGATGGGCCATAACTCCTCAGAGGGGAGTTACGACCCATCGACTAACCAAGGAGGCTATTCTCTGTAGATCTCGTACATGTAGATGTCCTCGTCTCCTTTCCGGTCGTCGACCCAGACGATCTTGGCGTCTCCTGTCCGGGGATCGGTCTGGTCGCCGGGACCCGTATAGATCTCCATCTCCCTCCCGGTCGAAAGGTCCATCGCCCGGATGTCCCAATCACCGTTCCTATCGTCCTGCCAGACCAGGATCCCGTCCCGAAGGTGGGGTCTCTCCTGGTTTGAGGGATCGGAAGTGAGCTGAGTGACCTTGCCGGTGGCCAGATCGCTGGCGTAGAGATCCCAGTTCCCGTTCCTGTTGTCCTGCCAGACGACCATGCTCCCGTCGGTGGTGGGAAATGTCTGATCACCGGGGCCAGAGAAGACCGGCTTTCGGGTCTGGCCGGACCAGATGTAGACGTCCCATTCACCGTTCTGGTCGGTCTGGTAGACGACTACATTTCCGCCAGCATCGGGTTGCTCTCCCCTTGGCGGGATCGCCTCCATCGTCTCGGTGGTATAGAGGGGCTTCTTCTGGACGCGCCACCCGAAGCCGGCTATGGGAAGGTCGCCCCAGGCCAGCATCTCCTCGCTGATGGAGGCCCTCGAGGGGACGGATATCCCCCTCTGAAGCTGGGTTCTGGTGACGGTGGGTATGTCCAGAGTCCTGATGGCCCAGCTGTCGAACTGCTCCTCGCGGTACATCCAGACCACCACGTCGTCTTTGATGTCGGGGTACATGTCCAGATCAGGTCCTGCAGCCAGAGGCCACTCGACGTTCTCGACCAGGTTGTAAAGGTAGATGTCGGGGTTTCCCGTCCTGTTGTCCATCCATACCACCCAGTCGCCGCTGACGGCGGGGCTCGTCTGGTCGCCAGAGGCCTGGCAGATGACGCTGATCTGGTCGGACCCCAGATTCTGGAAGCCGAACTTCCCGCTGGGGGAGATCAGCCAGGCGAGCCTCGAATCAAAATCGAGTTCGATCTCACCGGTGCCGCTGGCCACCTCCCAATCCTTCCAGGTGTTGGGATCGAAGCTTCGGATCGACCAGCCCGTTTCGCTTCTCTCCTGGTAGACGACCCGTTTTCCGTAGACCTTCGGCTGGAGCTGATCTCCAGCCCTCGAATAGGCGCGGCCCCACCTCCTCTCCCAGAAGAAGTAGTTCACGTTGCCGATTGCGGAGTCTTCCCAGACGATCAAGTCGCCGCAGACGTGGGGGTGGACCTGATCCCCCTCGCCGGTGAGTCTCGTCTCCTCGCCGGTGGCGAGGTCGAAGGCGTATACGTCCCATTCGCCGTTCCGGTCGTCCTGCCAGACCAGAAGGTCTCCGCTGACGATCGGATACATTTGATCTCCTACCTTATGGGGGGGCACATTGATCGATGCCCCGTCCAGGTCCGTAATCTTCACGTCCCAGTCGCCGGAGGAGTCGTCCATCCAGGCGATCCGCCTATTGCTGACCGAAGGGCGGACCTGATCACCCCTCCCTTCGGCGATGACGATCTCCTCCCCTGAGGTGAGGTCCAGGGCGCGGATGTCCCAGTCCCCCTTTCTGTCGTCAGCCCAGACGAGAAGGTCGCCCCCGACGTCGAGCTCCCTCTGGTCGCCCGGCGTCCGGACCAGGGGCCGCTCGAACCGGCTATAGAAGTCGAAGCCGAAGATGTCCCAGTCACCGCCCCGGTTGTCGGACCAGACTATGAGGCTCCCGTTGGTGGCGAGGTCGGCCTTCTCCAAAAGGAATATCGGATCATCTCCGACCGTCCGGGTCATGATCATGGGCGTGCCCTGGCTGTAGTCCATCCAGACGAGCCGATCGCCGCTCAGATACTGAGATCCACCGGCGACGTTCACGTAGAAGGGAAATCCCACTCCGTCGTTCGGCTTTTGGTTTTTCGGTCCGGTCACAGCGGGGATCTCCCTCTCCAGCTCCAAGTCGTAGAGGTACATGTCCTGGTCGCCATTCCTATCGTCCAGCCAGGCGACCCGACTCCCGGCGATGACGGGGAGACCCTGATAGCCTGAGTCTGTAGTGATCACCGTCTCCTCGCCGGTTTTGAGGTTTTTGGCCCTGATGTCCCAGTTCTCGTTTCTGTCGTCCATCCAGACGATCACATCTCCGCTGATCCAGGGAGCCTCCTGCTTTCCGGGGTCCGTCGTCACCTGGGTCTCGGTCCCAGAGGTCAGGTTGAAGACGAAGATGTCCCAGTTGTCCGCCCGGTTGTCCATCCAGGCCACCAGATTACCCTTGACCATGGGCGTCGCCTTCTTCGAAGAAGCCGTGGTGATCTGATCCTCTGAACCCGCGGCGACGTCGTGAACATATACCTGGTCTTCGCCGGTCCGGCCGTCGATCCAGACCACCTTTCCGTCGCCCACCATCCCGTACATCTGGTCAGAAGGATCATCGGCCACTACGGTTTCCTTTTTATTAGAAAGATCGTAGAGGAATATGTCGAGGTTTCCATTTCTGTTGTCGGTATACAGGATCAGGTCGCCGCTGATGCTGGGTCGGCTCTTCTCGTCGGCCGAGGTGGTGATTACGGTCTCCCGGTTGGTGGACAGGTCCATCATGTAGACGTTGAACTTGCCGGTCCGGTCGTCGGTCCATACGACCCGGTCGCCATCGATCCAGGGGTTGGTGCAGTTGTAGGGACCCGCGGCGATCGTGTCGTCTGGCTGAAGACTGAAGTCGTGGATGTAGACATCGGTGTCGCCAGCCCGATAATCTGTCCAGACAACCCCCCTCTCGCCTACTGCAGGGTCCATCTTCATGGAACCGGGGCTTATCGCCGTCTCCTCGCCGGTCGCCACGTTGTATAAGTAAAGGTCGGCCACGCCGCTTCTGTGGTCCTGCCAAGCGACGAGGTTCCCCTTCACCGAGGGGGCGGTCTGCAGGCCCGGCCTCTCGAGGACAGTCTCCCTTTTCGTAGATAGGTCGTATATGACGATATCATAGTCTCCGGTCCTGTTGTCGGACCAGACCACCAGATTGTCGTCGATGGCCGAGAAGACCTGGTCCCCGGTCGCCGTGGTGATGGGGCTTTCCCGGCCCGTCTTCAGATCGTAGAGGTAGATTTCGGAGTTACCGTTCCTGTCGTCGACCCAGACGATCCGGTCGCCGCTGATCTGGGGCTGTATCTGGTCTTTGGGGTCCGATGTGATCTTCCGCTCCAGGCCCGTCCCCAGATCGTACATGTATATGTTCCAGTCGCCGTCCCGATCGTCCATCCATACGACCCGGTCGCCGTCGATGTCTGGGAGGAACTGATTTCCGGGGGCGGTGGTGATCGGCATCTCCTCTCTTGTGGCGTAGTCGTAGAGGTATATGTCCGACTCCCCCGACCGCATATCCTGCCAGACTATTCTGTTCCCAGATACCGCGGGATGGTCCTGGTAGCCGGGATAGAAGGAGACTCCCCTCTCAGTTCCCGTCTCCAGGTCGTACATGAATATGTCAAAGTTGCCGCTTCGATTGTCTGCCCAGGCCACTATGTGGCCGTCTATGGCGGGCTGTTCCTGCAAGCTTCCCAAGGTGCTGATGGGACGCTCTTTACCCCCACTCAATCCGGAAGCGACGCCCGCCAAAAGGAGCGCCGCCGTCAATAAAACGATGATCTGCCTCGACATCTTAGCACTCATCCTGTCGAAGTTGAGCTATTGATCTAATCATCCGAAAGGAGGGGTGAATATATAAGGTCTTACCCCGCGAGCCCCGAAGATATGCCCTATGAGGAATAATCGCTGAACACAAATGGACAAAGAGAGAATGGTCGAGGGATGGGGAGGCGAGAAAAGTGGGCCCGGGGCCGGCTACTTACCCCGAACTACGATGGTGAGGATATCCTCATCGGAGAGGGCATGGTCGAGGCCCACCGACTGGCCCGGGAATTTGGCGCTCTTTCCCCAGACCTTGGCGTACCGGAAGAGCCGGACGAAGTCTCGATGAAGGTGTTCGCATACCGTCCGGACGGTGGAGTCATTCAGGATCACCAGGGGGTCTTTCATGTCCGCTTTCCCCCGCTGAGGCTTGAGGTATATCCTGATGAAGCCAAGGGTCTCGTATATCAGCTCCTTCAGCTCCTCTACACCGACGTCCTTCTCGACGGAGAGGGGCAGGAAGTCTCGCCCGATGGTCCTCTTTATCTCATCTCTGACGTCGTCATACTCGAGATCGATCTTGTTGATGACGGCCACCTGAGGAACGTAGATCCTATTTCCTGCGAGGAAGTCGACAAGGGTCTCGGTGTCGATATCCTCCCGAATGGTGATGATCCCGTTGACTATCCCATAGGCCCGGAGGATCTCGGCTATCTCGACGTTGGTCATCTTGGTGAGGTTGATTGTATTTCGGATGATTATTCCGCCTTTGTCCGAGGGGCTGAGGGTGATGTCGGGAGGGGTCTTGTCGAGCCTGATCCCGGCGTCGTAGAGCTCCCGTTCGAGGACGTCGAGGCGATAGTTGTAGACGTCCCCCATCAGAAGGATGATGTCTGCGGCCCTCGCTGCGGTGATCACCTCTCTCCCCCGCCCCTTCCCCCTGGAGGCGCCCTTAATTATGCCGGGCATGTCCAGGATCTGGATCTTGGCGCCCTTGTAGTCCATGACCCCAGGGATCACCTCCAGGGTTGTGAACTGATAGGAAGCCACCTCAGCGTAGCTTCCCGTAAGCCTGTTCAAGAGGCTCGACTTTCCGACGGAGGGGTAGCCCACCAGGGCGACGGTGGCGTCTCCCGACTTCTTGACGTAATAGCCCTTGCCGCCGCCGGCGCCTTTGATCCGCTGTAGCTCTTGCTGCGCTTTCAGCTTCGCTATCTTGGCCTTGAGCTTTCCTATGTGGTGCTCTGTGGCCTTGTTCTTCTGGGTGTTGAAGATCTCCTCTTCTATCGCTTGAATCTGCTCGTCGATCGTCGCCATCTATAACCTGCCTTCGAACGGTTTCAGCCAGCTTTTTTCGCATTTCTGCCGAGGAAACGCATTTCTCAGCCCCTGGGAACCGCTAACATATTAATGGTTTGGGTTCACCCTTGAAGGACCGAGAGGAAGGAGACGCTAGTTCCGAGCGACTACCAAAAGTATAAATATCGCCCCTCCATGACTATCCCCGATCCGGGGTATAGTATGAAGTGGCAAGGAAATTCAAAGAGGAAGTTCACAGGTGGAAGGCTGATCTCAAACCGGGGAAAGCGCAAGGATGAGCTGGGCAGAGAGGCCGGTGAGCCGAACGTCGACGTCACGCGAAAGAAGCAGATAAATACCAGGGGCGGAAACTCCAAGGTCAGGCTCCTGAGGTGCAATGCCGCCTCCGTCGCAGATCCCGCTACCGGAAAATCCAAGATGGCGAAGATCGAGACGGTCAACGACAACAGCGCCAACCTCAACTACATCAGGAGAAACATAATCACCAAGGGCGCCATCATAAAGACCGAGCTGGGAGATGCTCGGGTCACCAGCAGGCCTGGGCAGGATGGGGTCGTGAACGCGATCCTCGTCGCCGAGTGATAAAGAACCGTTCGTCCAACCTATTTTGATGTACCTGATATTCAGGTGTGCCGGGTGCGGGCGCCACCTCTATGCCGAGGAGAGCGCCGCCACCAGGACCTGTCCCTGCGGGAAGCGGATCAAGATCGATACTGTCAAAGTCATCTCCAGGGCGGAAGATGAACGGGAGGCTGGCGATCTCGTGAGGGAGCTCCAAATGGGCGGTCGAGAGATGACCGGCTTTTCGCCAGCGGGCTGATCCCTCCCCATCTCAAAAAGTTTATAAACCTCAGGGGCCACGGCGCAATTGGGGTGATAGATTGACGAAAGGGCAAATTATCGCGAACGCCATGATGGCGATCGCCATCGCCGTGACAGCATTTGGAACCTTGGCCTCAGCAACCGTCTGGAGCCCGGGCATATACGGCCTCGGACACGGCTCTGTCTCATGGCCTTCCCAGCAGGTCAGCTCGGACCAGGAGGTCGTGCAGCTGGGAGGGACCGCCGGCCAGACGAGCCAGCAGGAGCAGACGGGACCTTCGGCGCAGCTTGGGAGCGATGGGAGTCCATCGAGCCCCCAGGAAGAGGCTGTGGCCGCGGTTCAGCTCGGAAGCAGCAGCCATCTGGGCACAAAAACGACAGCATCAGGCGCTGTGCAGCTGAGCGGCTACTTCGATAACATGGAAAGTTATACGAACATATTCTACCCGTCCATCATGCTCGGTGGCACTTTCGGGAACAGCGGCGGTGGCGGATGTGGCTGTTGCAGCTGATCCTAACCCATCATTTTTCTGTCAACATCACATCCACTGGTAGTGGGCTAGGACCTCGGGCCGGAAGTCGTAGAGGAGACTGTTCTCAACGTAGCCGAAGAAGAGGCATCCTTTACACTTCCGTACGATCTCCTCCCTCCTCACTATCGAGGACTCCCAGACCCGGGCGATTCCTTCAGAGACGTTGCCCAGTGGCTCCTTGTGGACCCTGCAGGCCTGAACCGTCCCATCGGAGGCGACGGAAAGGACGATCTGGGGTGCATGGCACCTGAAGTTGAGATTTCTATCCCTGACCATCTCAAGATACGTTAATGAGTTGATGATGGGACGCCCCTCCCTTTTCATCTCTATCAACCGGTCGACCGACCGCCTGTACTCGGGAAGGTCTGCGTCCCCGATCCCCATATCCTCCCAGACGTCCCCTTCGACCTCGGGGGTCTCGTGGAGGGGCTCAAAGGAGACGAGGGCGCCGAGCTCCTCGGCGAGGCCGACGAGGGTCTCGAGCTCGGAGAGGTTCTTCCGGCTGATGACGCAGTTCATCAGAACCTGGTGCCCCTTCTTTCGGGCGGCCCTGATCCCCTCGATGACCGGCTCCACAGAAGCTCCCCGGATCTCTCTGTAGGTCTTGATCCCATCGACGGAGACGGAGAGGTAGTCGAGATCCTCGAGATCTTCGATCCGGTCGGAGAGAAGCTGACCGTTGGTGATGAGGGAGGTGGCGATCCCCAGAGACCTGGCATGGCCGAGGATCTCGGGAAGGTCAGGCCGGAGGAGGGGCTCGGCGGTCCAGGCGTTGTAGACCCCAATCCCGAAGGACTTTGCGTCATCCAGCATGGCGAAGACCGCCTCCGTGGTCATCTCCGGGCCGGGGGCCCGCCAGTACTCGCAGAAAGGGCACCTGAGGTTGCAGCGGGCGTTTATCCCGTGGGAGAGGACGAAGGGCCTCTTTCGGACCCTCATCTGAGCCAGGGCCCTGAGGGCGATCTTGGGGTGGAAGGTGGGCATGGGCGCTTAATGGCTTCGTTTTTGTCTCACTTCAACAGTCTCGGGGGGACGATTTGACCCGCAAGGAAGACGCTCCTGTCCTCGCCCCGGCGGATCAGCTCTGCCCTGCCGCCCCCCACCAGGACCTCTGGGCAACGGGGCTGGCCGTTGTAGACCGAGGCCATGGAGAAGCCGTAAGCTCCGGCGTCCAGCATCGCTACGATGTCGCCCCTCTCGACCTTCGGAAGGGTCCGATCTTTCGCCAGAACGTCGCCACTCTCGCAGATGGGGCCGACGATGGTGTACTTCTCCTCAGGCTTATGGTCCGCCTTATTCGCGACGACGGCGTGGTGGTATGCGTCGTAAAGCATCGGCCTTGCCAGGAGGTTGAAGCCGGCGTCGACGCCGACGAAGTTGACGTGGGCCCGCTTGACGACGTTCACCCTGGTGAGGAAGAGGGTTGTATCGGCGACGATGCTCCGGCCAGGCTCCAGGATCATCCTCGGAGATATTCCGAGCTTCTGACACCCATCTTTGAAGACGGGCAATATCCCTGCGGCAAGGTCGGCGGGCGTTGGGGCCTGCGTCTCGGGGGAGTAGGCGATCCCCAGGCCTCCGCCGAAGTCCATCATCTCGATTTCGCCCCCCATGCCGACGATCTCCCCCGCAAGCTCCATCATCCTCGCCGCCGCCTCTTCGAAGGGGGATGTCTCCAGGATCTGAGACCCGATGTGGCAGTGGAGGCCGATGGGCCGCACGCCTTCGAGGCTCATGGCGGTCCTGTAGACCTCGACGATCTCCCGCCAGGGTATCCCAAACTTGGAGGTCTTGAGCCCCGTGGCGATCTTTGGGTGGGTCGTTGCGGAGACGTCGGGGTTCACCCGGAAGGCCACCTCCGCCTCCTGGCCCATCTCGCTTGCGACCTCTGAGAGGGCCAAAAGCTCGTCACGAGAGTCGGCGGAGATCCGGACGCCGGCCTCGACGGCCATCTTCAGCTCCTCGATCCTCTTCGAGTTGCCGTTGAAGAGGACCTTTTCCATCGGCATCCCTGCCATCCTCACCAATGACAGCTCCCCGGCGGAGAAGACATCAGCCCCCATCCCCTCCTCCGCCAGGATCCGGAGGAGGGCCAGGTTCCCGTTGGCCTTCACCGCGAAATAGATCCAGGATTCGGGGAAGGCCTCCCGGTACAGCCTCACGTTCTCCCTAAGCCGCTTTTCGCTAGTCACATAGAGGGGCGTTCCGAACTCTCCGGCCAGGTCGACGACGTCGACCCCGTCGATCAAAAGGTGGCCTTCTTGCGCCCTAAGGTGCTCCTTCGTCCCGAACATAGATCTGGATGTAGGATCTAGGCCCGTAAATCCTTTTTCGTCCTCACCCAAGATCGGCTCGGTCCATCAGGTTTTTTGACGAGATCTCTGATCCATCGTCGATCCCGCCCGTCAAGAGGGCGCTCCGGAGGTTAAGTTTATTAATTATGCAGATCAAAATAATTATTTGTTAGAACAACGATTTAATGGCGATAATGGTGCCTAAAGGCACGGGAAGAGAGAGCGAGAAGAAGTCGGAGGTGGAGAAGATGGCCGAGGAGAAGACCGCAGAGAGGGAGAAGAGCGAGGTGGACGAGATCGAAGAGAAGTACCCCCTGAACTTAGCCGAGACCGTAGCATTTCTCCGTGAGCTGGCGGACACCCTGGAGAGGGGAGGGACGGTGGAGATGAGCTTCTCTCAGCGGCAGGTCAAGCTCAAAGCCGAAGAGCCGGTAACCCTAGAGATCTCCTACAAGGAAGACGCCAAAAAGAAGAAGATAGAGGTGGAGCTGGAGATCAAAGAGCACTTCGGCGCAGCGGGAAAAGAGGGCGGAAGGCCCGAGGTGAGATGAAAGTTTGGCGGCGTCCAACCAGGGGATGGTGGTCTCCGTCCGGGGCAGCGTCGTAGACGTGAGGTTCACCGAGTCGCTGCCCGAGATCAACAGCGTTCTATTGGCCGGCGACGACGACCGGATCCTGATTGAGGTTATGGTTCATCTCGATTCGGAAACCGCAAGGGGGATCGCCCTCACCCCCACCTCGGGGCTGGCCCGGGGTTCTCTGGTGACCGATACCGGCCAGCCTCTGACGGCGCCGGTGGGCGAGAAGCTTCTGGGCAGGGTCTTCAACGTCTTCGGCTCGCCAATAGATGGGGACGGGGAGGTGGAGGCGAAGGAGCTCCGCTCCATTCACCAGAGCCCACCTCCCATATCCCAGCGGACCACCACCTCCGAGATCTTCGAGACGGGGATCAAGGCGATAGACGTCCTATCTCCCCTTGAACGGGGCGGCAAGGCTGGCCTCTTCGGCGGGGCTGGCGTCGGCAAGACCGTCCTGATCATGGAGCTGATCAACAACATCGCAGGTCGGTATGAGGGGATCAGCATCTTCTGCGGCATAGGAGAGCGGTCTCGAGAGGGCGAAGAGCTCTACCGCGAGATCCAGGACGTGGCTGTCCTGGACAAGACCATCCTCGTCTTCGGCCAGATGAACGAGCCGCCGGGGGCGAGGTTTCGCGTAGGCCACGCCGCCCTGACCATGGCCGAGTACTTCAGGGACGATCTTAGGCAGGACGTCCTCCTCCTGATCGACAACATATTTCGGTTCGTTCAGGCCGGATCCGAGGTATCGGGGCTGATGGGCCAGCTGCCCTCCAGGGTGGGATACCAGCCAACTCTGGCGACGGAGCTCGCCGAGTTCGAGGAGAGGATCTGCAGCACCAGGACGGGGGCGATCACCTCGGTTCAGGCGGTGTACGTCCCCGCTGACGACTTCACCGATCCGGCCGTCGCCCACACCTTCGGGCACCTCTCCGCCTCCATCGTCCTATCGAGGAAGATGGCGAGCCAGGGGCTCTATCCGGCGATAGACCCCCTCCAATCGCGGTCGAGGATGCTGAGCCCCACCATCGTCGGATCGAAGCACTACAACACCGCCCAGAAGATCCGAAGAACCCTTGCGGAGTACGAGGAGCTCAAAGACGTCATCGCCATGCTGGGGCTGGAGGAGCTCTCCGAAGACGACCAGAAGACCGTCAACCGGGCCCGTCGGTTGGAGCGGTTTCTGACCCAGCCCTTCGCCACGACGGAGCACTTCACCGGTCAGAAGGGGAAGATGGTGGGGCTGGAGGACGCCCTCGACGGCTGTGAGCAGATCTTGAATGACGAATTCTCCGACTACCCGGAGAAGTCCCTCTACATGATAGGAAAGATCGAGGAGGCGGAGAGATGAGGCTGAAGGTTCTTCTCCCCACGACCGTCTTCGTCGACGAGGAGGTGGCTAAGGTGGTGGCCGAGGCCGAGAACGGCTCATTTTGCATACTTCCGAAGCACATCGACTTTGTCGCCGCCCTGGTGCCCGGAATACTCTCGTTTGAGTCCGACCAGGGAGAGGAGTTTCTCGCCACCGACGAGGGGATCTTGGTCAAATGTGCCTCGCAGGTCGTGGTCTCTACGAGAAAGGCTATGCGTAGCAGAGACCTGGGGATGCTGAAGAGGACGGTACGAGAAGAGTTTCGATCCCTGGACGAGAGGGAGAAGAAGACCCGCACCATCCTCGCGAAGCTCGAGGCGGATTTCGCGAAAAGCGTCTTTGAAAAGATGTAGCTTTGGGAAGGGACGATGGAGAGAGATCGGGAAGATTTCGCCGAAGAGATCGGCTCAAAGGAAGAGCGCAAGATCAAGGCTCGGAGGGAGAGGGCGAGAGGAATCTGGTTTGGGCTGGGGATGATGGGCGTCATCGGCTGGTCGGTGGCGGTTCCTACCCTGATCGGCGTGGCCATCGGGGTCTGGATCGACACGAAATACCCTGGGCCCATCTCCTGGACCCTCGTATTTCTATCCGCAGGTCTGATCGTGGGCTGCGCCAACGCCTGGTATTGGGTCAAAAAAGAGCAGACGGAGATCGAGGGGAGAAAACCAGTGATCGAGGAGAGAAAGCCGGATGAATGAGCATCTTCTGCCCTTATTCAGCTTCACTTTTGGGATAGGGCTTGGGGTCTTCTTCTTCGGAGGCCTCTGGCTGACGATAAATCGGCTCCCCAAATCTAAGAGGCCAGAGCTTCTGACCCTGGGAAGCTTCCTCTTTCGGTCAGCAGTCTCTATATTCGGCTTTTATCTCGTCGTCGAAACCGGCCTATTGGGTCTGGCCTTCTCCCTTGCCGGCTTCATCCTGACGAAGATCGTCATCGTCAGCCGTCTTGGTCGGCACCCCGAAAGGAGGGCGATCTAGAAATGGTCGAGCTGAGCCCCGACGAGGCGGTCCTCTGGAGGTGGGAGTCTGTCACCATCAACGAGACGATCGTCTTCACATGGATCGTGATCGGAATCTTGGCCATTCTTGCCTGGGCATCGACCCGCCACCTCTCAACGACGCCCCCCTTCTCCCGAAGGCAGGTCGCCCTGGAGACGATCATCAGCTACATGAGAAAGGAGATCCGAGAGATAGCCCGCAGGGATTCTGACCCCTATCTCCCCTTCTCCGGCACCCTCTTCCTGTTTCTCTCCGTCTCAAGCATCCTCGGGATCGTGCCGGGCTACAGGTCGCCGACCAGCTCTCTCTCCACCACGGCGGCCCTGGCCGCCTGCGTCTTCTTTGCGGTCCCGATCTACGGGATCTTGCAGCAGGGACCTTCCGGCTACTTCAGGCGGTATGTCCAGCCGACGCCGCTGATGCTCCCCTTCAACGTCATAGGGGAGATCTCCCGAACGGTGGCCCTAGCCCTCAGGCTCTTTGGGAACATGATGAGCCAGACCCTCCTCGTCGCTGTTCTGATCTCCCTGGCCCCTCTGTTTCTGCCCGTAATAATGGACCTCTTCGGGCTGTTGATCGGCCAGGTCCAGGCCTACATCTTCGCGGTTCTGGCCACGGTATACATAATCTCGGCCAGCTCGGACGAGAAGGAGATCGAAGAGGAACCCGAAAAAGAAGAGGAATCTGAAGAGAACCCGAAGCGAGAACCTGAAGGAGGAACTTGACATGGCTGCGATAGATACGATAGGCACAGCTTCCATAATTATATCCGGCCTGACGATCGCCATAGGCTCGATCGGACCCGCGGTGGGCGAGAGCTGGGCCCTCTCCCGCGCCCTCAGCGCCATCGCTCAACAGCCAGACGAGGCGAACACCATAACCCGGACCCTCTTTGTGGGTCTTGCGATGATAGAGTCCACCGCCATCTACTGCTTCGTTATATCGATAATCCTGATCTTCTCCAATCCGTTCTGGGACTACGTGATCGGAATGGGTGGATGACGTGCAGATAGACTATTTTACCACTCTGGCCCAGATCGTGAACTTTCTGATCCTGGTGCTCCTCCTGAAGCACTTCCTGTACGCCCCGGTCCTCAAGCTGATGGACGAGCGAGAGCGGGTGATCGCCTCCCGGCTGGAGGAGGTTGAAGAGAAGAAGGAGGAGGCCGAAGAGGAGGCAGAGACCTATCGGAAAAAGAGACTGGAGATCTCAGCGGAGCACGAAGAGATGCTGATAAAGGCGAAGGAGGACGCGAAGAACTTCAGGGCAGACCTCGAAAAGAAGGCTGAGGCCGAGGTCGAGAAGAGCAGGGCCGAATGGTACAGGGCCGTGGAGAGCTCGAAGAAGGCCTTCCTTGACGATCTGAGAGAGAGGACCGGAAGGCAGGTCTACGTCATATCTCGCCGCGTCCTCCGAGACCTGGCGGACGAGGTCCTGGAGCGGCAGATGATCAGGACCTTCGTCGAACGGCTGGAGAAGATGGAAGGATCGGAGAAGGAGGCTTTCAAGGAGTTTTATAAGTATCCTGAACAGCTGATCGTCGTGAGAAGCGCCTTCGAGATTCCAGGGGACTTCCAGGAGAAGATCAAGGAGGTTCTGCGAGATCAGACCGAGACCGACGTTAGAGTTCATTTCGAGATCGACGAAGAGCTGATCTCCGGGATGGAGATGAGCGCGAGAAACGCGGAGATCTCCTGGAGCATCGCCGGATATCTCGACTCCCTGGAGGCCGACTTCTCCCGGGTCATCGAAGAGAGAGCTCCTAAAGAGAAGCGGGTCAGATGATGGAGACGAAGAAGGGGGACGAGGCGGTCAGGGAGGCCCTGGACTACGCCTTCAACGTCGTCGGCCACACCCTGGAAAGCCGAAAGCTCGAGCTGAAGTTCGAGGAGATCGGGGTCGTATCCTTCGTGGGCAAAGGCATCGCTCGCATCAGAGGACTGCCCCACGTTCGGTCTGAAGAGGTCGTCTTATTTCCCGGCGACCGGCTCGGGATCGCCTTCAACCTCGACCCTGAAGAGGTGGCGGTCATCCTCCTCGACAAGAGCGAGAAGGTCAGGGCCGGGCAGGTGGTCCACCGGACCGGAAAGGTCATGGAGGTGCCGGTGGGCGATGAGCTCCTGGGGCGGGTGGTGAATGTTCTGGGCAGGCCCCTGGACGAGGGCGAGCCGATCCAGACCTCGGAGAGAAGATCCATCGAGCGGGAGGCTCCGGCGATCATGGATCGATCTCCCGTCAACGTCCCCCTGGAGACGGGGGTGATGGTGGTGGACGCCATGGTTCCCATCGGCCGCGGCCAAAGAGAGCTGATCCTGGGGGACCGGCAGACCGGCAAGACCGCCGTCGCCATCGACGCCATCATCAACCAGAGGGACGAGGACGTCGTTTGCGTCTACTCTTCTATAGGTCAGGAGAAGTCGGAGGTGGCGAAGACGATCGCCGATCTCCGAAAGTATGGCGCCATGGATAACTGCGTGGCCGTCGTGGCCACCGGCGACGATCCGCCCGGCTTAAACTACATCGCTCCCTACTCCGCCACCACCATGGCCGAATACTTCGTGGATAGGGGGCGGGACGTTCTGATCGTGTACGACGATCTGACCCGCCACGCCCGATCCTACCGGGAGCTCTCCCTCCTCCTTCGCCGCCCGCCCGGGAGGGAGGCCTTTCCTGGGGACATATTCTACATCCATTCGAGGCTTCTGGAGAGGGCCACAAACCTCAAAGACGGCGGCTCTCTCACCGCCCTCCCCATCATCGAGACCCAGGCCCAGGACATCTCCGCCTACATCCCCACAAACCTCATCTCCATCACCGACGGCCAGATCTACCTCTCCCCCCAGCTTTACGGGAAGGGGATCCTCCCGGCCGTCGACGTTGGGATGTCCGTCTCCCGGGTGGGAGGAAAGAGCCAGCTTGCCGCATACTCCAAGGTGGCCGGCGATCTCCGCCTCACCTACTCCACGTTCGAGGACCTGGAGGCCTACACGCGGTTCGGAACACGGCTCGACGAGGATACCAGGAGGACCCTCGAACGGGGGCAACGGATCCGCGAAATATTGAAGCAGCCCCAGTTCGAGCCGATCTCATCTTCTGAGCAGATTGCGGTCCTTCTGGCGGTGACCTCGGGGCTCTTGGACACCCTTCCCCTCAAAGAGGTCGCCTCAGCGAAGGATGCCATAAGAAAGGCCCTTCGGGAAAGGCAGCCGGAGATCATTCAGAAGATCGAGTCGGGCGAGAGGCTCAGCGAAGAGGATCGAGATCTTCTTCTGAAGAGCTTCAGAGACGCTCTTGGAGGATGAGAAGAGGGCTATAAGAGGCAGATTATGGAAGAGCTCGAGAAGGTGAAGAGGAAGATCAAGAACGCGGGGGAGCTTCAGTCGGTGGTCAAGATCATGAAGGCCATCAGCTCTACGAACATCCGCGAATACGAGAGGGCGGTTGAATCTCTCGGCGAGTACGCGAGGTCCATCGAGATGGGGCTTGCGGTGGTGATGAAGAGCGAGAAGATCATCCCGGCCTTATTCCCCTCCGGGAAGGGGGAGCTTCTGGGGGCGGTGATCTTCGGCTCCGATCAGGGGCTCTGCGGCAAGTTCAACGAGCAGATCGCACGCTTTGCCCTCGCCGAGATCGCCGGGATGGGCTACGAGGCGACGAGGGCCGTGGCCGTCGGCGAGCGGGTCATCCCCCACCTCGAAGATGGGGGGCTCTCGATCGAGGCGCACTTCACCTTCTCTGGAGACTTCCTCGGCATAACTGATGTGATGGGGGAGGTTCTGGTCAAGATCGAGGAGTGGCGGATCGATGGCGGCCTCGATCGGATAGTCCTCTTCTACAACAGGCCGGAATCGGGACCTTTAGCGACGTTCCGCCCCTCCATGGCCGATCTCCTCCCCCTCGACGCCGAGGAGATGAACGAACTTTCTGAGAGGAGGTGGCCCTCGAGGTCCCTTCCCACCTTCTCCATGGACCCGGAGCGACTCTTCTCCTCCCTGGTGAGGGAGCAGATCTTCACCTCCCTTTACCGGGCCTTCGTAGAGTCGCTGGCGAGCGAGAACGCCAGCAGGCTCTCATCGATGCAGGCGGCGGAGAGGAACATAGAAGAGCACCTGAACGAGCTTTCCAGCCAGTACCGCAAAAGGCGGCAGGAGGCGATCTCCTCGGAGATGCAGGACGTGTTGGTGGGGTTTGAGGCTCTGATCGGAGAAGAGAGGGGAGGCTGAAAGACGGCGAAGGCCCATGAGAGAAGCCCCATTATGGGTTGGAGATAAACGTTGAAGAATAAGCTGCAAAAAAAGGTGGTAGAGCCTTCTTTCCACCATATGAGCGAGCGGGCAGGCAGGTGAATCGGTCGACGGGTTGAATCGAACCGACAGATAAAACGCTGCAGTATTTTATACTCATCGTATTTATATTAACTTTGGCCGATCGTGGGAGGGTCCGGCTGTCGGAGTTGTTTTGGGCCGCCCGGCGGGGCTGGGCTGGGTGAGCGGGACGAAGCGGGTCCGGAAGAATGCTGAGAAAAAAAATGGCAGGATGGAGGAGGAGGAGCCACAGGATCTGATCTTTCCGTACTTCTCGATCGCCGTTTCAAACGCTGGTCCCATGGCCTTATAATCGGCGGCCGGGAGCTTTCCGCTCAGCCAAAAGCCGACGACGTGTGTCCCGAGCTCTCCTTCATCTTCTCGTACGTATCCATCACTTTCAAAACCACATATTTAAGATTTAGGGGCTTTGTTTCATGGCTGGCTATTCCCCGGATGAGCGGACGTGCAGCAGGACGTCCACGTTTTTGAGGAAAACCTCAAACTCCTCGGCGCTCTTCTCGTCGCCGGAGACCCCATAGATCGACTCCATCCTGCAGGTCGTAACCTCGTCCACGGCAAATAAGACGAAGTAAACGTCGGGCAAATCGTTGCCGTCTCCATAGTTCCACTCAGCCCTGTACATCGGCGTCTGGATCGGATTGATCCAGCCCACTGTCACGTTCTTGTCGAAGGTGACCGTGAGGTTCTCCACCTCCCCGCCGAGGCCAAAGGGCGTGGTGTTCAGCCCGCCCTCGGTCGGCTCAGGATAAGTGTCAAGCTGTATACCCACGTTCGACTCCAGGGTCAAAAGGTCGTGAGGCACGTCCGTCACGTCTTCGGAGGCCGACCCTATCGAGAAAGTCTGGCGGGAGTAGTTCGCAGCCGACGCAACTTCGCCCGGCCACTGTGACCCTCGAACGACCAGGGGGTAGGTCAGGCTTCCCGCATCGATCTCCTGAGAGTCATTTTTGACTAGGTCAACGTTCAAGGCTATCGAGTAGTCTCCGGCCTCGATCGTCACAAGATCGGCGACCGCGGGGCCCGCTGCCGCCAGCGCTGCCAGCGCCGCCATCAGCAAAAGCATGCTCTTCGTTATCAATTCATCACCTTCTTACCGACAAAATTCTGATCGAAGATCCCCCTTCAGGGGATGAGGTCCACCCCTGGGCTTGCAGAACCGCTGACGTCTCGGACACCGCAGGGCATCCAGTCGGACTTCACGTTGGTGAAGACGACGTTGCTCGGAACCCCGTCGAGGGTGATGATCGCCATCTTCTGTCCCGGCGAGTTGGTGTAGAGGGTGATCTGCTTGTACCCCTCAGAGGCCGATCCAAGCTGATGAAGCCTCGCGTTTCCGCTGAAGTCCATCATGTAGAGGCTGACCGACCCGTTCCTTGGCAAGTAGATCACCTCGCTCATCCAGGCGCCCAGGGGGCATACGGCGTTCCAGGACCATCCAGAAGAGGTCTTTATCCATAGGGCGGGCGAGGTCGCAGGGAATGTGCCCTGAAAGTCGCGCCAGGAAACGAAGCTCCCCATGAAGTAAACCTGGCCTGGTGGCGCCGACTTCGCGTCGTAGTCCAGGATCGCTTCCTGCTGGGAGGCGGAAGGCGCATCGCAGGTGTAGGTGGCTATAGGCGCCTGGGGCTTGGGGACTGGTGGTGTGGGCGTCGGAGTTGGAGTCGGCTTGGGTTTGGGCTTCGGATTGTATTGACACTGTCCCCTGTAGAAGGCCCACTCCTCACAGGACGAGCCGTCGGGGAATACGCAGTATCCTACCTCTCCGCCGGTTGTCGGATCGGTTCTGGTCTCGAGCTTGTACCCCTGAACTGTGCAGTAGGACGACGCTGGGTTTGGCATTCCCATCGGCTTCTCAGGCTCTGGGTCGTAGCTGCACTCTCCCCTGTAAAACTCCCAGGCGTCGCAGGACGACCCGTCCGGGAACACGCACCTTCCGTTGCTGTACTCGTACCCCTGGTTGGAGCAGTAGTCGGCGGCGGGGTTCGACATGCCTATGCTGCCTCCGGGGCTCTCAGTTCCCGGGCCTATCACCCCGCCGATGAAATCGCCGTCCTGGGCCGATGCGAACGACACGAGGCAAAAGAGGACTGAAATGAGGAGGATTCTCTCGCTTCCCCTCATTCGATCCCTCCTTCAAAGTCGAGGCTGGAAAACATGACATAACATCTGCATAAATTGCATAATAACCTTTTGAGAGGCCACCCGACTTCCTGAAGGGATGAAGTTAAAAACAGCGAAGCATACCACAACAACCCTACTCCCGAGCGTTGAAATTCTCGCTTTCAACTCAACGCTTCTAAATGTCGAGCACCTTCCCGCGTTCGATCTTCGTCAGAAGATCGCTTTAAAGATCACACCCCCTCCCGAAGGGTTTCGTCCCTGGCCATCTGGCAGACCTCCACCCCCGCCTGCTCCAAAAATCGGAGGGCCTCGTCGTCGGGGTACGGGTTTCCGTAGACGACTCTCTTGATCTGAGAGTTGATGATGATCTTTGCGCAGAGGATGCAGGGCTGGTGGGTGCAGTAGAGGGTGGCATCCAGGGTGCTGACGCCGTGGATCGCGGCCTGGATGATGGCGTTCTGCTCGGCGTGGACGGCGCGGCAGAGCTCGTGGCGGTATCCGCTCTCGACGTTCTCGCGGCGGCACCCCACCTCCAGACAGTGGGGGAGGCCCGTGGGAGCGCCGTTGTACCCGGTGGAGAGGATCCTCTTGTCCCTCACCAGGACCGCGCCGACCTGGTGGTGGAGGCAGGTGGACCGGGTCCCCACCACCTTGGCGATCTCCATGAAGTACTCGTCGAGGGAAGGCCGATCCATGGAATCAGATTAATCAAAGGCTATATCACCTTTATCTCTGGCCAACTTTCTACCGGCCAAGAGAAAGGGCGGAAAGTTAATATCACCTTCTGCGTCGATGGTGAGGCCATGACAATTCACTGGGCCGACGTGGCGGCGGAGAAGCTGGCTGGCCGAGGCCCTCAGACGGTGGCAACCGGGATCACCCCCTCTGGCCAGATCCACCTGGGAAACATGAGAGAGGTGATGACCGCCGACGCGGTCTTTCGGGCGCTCATCGATCGGGGGGTCGGAGCCCGCCTGATCTACATCGCCGACACCTTCGACCCCCTCAGAAGGCTCTATCCCTTCCTGCCGAAGAGCTTCGAGGAGCATGTAGGAAAGCCCCTCTCGGAGATTCCCTGCCCCGAGGGTTGCTGCGAGAGCTACGCCGACCACTTCCTCCGCCCTTTCTTCGACTCCCTGGAGAGGCTCGGGATCAGGCCAGAGGTCTATCGGGCTGACCGGATGTACAAAGAGGGGCTCTACGTCGACGCCATCAAGACCGCCTTGGAGAAGAGGGACGAGATCGCGAGGATCTTAAAAGAGGTCTCAGGAAGAGATCTGGCCGCCGACTGGTGCCCCCTGGACGTGATCTGCCAGAGTTGCGGCCGGCTGAACACCACCAAAGTTGTGGGCTTCGACCTGGAGCGTGAGACGGCCGAGTACGTCTGCAGATGTGGCCACCGGGGCACCGCGAGCATGAGGGGCGGAGGGAAGCTCGCCTGGAGGGTTGACTGGCCCGCCCGATGGTCAATCCTGAAGGTCACCATGGAGCCTTTCGGAAAAGACCACGCCACCGCCGGCGGATCTTACGATACGGGCAAGAGGATCTCCGAGGAGGTCTACGATTACCCCGCCCCCTACCCCGTCGTCTACGAGTGGATCCACCTGAAGGGGAAAGGGGCGATGCACTCCTCCACCGGCGTAGTGGTGACCATCAGGGACATGCTGGACGTCGTCCCCCCAGAAGTCCTCCGCTATCTCATCATCAGAAGCAAGCCCGAAAAGCACATCGAGTTTGATCCCGGCCTTCCCCTCCTCACCCTCATCGAGGAGTACGACCGCCGAGCCGGGGAGGAGAGGGCCATCGAGCTCTCGAAGGTCGGGGCCGAGGGGCCGTCGGCGATCCCCTATCGTCACATGGTGACGGCGGTCCAGATCGCCGGGGACGATGCTGAAAAGCTCTTGGCGGTTCTGGACCGGAGCGGCTACGACACCACCGGCGTGGATCAGATCCTCTCACGGGCTGCGAACGTCAGGGCCTGGCTCGACCGTTACGCCCCGCCCTTCGTCAAGTTCCAGCTCCAGGAGACGCTACCATCCAAGGTGAAGAACGTAGATCCCGAACTGAGGGAGGCCCTCGGCGTTCTTGCGGGAAGGATCTATGGGAAGAGCGCCGAGGAGATCCACAACGATGTATACGCCATCGCCAAGGAGAGGGGGCTGGACGTAAAGAAGCTATTTCAGGCGATCTACGTAGCCTTCCTGGGCCAGAAGCAGGGGCCTAAGGTCGGCTGGTTTCTGGCGAGTCTCGATGGAGAGTTCGTCAGAGAGAGGCTCAAGGCGGCCTCGGCGGAATAAATTAGATGGTGAGATCGGGTTTTAGGAGAAGAGAGATTTAAGGGGGGAAAATGGTGGAAAGTTCCATGGAGAAGGTCTCCGTCTACCTGGCTGGCCCCCTCTTCAGCAGGGGCGATATCGATTGGGCCGGATCTCTCAAAAGAGGGATCGAGTCGGCGCTGGGAAATCGGATCGATGTCCTCTGGCCCGTCGAGATCGCCTCAGGGACGAAAGAGGAGATCTTCGAGGTGAACCTGGCGGCTTTGAAGCGCTCTCCTCTGATGGTGGCAGTTCTGGATGGACCCATGGTCGACGATGGGACCGCCTGGGAGGTGGGATGCCACTACGCCCTCTTCGGCCCGAGGGCGGTCGGGATCAGAACAGACACGAGGAAGGCGGGCGAGGCCCCCGAGTCGAAGGTGAACCTGATGATCGAAGTGTCCTGCAGGGCCATCGTCGACGATCTTTCGGGGCTCATTCGGGAGCTGAAATCTGCTCTTGAAGAGATCGCGCCAGCGACCTCCGATTACGAGAGTCCATGAGATGATCAGGACGAGACCGATTCCGAACGAACCCCTCCTGCTGGTGGAGGGAGATTTGAGGGTGCTGGTGGCAACGGACCTTCACATAGGAATCGAGCATCAGCTATGGCTCGGGGGGGCCAGCGTCCCCAGCCAGACCAATAAAATGCTGGAGGATCTAAGGCACCTGGTCGGAGAGGTCAAACCCGACCGGCTCATCTTTCTGGGGGACGTCAAGCACAACCTCCCCAGGACCTCTTTTCAGGAGAAGAGCGAGGTCCCCTCCTTTCTGAAGTCGCTCTGCGATATCGTGAGAATCGACCTCGTCCTGGGAAACCACGACATCGGCATCTCAGAGCTCGCGCCCAAAAAGATCGAGATTCATCCGGCCTCAGGGTTCGTCCTCGACGGCGTCGGCTACTTTCACGGCCACACCTGGCCGGCGTCCGACCTATTCGAGGCCGAAGCGCTCGTGGCGTCCCACCTCCACCCTGCCGTAAGGCTCGCCGACCGGCTGGGGTCGGGCCCGCCCGAGAGGGCCTGGGTGAGAGCTCCACTGTCCATTGATCGCCTCCGGGAAGAGTACCGCCGAGACCTCAAAAGCCCTGAGATAACGATCGTTCCAGCCTACAACCCCCTCTGCGGAGGTTACCCCCTAGACTCCGCCGCCCGGGAGGATCGCGGACCGTTGCCCAAGATGGCCCGGCTGGAGAGGGGCAGGGTCTATCTTCTGGACGGGACCGACCTCGGAAGGCTCGACCGGATAAGGACGGTTCAGGCACTGAAGACGAGAAGACGTCGCTGAAAACGGTTATATCTCGGGCGGCCTAGCAACAGTTCATGGACGAGAGAGAGAGGCTGCGGGAACTGGTTAAGACGAGGGCCCTTCGGGTGGGTAAGATCACCCTCTCCTCGGGGAAGGTGAGCGACTACTACGTCGACGCAAGGGAGGTGGTCCTCGACCCGGAGGGGGCGTACTTGACTGGAAGGCTGATCCTCGATATGATCGATCGAGAGGCGGTCGCCGTCGCTGGGATGACCCTGGGTGCCGACCCGATCGTGACGGCGATATCGGTCGTCGGTCACCTCGAGGGAAGGAGCCTCTCGGCCCTGATCATAAGAAAGGAGCCGAAGAAACACGGGACCCAGAAGTTCGTGGAGGGGCCGTCCCTCCCCGAGGGGTCGAAGGTGGCGGTCGTCGACGACGTCGTAACCACTGGATCGTCCCTCATCAGATCGATCGAGCGGCTCAAAAGCGAGGGCTACGAGCCGATCCAGGTCGTCGCCATCCTCGACCGGGGGGAGGGCGGAAGCGAGAGGCTAAAGGCCGCGGGATACGATCTTGAATCGATATTTACGAGGGCAGATCTCTCGATCGAGCTCGGCAGTTCTGATCAACGAGTCTAGCTGACGACGAGAAGCCTGCCGCTTTTGTCGCCGCATCTCATCTGGCGGGACCTGCCTTCATCGTCGGTGTAGATCACCTGGGATGCTATGGTGTACTGGCCAGGCCTCTCGCCTCTCACCGAGTAGGAGACCAGAGCCGAATTTCCCGGCGTTATCTCCATCGACTGGACCCCTGGATTCAGAGTGGTGAGCCCCTCATGGACGCCCGGCACGACGCTTACGTCCAAGGCAGACTCGCCGGTGTTGCCGACCCTGACCAAAACGTCCGCGTCCTCCCCCACGCTCACTTGGTAGCGGTCCAGCTCCTGCTCTACGTGGACCCCCACCACCAGAAGGGCTAGCAGGACCGACACCATCAGAAACGTTTTCATCAAACCTCAAATTGGGAGTTGTCGGGATTTAAAGGTAGCCTTCATATAAGAGCTACATGAGCCCTCCGTCACCCCTTTCGGGTTCCTCTTGAGGACAGGGAATAATACAAAAATACTTATCATGGGATGACTTCTGTAACTGCGATGGACGTTTCCTACTCGGTCTGGCGCGAGGTCGCGGCGGAGAAGCTGGAGATAGGCGGCGATAGTTTCTCCTTTCTCTTCGATCGGCGTTATTCCAACCGGTTGAACAGGATGAGCCGGGTATTTTTCGAGGCTTATGCGAGGGCCACCAGAGAGGTCTCCGCCGAAGAGGACCGTTTTCCGAGCCTCAGCGAGATCGAGTCCAGGATGGAGAGCGGTGCCATCTACGCCTACAAGGACAGGCTGATGAGGGCCACAGAGTTTTTCGAGGAGGTCAAGATCTCCGGGATATCCTATCTCATACCCAAGGCGAGACGCTTCGTCGATGAGACCGGCACCTATACAGACCTAATACTTGACCTAGAAAAGGGCGAGGTCGTCCTTCCCAGAAGGGAGAAGCCCTCAGCTATCTCCCGACTTGAAGGGGCAGAAACCGAGGAGGAGTCGGCAGACGTGGAGGAGCTGGAGGGCGAAGAAGAGGATCTGATGCTTGAGGAGGTTGAGGCGCCATCTGAGACGGTCGAAGCTGCAGAGGAGCCCCCAGAAGGAGCCGAACCCGGGGAGAAGATCCCAGAAGAGGTGGTCGAGGAGATGTCGCCGACCGAACCCGTCGCTGGGACCTCCCCAGCGGAGGCGCCCAAGGACGAAGGGCCTCTCGAAATGGTCCCATTCGAGGCAGGAGTTGAGAAAGAGGCGCCTGTCGAGGAGGGGCCGAAGGAGGATGCCCTCGTCGAGATGAAAGGGCCAAACCCGGAGATGGAGGAGGGAGAAAAGGGGGAGAAAGTCGCGGAGTCGGAAGGAAGGCAAACGACCCCGAGAGAGGCTGCCCCCTTCAAGCCCCGTCCCCCCGAAAAGAATGGGGGCGGTTTTGGGGGGTGGGATAAAGATCATAAGGGCCCTCTCCTGGCCCTGACTGGCCTGGCCCTCATCATAGTCATCGCCGCCCTTTACATCTGGTGGCCATCGTCCCCCGAAGAGCCGGCAACACCGGCCGTGCCCTCTGATTTTGTCAGCTACTCTGCTTATCTCACCAACGTCAGCGGAAACACCTATCTGAACCTGGACGTCACAAACCCCAAAGGCCTTGAGAGCAGAGTTGAGCTGATCCTGCCGCCGGACGTGGACAGGAGCATCAGCGCTACTGGCGGCATCATCACCATATTCTACACCAACAACACTGTGATCCAGCTCGCCTCCAGCAACAACGCCAGCGTCTCTGTGGCCCTCACCGACAAGTACGTCCTCGTCCCCGTTACCTTCAACCTGGCTATACCGCAAGACTACGAGTCGAGCATCCTCGTCTACGACAAGGATTACAAGGTCAGCCGCACCAACAGTAACATCAGCCTCTGGTGCAATTGCACCGATGAACATCTGGACTTCGATCAGATCTACAATGCGAAGAACGTTTCTGGCGGTCCCGGTCCCAAGGGAGAAGGCCCAGAGAACGCTACATCTGTTCCGTCAGCTGGGCCTTCTGGACCGGAGCCGAAAGACGGTATCTAAGGACGGCAAGGTCGAAATCCCGGTGACTGGGCCCCTGCCTCCGTCTCCGTTTCCGTCCCCGTCCCAGTCCGGGTCCCTGCCGGGGCTGAAGATCATTTCTCAAGAGCGTCCCGAGTTTTACGAGAGGCCTTTGGGGCTGGCAGAGCTTCTCGCCGACGATATCGGCCCCGGGGAGAGGGAGCTCCTCCCCCGAGGGTGGTCGATCCTCGGAAGGGTGGTCATCGTCAAGATCGATCCCGGAATTGAGCATCTGAAGGGGGAGATCGGCGAGGCGCTCCTCGATATCTACCCGAGGTGCATCACCGTCCTTCTGGACCGGGGGATCGAGGGGCAGTTCCGAGAGCCCGACCGGGAGGTGATCGCCGGCTCCGCCGAGACGGAGACGGTCCACCGGGAGGACGGCGTCGTCTTCAAGCTCGACCCCATGAGGACGATGTTTTCGCCCGGAAACCTCAAAGAGAGGATGAGGATGGGCCGTCTCGGCGGAGGGGAGACCGTCGTCGACATGTTCGCCGGGATCGGGTACTTCACACTACCGATGGCGGTCCACTCCCGCCCCCGAAAAATCGTCGCCATCGAGATCAACCCGGTCGCCTACGGGTACCTGGTGGAGAACGTGAGGCTGAACCATGTAGAAGATATTGTCCAGCCTATTCTCGGCGACTGCGCCGTTGCCACCCCAAAAGGCGTCGCTGACCGTGTCGTGATGGGGTACGTCGGGACGACGGACCGTTACCTCGATGCCGGGATGGCAGCCCTCGTGCCCGGCGGGCTCCTCCACTACCATCAGACCGTCCCCGAACGGATATACCCCCAGATGCTCAAAAGCGATCTGGCGGAGGCGGCAAAGCGGGCAGGGCGAAAGGTCAGGATCGAGAGGTGCGCAAGGGTGAAGAAGTACTCGCCGGGGATGCTCCACGCCGTCCTGGACGCCAGGGTCGAATGATCCTGCCGCCCGAATGATTGTTATCCTTTGAGGTCAATAACTGACAGTGGTGATCTATCGTGAAGATAACCTGGCTTGGCCACTCCTGCTTCAAGATTGAGTCTGATGGCGGAAAGGTCGTCGTTACCGACCCCTTCGACGAGAGCGTCAACTACCCGCCACCACGAATCCGGGCGGATGTGGTCGTCGTCAGCCACGACCACCACGACCACAACAACGTGAAGGCCCTGAAAGGCGACCCCGCCGTGGTCAGAGGTCCCGGGAAGAAGACCGCCGAGGGAATCGAGTTTGAGGGGATCGCATCATACCACGACGAGAGGGAGGGAAAGCTCCGGGGCAAGAACACCATCTTCTGCTTCGAGATGGACGAAATCCGCGTCTGCCACCTCGGTGACCTGGGCCACCAGCTCGGCGAAAAAGAGGCCGCCGCCCTCGGCGATGTGGACGTTTTGATGATCCCGGTGGGCGGGACCTTCACCCTCGACGGGGAGGGGGCCAAAAAAGTCGCGGGCCAGATAAAGCCCCGGATCGTCATCCCCATGCACTTCAAGACCGCTGCCGTGCCACCTTCCTTCGGGATTTATCCTGCGGACGATTTCCTTTCGGGAGAAAAGGTCAATCGGCCTGGCCACACACTATTCGTCTCGAAGGAGGCCCTCCCGAAAGAGGGGGAGGGACCGCGGGTTATGGTGCTGGACTACAAATGAGCGAGGGGAGGGGCCGTGGTCGGATCGACAGGTTAATACATGAAAAGCGAAATCTCGCGTCCTGAAGCCCGGTGATGTAGCGGTCAATCATACGAGGCTCTGGACCTCGTCACCAAGGTTCGAATCCTTGCCGGGCTACTACGGTATATTTTGTTGGGGTTCTTGGTATCGATTTCGGTGGCTAACTGACAGCTCCGTGTCTAATTTATGCCCGGTATTAGTACTAATACTTATGTGAAGCTAAAGTATAACCTCGTCTCCTAGAAGTGACGTAACATTTAAGAGTCCTGTGGGATATCTAAAGATCATAGAAGGTCGATGATAAAAACATACCTTACCCTGAGGATGCGACGGATATGATAAAGCAGATATTATTCATAATTTGTATATTGTTGCCGTGCACGTGTATTGTGCAAGGTGAGCTAACTAGCATCAGGATGTACGGGCCAACAGAAGCCCGTGATATGAATCTCACTGTAGATCTACCTGAAGGGTGGTACATTGATATCGACGATCCAGAAGAAAAATCACAAAACGAAAACGTACATCTGGTTACTTTAAATTCTGAGAACCTAACTCAGGGTTATGTACACATTGCTATCCATTGGAGGGATTATTCAGAAAGGCCCATTTTTATCGAAGCAGCAATAAACGATGCTAATATGGATTATGGAGACATTTATGATGCGTATTTACCTCCTGATAAAATAGAAGCAGAAATCGACGGTCATAACGTTACAGCATTTGCATACATACCGCGAAGTCTAAACGTTTTATTAGCGACTGGTTACGCAATTGATGACCGGACTTACACCAGAATCTTCGCAGATACTCTAACTAATGATACTATCCAAATCCTCGATAGCTTGCATATCGAACCAGCAAAAGCTGAAACATAGATTGGGCAGATTTTATCCAGCTACGCTACAAAGTAGCAATTTCTTCCATCTTTTTTTGATAACAGCTCTCCTTCATAAGCCCATATTGCGTTTAACGTCGCGCATTCTCGGCGGTCGGATCGACGGCGACCAATCCCAGGCCTGCCTGTCTAAGTCGTCGGGCTCATCGGGATCTACTTCCGTAAGATCCAAGTGGACGTGCTTGATGGTGGAGCCGTCAGGTAGCCTTTCGGTCTTCTCACTCCACCCCCGTTTAACCTCACTGTAGTTAAATTCTTGTAATGGAGTCTGTACGCCATCTACAGGCGATTTAAGACACTTTCCGCTTTCGGGGGTTGTTGTACCTGTCCCGGCATCTGAAACGCCGTCTACGGCGGTCTCTCGCAAGGGTTCGGGCTTGGGCTCAAACAATTCCCTTGGATATTTGCTTAGTCGGTCGTCGTTATCGCCCTCCTCGATCTGTCGCGCATAGTCCTCAAGTCGCCGTTGAAGGCTTTCGCCCCCATCCTTGGGTAATAACCTGTCTTCAGCCTGTGCGATCTCCTTTTCAAGACTCGTTTTATTAGCCATGTCACTTACCGCCCTTCTTCGCCTTCGCTGCCTCCAAGTCCTTCTCAGCTTCCAGGAATCGGACCCTCTGCTCTAGCTCCATGATCTTACGCTCTTCATGGGCTTTCAGCCAGGCTTTGGCCGCGTTCACAAGGGCGTGGGCTTGGCTGGCGTTCAACTTCCCCTCAAGAACTAGCTGACTAACTTTGTAAATATGTTGTTCAATTTCAAGCGGAGATCTGAAGTTTCGTTTAGCTTTCATAGTACGTCCTCCATTTAGTGTACAGTTTATAAATAAAACGTATTTAGATGAAATTCGCTATGTAGCGCTACAGTGCATTTTACAAACTACCCCATTACATACACTATAGTAATCTGGCGGTCCTGTAACGTACATGTATACGTTACGAGTCCAGAGATAGCTTTATAATAATGTGGATATGTCTAAGTGGTGCTAGCTAGTGGTTTTAAACCAATAGCAGTTATCGACCGACTAAGCAGACTAATTATAATCCTTCTGGGAGTCATAGTTTAATGGGAGCATTGTATATAAATGGCATGTGTATAATCGCTATGTGTTAACGTTTGAATATTTTTGATTTTGGATGGGCTCATAAAGCCCGCTACGGTACCGAAAGGTTTTTTGTGTGATCTCCCATAACTCCAAATCGAAGACGACTCAATTCAGGGCGTGTTTGTTGATGATCGGCAAATTACAGAGGGTTCCACTTATCGAAGTATGGAAGAACGAAGCTTTAGACTTTACACCTTGGCTTCGGGATAACATCGATGTACTTAATGACGTGCTTGATCTCTTCTTATCTAATGCAGAAAGGGAGCAATCGGCGGGCGATTTCAGCGTTGACCTAGTTGCAGAAGATGAAGCGGGAAATCCGGTCATCATAGAGAATCAATTGAAGAAGAGCGATCATGATCATTTGGGGAAGCTGATCACCTACTTAACCGCGATAAATGCAAGACAAGCGATCTGGATAGTAGCTTATCCTCGTCCCGAACATGTAGCTGCTATATCCTGGCTTAATGAATCTTCAGCAGCGTCTTTTTATCTGCTTAAAGTGGAAGCCGTCAAAATAGGCGAATCTCTTCCAGCGCCTCTATTAACCTTGATTGTCGGACCAAGCGAGGTAGGTATTGCAGTTGGAGGGATCAAAGAGGGAATAGCAGAGCGTTATGGCCTTCGTCGTCGTTTCTGGGAAGCCTTAATCGAAAGAGCAAAGGACAGGACAAAACTTCACACGAATCTCACTCCAGGACCTTCCAATTGGATGGGGACTGGAGCAGGCAAAGCCGGAATTACCTACCAGTACAATATACGACAGCACGATACGATGGTATTGCTCTACATCGATCTGGGTAAGGATTCATACGACCAGAATAAAGATGTATTCGATACATTCTATGCGTCTAAGGATGCCATAGAAGCTGATTTTGGGGACACCCTAGAGTGGGAGCGGCTTGATGACAGAAAGTCATGTCGGATTATGAAAACGATAGATCTCGGTGGCTATCGTGATGAAGATAAGTGGCCGGAAGTGCATGATGCTATGATAGATGCCATGATCCGCCTTGAAAAGGCACTTAGGCCGCATATAGCGAGGTTACAAGCGTAATCCCAAGGATTCAAGCTAGAAGGCATGCAGTTAAGACCAAGTTAGAGATTAGCCGTCGGAGCTGCGGTTTCCCCCATTAAAAGTGGGGGGAAACCTCCGCTCCTCCCCCCAGGCCTCCAGCTGGAACAATAGAGACTCCTCCTCCTCCGTAAACCACCCATGAAACAGCCCGTCGTCCAGCCCGAACCCCTGATCTCTTATCAAAAAGACCTTGTGGATAAAGGTCAGCTGGTGAACTGCGCTTTCAACCTTGTCCATCCTCATCTGCTCGTCCATCTCCGCGAATACACTCCGCTTTACAACACCCATTGCCTGGTTTCTCATATTAGTCACCTCATTCTATTTAATTAGTTTTATAGCAATCATTCCACATATAATCCGGTTTATTCCCATCAAACGTGATCTGCTCCCACGGTTCCCTACCAAGTATGGCGTAAACCGTTGGGATCTCATCCGCTTCAAACAAACCCCGTTGGACTGCTTGATCAATGTCCACGCCTTGCAATAGCAACTTAGCAACCTTGTCGTACAGCTCTCCGTATTCCATGTATGGCCTCCTAATACCTGTCTAGGTCTTCCTCAAGCCCCCAGTAGGGGTTTTTCTCCATCCGTACCTGTCCGCACCCCGGACAAATCAATTGCATGTTGAGCCCGCGCCACGCCTTGAACTGCATGGACTCGCCGCATTCACTACATAGTATGGTGTCGGTGTCGGTGTCAGTGTCGTTTATATAATCCGCTCCTTATAATCGCGAAATAAGCTGTTGGCTTTTGTGGGGGTGTACCTACTAAACCAACAGCTACCACCGCTTTAAGCACCTTTAAGTTAGCTTTAAGCGAACTTTAAGCAGCCAAAACCAACAACAGTAACTGCATTTCTGCAACCTTTAAGTCCTTTTTACAGAAATGACCCTAAAAAGGTGAAAGAGTCCAAAACATTTTTAAATGTTAATGCTCTCTCTCTTTCCTACTTAAACCACTTAAACTATACTATACTACTACTACTGCTATTGGTTTTATTTACTTAAAGTTTTACTTAAACGAACTTAAAATGCTTAAAGCATTGCCCGCTAGCGATTAGCTAGCGAGCCTAACATAGTTGCTGCCGAAGTTAATCCCCCCAACAATCACCATCTTATAGGGCTGCTTGGACTTGTCCATATCTAATGATCCCTTGCATTTCACCCCAAGACCGTGATCACCGGTTTTCTTCCCCCACAAGATCTCCCGCACGATCTGATAGCTAATCCCTGTATCGCTGGCAATCTCTTTGTATGTCGCTGACCCACCCCGGTTTATAATCGCTTGGATAACCTTAGCTTCTTTCTGGGAGAACTTATCCCGGTCGATGCCGCCCATAGCCCGATACAACTCAGCTGCATCCTCGAAGTCCTCCACGGTCGCGACAAGTCGCCCCCTCTCATCAATCTCCCGGATGGGATACCTGAAGACCGTAAACGCCTTGATGATATCCCCGAACATGTTAAGAGCCCTAGGGTCCGCTACTATGTCGATTCTCTCAGCATACGGGATAACGACATCAAAAGGTCTGCTGTTCATAATAGCCCTAACTATCTCCTGGCATATCCTGACTGATTCCGACATGTCCGCAATAGTTGGAGCTTTACATGCAAGTCGCTTCTTCATGTCTTCTATCACCGTACCCCTATGGTCCGATGACTCGTTAGTCTCAACCAAAATGAACCGGTCCCTAAGTTGTTCGTCAGCTTGCATAGCCACCTGACTACACCAGAACGTCAACCTGGCAGGAGCCTTAAGCGTTTTACTCTCCCCATTAAGAACTGTAGACCTACTATGTTCTTTCTGGAACCTGCTAGTAATCCGTTTCACCGTGACGCCTACATCAGTAGTCCAAACCATATCATCTATCGATATTATGGAACCCTCTTTAAGCCCGTCTGGTTTGTATAGCAACGTCTGGGGAGTAACCGACTTGTCAAATGCCCTCTCCTCAGGCATGAGCTCAAGCATCATATCCACACTATGACTTTTCCCCCAACCACCTTCACCGATAACTGAGACATGCACCCCGTTGCTCTTCACGATAAAAGCTTGTGGTACTGTGGCAAGTAGACACTTGCCTATGGAACCATCACCAGTATGGAGACATTGCCAGGTGTCGTACATGTATTCGAAAGCCATACCATGATCCAACAGGTCTTTTGCAGCATCCTCATAATCGAATTCTATCCAAATCTTACCATCCTTAACCCGTACTCGCATCGGGTCACTCCATGCGAACTGTGGGCTGAGATCTCCATCCTCGGCCACTTCAACCACGGGCTTAACCCTAACCAGCCTTCGCTGGTACTCCTCATACTCCCGCTGCATTTGCTCTTCAATATAAGCCTGAAGGCTGGGATCTTCGACCTCGGCCACCTTAGACCGCCTCCTGCTTCTGGATATATTCCCGTAGCTCGGTGATCTTCCGCAGGTCGTTCATGATCAGTAGGCCGGTTTTAGTCCGAAAATAGAGCTTGGATCGATCGACTTTAACGAGCCTGCTAACAAAAGTCCGTCCGTTAGCCAGCCGTCCCCACACAATCTTTCCTTCAAGCGATTCCAGAGGATCAACGTCCTCCACAACATTTAAATACTTGTCTGTACTACTCATACTATAGACTCCTTTCTTTTCGAGGTCGTGCGACGTTGCAGCGTCGTATGCCTCATCTTAAACCCAGAATTATTTGTCTGGGGTTATCTCCATTGATAATTGCAAGCTTCGCTCAAGCCTTTAGTGGTCATAATCCACCGATCCCGCTTTTCCCCCGTCCGCTTGGGACGGATGGAGGCGACCCGTTCCCGGGCCGCCTTAGAAAAGCAAACGTAAGATATACCTCTCAACATATAAAGGTAACGATCGCTAACAGCTGAACTTGTCGTATAAATACTTTGCGGTTTTAGTTATATAAGTAGTTTGGGGTTAGCTTCGGACGTACCAGAGCCCGTCGTCCCTGGCCTCCACGAGGTCATGGCGAGACTCCAGCCAGCTTTGGGCTTCTTCGGGGTCTATCCGGTCGTGTCGAATTTGGGCGCCTACCTGAGTCAACCAGGCGTCCCGCCAATTCGCAAATGCAGCGGTCGAAAAGCCAGCCTCGCCCCTCGCAATGAATACGCTCCCCTGGTTTAGAAACGTTATTAAGCGGGTTTCCATCGCCTGGTCTTCGGGCGACTTCGACGGCCTCGGCTCATAGACGACCGGCGTAACTTTCCGCCAGTTAACACCGTGAATTCTGTTGGTCGCTTCGTCGAATTTCGCCCCCCTAAACTCCTCCTCCAAGTAGCTAATGAGCCTACTATTGCTGACCGTGAGACCTGCTAAGTTGCTTGCAGCGTGATCGTTGAACCTATCGACCAAATCTAAAAAATCTACGTTAGCCGATTTACCAGGCTCCAGGTTTGCAGCGATCCACCGGCAAACCGCCCGGCGTGCCATCTTCGACCTATCCACAGCTACCGCCCCCTCTCAGCGAAATATTTCTTAGCTAGCGATTCCAGGAATCGGCTTTGGCTCATCTGCAGACGGTCTGCCTCGTCCGCTATTTTCTCGAATAGCTCCAAGGTACAATATAGGTTTACGTGCGATGTTCGCAACATTTTAGGCCCTCACGATTTTGAACTTAGGCTTCGTTGTACTGACCCCCATCGCCTCGGCAACTTCATCGAAAGTTGGCAGATCTGGATCGGTGCTATCAGCTGTAGGCTGGCTCGTTGTCTCCTTTCGTAAGACTTGCCGCCGAACGTATTCGCTAAACTCCTCGTCGGTGAGGTATTCTCGGTCGGTGCGGTCGGTGCGGTCGGTGCTGTTGGTCTGCAGCCCTGGAAACAGCTCGATGGTGGGGCCGTGTTGAAGCTCTTCACAATGTCGTATTTTTGACATATTTCATTATCTCCCATTTATTTAATTTAGCTTAAACAAGTGTTCTACTAACTTACTCGATTTGACAAAAAAATAACAGCCGCCAGCAAGGGAACTGGCGACCGCTCTTCTTTTGGGTGAGGTCATGCGTGAGGTCATGCTTAAAAAACTGCAGCGGGTTGAGGGTGGGCTTTCGCCTCCGGGGAGGACCCTCATGGGCGAAAGCCCCTATGCTTGAAGACGTGTCCTTTCGGACGATCTTATAGCCTCCAGCCTTGCGGCCGTCATCGGCGTGAGCGTGAAAAATACTTGTTTTTATTAAATTAAATCATTTCGTCTTAGTGGGCAGGTAACGGGGTGAAACAAAGATGTTTCTCTATTTCACCCCTTACACCCTTATACTCTTAAATGAAAAAACAGTATGCTCTAACTCTTCTACTTTGACCACGTATATCAAGTGATGAACCCGGCCATTTATCAACGTCTCAGCTTTCGTGATACGACCCTCTTCAACTAGCCGGTTAACGATCTTCCTGCATGTGCTCACCGGGATTTCTACCCGTCTGGATAGCTCCCTCAAGCTGATACCGTCTTCGGTTTGCAGCGTATCAATAATTGCAAGTTCGTAGCGTTCTAAGGTGTTTGTTCGGGTCCATCTTGGAACGTACACCCAAACCCTACCAAACCAGATTTTCTTATCCCGAAGGCGGGACCAATACCCCACAGATTGCCTTAGGCAAAGGTGAAAACAGCCGTTCATGGTTTGGTACTGCTGGCACGTCCCTTCAAACTCGCAATAAGGACACGTTGACCGTCTCAAGTCGTCACTTTGTGCTTTCGTGAGGTTCCTATTTTGGTTGAACCATTTAAGACGTTTCTCAGCTTGTGTTACTCGCTTTCTGTATGGTTTAGATCGATTCCTATCGTAGGGATTGCTTTTCGAATACCATGCAGCATAAGACGGATCAAAACATTCTTCGTAGTCGTCACTGTATTGATATGTTTCACTAGCCCAATTATCATATTGCATTCTGCTACCTGCCCAATTTGTATTATCTAGGTTATTATTTGTGTAATGTAAAACGCTTATCATATATAAGCCTTTTGGTTGAATTGTTCCCTTTGAAGTCGAATCTTGAAAAGTTGGCCCGAATTAGACCGTAACATGTTACAGTTACGGTTCTGCTATTCTGAAGCGAAGACTCACATAATCCAAGTTGTTTATATACTATTGCTTATATTATATCCATATCCCCAACTAATCCTTACTAATTTTTATCAGATGATCGTCACATCTGACATTTCAGTTTTTAGCCGCTAGCGATTATTTCCTAAAACCATAACTGTAACATGTTACAGTTTAACCTCCCTGGTTATTCGTATAAGATGGCGCTGCTTATGCTTCGGATCTTTCACGATTGCAAAGCGGGGATCGCTGGCTATCAAGGGTTTTAGTCGGTGGGCGTGCATCCTAGAGACACCTAGGAGCTTTGCAGCGTTAGATACGCTAATCTGTCGCGTTCCAGACTGTAACATCAGCTTATGGAGCTTATCAGCGTATGCAGCGCCCGTATCTGATGTTACAGTTTTGTTACGGTTTTCAAGCTTTGAAAGTCTCTGACGGTCATAAGCCCTTTCGCGGGCTGCTTCCTCCCGCAAGGTGCCTAGCTCCTCCCTGAGGGCTTCGATCTGCTGAGCTTGCGAAGCGACCAAAAGCCGAAGCTCCACCTCTGGAACGATAGACGCTTCGACTTCGCTCATAGTCTCAAGAACCTGTCATGTTTCAGCCGTAGCGTTTCGTTAGCCACATGCAGATATCGTGCCGTGGTTGTGATATCCCTATGCCTAAGAAGTTCCTTGACTGTCAATATATCACAGCCATTTTTTATCATAATGCTGGCGGGGGAGTGTCGCCCAAATACGTGAAGCCCGCCCCTCTTTTCGATACCCGCGTGTCTCTTGTAGCGTATGAACATCCTGTGAACGTCCTTTCGATCCCACCGTCTGCCGAAGTCGGTGAAAAATAAAGGGCGTTTACCGTCGACTTCCAGAGAGGGCCTTACCTGAAGATACCTCCTCAAGGTTGTAGCGCACTCATTCGAGATGGGGACGAGACCATCCACGCCTCCCTTCCCCTGGCGAATCCTCAAGGTTAGACTTCTCAGGTCCACGTCTTCATCGTCGAGGTTGCACATCTCAGAAGCTCTCAGACAGCAGAAGAAGATGGTTTGGAGCATGGTGAAATGCTTGATGTTGCCTGCGGAGGCGCCGAGTATGCTGAGAACGTCGAATTCGTCAAAAAAATATGGAATTTCATCGTTCCGTTTCATAAGCGGCAAATCTATAGGATCGCCCAACATTTTATGATAATTCAAGATAGCAAATGTGTAGTTGTTGATGCTACTTCTCGAAAGGTTCCTTTCTAAAAGCGATTCCCGGAATCGTAACGAATCCTCCAAAGACGGCTTATCGGTCTGTACGAATTCGAGATACGATTTCGTGCACCTTACATACAGTTCTATTGTGGATTCTCTGAGACCCCGACTTTTTAGGTGATTAGTGTACCTCTTCAATGCTGGTTTGATATCTTCAGGTTCAACTCTGCTCCAGCTAATATCTAGCCGCTTCCGGGACATTTTCATCTCTCCAGGAGCGGTCAGTAGCTCAACCTCGCCTCCCTACGGCGGAGGGCGTCCCAAAACCGATAGGCGCGCGCAGTGCGAAGCACGAGCACGCCTAACGAGGCTCTGGACCTCGTCACCAAGGTTCGAATCCTTGCCGGGCTACTACGGTATATTTTACTGAAGGTACCCCTATTGAGTTTTAAATTTCCAATGGCATCAATGGGGAGAATGCTCCACAATGTAGATTTCACCATGGCGACCTTTATATCCAAATAGAGCAAGGAATACATCAGTAAGAAAATTAGATACAAATATATAATCCTCTCCATAGCTAATTTGTGGTATACATTTTTCTGTGTCTTCATCTCGAGCAGTTTCAGAATAGAATCTTCCTTGATGAACGAGACTGTTTCTATTCTTGATAAAACGCCTCAATTTATCCGGTTCTGGAGTGAAATTGATTTTAGTAAATCCTACTTTAAGAATTGTTTCAAATGAAGCATTATTAATCTGATAAATCCTTCCAAGAGCATTCTCAATTTCCTCTTCGGGTAAATATTGTTCTAAAATTGGCTGAAGAGCTGTTTTGATCTCGTGCTCCATATTTTTTCTTGTCTTTTTTTCTTTTATTAACTTATTCTCAGGCATCCATGCTTCTTTGAACATTTCTTTTATCACTTCCATCGTAACTGCTAATTTTATGCCTTTTGTCTGAATAAAATCAGCGGAAATTCTGGCATCTGTGAAGACATCAATAGCTGCATTTATTCTTGGTTTGCCATTTATCTCCCCAAAAAGGCTAATCCATGTCTCATAATGAGGATATGCTGCATTAATAAATTTAATCCAATCTTCCACATGTCTTTCGGCGTCAATAATAATGTGTGCATTAAATGGCTTATTTGGCACTGAGATGTGACGAACATATTTGAGAGAGCCGTTGGCAAACACCTTGTAGAAGATCCATTGAACCTTGGATCCGCAGCCAACTGATAATATATAACAGAGTTCGTTGATCTTATCCTCAAGTGTTTTGATTTCATGCTTATTGGAAACAGTTGCCCATAGTTCGCACGTTACATGCTGCTTATCTCGCATTTTCATAAATGCTGAAATTTGATCGTAATCTTTATTTTTGAAAATTGTTGCTTTAATCCCTTTAAGATCAAGATCAATGAATTCTACATAGTTTTGATGTTGAAATGGAATACCTTTAAAGAGGAAATTAGTTATCCCAAAGGAAATTGAATCAACAGGTTCATCCTCAATTGCACCAATTTGAATTTGCATTGGATTAAAAATGACTCCCACTAGAAGTGGATCATCTTGTATGAAGCATCGACCATTATTGAGACCAATAGATTCAAAAATTTGGCTATCCTTCGTTCTCCCCCTCAAGCTATCTCCCAAAATTGGATCAGTCTTCCATTTTTCTATATATATTCGATCAATCGAGTTAGGCAATATATAACAAATTAGTAAGGTTTCACCATCCGTAAATTGCTTTGCTTTGAATTGACAATCCAATTCGATTTGATCTTTGAGAATTAGTGTTCCATCACCTGCATATTCAGCAAAAGGAATGCGATCCCTGCCATAATAGTCCATAACAAATCCATCAAGCGAATCGGTTATAGTGGACATCTAACTCTCGGCGTTTATTGTTTCAAGCTCATAAAGTTGTCGAGCGTTGATATTATTCTTGTTCTCGTTAAATGATTTTCTGCGATTGTAGCTTGCATATGTTTTAGATTTCTACCACAATTTTGATACAATTTAATGAAGTTTTAAATTGGCTATAGATCTCGCCCGCCTCTACCCCTAGAACTCGATCCCCACCCCTTCCTCCGCCAGCACCACCCCCTCGAAGCGATCAGCGAACCACTCCCGCGCCTCAGGTGTTGATGGGGACGATCCGGTCCGGGTCGATCGTATAGATGACCCAGGCCAGGCCCTCCCGAGATGCGGGCCCTGAGGCGTTATGCTCCCTCTCAAAGACGGGGTTGTACCTGCCCCCGCCCCCATCCTTCGCCACAGAGAAGCCCGCCGGGGCGATATTGAAGCGACCGAGCCGGTGCCAGAGCCTATCAAAGTCGATCTCCATCTCCTCGTTGAAGGCCTCGCACTCCGAATAGATAGCAAGATCCCAGACCCGCCAACTGCGCCAACTCCGGCTCAGACCAGCTTATAAATCCTCATCCTGCCGTTGTCGAACTCCTTCGAGAACCCCTCAATATCATCGCCGTTCGCCATCCCAGTCAAGATGGTCCGCTTCTTCGGGTAGGGCCTCCCGCCGGAATCGCCCGAGCTGAGGTCGGCAGGAACCGCCATGTAATCGCTGAAGTTTTCTTCTGCCGCCATCACTATCGCATGGTACTTGCCGAGATCGTTGGACGTTACCAGCGCATAATCTGCTCCGTACTTTTGAGCGATCTCCCTGGCCAATGTTCCATCCTCAGATACGAAGAAACCCGCCACGTCCTGGACCTTCTCATCGGGCTCAAAGGGATACCAGAGGGCATATTCGATCTTATGCCAGGGCTTTCGCGGATCGGTGTAGCCAGCGATGGTATCCTTGATCCCCCAGGACGCCTCGTTTATCACAACTCCGCGGCCTCCAATCTTCTCGATCCCGTCAGCATAATCCCACCAGGCCAGGACCGTCGCATCCTCCTCGGTATTGTTCGCGAGCCACTGGTAGCCTTCTACAACTTTGTGGTCTTTCATGAGCCAGTCCAGGGATTGCATCCCCTCGAACTCAACTCTCATCCCCACCAGGGCTGAGGCGAGCACCAATACTAAAATAATTGCTATGCCCGTCGTCCTGCTTCTCGTCCTCGACCGCATCTTCATCGACGTCTCCACCTCCAGAAAATCGGTTCCAGAGGCCTTCTCCACCCTCTGCTTCTTTGGGCACCACCCGGTCCAGTCCTCGACGATCTCACCCAACCGCACCATCAGACCATCTCCTTCACCTTTGAGAATAGCTCCTCTGCCAACTCCGTGGGATCGGCCGTCCGAGAGAGGGCGATTCCGAGCTCGTCAGCGTAATCCCAGAGCAGTTTGATGCACTGGGCATACTCCTCACATTCCCCGCAATCGCCGTCGTGTTCGTACCAGACCTGGACCCCATGCCTCCCGGAGACGAAGATGATCGCATCGACGCCCAGGGGAATCGAACGACCGAGAAGGACCCCCAGCTGTGGATTGATCTTCGAGATCGCGATTTTGTTGGCTTTTGCCATCTCCCGGAGAGAGGTCTCGATCTTCCCATCTATCGCGAGAAGGGCCTTCGAGACCGCCTGTCGGGAGATCCCAAAGTTTGCGGCGATCGTCGTATTGGATATCCGGGCGCGCCTCAGCTTCCAGAACTCGAACTGTTTTTCCTTGATGAATAAGTTCACGCGTCAACCTCTGTGGGTTGACAAGATTTATAGATTTCCCTCAGCCAGAAGGTCAGCGTCACAGAAAAAGGGATGAATAGGCCCTTCTGCTTCGGAGTTTTGATGGTGAGATCGCCATTAGGCGACAGATCTTGCCAGTCCCTCCGCCTAGAATTCGATACCCACACCTTCCTCCGCCAGCACCACATCCTCGAAGCGATCGGCGAACCACTCCCTCGCCTCGGTGTGGATGGGGACGATCCGGTCCGAGTCGATCTGGTCGATGATCCAGGTCAGATCTTCCCGGGACGCGCGCCCCCGAGGCGGGATGCTCCCCCTCGAAGGCGGGGCTTTTGCCTGCCGCCCTTTTCCTTCGCCGCCGGGAAGCCCGCCAGGATTAAATCGAAGCGACGGAGCCAGTGCCATAGCCTCACAAAGTCGATCCGCGCTCCCCCGTTGAAGGCCTCGCCAGGCCGAATTGATGGTAGGTCCCGCCCCTCGGCCTTATGTCGAGGAGGTGCTTCATCTCGACGGCGGCAGGGTCATCCAGGGCAGGTCGGCAAATGGGCGAATTGACTGGAAAGATCATCGGGATTGTGTAAGGGTGCTTCGGAGGCTAAGGGCTTTCAGGGCGGAACCGATTTCCAGCACCCCGTTTCCAGAATTTCAGACAAACGGAAGTTATGGAAGTGTCAAAGTTCACCCGAGAGTTTTTGTTAAGATTTGCATTTATCCGATGAACCATCATCATCTGACTGGCTTTTATGGTCGTCCGTGAGATACTCATCGATCCAAGCCTCCAAGTCCTCGTGGTACTCATCAAATATTCGATCAAGAATAAACCAAACTGAGGAGCGAGGAAGGCGCTTGATTTTCATACCAGATTTTCCACCCATAACAAGCTATCGCTTTCACTCATATCGAACGTCTTCATCTTGTTCGGTCACCACTTATTCTTAAATTCACAAATCGACTCAAAAATCACTCTTCGATATATAAATTACAACGGTTTAGTGAAACTGATCACAGATTCGAACCAAGAATACGAAATAATCCTTTTTCGCCATATGATTATTATTTAATTTTAATATCTCTCCGGCTCATCACCATCTGCCCTTGCCATCGGCCCCTACACAATCTCGCAAATCCTCCTTTCTCTCGGTTGAATAAGCATCCCAACCACCCGGAGCCAGGTCCGAACAGCAGAGGAGCTGAACGCGCTCCTCCCAGCGGTGCTGGATCGGGCCTTCGGGGACCAGCTCTGATCCCATGTCGCCGAATATATTCAATCCAGTTTATTTTACTGCATCTCTAAAAACCTGTTTACTCTGCCCGGCAGGTGAAGATGCTGTAGTGGAGCCAGGCGACAAACCCCTCGCCCGCCGTCATGAAAATCCCCGGTCGC
>LDZU01003529.1_pt1 | contig 97983 bp, 93 predicted proteins | sample 615531 | NCBI WGS metagenome assembly LDZU01 (sample SAMN03408293, study PRJNA278302) | terrestrial metagenome | isolation source: oil reservoir sample SB2 | place: USA: Alaska, North Slope, Schrader Bluff formation | collected 2011-09 | reverse complement strand
GATCTGAAACTCTGGTGTTAGGGGTATGTGACCCGCCCAGCCGTTGGCAGTCAAGCACCACGGAGTTCATGGCATGATCTCTCTATTGACCTCATCCCAGCGGAAGTCATCGACCTTCTCGGGCCGGTCGAAGAAGTACTCGTCGAGGTAGGGCTCGATCTCCATCTTCCAGATGTCCTCGATCTCCTCGGCGAGGTCTTCCCGGAGGAAGAAGGATATCCCAACTTCGAAGTGGCCGTCGTTGATCTGAGTTTTCAGCCGACGCAAGACCCCGATCAGACCCTCGACGGGAAAGCCCGTATTTTGATTTTGATGATAATGGCGGAGAACTTCGTGATTTGGCTGGAGCCGGAGGAAGGCGAAGCGCCGCCTGAGGGCGTGATCCACCAGGGCTATGGAGCGGTCGGCGGTGTTCATCGTCCCGATGATGAGGACGTTTTCGGGTATCCTGAGGGTTCCGCCTCCGGCGAGAGGGATCGAACGGCTCCGGTATTCGAGGAGGTACATCAGCTCTCCGAAGACCTGGGATAGGTTCGCTCGGTTGATCTCGTCGATGATCAGAACGCAGGTTCGACTGCGAGATTCGGCCCTCTCGCAGAATTCGAGGAACCTTCCTGGAACGAGGGGATACTTCAGCCCGCCGTTCTCGTCCGATTGCGGCCTTATCCCCTGGATGAAGTCCTCGTAGGCGTAGGCGGGATGGAACTGGACCAGGTCGACAAAGCCGTCTCCTCCGCCGATGAGGTGTCTTGCGAGATGCTCGGCGACGTACGTCTTCCCGGTCCCCGGCGGGCCGTAGAGGACTGCCTGGCCCTTCCGTCTGATTGCGTGGACCCAGCGCTCCAGGGTCGCGAGATCGAAGCCGGTATCTTCGGCGCAATCGGGCAGTGGATACTTTTCGTTCACTTTGAACTCAGGGGACGTTGCCGGTCCTAAGAAATCAGGCAAATTGGTCTCAGGCTGAGATCGTCGAATTATATCAAGTCCCTCAGAATTTAGCCGAAATAGGTACCCCTGTTTTACACCACCATTGTTGTTTAGAGGGCCTTGATTTATATCGAGTTTCGAGAGCGATTGTGAGAATTTGTCCAATGCAACGGGAGGCTTAAGCTCATGATAATCGACTCGAACGAGATTTCCCTGTTGGGACCAATTTCTTCCGCTCATGGCGTGCGGATCTTTCGTCTTTTTTGCAGGCTCAATAACTCGGCTTACATAACGCAAGTAGCCGTTGGCGTAATGAATGATAATATCATCGTTGCTAACATCAGACAAGTTGTCCCAGTGATAAATAGAACGACCTGTTTTGGACTTTATCGGCGCCCAGATATAGCCGCCATTTAATTCTACATCGAGCGTTGATCCTTGGTTGACCCACCAAATGTTTTTCGCCATAATTCCGGCGCCAAATGAGCGCGCAAGCAGTTCTTCACGTCTTTTCGTATCAAATACTGCCTGTGCAAATCGTTCTTGGTTTTTATTCCGCCAAGGAGATCTTTTCCAATCTTTGAATTTGTTAGCAATATAATTGAGGGCATCCTCGTAAGCGTTAAAGATCTCGTCTCCAGAGGAGATGGCCATTTCGATCGGTATCTTGTAGTTTCTTATGTCTGGGTCATCCTCATCTTGAGCAAAAACGAATGATACAAAACTTTCGTCCAAAATCTTTTGATTTGATGAAAGTGTTATAGTAACGCTATCTGAAGCGTGATCTTTTGAGCCATCGAATCCCAATACCAACCACGGGCCAAAACTCAGATGGAGAGTTCTTCCACCGGATCTTATCGGTATCGTAATCGAAAAACGCTCATCATCGAGACTCTCGATGCCCAGGCGCTCAAGGGTCATCTTCAGCAGATCAAAAGCCCATCCGGACTCCTGCCTATTTCTGAATATCTTTTCGCATATCTTTGAAAAAGGTTCCGCAGTTTCACCATCAAACTTGAATTTCTTGATCGCCACCAACCAATGAGTGAACATGTCGAAAAGGTCGTCATCTCTTATTCCTGAAATCCCAAACTCACTAATGTCGTCTGAGACGTCGTTTACCAGTGAACGTGCCGTCTCGTTGATCGAGGGGTAATCTGTCAGACTTGACGAGTAAGACGTGCCGGAGAAGTAGTTTACGACTTGCCTCGATTTGTTGTTTATCAATATGAAATCATCCGGCCTGAGGGCGTGAAGGATCGGCGTCAAAGTGCCCGCTTGGAACCCCTTGGAGTAAGGCGAATTCGAGAACTCATCACATGCGGCTTTCAGCTCATCAGGACGATCGTAACAGCGAAGGACAAAACGCAGAATCGCTTCCGCAACTTTGGGCCAATCTTCAGGTTTCACCCATCCCGATGCTTCAAGCTTCTTCTTCACATCGACCTTAAAAACTGAAGCGATGGATATCCAATAACCCATTTCTCGATTTGCTTTCGTATCTTCATATGGGAGAAGCTTCATCAAGACGGCATCAGTTACGTCCTCGCCTCGCTCTTCGGACTGAAGGATCGCCTCAAAATTCTTCTTGCCCTCCTTCCTCTCTTCGTCGTAATGCTCCAGATGAGACTGGCCTTTAGACGTGGGCGGATAGCTATCAGCAAATTCACGAAAAAGCTCGATAAACTCGGCCCCCTTCTCCGCCAGCACGTCAAATCTCCTCCGTGTTTATATCCGAAATCAAGCCCATAACCTCGAAGTCCGACTTGCGGGACAGGATGGTGGCATCAGCAAAAATGTTTTGCCGGATCAAGATGTTATAGGGCCTGACTATTACCCTTCCTGTACCAATCTCCAAGTGGATGAATACACCACAACCTATAAGCCACTTTCAGCCTCTTACAGTACTTGAATGCGTGAAGTGGCCGACAAACGCACGCCCGTGACCCGCGAATTTTGGGAGGGCCTATCGGACCTCAAGAGGCCGAAAGAGACGTTCGCAAAACCCCCCGCGAGAGATGACGTAGAGCATGAGAAGAAGCGGAGGCTCTTCCTCGATATGGACAGAATAGAGAGGGAGGGCAACTTCGTGGAGCTGCGCATTTAACTTCTCCTTGACTCCTACCTTCTCCGAGATTATATTTGAATTAATTTATATCCAACGGAGGCATCTCCATCGATCCCCCTCTCCTGCTGGTAGGTATTTAAATCATTAAACGCCAATAAAGCCAGGGTTCATTTCGCAGACGATCTTGATCGCACTTTCTGGAGGCTGAGCTTGTGGTCGATGACGAAAAAAGATGGCATTCTCTGAGCATCGAAGAGGCGTTCGAAGCCCTGAAATCAGGTCCTAGGGGCCTCGCCACCTCGGAGGCCGAGAGGAGGTTGGAGGAGTACGGCCCAAACGAGCTTCAAGAGGAGAAGGGGACGGGCAGGCTCGCCCTTTTGGCAGAGCAGGTCAAAAACCCCCTCATCGCCGTCCTCGCCTTTGCCGCCGTCATATCCCTCCTGGCGGGCAAGACGATAGACGCCATCGTCATCGTCGGCGTGATCAGCATAAACACCATCCTCGGATTTTATAAGGAGTACAAGGCCGAGGAGGCGATCCTCGCCCTCCAGTCCCAGGCCTCCCCCGAGGCGAGGGCCCTCCGGGACTCTTCTGATTCCGGCCCGCGGAAGGAGACGCGGATCAAAGCGAGGGAGCTCGTCCCCGGCGACGTCATCCTCCTGGAGGCGGGGTCCCGGGTTCCCGCCGACGCCCGGATCATCGAGGCCGCAAACCTCGAGGCGGACGAGTCTATGCTCACTGGCGAGTCGGTCCCCACGAGGAAGAAGGTCGAGCCCCTCCCCGGGGACCTTCCCATCGGCGATCGGGATAACCTCCTCTTTGCCGGGACGATCATCACTCAGGGGAGGGCGAAGGCCCTCGTCTTCTCGACGGGGATGGCCACCGAGATGGGAAAGATCGCCGGGATGATCACAAAGACCGGAAAGACCGCCACGCCCCTGAAGGGCCGGACCCTGGACCTGAGCAAGAAGCTGATGATCCTCGCCCTGGTCGCCAGCAGCGTAACCCTGGCGGCGGGGCTCCTCAGGGGCTTTGAGTTCATCGAGCTCGCCCTCTTCACCCTGGCGATGGCGGTCTCGGCTATCCCCGAGGGTCTCCCGGCGGTGATAACCGTCACTCTGGCGGTGGGGGTAGGCAGGATGGCGAAGAGGAACGCCATCATCCGGAAGCTCGACGCCGTAGAGGCCCTCGGCTCCGTCACCGCCATCTGCACCGACAAGACCGGGACCCTCACCACCAACCAGATGACTGTCCAGAAGATCTTCCTGGGGAAGGGGATGGTGGACGTCTCAGGCGCCGGCTTCCGCCCCCAGGGGGAGTTTGAGATGGATGGCGCCCGGATCGACCCTACCGGGGACCCGGACCTCTCGAGATTCCTCCAGATCGCGGCCCTATGCAACGACTCCGTCCTCAAGGCCTCGGAGGACGGGGACGGCGAGAGGTGGGAGATCCTCGGCGATCCCACCGAAGGCGCCCTGGTGGTGGTTGCGGCCAAGGCCGGCCTTGAGAGGGACCGGCTGGCAGAAGATCGTCCCAGGATCGACGAGATCCCCTTCGACTCCAGCAAAAAGTACATGGCCACCATCCACCGGACCCCGGAGGGGGGAGCTGTCGCCTACCTCAAAGGCGCCCCCGAGGTGATCCTGGGCTTTTCCTCCGATATCCTCGTCGACGGCCGGGCCGAGAGGCTGGACCAGAGCCTTAAGGAGGATCTCCTCAAGGCGAGCGGCGGCATGGCCGAGGGGGCCCTGAGGGTCCTGGCCATGGCCTATCGAGAGCTGGACGAGGCCGAGATCGGAGCCTTCAAGGAGGCGAGACCGAAAGATCTCGTCTTTGCTGGCTTCTCCGGGATGATAGACCCCCCGAGGCCCGAGGCGATAACCTCCATCGCCCTCTGCCAACGGGCCGGGATCAGGGTGATGATGGCCACCGGCGACCACAGGGTCACCGCCGAGGCGATCGCAAAGGAGATCGGGATCGCCTCGGAGGGGTCGAAGACCCTCGCAGGCTCCGACCTCGACGATATGGACGACGACGCCCTCGCTGAGGTGATCGAGGAGGTCGCCGTCTTCGCCCGGGTCTCCCCAGAGCACAAGTACAGGATCGTGGAGGCCCTGAGGAAGCGGGGGCACATCGTCGCCATGACCGGCGATGGGGCGAACGACGCCCCCGCCCTCAAGTTGGCGGAGGTGGGGATAGCCATGGGAATCGCAGGAACCGACGTCACCAAGGAGACGGCGGACATGATCCTCACCGACGACAACTTCAGGAGCATCGTCAGCGCTGTCGAAGAGGGGAGGGTGATCTTCGAGAACATCCGGAAGGTGGTCAAGTACCTCATCAGCACCAACGCCGGGGAGATCCTGACGATCCTCACCGCCATCACCATCCTGACGATCAACACCCTCATCTTCACTCCGGTCCAGATCCTCTGGGTCAACCTGGTCACCGACGGCCTGATGGGGATAACCCTCGCCATGGAGCCGAAGGAGAAGAAGATCATGGATCAGCCTCCGAGGAGGCCCAAAGAGAAGATAATCAACCGGGAGATCCTCACGAACGTCATCTTCGTGGCGATCTTCATGGCTGCGGGAACCCTCTTCGTATTCACCAGGGAATGGAACGGCGGCGAGGTACTGAGGGCCCAGACGATGGGGTTTACCACCATGGCCATGTTCCAGATCTTCAACGCTCTGAACTGCAGGTCCAGGACCGAATCCGTCTTCAAGCTGGGTTTCCTCTCAAACAGGCATCTGATGGGGGCGATAGTTGTATCCTTAACTCTCCAGATGCTGGTGACCGTCGTCCCCGCCTTCCAGTTGGCCCTTGGGACCGTCTCCCTCTCTCTCGTCGATTGGGCGATGATCTTTGCCGTATCCAGCACCGTCCTCTTCGGGGACGAATTGAGAAAGCTGGTGGCCAGGAGGAGGATGGGCGGTTCGGCGTAGGGTTCATAGTCTGAGGAGAGAGACCGGATTGCCTTCAATATCCCGATAGTCGGCCGCCGACCCGGAAGGAGCGGACAACAAAAAAAATGTTTGGCAGGATCAGGCCGGTCTATAGGGCCATCTATTTATCCCCTTCTGGCCCTCTCACCGAGTGGGAGGGACTTTCACGGAAAATGACATCTTCAAGGACCTGGGAGTGAGGCCCTTTCGGAGGTTGAATAAGAGCGGGAGGCCCGCGCCTCACCTGTCCCTCAGGTTCGACTCCCACCTATTCTCGATCGACACCAGCCGCTCGCCCAAAAGCTCCGTCCATCCCGACGCCTACCTCATAACCCACGCCCACAGCGACCACTACGGCAAATCCGCCATGATCTCGCCCGATTCCATTGCGTCGAGGGAGACGGCCCGGGCCCTGGAGATCAGGCATGAGCGGAGATACGAGGGTCGGACCTTCCCTGTCGGTGGGAGCATTTTTGTGGACGAGCTGGAGGTGAAGACGTACTCCACCGGCCACACCATAGGCTCCATCGCCTTCGGCTGGGAGACGGAGGTGGGGACTCGGGTCCTGGTCACAGGCGACGTCAAAAACTACGAGAAACTCCCCAAATGTGACCTTCTGGTGACGGAGGCGAACTACGGCGACCCCTGGGACCCGGGCTGCCGGTTCGAGGACGACATCGTCGGCTTCGGCGACGCTGTCGAGATGGGCGCCACCTTCGGAGCCTACGCCTTCGGCAAGGCCCAGAGGGCCGTCTCCCTGATCCGGGCTCTGGGATGCAAGGAGGAGATAGGGATGGACAAAAAGAGCCTCGCCCTCACCCAGGAGCTCCTGCCCGGCTTCGGCCCCTTCTCGCAGGTGGAGGATAACGGGACCGAGATCAACGTCGTATCCCCCTGGGAGCTCTCCAGCGTGAGGTCAACGAGGAAGTACGTCCTCACCGGGAGAAGCGACCTTCCCTTCACCCAGATCAGGATCAGCGACCACCTCGACTTCAAGGGTCTCATGAGGATGGTGGAGAAGATCTCTCCGGAGGCCGCCCTAATATACCACCCAGAGGGGAGTAGGGCGAACATGATGGCCCACCACCTCCGGGAGCTGGGGATGGCCTCGATATCCGTCAGCGAGATCGAGAACTCCTTTTAGTGCCGTATTTGATGGCGGGGGCTTTGCGGGACGGATCAAAGATAGTATGCCAAAAGCGGCACCATCAGGACGCCCATGGCGTGAGTTCTCCTGATGCCGGCGAAGGGCGCCACCAGGCCCACGACCGTCGAGACGAAGAAGAGGAAGAGGCCGAAGGGACCGGTGAAGCCAAAGGTCATCGCCGTCAGAAAGAGGAGAACAAAGAGGCAGAGCCTTCTGTAGTTCAGATCTCTCACGACCTTCGCCGCCGCCCGTCCCGCCTGCAGAGTGGCGAAGTAGGAGAGGATCGAGACCAATAGGATGATCGTCACCATCACCAGAAGACTGCGGCCGTCCAGGTCCACCAGCTCTTCTATGGCGACGGCCGCGCCGCTCCGCGGCCTTCCCACCACCAGTAGCGCCACCAGTGTGAAGAGGGAGTTGGCGGTGTTCACCCCCGAGATGGATATGAGAAACTCCTTGTCCGACCCCTCCGACCCTAGCCTGGTGACGACGGTGGCCACGGCCGGGGTCACCCCGGGAACCCAGGCCACCACCGACCCCGCGAGCCCCCCGAGGAAGGCCGACCTCGCGATCGTCCGCGCCTGCAGATCGAACTCCGTCTCCCTCTGGTCGGGGACCTTGGCCTGAGAGGCGAGGCTCAAGAGAAGCATCGAGGCCCCGAAGAGGCCGCCGAGGAGGGGAAGGAGCACCTCTGGTTGGAGAGCCAGGGGTGATTGGGCGAGATCCTGATGGCCGAAGGCGAATACGCCCAATAGGCCGCTCGTCAAAAAGAGGACGAGAGCGAAGAGCTTGTACTTGATGGCGACAAGAGACCCCTGTCCCTCGATAACCCTGCCTCGCTCCGTCAAGATCATAACGGCAGCGATGGAGAGGAGGATCAGGCCGATGTGATTCATGAAGGGGTCGTAGACGCTTCGAAAGAGGAAGGATAAGGGAATTATGAGGACCAGGGCCACCAGGATGGAGGATGCGCTCCCCAGGGCCGAGAGGCGGACAGCCTCGATCCCCCTTCCCTCGAGCATCATCCCGTGGCCGGGAAGGACGGCAAGAGCGGTATCGGCATCTGGAGCGCCTATGAATACCGAGGGGACTATGTCCAGGAAGGTGTGGGCGACGCTTGCCGCCAAGATCGCCGCCGCCAGGTCGAAGGGATCGAGCCCGAGACTGAGGAACGTGGACGATAGGGCCAGCATCAGGGCCGCAAAGTTGTTGGTGTGAAGGCCAGGGGTAAGGCCGCTGCAGATACCCAGAAGAAAGCCGCACACCACTGATATCACCAGTAGAATTTCTGCCATTTTCTGTATAAGTGTCATTCAAAGACTGATAAAAGATTTCCGCCACTAAATTCGAACGAAATCCATCCCGCATCTCCAGTAGGGAAGGCGCTCTGGGGATGTGAAAACCCTTAAATACTGTTAATCAGGTGGTTGTAGCGATCCGCAGAGGGAGCGGAAGCTCGCCCCCTCTCTGGCGCATGGACCTGAAGGTCTGAACGCGCTCACGCGCGTGAGTCAGCCTCCGTCAAAGGAGGCTTTTGCGGAGGATTAGAATGAAGATGGTCAAGAAGACAAACCCGATATTGGTCGCTCTTATCGATGACCTCAAGGCCGTCACCCGGGAGAACGGGACGGCCATCTGGCGCGACGTCGCCATAAGGCTCGAGAAGCCGAGGCGAAACTACGCCGCAGTAAACGTCAGCAAGATTAACCGACACACTTCCCCCGACGATCTGGTTCTCGTAACGGGAAAGGTGCTGGGGTCGGGAGATATCGACCACAAGGTGACCGTGGCAGCGCTCCAGTTCAGCGAACAGGCCGCATCGAAGATAAAGTCGGCTGGTGGCGAATGTCTCAAGATAAAAGAGCTGGCCGAGAAACACCCGAAAGGTTCCGGCATAATTATTTTAAGGTGATCTGATGATTATCGACGCATCTGGGATGATCCTGGGACGTCTGGCAAGCCTCGCCGCAGCCGAGCTTCTCGCGGGAAAGGAGATCGCAATCGTCAACGCCGAGAAGGCCATAATCTCAGGTCGAAGGGAGAGCGTTTACAGGGAGTACGAGGAGATGAAGAGCAAGGGCTCCACCGAGAAGGGCCCTCACTACCCCAAGCGGCCCGAGAGGATCATGAAGAGGACCGTCCGCGGGATGCTCCCTCACAAGACGAAGCGCGGTCGCGATGCCATGACTAGGCTCAAAATCTACGTGGGAGTCCCGTCGGAGTTCGAGGGGATGGAGATGGAGCGGCCAGCGGCCGCGAAGATGACGCGCCTTGGGACCGCCAAATACGTGGAACTTGGCGACGTAAGCCGAAAATTCGGATCCAAATTCTAAGAGGGTCAGCATGAAGATAACCAACTCGTCGGGGAAAAACAGAACGGCGATCGCCAGGGCCACCTTGACCGAAGGAAAAGGCAGGGTGAGGATAAACAGCAAACCTCTGGAGATCCTTGAGCCCATCCTCGTCAGAACAAAGATCGCAGAGCCGGTGATGATAGCCCAGGATAAGGTCTCTGGGCTTGACATAGACGTCAAAGTTCGAGGAGGAGGATTCATGGGTCAGGCTGCCGCCGCCCGGACCGCCATTGCTCGTGGAATTGTGGAGTGGACCGGCGATACAGCCCTGAAAGAGGCCTACATGGAGTACGATCGATCTCTCCTGGTAAACGATCATCGGCAGAAAGAGCGGAAGAAGGTCGGCGGACCTGGTGCTAGAGCCAAATATCAGAAGTCTTACAGGTGAGGAACTTGATACCTGTCCGATGTTTCACGTGTGGAAACGTCATTTCTGATGTATGGGAGGAGTACAAGGAGCGGACCAAGACTGAGCCACCGGGGAAGGTGATGGACGATCTGGGCATCGAAAGCTACTGTTGTCGTCGTATGCTCCTGACCCACGTGGAGATCGTTGAAGTGCTTCGGCGGTATCAGTAAAAGGCATTGGGGTTGTGGGGTAGCCTGGTCCATCCCTCGGCGTTCGGGACGCCGTAACCTGAGTTCGAATCTCAGCAACCCCACCATTTCCCTTTCTTTTGAGGTGGCCACTTGACGGATTCGATGGATAAAGAATATACGCGATATGAACGCGCACGGATAGTGGGGGCTCGAGCTTTACAGATTCTGATGGGCGCCCCGGTATTGATCAAGACCGAGTCCATAGACCCCCTCGAAATTGCCCTGGAAGAGATGAGATTGGGATTTGTTCCCATAACCGTTAAACGGGATCGTAGAACCTCTAGGTAGGTGACATTTTTGGATGATGAAGTGATAACGCCAACTGAAGACTATGAGACGCTTATCCCCATAGATGAGTATCTCGCGGCAGGCATACACATAGGCACTCAGCAGAAGACGAAGAGCATGAAGGATTACATCTACAGAGTCAGAACCGACGGCCTTTACGTCCTCGATGTCCAATCCACAGACAAGAGGATCAGGCTCGCAGCCAAGTTCCTGGCCAAGTATGATCCCAGCAAGATCCTGGTGGTCTCGGCGAGGCAGTATGGCCAGCGTCCTGCGACGATGTTCTCCAAGTCGGTCGGAGCAAGGGCGATCGTCGGCCGGTTTATACCCAACACCCTGACCAACCCGAACTTCTACGACTACGTCGAGCCCGATGTAGTGGTGGTCACAGACCCCAGTGGCGACAGTCAGGCGATAAACGAGGCCATAGACGTCGGAATTCCTGTCGTAGCCTTATGTGACACCAACAACCTGACATCGAACGTCGATCTGGTGATACCCACCAACAACAAAGGCAGAAAGGCTTTGACCCTGATCTACTGGCTCCTGGCAAAAGAGATACTCAAGGAGAGGGGAGAAGAAGATAGGTTCAGATACTCAGTTTCAGACTTCGAGATGGAGTTTTGAGATAATGAGAAGTCCAGCAGTGGCTGGTCAGTTCTACCCCCGCCACCCCGAGGAACTGAGGGAGGCGTTAAAGGCCGCTTTCAGCGGAGCCTCCGGCAGCGAAACCCTCCCGATTCGAGGAGCCGTCGTTCCTCACGCCGGCTACATCTACTCTGGAGCCGTCGCCGCGGAGGTCTACGCCAGGCTCCCCAAGAGGGATACCTTCGTCCTGATTGGGCCGAACCACCACGGCCTCGGCCTCCCTGTCGCCCTCTCTCGGGACTCGTGGATGACGCCGTTGGGCGTTGCTGAATGCGACACCGAGCTGGCCGATCTGCTGACTGGAAGCATCATCGAGGTGGATGAGTCGGCCCACCTATATGAGCACTCCCTGGAGGTACAGATACCGTTTCTCCAAGCTCGATTTGGTGATTTCAAGATTCTCCCGATATGCATGGGGCTGCAGGATGAGGAGACGGCCGTTGAGGTGGGGGAGGCAGTGGGGAAGGCCGCCGAAAAGCTGGGCCGAGAATGTACCGTCATCGCCAGCAGTGACTTCTCCCATTACGAGCCCCAGGAAGATGCGAGGAGGAAAGACGCCCGGGTGATCGAGGCGATTCTGAGGATGGACGTATCAAGCATTTACGAGATCGTCTACGGCCTGAACCTCACTGCCTGTGGGTACGGCCCCATCTCGGCGGCCATAACAGCATCCAAAATCCTGGGCGCAGAGACCGGCAAGCTTCTCCGCTACTCCACCAGCGGCGACGTTATCGGAGATTTCAGCCAGGTGGTGGGTTACGGGGCGATAGCCTTCTTATAGGAGGCGAAAATCTGACATCCGCCTCTGCTCCCGGCAAAGTGATCCTCTTCGGGGAGCACGCCGTCGTTTCCGGAGCTGCGGCCCTGGGAGCGGCGGTGGATCTGAGGGTTCGAGCCGGGATCGAGGATCTGCCGGGAAGAGTTGAGATATCGGCCCCAGACCTCAGGGTGACCCTCGCCGGGATAGCCGTAGACCCCTTTTCAGGCGCTATTCTCGGCAATAGCATCAAAGAGGGTGCCGTTCATGCCACGAGATACATCTCAGCAGTGCTGAAGGAGTTTGGGGCGAGAGATCTCCGGGTCACTGTGGTGTCTGAGGTCCCTCCGGCCTCAGGCCTCGGCTCCTCGGCTTCCGTCGTCGTCGCTACCCTGGGGGCCCTGAGCCGACACCTGTCTTTGGATCTCTCCTTGGACGAGATCGCGGATGAAGCCCACAGGATAGAGAAGTCCGTCCAGAACGGCCTGGGATCGCCCATGGACACCGCCCTTGCCACCTTCGGCGGCTATCAGATCGTTGAGGGATCGGCGAAGTTGATTGACCTTCCGGAGATGAGGCTCGTGGTAGGGTTTACGGGGAGGCCTCACGACACCCGGGCCGAGGTCGAGAAGGTCCAGAGCTTCGGGGCCAGGTATCCCGAGATCGTGGATCCCATATTTCGAGCCATCGGCGAGATATCGACGAGGGCTGTGGGCTGCATAAGAGGTGGTAGCCTCGAGGAGCTGGGGCGGCTTTTTGACGCGAACCACGGTCTTCTGGAGTCGATCGGCGTCGGGACCCGGGAGCTCTCTGAACTCGTCTATGCCTCTCGAGGGGCTGGCAGGGCGTTTGGTGCAAAGATTACAGGCGCGGGCGGTGGAGGATGCATGATAGCTCTGCCGGGGCCCGGCCCCGAGAATGTTCTGAGAGTGATGACCGCCATCGCCCAGGCGAGGGGAGAGCCCTTCTCCGTGGTCACTGGATGCCCGGGGCTGAGGCTCGAAGATTCGGCGGACGAGATATGACCGAGATCAAAATTCTCAAGATCGGCGGAAGCGTCCTGACCGACAAGACTGTGCTCGAATCGGCGAAGATGGAGGCTATCGAGAGGATCGCCGCCGAGATAGCTGGCCACGACTCCGGCCTCATACTGGTTCACGGGGCTGGCTCATTCGGCCACATTCACGCGAAGAACTACAGTCTCGTCGAGAGGCTCAGCAGAGAGGGAGTACTAGAGACCCACAGGTCTGTGGTCAGGCTGAACGACCTCGTCGTCGAGGCCCTGAGAAGGGCGGGGTCGAGCCCCGTCCCGGTCCACCCCCTCAGCTGCACAATTCTCAGGGATGGGAGGATAGAGGCGATGCAAACCGATCAGTTCGGTGAGATGGTGGATTGGGGGCTCGTTCCGGTCCTCCATGGCGACGTCGCTGTGGACCGGTCGAGAGGGGCCGGGATCGTCTCCGGCGACCAGCTCGTCACTCATCTTGCGCGGTCCTTAGAGCCGGAGATTGTGGCCCTGGGAACGGCAGTCGATGGGGTAATCTTCAATGGCAAGGTCCTGGCCGAGGTGAAGCGAGAGGACCTGCCCGAGATCGGCTCGGAGCTGGGCCCGTCGGCCGGGGTCGACGTCACCGGCGGCATGAGGGGAAAGCTCGAAGAGCTTCTGGACCTGGCCGACGAGGGCATCTCTTCTCTGATATTCAACGCTGAGAAGGCGGGCATGATCGAAAGAGTTCTCGGTGGTGAGAGGGCGGGAACCTTGGTGGAGGTGAAGGCGTGACCACAGGAAACAGAAAGCTCGACCACATAAGGATATGTCTAGAAAAGGAAGTGGAGGGGAGGAGCAAGCCCTTCAATGACCTCGCCTTCGTCCATAGAACTCTTCCGGGAATCGACGCCGATGAGATCGATACTAGCTGCCGATTCCTTGGCAAGGATCTCGCCATGCCCCTGATGATCTCCGGGATGACGGGGGGCCACCCCGATACCAAAGATATCAACGTCAATTTGGCCCTGGCAGCCCAGGAGGTGGGGGTGGCTATGGGGGTCGGATCCCAGAGGGCCGCCCTCGAGAGTGCCGAGGTCGAGGAGACCTTCTCAGCGGTGAGGGATGCAGCGCCGAAGATCCCCATAATCGGGAACATCGGAGCCGTCCAGCTCAAGAGGGGTGGACCCGAAGTGATCGACCATCTGGCGGAGATGATCGATGCCGATGCCATAGCCGTCCACCTGAACTTCCTCCAGGAGAGCATCCAACCAGAGGGGGAGACTGAGGCTCGGGGCGCCATCGAGGCGATCAGGTCTGCCACCGACGGCAGGGTTCCCATCATCGCCAAGGAGACGGGGGCGGGGATATCCAGAGAGGATGCTCGGGCCCTCATCGATGCGGGGGTGAAGATCATCGACGTTGGAGGCTTGGGCGGGACCAGCTGGTCAGGTGTTGAGGCCTATCGGGCGGAGGAACGAGGCGATGGCGAATCCACAACGATGGGGCGGCTATTCTGGGACTGGGGGGTAAGAACTCCCGTCAGCGTTGTAGAGTGTGCCGCTCTCGGTGCGGAGGTCATATCCTCGGGAGGGGTTCGAAGCGGTATAGATATGGCCAAGAGCATCGCCCTGGGGGCGAGCCTTGCCGGGGCGGCCCTCCCCTTCCTGGCCCCGGCGACGAAGGGCCCTCTCCAGGTGGCCGAAGCCCTCCGGATCTACGAGAGGGCCTTCAGGACGACCATGTTTTTGACCGCCTCAAAGAACATCATGGACCTTCGATCTGCGCCGGTCATCGTTTTAGGAAGAACGAGAGAGGTCCTGGAGCAGAGAGGGTTTGACACACGAAAGTTTTCCATTTACAGAGAGATGTCAAAATGAAGGATATTGGAATTGTAGCGATCGGAGGCTACGAAGAGATTGGAAGGAACATGACCGCCATAAGGATCGGTCATGACATCCTGATAATGGACATGGGCATCCGATTGGACCGGGTTCAGATTCACGAAGATACAGATCTGGAGAGGCTCCGCCCCTCCGAGCTGATATCTCTGGGGGCGATCCCCAACGACAGCGTCATGAAGGACGTGGACGGGAGGGTGAGGGCGATAGCCTGCACCCACGGCCACCTCGATCACATCGGGGCGATATCGAAGCTAGCCAACAAGTACAGGGCGCCCATCATCGGTACCCCATTCACTGCAGACCTGATCAAGCAGGAGATCGAGGCCGAGAAGCTCCAGGCGACTAAGAACGAGGTGATAACCATGAACGCCGGCAAGACGAGACAGATAGCCCCCGACATCGAGCTGGAGTTCATAAGGGTCCAACATAGCATAGTCGACTGCGTCTTCGCCGCTGTTCACACCCCGAGAGGTGTGATCCTCTACGCCAACGATTTCAAGATGGATCGGAGCCCCACCCTGGGACAGCCCCCGGACTTCGCACGGCTGAAGAAGCTCGAATCTGAGGGGGTTTTGGCCCTGATCACCGAGACGACGAACGCAGGGGTCTCGGGGAAGACCCCTTCCGAGCAGATCGCAAAGGACCTGGTCTGGGACGTCCTGATGGGGACGGAGGAGACGAAGTCTGGGGTTCTTCTGACCACTTTTTCGTCCCACATAGCAAGGATCAGGGCGATCATCGAGGCCGCCCACGAGATGGGGCGAAAGCCGGTCCTTCTGGGCAGGTCGATGGAGAAGTACTGGAGCACGGCGAAGAGGACGGGGTATGCCCCCAAGTCCAACGACCTCCCCGTCTACGGCCGGAGAAAGAGCGTCGACAAGTTCTTCAAGAGGATGATGCAGGAGGGAAAGGACAAGTACCTCCCCATCATGACGGGCCACCAGGGAGAGCCGGGGGCGGTCTTGAGTCGCGTCGCCAGCGGCGAGACTGACTACCAGATCGAGTCCGGAGACAAGGTGATCTTCAGCGCTGGCACCATACCCCAGCCCCTCAACGTCTCCAACCGTCACATCGCGGTGACTAAGCTCAAGATGAAGGGGGCGAGAGTCTACGACAACGTCCACGTCTCGGGCCACGCCTGCGTCGAGGACCACTGGGAGCTTTTGAGGATGATCAACCCCGAGCACGTCATCCCCAGCCACGGGAATTTCCAAAGCCACGGCAAGTACCTATCGATGGCCGAGGATACGGGTTATGAGCTGGGCTACACCTTCCACATCATGAGGAACGGCCAGGAGCTGGTCCTCCCCTGAAGGGGCGAGACGGAGGGAGCAGGAAGGATGAATGTGGAGGAAAGAGGCTCGATAAAATGGTGATCCTTGACGATGAGCTGAAGGCTAGGGCCAGCATGATCTCCGAGGCTATTGAAGACCATCTGCCCGTCGTACACCCGAGGGAGCTCTACGCTGCCGGAAGGCACCTGGTCGATGCTGGGGGAAAGAGGCTCCGGCCCAGCATGCTGCTGATGGCCGCGGAGGCAGTGGGGGGCGACCCGAAGGTGGTCGTCCCGGCGGCGGTATCGATAGAGCTGGTCCACAACTTCACCCTGATCCACGATGACATCATGGACAACGCCGAGACCCGTCGGGGGAGGCCCTCGGTCCACGTCAAGTGGGACGAGGCTGGCGCCATCCTGGCTGGGGACACCCTCTACTCCAAGGCCTTCGAGATCCTTACGGCGGCTGAGGCCCCAGCCCCCCAGGATATGGTCGCCTCTGTGAAGATGCTGGCCAGGACCTGCGCCTACATATGCGAGGGGCAGTGGCTGGACATGGAGTTTGAGAGGAGGGACCGGGTCACAGAAGCCGAGTATCTGGAGATGATCGAGAAGAAGACCGGGGTCCTCTACGGGGCCGCCGCCTGGATGGGCGCCCGTCTCAGTGGTGCCCCGGAGAAGCAGGCGGAGGGGCTGGAGAGGTTCGGCCGCCTGGTGGGGATGGCCTTCCAGATCCAAGACGACGTCCTGGACCTTACGGCCCCGGCAAAGGTTCTGGGAAAGCCGAGGGGTGGGGATCTCGCCGAGGGGAAGAAGACCCTGATCATGATCCACGCCATGGCCGGCGGCGCCGAGATCGAGATATTCGGCAAGAGGAACGCGACCGGCAAAGAGGTCGAGAGCGCTCTGGAGGCCTTGCGGGCCAGCGGCTCCATCGACTACGCCCGCTCCAGGGCGATAAGCCTCGTCGAGGAGGGCAAAGAGGCCCTGGCGGTACTTCCGGACTCAGACGCCAAGCACCTCCTTCTAGAGCTGGCCGACTACATGATAAGCAGAAGTTATTAATCCATAAAAAGAACAACAGAGATCGTAGCTGGGCGCGGTCAAGGGTCACGCTAGGTTCAGGTCAGAGGCTTAAGTCCGCGGCTAAGGCGCGATAGGGAGGCGTTCAAATTGCACGAGCATGATCACGACGAACTGCACGAGCACGGGTCGCAAGAGCACGGCCACGAGCTGAACAAGCACGAGATCGAGCATCTTCTGGAGCACTGGATCGAGCACAACAAGAGCCACAGCGAGAGCTTCCGGGCCAGGGCGAAAGAAATAGAGGCGGCGAGCCCCGGGGCTGCGGCGAAGGTCCGGGAGGCGGCAGAGCTGATGGACGAGTGCACGAGGAAGCTGGAGGAGGCGGCGGGGGAGGTGTGAGGGCGGAGAATAATGGAAGCGGGAACGTCACCATTTTCATGGCGATGGGCAAGCATATCCGACTCATCTCCACTTATTAATCATCCGTTTTCGGTCCGTGGACAATTATGATGCCCATCCCAGCCGAGAAATTCAAGAAATCCCCCCAAGGGAGGGAATACTCCGGCTTCGATCGAATCTAATGGTCTCGATCCCGTTTGCTGGGATCTGGATCATACGCTCCGGAGAAAACGAGTGGTGCGAAGGCGCACGACTCGATGCTGATATTTTATGCTCACTCGCCCTTGTCCTGGATGGCGGTGGCGATCTCGGGCCTCAGGAGGGCGTCGGGGGCGACGTCATATACCTCTCCTTTTATGAACTTCTCCACCAGCTCTCTCGCCAGGTGATCGGGGTACTGGATCGGCGGATGCTTCATGGTGTAGGCCGATATCTCGATCAGAGGCCCTCCGATCTTTCTGTCGATGGCCAATTTGCAGATCCTTATGGCGTCGATGGTGGACCCGCCGCTGTTGGGGGAGTCCTCTACCGAGAGCCTCAGCTCCAGGTTTATGGGTACGTCGCCGAAGATCCTCCCCTCCATCCTCAGAAAACAGATCTTGTTGTCCTTCTGCCACGGGACGTAGTCTGAGGGTCCTATGTGGATGTCGTCGGCCATGAGGGGGACGTCGAGGACCGACTGGACCGCCTCGGTCTTGGAGATCCTCTTGGACTTGAGCCTCTCCTGATTGAGCATGTTCAAAAAGTCGGTGTTTCCGCCGGTGTTGAGCTGGTACGTCCTATCGAGTTTGCATCCCCGGTCGCTGAAGAGCTTGGTGAGGGACCTGTGGACTATGGTCGCGCCTATCTGGCTCTTGACGTCGTCGCCGACTATCGGAACGTTGGCGTCCTTGAACTTCTTCGCCCAGGCGGGATCGGAGGCGATGAATACCGGCATGCAGTTGACGTATCCGACTCGAGCGTCCAGGGCGGCCTGGGCGTAAAAACGGCTCGCCTCTTCGGAGCCGACGGGCATGTAGTTGATAAGAACCTCGGCGCCGCTATCTTCCAGCTCGCCCACCACGTCACAGGGCTCCAGGTCCGAGACGACGAAAGTCTTGTTGTCGTCGTAAGAGGACATGTGAGGGGCTACTCCGTCCAGGACAGGCCCCTTCTTCACCTCCACGCCCATGTAAGGTACGTCGGGATAGAATACCTTGGTGCAGTTGGGCGGTGCGAAGATCGCCTCGCTGACGTCCTTTCTCACCTTTCGTTCGTCTATGTCAAAGGCCGCAACCACCTCGATGTCGCCCGGCTGGTAGCCGCCGACGGACTGGTGCATGAGGCCGATACAATTTTCATCATCAGAATTTTTATAATATTCAATCCCTTGGATGAGAGAGCTGGCGCAGTTGCCGAGACCGGCAATTGCTAATTTTATTTTTTTCAACCACATCGCCTCCCAAATTCGCCTGAAGTAGTAAAGCTTGACGCGCTATCGAGTATGCTACATTTCTATTAGATAAATCTATAGGCCATCCTGACGTCGTAATTAATCTTTCGGAGGGTGCTGAGATCGCTTTTTTTAGCCCCTCTGGCTGGCGGTCCAGGCTCAGGAGAATCTTAAGGTCGAAGGAGGTTTTGGATCGTCGAGGTGAGTTCGTATCTCTATCTGATATATAGCGCCCCTTTCCAGGCCCGGCATACTCCGAGGCTCTGACTCGTCTCATCTTTCCGTCAGCCTCTCGACCAAAAGCCCGTTCAGGACTGAGAAGATCAAAAGGTAGAGGGTGAAGAGGAGGGTGAAATTCCAGCCGAAGTAGTATACAAGTAGGGGAATCATAGGGATCTTGATCGCCCGAGCGTACATAAAGGCGGCAACTAGAGAGTCTCTCATCCCCTCCTCTCTGAGGTCTGCGAGTAGGGGATACCAGACGTATACGGGGCCCGACGAGAGGATGCCCCCCACCACGGCGAAGGTCCAACCCTTCAGACCCGACCCCTTCCCCAGCATCCTCTTAGCAATCCTCGGCTTGATCTTCAGGTTCAAAAGGGACATGATCAAGAGGACGAGGGCCAGAATCGGCAGGACGTTTGAAAGGAGCTTGGTGAAGACTGAGATCGCCCTCAAAAAGATGTCGAAGTCAACGGCAGCAAGCCCCAGATAAATGGCTGTCAGCAGAGCCAGGAAGTGCTTGGCGGTGGGGTTTCGGATGGTCAAGGCCAGATCAGCTCCAGGGTTAAGGAGGTGAGAATGGCCACGAGCACCGCCGAGAGGAAGGAGATGACGTTTCTGATCAAGGCGAACCTCTTTCCCAATACCATACCCTCGGCAGGAAGCTGAGCTATGCCGACGGTCACCCAGGCAGCTATGAAGGCCGTCACCGCCAGAAGGCTCACGCCCCTATCTAGCAGCTCTCCGCCGATGATGTAGCTGGTTATGGGGTTTCCGGCGGCAACGCTCCCGATAAGAGCTCCGACCAAGGGGTCGAAGATCTCGTCTCCGGTGAAGACCGCCCCGTAGAAGGATTGCGGGACCAAGACCAGTATGAGTGAGATGAGGAGCATAACCCCGATGAGGATGGGAAAGACTTGGGCGAAGCTTGTGGCGGTCTTATTCAGGGAGGCCGTGATCTTTTGAGGTTTTGTATCTTCCTCCACCCGCGCTTTCCCCTCCCTCGGCCTCTCGTTCTTCATATTCCCATCATCTCTCCGAGGTCCCGCCGGGGTCCGTCCGAGGGTAGGACCCCAGAACCTTGGTCATGGCCGCCCTCTCCCTTATCCGAGCCAGCGCCTCTTCGACGAGGGGGTCGGATACATGCCCCTCCAGGTCGATGAAGAAGTAATAATCTCCGAGGCCCCTTTTGCTGGGCCGGGACTCGATCTTGGTGAGGTTTATCCCCCTCTTCGCAAACTCTCCCAAGACCTCCCAGAGGGCTCCGGGCTCGGCCCTCTCCAGGTATACGGCCAGAGAGGTCTTGTCTCTTCCGCTCGGCTCCGGCGCCTCCCGGCCCACCACCACAAAACGGGTCACATTCTGGTCTGAGTCCTGGACGTCTCTCTCGATCACCGAAAGATCATACTGCTCCGCAGCCTCAGCGTCGGCGATGGCCGCCATCTCGGAGAACTCCCCAGCGAGCTTTGCGGCGTGGCTGGTGGAGCCCGTCGTCCTCAGCTCGACCTGGGGAAACCTGCGTTTGAGGTAGCTCCTGCACTGGGCCAGGGCCTGGGGGTGGGAGAGGATCACCTTCACCTCCTCGGGCCTTCCGATGCCCAAAAGGCAATGTCTCACCCTCAAGTTGATCTCGCCTGTGATCTTGACGTCACGGCGGAGGAGGGCGTCGAGGGTCATTCCCACCGACCCCTCCAGGCTGTTTTCCAGGGGGACGACCCCGAGATCCACCTCGCCTCCCTCGACGGCGGCGATCACCTCCTCGAAGTCCCGGTAGTACCGAAGGCTGGCCTCGGGACTGTACCTTTTTGCGGCCTTCTCCGAAAAGGTCCCTTCCGGCCCCAAAACTCCGATCGATCGGTTCATTTCATCTCACTTAAAAGCTCCTTTGCCCTCTCGACGTTTATCTTCTTCTCAGCCGCCATTTTGCCGGCCACGACCTCGATCTCGTCGCCGACGGCTCCCGCCTGGACGGCGACGTTTTTGGCGTGGAGCGACATGTGCCCCCTCTGGATCCCCTCGGTGGCGAGGGCCCGGAGGGCGGCGAAGTTCTGGGCGAGGCCCACCGAGGCCAAAATCCGTCCCAGGTCGTCGGCGGATTTGAGCCCCAGGATCTTCATGTTGGCCCTGGCCACGGGATGGACCCGCGTCGCTCCGCCGACGGTCCCGACGGCGACAGGAAGCTCGATGGTGCCCACCAGGTCACCGTCTCGGTTCTTCTCGTACGTCGATAAAGATCTATAGACACCGCCCCGGGCAGCGTAAGAGTGGGCACCTGCCTCGATGGCCCTGGTATCGTTCCCGCTGGCCATCGTCACCGCCGTCACGCCGTTCATGATCCCTTTGTTGTGGGTCGCAGCCCGATAGGGATCGCTCTCGGCAAGGGCGCTCGCAAGAACGATGGCATCGACGACCTCGGATCCTCCTATCTCATCTGCCTTGAAGACGGCCCGGGCCCGGGCGAGCCGGAGGTCGGCGAGGTTCGAAATGATCCTGAGATATACCTTCCCCCCGGTGATCTCCTCGATGAAGGGGGCCAGGGCCTCAGCCATGGTGTTGACAGCGTTGGCCCCCATGGCGTCCCTGCAGTCGACGAGCAGGTGAACGACCACCATCGGGCCCTTCCGGGTGGATACGACGTTCGCCTCGACGCCTACGACGCCTCCCCCGTACCTGACCAGCATCGGGTCCTTCTCGTTCGCCCTGGCCGCGATCTCTTCAGTTCGGGCCAGTATGGCGAGCCGCGCGCCGTGGGGGTCCTCGACCCCCGTCACCTGTATGAGGGCCCTCATCACGGGTCGCGTGCTGCTGGTGACAAAGCCTCCGCCGGCGAAGGCCATCCTTGCCCCGTTGCTGGCGGCTGCGATCACCGACGGCTCTTCAGTCGCCATGGGGATCAGAACTTCCCGACCGTCGATCAGAAAGTTCGTCGCTATCCCCAGGGGGATCTGGAATAGGCCGATGACGTTTTCGATCATCTTGTCGGCCTGGTCGAGAGAGAGGCCTCGTCTTGCGATCGTCTCGGCCTCCTCCTCGGAGAGGCCGGCGTTCTCCGCCACCATCCTGAGCCGATCCGAAGCTGGAAGCTTGTAAAACCCGGAAATTCTCGATGTCTTCAATCAAACAACCTCCACAAAGCCGGAGAGAGGGAAAAGCTCGTCATCGGAGGGGAAAAACTTTATGCCAGCCAGCACTTCTTTTTTATGTGCCAGAACAAGCTCCCCTGAAGATCGACGAGGAGATCGAAAGGCTCGAAGAGACCGTGGGCAGGCTCAGCCCCGTCCAGAAGATGCTCCTGGGGACTGACGGCTCCGTGACGTGCCTTCTCGAGGTCGTCACTGGAAGTCCCGTTGAGCTCGAGACCCTGGTCCAGAAGGTGGTGGCAGCCGACGAGCTCGTCTCTTCCGAGCTGGAGGTCGAGCCCGGGGACGAGGTGAATTACAGGGTAGTCAAGCTCAAAAACTCCGTCTCTGGGGAGACCCTGATTCATGCCACCTCCTTCACTCCCCTCAAGAGGCTCGAAGACCGTTTTAGAACCGACCTGATGAGGGCAGACATCCCCATAGGGACCATCCTCAAGAAGCATAGGATCGAGTCGAGGCGCGACCTTTTGAGGGTCAGAGCTTTCTCGGATGCGGGGGAGCTGAAGGGGATCTTCAACGTCTTCGGAAAAGAGCCGATGCTATCGAGAGACTACAAGATCATCAGGCATGGCCTGCCTCTGATGTCCATCACCGAGACCTTCCCCTACAACAACTTCCAGGATAAAAGGAGGGTGGTGGTGGAGACCCCCTCTCGGATACACATGACCCTCACCGACCTCGCCGGAGACCGCGGCAGGGTCGACGGCGGCGTGGGGGTGACCCTGGATGATCCCTGCATTGTGGTGGAGGCGGAGAGGGGTGAGGAGCTCACCGTCCGAGGAGAGAACGCCGACCGGGCGAGAGCGGCGGCAAAAGCCGTAATGGACCGGTTCGATCTCGGCGGCGCCGAGATTACGGTCCGGCACTCCTACAAGCAGCACGTCGGCCTCGGCGGGGGAACGCAGCTCGCCATGGCCGTGGGAAAGGCTCTCTGCGAGCTATACGGCATGCCCGCATCAGCCCGCGAGATCGCCTCCGCCGTCGGCCGGGGTGGAACGAGCGGGATAGGGGTCGCCGCTTTCGATAGGGGAGGGTTCATCGTCGACGGCGGCCACTCCTTTGGCCCCGGCAAGGAGAAGGAGGACTATCGCCCCTCCTCCGCCTCGGTGGGGGTCGCCCCCCCGCCGGTGATATTGCAGGCCGACCTACCGGAGTCCTGGTGTTTTCTTCTGGCGATGCCGGATATCCCCAAAGGGGCCCACGGCAAAAGGGAATTGGACGTATTTGGGACCTTCTGTCCCGTCCCAAGAGATGAGGTCGCGGAGCTATGCCGAGAGATCCTGGTGAGGATGATCCCCGCCGTCCTGGAGGAGGATCTGGAGAGCTTCGGCACCGCCGTGAACAGGGTCCAGGAGCTGGGGTTCAAGAAGGTTGAGGTGGGGCTGCAGCACCCGCTGATCCGAAGCCTCATGGAGGAGATGAGGTCTGCGGGAGCTGTCGGTGCCGGGCTCAGCTCCTTTGGCCCCACCGTCTACGCCATCGTCGATTCGGGGACGAGGGATATCCAGGCTGCGGCGATGGAGGTTATGAGGGACGTGGGGGGCGAGGTCGTCGTCACCAGACCCAGAAACTCGGGGGCGCGGACGAGATCCGCCTGATCTTATCGAAAATATGTCTATTATTGAGATGATCAACGATGAACGAGATTCAAAGGCTTCTTGAACGGCTGAGCAACGCCCATGGAATATCGGGGCGAGAGGGTTCCATTCAGGAGATAGTGCGAGAGGAGATCGGCCCCCTCGTCGACGAGATTAGGGTGGATAACCTCGGAAACCTCGTCGCCACCAAGAAGGGCGAGCGCCCCTCGGTGATGGTGGCAGCCCACATGGACGAGATCGGCCTCATGACCAAGTATGTCGACGAGAAGGGTTTCATTCGGTTCGTCACCATCGGGGGCTGGTTCGACCAGACCCTCTTAAACCAGAGGGTGATCGTCCACGCCGACTCGGGTCCTGTTTGTGGGGTCATCGGGTCTAAGCCCCCCCACGTGATGACGCCCGAAGACAGAAAGAAGCCGATCGAGATCAAGGATATGTTCGTCGACGCCGGCTGCGTCGATCAGGACGAGGCGAAGGCCCTGGGGATCAAGCCCGGAACCCCCATGAGCATCGATCGGACCTTCACGACCCTTGCGGGGGACAGGGTGACGGGAAAGGCCCTCGATAACCGGGCCGGGGTCGTCATGATGATCGAGGCGCTGAAGAGGACGAGGTCGAAGTCCACGATCTACGCAGTGGGAACGGTCCAGGAGGAGGTGGGGCTGAAGGGAGCGAAGACGAGCGCCTTCGACCTCCGTCCCGACGTGGCCCTTGCGACAGACGTCACCATCCCCGGCGACCATCCGGGGATCGAGAAGAAGGACTCGGCCCTCGAGATCGGGAAAGGGGCCGTTATCACCATCGCCGATGCATCGGGGCGGGGGCTCATCGCATCGGAGAAGGTGGTGGACTGGCTGGCAGAGACGGCTCGGGAGTTCGAGATCGCCGTCCAGATGGACGTCTCCGGAGGCGGGACCACCGACGCCACCGCCATCCAGCTGACGAGGGAGGGGATCCATACGGGGCTCATAAGCGTCGCCACGCGTTATATCCACTCTCCCGTCGAGGTTTTGAGCATCAAAGATCTCGAGGCCTCTGCCGAGCTGATCGCAAGGGCCCTGGAGACGGCGCCGAGATACTTCAAGAGAGGGTGATTAAAGCGGCCTTCCCCCCGGGAAGGCAGATCGACCTTTTTGGGTTCAGGATTGGGCCAACTCGGTTTGCTGGCCTTTCTCAAAAATTTTATAGAATATCACGGAAATAAGGCCATCCCATAGAGGACTATCGGAGAAACTCAAGTTTGCGCCCCCCCCCACTGAAAACGGCCTCAAAAATAGGGACAAGAACGTCCTCCCCATGGGAGGACGCGGAGATATTAATTTCGGACTAGCTGCTGCCTATCAGGCTGATGACCGTGTAGGCGAGGAGCGTCCCGACGATGAAAACCACCGCGAAGGCGGGATAGGCGATCCCCGATGAAATCATCTCTACTGCCATCTTGATCATCTCACTACGAGGACGGGGCAGGTTGCCCAGTAAAGGACCTTCTGGACTACGCTTCCGATGAGGAGCTTTGTGACGCCGCTCTCACCGTGGCTTCCCATGACGATCAGATCGACCCCTTCGGTCCTGGCGAGATCGACGATCATGTTGGCGGGCGCACCGGACTTTACCATCGTCTCCACTTCCACGCCAGCTTCATCGGCCATCTTCTTGATCTCGGCTACGGCCTTCTCACCGCCAGCCTGGAGCTTGGCTTCGATCTCCTTCTTGTCAGCGCCCAGCTGCCTCACAGCGCTGGCCACGACCACTTCGTTCACCACGTAAACTCCGAGCACCTTCGCGCCGACCGCCTTCGCCAGGTCCACGCCGTGCTGTACAGCGACCTTGGACTTTGCGGAGCCGTCTGTAGCAACTAAAATCCGAGCGTACATTTTATCACACCTCTCAAATCTCCCTACAACCTTCTTCGCCTTTTGAGTTTATCCATTACGCCTTTGATATAAATAGGTATCTTTCCGATACCGGTATCTAGTAGCCTTATAAAGGACATATATCGAGCGATTGGACAACCTCTTCATCTCACTATCATCACAGGCGCATCAGACCAGTTCAGGACCTTCTGGGCCACGCTGCCGATCAGCCTCTTTGTGATCCCTCCCTCGCCGTGGCTTCCCATTAGGATCAGGTCGACGTTCTCGACCCTCGCCGCGTCGAGGATCCTGGACGCCGGATCGCCTTCCCTGATCAAAGGCTCCACCCGGACCCCTGAGGCCTCTCCCATCTTAGCGACCTCCGCCACGATCCTCTCTGCGGAGGCCTTGAGGGTCTCCCTCAGATCCTCCTCGGAAGTTCCCTTGCGTAATAGGGAGGCTATGACCTTCGAGATCGCCATCTCGTTAATGACGTGGAGGACAAGAACGTCAGAACCCAGGGACTTCGCGAGCTTTACTCCGTGCCTGCTGGACTTCATCGATCTGTCGGAGCCATCAGTGGCGATCAGAATCTTCCTGTACATCCAATCCCGCCGAGAGGTTACTTCTCGCCGTCCGTATAAAAAACTATCTTTTCGGTAGCAGCATCCTCAGAGCCAGGAGGGCGGCGTTCTCCCCGGAGTCAATCCCCACGCAGGCGACGGGAACTCCCGGCGGCATCTGGGAGATGGCCAGGAGCGCGTCCAGGCCACCCAGCTTTGCGCTGACAGGGACCCCTATCACTGGCCTCTCCGTCCGGGAGGCGATGAAGCCGGGGAGGGCGGCGGAGAGGCCTGCCACGGCTATGAAGATCTTCGCGTCGGTCCCTTCGATGTAGCGCTCCAGCTCCTCGGGGTTTCTGTGAGCTGAGAGGATCCTCTCATCGTAGTCGATCCCTCTCTCCTCGAGAATCCGGAGGACCTTCTCCACCACGGGCCTGTCCGATTTGGATCCGGATATGACGGCAATTTCGGTCATGCGCCCAAACCCTCAAAAGTCAAGCTTTCTTTGCGACTATCTAGGGGAGGTTGTTCTCCCCCAGCAGCTCATGCTGCTTTTCAAGACTCATCCTGATCAGGGTTGCGAAGATCTCCTTCGTCGCGCCGGCGTCAAGCCCCAGCTCCGTCGCCATGTCCAGGGCCCTCTTCATCACCATCTTCTCCTGGTTCTTGTCCTCGATCCCGACCCCCAGGGCCCTCTTGGCCTCGAAGATCTCTTCCGCAAGCCTCACCCGTTCGTCTATCAGCCTTATTATCTCTTGGTCAACCCTCTGAACATTTGCGCGAAGATCTTCCAGGCTCATCATCGCCACCTCGACGCTTTGGATGAGCCTCTGTTCTCCACCTTCGTCCTTATCACCCTTCCGCCAAGTTTGAGCCATGCAGCCTCGACCTCGTCGATATTTTCGTCATCCGCGAGGGCCGCATAGGCGGGGCCCGTCCCCGAGAGGCTCGCACCCCTGGCGCCAGAATTGAGGGCCGCAAATATCGGTTCCGAGGAGAGTCGGAGGGCGCTGCAGTAGACTAGGCCGTTGATGGTCATGGCCCTGGCGTAGTCGCCGGCGAGGGCGAGGTCGAAGATGAGGTCTGCGATAGGCGCGATGAGCCTCGACCTTCTGACGTCGGTGTCTTTGGAGAATATCTTCTCCTCGGGAACCAGGAGGAGGACCCAAGACTTCAGTTCCTCTCTTTTGAGCAGTTCCATCTCCCGGTTGTCGGTGACCACGACGCCGCCCAGCATCGATGCGGTGGCGTCGTCGAAGGCCCCGGTGATGGTGACCCCGGCGTCTTTTGCCGCCGCCACCCCGATCCTCGTGGCCTCCAGGGGGTCAAGCTCTTCATCCAGGGCGTCGAGGGTCGCGAGGACTGCGGCGTTGGCGGCGCTGCTGCTGCTCTTGAGGCCCCGGGCGAGAGGAATCTCGCTTTCGGTTCGAACGATTCCCCCGGCATCGACGCCGAACCTCTGTAAAACTCGCTCCACGGACCTGACTATCAGCCGGTCGTCTATCCCGGGGACGTCCCCCTTCACTTGCGGGGAGTCGTCCAAGACCACCTCGGCGGAGGTCTTCAGGTCCACCCCAAAGGCTGAGCCCTTCCAGTTGGCGACGGCGTTCAGGATCGTGGCCGCCCCGAGGGCTGTCGCCGTTCCCCTTCGCTTCAAGATAACCCCGACTCAATCATGGTCTTCAGCTTCTCAAAGTCTCCGGCCACCTCGGGATTTCCGCCTTTGGTGTACTTCTCGATCAACTTCTCGATCATCTCCAGCTCAGATATGGCGGAACTGAAGACGGGCTCGTAGCTTCCGAGTAGGAATAGGGGTATGACGACGGCTCCGCCCCTGTTCGTCTGCTCCGTCAACCCGTTCACCACCACCAGGAAGGTGTAGGCCTTGTAGCCGAGACCTGCCGTGATGTTCTTGGCGAAGCTTCCGATCTGCTGGATCCTCCTGGTGGAGAGGTTCTTGTAGGCGGCGACCGAGTCTTTGTACTCTATGAACATGAGAGCTTCATCGGTCCAGAGGATGGCGTCGTACTCGACGATGGCGACGGAGTTCTTCTGGGCCACCACGTTGAAGAGGACGCCGCGGCACCAGGAGAGGTTAAGGTTGAGCCTGAAGTCCAGCTCCGTATCCTGGACGGTCCTGGATTTCAAGACGTAAGGGTCACTCCTCAGCTCAATCATGAAGGTGAGAGTCGCCTCGTCGGTTAAAGGATTTTCCTTTCCTCCTTTCCTCCCATCCTCTCTTTCCACCCTTTCTTTCTGTTCCACCCTTCCACCTTCCTTCCTCCACCTCTTTTCATCTCGGGGCAAAGGATAAGACAGACCTCTTTCTAACGGAGCTTCTGGTGAAAATGATTTGACGGAGAAGAAGAGGACGCAGCAGCTGGGGGTCAGGATACCCGAGAGCCTGGAGCCGGTCTACTCTAACCTGATCAAGATAAGCCACGCCGACGACGAGGTTACCCTGACCTTTCTGCACAAGATCCCCGAGACGAGCCTGGCCCAGGGAAGGGCGATCGTTACCATAACTCCCCAGCACGCGAAGAGGCTTCTGAGGGCATTGTCCGCGAACCTGAAGAGATACGAGGCGACCTACGGCGAGATCAAGCTCCCCGAGGACGGCGGTGCTAGGGAGGAGAGCAGCCACGTCGAGGTGGCTTAACCTAACCTTAAAGCTCAAACTTCCTCCGGCCTTTTGGATCTCAAGGTGCTCTTCAGCCCTCGGCGAGGCTTTGGATCAGGGGGGGGATCGTCCCTGGGCGGGACCGAGCCAGGGCGATCCCAGCCGAGAGGCCTTTCCTGAAAAAAGAGCCAGAAAGGTCAAGATCCCGTTTCGCTAAGCCCGCCGCCAGCCGATCGATCTCCTCGTCTGCCATTCTGCCGAGGGTCAATAAAGAGGCCCGGCCCATCCGATACTCCAGACCGAACTCCCGATTCCACCTCTGGACGTAAGCCGATAGGCTTCTTTTCGAGACGTCCCCCGACGCGGCGGCCAGGGCGGCTACCTCTCCCGCAATCGTCCCCGATCGCATGGCGTAAGCCATGCCGCTCATCCCCGCCGCAGCACCCGTAGCCATCAGTGAGTCGGAGACGATCTCTCCGGGCAGCGCCGCTATCGCATCCCCGCCCCGGTTTATGGAGACGATCTTCATCTCGCCAACGTCGTAGTCGGCGAACTTGTGCTGCTTGAAGATTTTCACGAACCGATCCAGGAAGGGTCGGACGTCCCGACCGTGGCCCCGCACGAAGACGCCCAGAGTTGCACGATCCCCGCCGCCGGGGGAGAAGGTGGCCTTCCAGCCTGGCGAGATCGACCCGACGAAGTACTCGAAGTATTTCTCCTCGCCGATGCCCGGAAGCTCGACGACCGCCTCGGCAGCCCAGGCGACGTCTTCAGGATGCTTCAGCGGCTCGAGCCCCACCCCCCTTGCAATGGCACCATCTACCCCGGAGGCGTCGATCACGACTCGGGCCTCGATCTCGCAAGAGTCGGTCTCGACCCTTCGACCGGAGCCCCCAAGGGGGGCGCTCCTTGCCGTGCCCCGGAGAAGCTCGGTCCCGGCCATCTCAGCCCTTTCGAGATAGAGGGCATCGAACCTGGCCCGGTCGATGAACCTCCCCGGCGCCGGGATCGAAAGGCAGCACCCACCGGGTGAGATTATGTGCATCCCATCCAGGTCGTGGAGGACGTAATCCCCTTCGACAGTTAGGCCCGAACGGGAGAACATCCCGTCAAAGAATGTGTTGGCCGGATGGTCGAACTCGCCGCCCATGTGTCTGTCCAGCAGGATCGTCTCAGCCCCATTTCTAGCGGCCGATGCGGCGGCCGCAATCCCCGAGGGGGAGGCTCCCACCACCAAGACGTCGCAGTTCACGGCTACTTGATGGGAGAAGGAAGGTGATGAAGGTTTCCGTTTCTTTCCGCGTTCTTCTGTGAAGGACGAATATAACTAAAGGAATTCGATATCAGAGACCGGGGGAGAGGGAACGGGAGCTAGTTAGAGATAAAGGATCCTAAAATGAGCATTACAGCGCGGAAAACCTTCCTTCGAGGATAATCAGATTCTCACAACCTTTTTATTCTGACAGACCTCTCGAAGCTCCATGACAAAACAGGTTCATGCAGCCCATATCCTCGTAAAAACCGATAAGAAGGCGAAGGAAGTCCTCGCCAAGATAAACAAGGGTGAAAGCTTCGCGGAGATGGCCCGAAAGTACTCCGACTGCCCTTCGGCGAAGAACAAAGGCGATCTGGGCTGGTTCGGCAAGGGAAAGATGGTTCCCGAGTTCGAGCGGGCCGCCTTCGAGGGAGAGAAGGGGAAGGTCGTCGGTCCGGTGAAGACCGATTTCGGCTACCATTTGATAAAGATTCTAGATAAAAAATAATGATTACCTGAACCCATTTTTAAAAAAAGACGGATACGGTCTCTAATCTGCAAGGCTGCAGTTCAGAGATCGCCGAGACCCTCCATCTTTCCCAGGATCCGTTTGGTTCTGATCGTCAGTTCAGCTCTGGTTATCCAGGATGTAAAGGCTGACTTGGTATCCCTGCGTATAGAGAGCATACCATACGATAGATGCTTGACCACCCTTGTTGGAGTAGACGACCACAGGCAGGTTCTTGTCAAGGCCGCTGAACGTCTGCCTCAGAGCCTGCTCGTCGGCGAGACCATCGGCGCCCATGACCTTTGAATAGTCGATGTTGATCGCCCCTTCCAGATGCCCCGCGGCGTACTCGGCCGGGCTCCTCGCATCCACCACCTGGGCGCCCTCGAGCTGATCGGCGGTGGCGAGGAGATTGAGGTCAGAATCGGGCGTATAGGTCTCAGCCGCCTTAGGCGTGGGGTTCGCGACGAACATAATCCCCTCCCTTTCCCGCGTCTCCTTCGTCCCCTCCAGGAGGTCGACCTCCTCGTGGCCCAGCCATTTCATGATCCAGAAGGCAAAGGTGTCGTAACCGTTGACGAAATAGTCGCCGTAAATGATCAGCGGCTCGTCCTCAGATATTCCAGCAGCTCCGAAGAGGCTGGCGATCTCGGCTGGCGGCTTGAGGGTGCCGTCCTGGTTGAATACCCGTTCCAGGGGCATGTGGATTGATCCCTCGATATAGGGTTCCCCCTCGGGAACGCCGACGTAAGCCATCAACCTCTTCGAGCCCTCTCTTTGATACTCCGAGAGCGCATCTGAGGCGATCGCATACGATGCCGTATTTGATTCTTCCGCTTGGACCGCCTCGGTCCCCGAGGTCTTCTCCATCACGGAGACGGCTTCCGGAGACGCGCCTATGAAGGCGAGACCCGACGACCATGTTCCTCCGCTTCCACCGCCGCTGCAGCTGCTGCAGCCGGCGAGAGCGCCGCCGATCAGGGAGGCTCCAACAACCAAGAGCGCTCCAATCCTCCATAACAATCTTCTGTCATTTCGCATCTGGTATATCCTCCGTTAAGATATCTGATCCTTCTTTCGACCGGATTTTCAAGCCTACAAGATGATGGATCTGGCATCATCTGCCGCAGATTCCGCTATCTCAAAGCCGTCTCGCCCCATCTCCTTTTTCCCACCTTTCGTGGAGGGCGCCTTAGGGACTATCGGCTCATTCATATCTTTCTATTTATCTTTGATGCAGTTGGCACAACAAGACCTCAGTTCGAACAAGATGATCCTGATTATTGACTACTTTGCGCCCTTTGAGATGTCCGAATGTCCAAAGTTGTCGATTTTGCATGTTTTTAGATCTGATCCGGCTGAGAGGGATGCCTCACCAAGGGCCGGTGGGAAGGCAGGGCGTCTTGAAAGGGTTGGGCTGATTTCAGGACAGGCCATAAGATTTACTGATTCGGATCTTGGGTTTTGTACCCTTGAATCTTGAAAGGGGAAAGGGCCCAAGGGCATCCTGGCGGTTTGATAAGCGAGAGAAAAGAAGATAAATCCCAAAATAGTATGATAGGGAGTGGGAGTTGGTAAAATTTTGTCATCGATTAAAGCGAAGAACCTCACATCTCTGACCTTGACATTCATCCTGCTAACCAGCATCCTCTTCCCGGTTGTCTCCGCATCAGGCGGAGCAGAGCATCCCGTGGGGTCGGGTCCCAAGGAGTGGTGGATCGAGTACCCAGCCCAACATTCAAATGCGGGATCTGCGGTCGATCACCCCTCGTGGGCTCTTGACCTTCTGGAAGAGAAGGCTGTGCTCGTTTTCATTCACAAAAATAACTGCCCATCCTGCGCCGTACAGGAGCCAGACATCAAAAAGGTTCTCGAAGAGCTTGGGGATGAGACGGCCTACCGCGACCTTTTAATCGACAACGGCGACCAGAAGGCTTGGGAGGGAATTAACATCTACGATCCCAACGGCGGCGTTATGACCTATGTCCCAGTTACCATCTTTCTCACTCTGGTCTCCGGACCCAGCGGTGAGGCCGAGGTCGCCTGGCACAGCGTCACCGGCTACAGTGGCGAGAGGCAGATCAGATCTTATCTGAACGACGCCATCGCTCTTTACGAGGAGAACTCCGCCAAATGGGACCGGTGAGATCGTTGAACCTGGGGGGCAAGGCAGTCCTGATCTTGAGGATTGCGACGCTTCTGACCGTCTTCGGCCTAATTCCAGCCTGGTTCGCCGTCTCGGACGCGAGGGGCGGCGCCATTCCCCTGCCGAACTTTGAGGCGGTCGATCTGGACGGAAGCCCCATCGAACTCGGGGATTTCGATGGAGTGGCCCTGATCCTTCACATAACCAACATAGAGACTCCTCTCTGCATGGAATGTGAAGAGGCGCTCAAGGCCCAAGTCGAAGAGCTCTCCAGGCTGAAAGAGGAGAATCCAGAAGCTGCGATCGTCACCGTAAACATGAGGAAGAACCCCTACTCCAAAGACGGACGATCGCTCTCGGAGTCTTGGTGGGGCGTTGACATCTCGTGGCCCTGGATTGAGGACTTCGATCCATTTCCTGTGGCGGGCAAGTACATCGATTACTGGAGCCGGGGGAGCGGCTTTGCAAATCCCACCCTAATTCTCGTGAACGATCAGGGTCAGATATCGAGGGTCTACCACGTATACCAGATCGGAGTGGGGATGGTGGAGGGGGTACAGACAGCCGAGACCCTCCAGAACGCCTTTTCGTTCCTTCAAAATCCCGATGACGATGGTGGGCCGATGGGCGTTGTTGGCTCAGCCACGGCCCAGGAGGTGACCTTCATCGGCATGTTCGGCCTTGGCATCGTAACGTCCCTCGCGCCCTGTTCTCTCGCTCTGATGATCGCGGTATTCAGTTACCTGATGACCTCTCACCGGAGAAAGATACTGATGCCCGACGAGGGGAAGTCCTCCCCCAAAGAGGGGCTTTTGATCGGGGTCGCCTTTACTTTGGGGATGGCGATGGTCTTCTTCGTCATAGGCCTCTTCATATCGAACCTGGGGATCTTCGTAAGGGACTCCCGGTCCTTCGACCTCGCAGCCGGCGTTCTTATGATAATCTTGGGCATCACCAGCTTCAAACCCCTCAGCGAGATCCTCGAGCCTTTGACCTCCCGGCTCCATCGACGACGATCTGTGGAGCCTGAATACGTGAGATCTAAGAAGAGCTTCATGGAGCAGTTCATAAACATCTCCGTCGGCCTCTTCAAGTACTCGGCTTTCGTGGGGGCCTTCGTCCTGGGGGTCTTCTTCGCCCTGGGATGGGCCCCCTGCGCCGTATCTCTGGTCTTTCCGGTCCTGATCTGGCTGATGGCTCAGAACGTCACCCCGATCACAGGAGGTATGATGCTCTTCGTCTTCGGCTTGGGGCACGGCGTTCCGATAATACCCATATCCACATTCTCTCGATCCTTCTGTGGAGCCATCGGCGAGAGGTACATCGCGCTGGGAAAGTGGATCACGGGAGGTTTCGGGATTTTGATCATAGCGACGGGCGTGGTCTTTGCGGCCAGGTACTTCGGCTACGCCTTCTGGTGAGCTTCGAGCCCTGCCCTCTGAGACCCCATATCTTGCTTTTTTTGAAGGAACGAAGATCCACGTCGAGGATCCGGATGGATGGATAGGGAACTTCGGGTATGATCAGAACTTGTCTTGCGGCTTTAATCAAAAGGAATAAATGGTAATAACTCAAAGACCCGGCCCATAGGAATAGGGAGGTTAGGTTATCCATGAAAATAATTTTGACGGCTTTGTTGGCCACCATGCTCCTGGTGGGCATGGTTGCAGCTGCCGAAACTCCAATTGATCTGAGCACTCTGGGCAAAAAGTCGGAGATTAAGTCCAGCATGACCCCCTTGGTCATAACGTACACTCGAGACGAGCCCAAAACCACCACGGATGCTGTAGACGTGAGGACCCTGGGCAGAAGCTTTGGCACCTTCTCTGGGCTCAACGTCCAGCCGATGGAGCTGGGAGCATCCAATCCCATAACTTACACGCCCAGCTTCGCGATCTCCGTGAGCAACAGGACCTCTTCTCGGGTTACGCTCTACACCCCCTCCTTTGCCATAGGGAACAGGACCATTACCACTCCGGCACCGATGATATTTGGAGGGGCGTGAAGGCCTTAGGAAGACCCGAAAACTCGGTGCTTAGAGGATCGGGTGCTGAGATGATGGGGGTGTAGAAGCCTGAAGGTCAAACTGGTGGTGGATGGGGAGGAGATCCCGATGAACCACTTCACTCAAGAGATCATGGAAAAGGTCGTCTCGGGCGTTGCAGAATCTCTGCGAGGGGTGGACCCCGAGTGGAAGAAGATGGTCGTCGAGATGGATCGAGGTTTATCGGCCGACTGATCGACTTCACTCCTTCTTGGACTTTTTGAAGGCAGAGGAGAGGTCTATCAAGTATGTGCCCTCTTTTATGGCCATCACCAGTTCGTCCCGTTCGAAGAGGGAGGGGAGGTTCAGCTCGTAGGAGCCGGGCTCTGGCATCCTGATGCTCTCCAACGTCTTATCTTCGTCATGCTGGGTTTTATCAGATCTTCGAATCGGAGATTTTTGTGATAGGTCGTTGGGAGAATCGATATCGAAAAACCCATGCTTGCTTTTGGCGTTCTCAATTCGCCGCCCTTTTCTGTTTGTTCTGCCCTTACGCTCCTCGTTGGGGCGGTCCTTTTTGCGGTCTTGGCGCGGACTTGATTTTAGTATATGTCGGAGCGAATCGTCGCCCTCAGGCCAGGGCTCGTAAGGCCCACCGATCTCTGAAGCCTTCAGCGCACCCCGAACCTCTTTTATCTTATCGTTGGACTTAACAAAGAGAAATTTGTTCCAGCCGCAGACGGGACATCCTTCAAGAACGTCCATCCCGTCTTCGAAGACGCTGTTGCATCGAGTGCACATGTGGGGCATAAGGATCAGTCACCGACCGAAACCTTGGTGCTGATCTGGTACTTGTCCTTCTCGACGGTACGCAGCTGATTAGCAGGTCCGATGACCGTCATCCTCGTCTTAACGCTGGATTTGCCCAGGAGCTTGTTTATGAAGGTCGACTCGCTCTTGACCGGATAGCTCTCGATCTCTATCCCAGAGAACTCATCGAGGCGTATCTCGGTCATCGTCATCTCGATCAGCTTGACCTCCTCCTCTGGGGTTAGTCCCAGCTCCAGCACCACGATGTTCCCTCTCTTGACTTTGCTCAGTATTAGCCGGATCTTCTCCATGGAGGGCATGTTCTCAAGCCTCTCGGCGGATATCAGATCCATCTGTACTTCTCGCATCATCTCACCCGAAGTGCCTTGCTATGGCCACGTACAGCTCATCGATGTTCGACCCATCCAGTGCAGAGATGGTTACCAGGGGATGTTGAGGAAAGGCCGCCTTTATCCTGGAGGGAGAGGCTTTGGGCAGATCCATCTTGTTGGCGACTATCAGGAGGGGCAGCTTTCTCGCCTCCATGTTTCCCACCACCGTGACGTTCACCTGGGTGTAGGGGTCTTCTGTAGAGTCCATCACCAAAAGAACACCGTCCAGGTCTTCCAGCCATTTTATCGCCTCTATAACCCCTTCTGTCGCCTCCTTGGCCCTCCTTTTTGCTTCTTCCTCTTCCAGCCCGTAAGCCATGAACTCCCTGAAATCGATCTTAGTCGCCATCCCCGGCGTGTCCACTATGTCCAGCTCGACGCTCGACCCGTTGGCGTTTATGGCCACGCCGTCCGTCCTCATGGCCCTTCTAGTCTCGTGGGGCACATGGGATATCCCTCCGACATCCATCCCGCTCCAGTCCTTCACGATCCTGTTCGCCAAAGTCGTCTTTCCGGCGTTGGGCGGGCCGTATATGCCTATCCTGGCCCTTTTTTTACCAAAGATCCATTTTATCCAAATGCCGAAGTTCATCTTGAGACTTCTGATGACGCTCATGCCCAATCCTCTCTTGAGAGATGATCATGTGTATACTAATAATTTTCCACTACTTTTTTATAGTCGGCAATGATAAGTTAATTTCGGCTATTTTGCAAGATTTCGATGCATTCCGATCTTTTAATCCAGGAGTCGGCATGAGTGAACGTTGATGAAGTTTATATTTTTGACTTTCAACGACAGAGGAAGCGACCGCTTTAAATACTCTTCGCTGTTGGGATGAATTAGATGGCAAAGAAGGGCCCTATGGCCAAAAAACGGGGGCCACCGACATCCCTGACTTGCCAGATCGCCTGATTTCAGCGATCCCTCATCCGTCGAGGTGCTGGCTCTGGGCGGGACAATCGGACCGCAAATCATCGAAGTCGCCTGATTCTCTGATTTCGCTCCAAATCTCTTTCAAAGATCGGTCCCGAACGTTTCCCCAATCGTCGCCGATGTAAGGACAGGAACTCACTTTGCCGTCTACGCCCACGTGAATCCAGCGGCGTCCCGCCATGCATCCCAACATCTGCCCCTCGAAGTAGGTGCTGGCAAAGACCCTTGGGCCGCCCGGGGTGCGGTTGACCTTCCTGTAGAACCTGAGGATCGCCTCCCGGTCTATCCGGCTAAGGCATTCTTCGGAGGATTTTGGTATCCCCTCCCAGATTGAAAACTCGTGGACCCCCAAATCCTTTGCATAGTCGTAGAGGTCGAAGATCTCTGAAACCCCATCGCCCTTAACGTGGACGGACATTGTGACGAGGAGGCCCGCATCCAAAGCCATCTCTATCGCCTCGATTGCCCTCTTGTGGGCTCCATGGACGCCGCGAATCCGATCATGGACCTCAGGACCGGTGCTATAGACCCCTATTAAAATGTTGTACAGACCTGCCTCCTTCAGCTGTATCGCTATCTCTGGCGTCATCTCGAGGCCCGGCGTGAACATGTTGACCACCGATCGCTCTGGATCTACGTGGCGTATCAGTTCGAAGATGTCCTCTCTCAGCAGGGGGTCGCCCTCGGTGAAGGTGATTATGGACGCTCCCAGATCTTGGGCTTCTTCGATGACCGTTTTGATCTCCTCTGTCTCCAGCTCACCCTCGCCGTCTTTGATGAGGCAGTGATCGCAAGCACAGCCGCACGCCCTCGTGACCTCGATGCTCACAGTCTGAGGCACGAATCTGCCTATGGCGATCTTCGCCTCGCTGAGGACGAGCCGTTTGAAGGGACCGCTCGGAATCGGCGGAAGCCAGGTGGAAGCGACGATGTCTTCCTCCCTCACCAGGGCGGGCTTCTCCTCGGCCAGCCTCTGGTTGATCTTGTTCAGAGCCGGCTGGACCAGCACCGAGATCGCCCCTCGGGCCTGGAGCATCCTCGTATCCTGGTCGTAGTCTACCGTCAGGGCGGTGGTCTTCAATAGAGGGGTCATCGATGTCCATCTCGGCTGAGGAGTTATAGAGTTATCGATCGATCCACCAAAGCCGCAGATTTAAAATAACTGAGCACCGAGTAGGCCCCGGGTGATATTGAATTGTCTGAAGTTATCGTCCTCGCTTACTCTGGAGGCCTCGACACCTCCGTCTGCGTTCCGCTCCTCAGGGAGCGTTACGGTTTTGATAAAGTGATAACGGTCCTGACTGATGTCGGCCAGCCGAAGGAGGACATCGAGAGGGGAAACGAGAGGGCCAAGAATCTGAGCGATGAGCATTACGTCATCGATGCCAGGGAGGAGTTCGTCGAAGGTTACATCTTTCCCGCCATCAAGGCCAACGGCTCCTACGAGGGTTACGTCCTCGGCACGGCCATCGCGCGCCCTCTCATAGCGAGAAAGACGGTGGAGATCGCGGAGAAGCTCGGCGCCGACGCCTTGGGCCACGGCTGCACCGGCAGGGGCAACGACCAGCTGAGGTTTGAGGCGATCTTCAGGGCGACGAATATGCGGGTGGTGGCGCCGATGCGCGACCTGGACCTGAGCCGCGAATGGGAGATCGACTACGCGAGAGACCACGGGATCGATGTGCCTGTGACCCGGGAGAGGCCCTGGAGCATAGACGAGAACCTCTGGTCCAGGAGCATCGAGGGCGGCCTCCTCGAGGACCCCTTCAGCGAGCCCCCCGAGGAGATCTATGCCTGGACCAAATCTCCGGAGAGGGGCATCCCCCCCGCGAAGGTGGAGATAGAGTTCAGAGAGGGGGTTCCTGTGGCCCTGGACGGAGAGAAGATGGGTGGGGTCGAGCTGATCGAGAGGCTCAACAAAATCGCGGGAGAGCATGGCGTCGGCAGGACCGACATGATCGAGGATCGGGTCCTCGGCCTCAAGGCACGGGAGAACTATGAGCACCCGGCGGCAACGGTCCTTCTAAACGCCCACTCGGACCTGGAACGGCTGGTCCTCTCGCGGGCGGAGCTACGGTTCAAGGCGATGGTAGATGAGGCCTGGTCGGAGCTCGCCTACATGGGTCTTGTGAACGATCCCCTCTACGCGGACCTCTGCGCCTTCGTCGACGAAAGCCAAAAGAGGGTGAACGGAGTCGTCAAGATGAAGCTCTCCTCAGGAAGGGCTTTCTCCGTCGGAAGAAAGTCGCCGGACGCCATATACGACCAGGAGATGGTCTCATTCGACAGCCAGACCCTGAGCCAGAGGGATGCGGAGGGGTTTGCCAAGTATCACGGCTTCCAGGCTCGGTTCTTGCAGAAGCGCTGAGGGGCAGACTATATCAACAATTAGAGCCTGAAATCCAACCATGGCTGAGCTGGTAATATCAGAAAAGTCGGGGGCCTCGGACCTCGCCCCTCTCGCCCTGGCCGTAAACCAGATTCTGGGGCTTCCGGTCACCCTGAGAAGCGTGGAGGCTCCTGGGGTGAGGGTAGAAGAGGGGAAGGTCCTCGACGACGAGTATTCGGGACCGGTTCTAGAAGAGGTGATGAGGTCCGGGAGGCCCGTAAGGACCGTTCCCAAAAGCGGCGTTTACAAAGGAATTCCTGTGTCCGTCGCCCCCATAATGGACCCGGACGGAAAAGTGGTCGCGGCGATGGGGGTCGTTGACGTCGTAGGCACCATTGACATTCCTGCAGTCTTCGGTGCTTACACCGAGGTCGTCAAAGAGGTATCGCAGAAGAGATGAGGATCAGGAGGGCGGAAGCTCGGGATCTGCCCTCGATCCTCGCCGCTGAAAACGCCTGTTTTCCCCGAGACATCTCCTTCCCGCCCGAGACCTTATTCCTCCTGCTGGAGGAGGCGACGACTCTGGTGGCTGAAGACGGCGATGTGGTGGGTTTCGTCATGGGCTTTGTGAGGGGCGAGGGAGGGAAGGTGGTGACCCTGGAAGTACTCCCCGAACGTCGCGGAGAGGGGCTTGGAAGAAGGCTCATGGAGGCCCTGGAGAAGGAGTTCGCATCGGTAGGGGCGAGGTTCTCCCTTCTGGAGGTCGCAGTAGAGAATCGAGAGGCTCTCGCCCTCTACGCGAAGCTCGGCTATGCGAAGGCTGCCGTAATGGAGGACTACTACGGACCAGGCGATGACGCCCTTCTGATGGCAAAGAGGCTGAAATAGGGGGGGCTTCATCCTCGGTGTATCAGATTATCTCTCAAACCACAAGATATATCGACGAAAAGAATGATTTTATTGGTCATGAAGCGCTGGGCCATGCCAATCTTGATCATCGCTCTCGTCTGCTCCTTTCCCGCATCCGGAGAGGATCAGTCAGGAGGCTGGCTTGGCAAGGCCATAGACTTCTACTCCAGCGGATCTTACGAGCTGGCCCTTCTTTATGTCAACAAGTCTCTGGATATCGATCCTGGCTATCCGGATGCGTGGGATCTGAAGGGCTACATCCTCAGCGACCTGGGCAGGTACGACGAGGCTGCCAACTGTTTCAGCCGATCCCTAGATATCGATCCCTCAGACGCTTACATCTGGTACAGCCAGGGTTTCGCCCTTCACAACTTGGAGAGGTACGAAGAGGCGGTGGAATGCTATGACCGCGCCCTCGAGCTCAACTCCTCCGACCTGAACTTCTGGCGGGCGAGGGGGCTCGCCCTCTACAGCCTCGGAAGGTATGGCGAAGCTGCGGCGTCCTACGACGAGGCGCTATTGATCGACCCCACTCAGATGGACGTCTGGTACAACAAGGGGCTCGCCCTCGGCGGCATGGGAAAATACGAAAAGTCGATTGAATGTTACGATTTCGTTATCAAGATCGATGAATCGGACGCCGCCTCATGGCACGCGAAGGGCTTCGCCCTCTACAGTCTGGGACGGCCGGAGGAGGCTATCCAATCTTACGACCGAGCTATAGCGATCGATCCCTCCTATACTGATGTCTGGTATAATAAGGGCATCGTCCTCAGCAGCCTGGAGAGGTATGAGGAGGCCTTCAAATGCTACGCCGCCGCCGTCCAGATAGATCCCCTTTATCATGCAGCCTGGTACAACAAAGGGCTAGCCCTTTACAGCCTCGGCAGATACGATGAGGCGATATCATCTTACGACGAGGCTCTCAGGATCGATCCGTCTCTGGTCGCCACCCTGAACAACAAGGGCAACGCCCTCTACGCCCTCGGCAGTCTCGACGAAGCCTTGGATTGTTACGAGAGAGCGGTGAGGATCGATCCGGATTATTCAAACGCCTGGTTCAACAAGGGCGTGGTCCTCGACCTTCTCGGAAGATGGGACGAGGCTGTCGAAGCATACGACCGGGTGATCGGGATCGATCCGGCATATAAAGACGTATGGTACAACAAGGGGCTCGGCCTCTACAGCCTCGGCCGGTACGAGGAGGCGATTGAGGCCTTCGACTTCGTCCTGGAGACGAACCCCGAGAACGTGAACGCCTGGTACAATAAGGGGCTCGCTCTGGGCCGTCTGGGCAGGTACGAGGAGGCCCTCAGCTGTTACGAGGAGGCCCTCAAGACGGACCCGCACCAAACGGACGTTTTGAACAACAAGTGCAGCACCCTTTACAACCTGGGCAGATATAACGATTCTATCAGTTGTTACGATGATGTGATCGGGGTCGACCCCGCTTATGAGTGCGCCTGGTACAACAAGGGCGCGGCCCTATACAGGCTTGGAATGCATCGAGAGGCGGCGATTTGCTACGACAAGGCGATCTCGATCAACGCCTCCCGGATGGATGCTTGGAGGGGGAGGGGCGATGCCCTCGCCAACATCGGCGAATTCGATGGAGCGGTCGAATCTTACGACAGGGCGGTCGCCTTAGATCCCGGCGACCCGGACGTCTGGTACAACCGGGGTTTTGTCCTCTACAACGCCAGCAAGCACCAGGAGGCCGTCGAGAGCTACAACAAAGTCATCGAGATCGATCCATCTTATGAGGGAGTCTGGCAGCTGAAGGGGCTCGCCCTCTACGATCTGGGCAGGTTCGAGGAGGCCTTCGAATGTTACGACGAAGCCCTCGAGATCGACCCGTCGGACGTCTCCCTCTGGTACAATAAGGGCGTCGCCCTCTACAGCCTGGAAAGGTACTATGAGGCCGTCGAATGCTACGACAAGGTCATCGAGATTGATCGGTACGAGAAAGGAGACGCCCTCTACAGCCTGGGAAGGTACGAAGAAGCCGCGGATTGTTACGACAAGGTGATAGAGGTGGCACCCCTGGAGGCTGAGGCCTGGTTCAACAAGGGCTCAGCCCTTCAGAGCTTGGGCGATTACGACAAAGCTGGCGAGTGTTATGATCGCGTCATAGGTATCGATCCATCTTACGAAGGCGTCTGGAAGAAGAAGGGCTTTGTACTACAGATGCTGGGGGATTACAACGACTCCGTCGCCTGCTATGACCGGGTCCTCGAAAGGGATCCATCGGACATCGAAGCCTGTCGCGGCAAGGGGCGGGCCCTCCAAAACCTCGAACGATACGAAGAAGCCCTGGCCTGCTACGATGAGATCGTGAAGGTCGACCCCGGCGATGCCGAGGCCTGGAGCAGCAAGGGACTCGTCCTCCGCCATCTCGAGAGATACGACGAGGCCGTAGGATGTTACGATGAGGCGATCGCAATCAACTCCTCGGCGAAGGAGTTTTGGATCGACAAAGGAGCTGCATATGAAGATATGGGCAAGCTCGACGATGCGATATCGTCATATGATCGTGCCATCGCCATCGATCCGCTGGATGCGGGAGCATGGTACCAGAAGGGGCTCGTCCTCTCGGAGTCAGGATGGCTGGAAGAGGCCCTTGGCTCTTATGACGAGGCGATCGCCATCGATCCGACCCGGGGTGGAGCCTGGCGCGGCAAAGGCGCCATCTTTGAGGGCCAGGGGAAGGCCGAAGACGCAATAACGTGTTACGAGAAGGCGATTGAGGCTGATCCCTCAGATGCTGAATCCTGGTACCGGAAGGGGTCTGTTTTCGAGGGGTTGGGGCGGGGAAAAGAGGCCCTCAATGGTTACGAGATGGCGATCGAAGCTGATCCGTCTTTCGTCAAGGCCTGGCGGAGCAGAGGGCACCTCTTCTTCACTTCGGAAAGGTACGCTGAAGCCCTGGAGAATTACGACCGGGCTGTTGAGATCGACCCCTCCAATGGGACGGTCTGGTACGAGAGGGGCCTCACCCTCCAGAGCCTCGGGAGACTTGAAGAGGCAGTAGAGAGCTACGACCGGGCGACGGAGATCGACCCGAAGATCGCCGAGATCTGGTACACCAGAGGGACGGCCCTCGACGGGCTGGGCCGCTACGACGAGGCGGTTGATAGTTACGATCAGGCTCTCGCCGTCGATCCGCGGGATATGAAGAGCTGGAACAGGAAAGGCGACGACTTCTACAAGCTGGGCCAGCACAAGAAGGCCCTCGAGTGTTACGACAAGTTCATCGAGCTCAGCTCGACATAGTCGAGTCTCGAGCGGGTGATGGCGAGGCCCGCCACAAGATAAGCCCCACCACAAGATATATCGATAGATAGGGAGGATCTGACCCTCATGAGACGCGGAGCCCTTCTCATCGTGCTGATCCTGATCCTCGCTTCTTCCATCTCGGCTCAGGGCGAGGACCTCTCGGCCTCCGACCTCCTAGAAGATGCGAACCGGTCGTATCAGAAGGGCTCTTTCGATCTTGCTCTCCAGCATCTGAACAGATCTCTTGAACTCGACCCAGATCAAGCCGAGGCCTGGGTCCTCAGAGGCGAGATCGCGCTCTATAACCTCAGCGATCGAGATCTTGCAGCCGAATCCTTCGCCCGGGCCCTGGCTATAGATCCCCAGAACGCCAAGGTCTGGTACGAAATGGGAAACTCCCTCAGCTTTCTTGGGAGGGCCGAAGAGGCCCTGGACTGCTACAACCGAACCCTCGCCATCGATCCCAACAATGAGAAGGCCTGGAATAACAAGGGGCTTATCCTGGGGGTTTTTGGCAGTTACGAGGATGCTGCGCTCTGTTTTGGTCGAGCCATTGATGTGAACCCTGACCTCGCAGAGGCGTGGCAGAACAGGGGAAACGCCCTTCGGGCGCAGGGCATGTACGAAGAGGCCCTGGAGAACTTCGATGAGGCCCTCAAGATCAACTCCGAGCTTGGTGGATCATGGAAGGGGTCCGCCGACGTCCTCAGGGCTCTGGGCAGAGATGAAGAGGCCCTCGAACGCCTCGACGAGGCCCTGGAGATCGATTCTAAAGACGAGACCGCATGGAATGAGAGGGGACTTGTGCTGGGATTTTTGGGCAGGTACGAGGAGGCGGTCGAAAGTTTCGACTCTGCGATCTCCATCAATCCCGGCTACATTCTGGCCTGGAACAACAAGGGGCTCGCCCTCCACAACCTGAGGAGGCCTGAAGAGGCCCTGGAATGTTACAACCGAACCCTCGCCATCGACCCCCACTTCGTCCTCGCCTGGTACAACAGGGGAAGGGCCCTCTACGACCTGGGAAGGGCCGACGAGGCGATTGAGGCTTATGACTCCGCCCTGGAGGCCGACCCCTCTTTTTACCTTGCCTGGAATAACAAGGGAGTCGCCCTCGTCGACCTGGGGAGGATCGATGAGGCTGTCGAATGTTACGAGAAGGCGATAGGAATCACTCCAGAGTACGAGATCGCCTGGTACAACAAGGCCTCGGCCCTCTACAGCCAGGACCGGTTCTTTGATTCTCTGAAGTGTTACGACGAGGTGATCAGGATAGATCCCAACGACGCCGACGCCTGGCACAGCAAGGGGCACGTCCTCTTCAAACTGGACCGCCCGAGCGAAGCCATATGGTGCTACGACGAGGCTCTTGAGATAGATCCCGAGAGGGCCGAGACGTGGCTTTCCAAGGGCGTCGCCCTCGCTGAGATTAAAAAAGTTGGTGAGGCGATGGAGGCGTGCGAGCGGGCGGTGGAGATAAATCCTGAGTATGAGGCCGCCTGGTACAGGAGAGGGATTCTGGCCTACGGTTCTGGCCAGGTCGAGGAGGCCTTAGAGCTCTTCAGCCGGGCAGCGGACCTCAATCCCGATCATGCCGAGGCTTGGAACAACAAGGGTTGGATCCTCTACACCCTCGGCCGAAATGAGGGGGCCCTCGATTCTCTCGATCGGGCTCTGGAGGCAGATCCGGATCTGGGGGAGGCCTGGAACAACAAAGGGGTCGTTCTCTCATCCCTGGGCCGAAATGAGGAGGCCCTCCTCTGCTACAACAGAACGACCGAGCTGAATCCGGCTCACTCCAGCGCCTGGAACAACAAGGGGGCAGCCCTCTATAACCTCGGACGGTACGAGGAGGCGGTTGACTGCTACGAGAGGGCGCTCGAGATCGACCCCGTCTTCATCGATGCCAAGGCTAACAGGGTGGCAGCCCTTCGGAAGATGCAGGCAGTTCCAAGTCCGCAAGGTATTTGAGCGATAAGCCGAAAAGATGGCGTCGCTATGATGAACGGAATCAGGACTACCCTACTTTTGGCCAGCCTCACGGGGCTGATGCTTCTGATCGGGGGAGCCCTTGGGGGGAGAGGCGGCATGATGATTGCCCTCCTCTTCTCCCTGGTGATGAACATGGGGACATACTGGTACAGCGATAAAATTGTACTGAAGATGTACCACGCGAAGGAGGTGACTCCCGCCGAGGCGCCGGAGCTATACAGCATCGTCCGGGGTCTCGTCGACCGGGCGAAGATGCCGATGCCGAAGGTTTACATCGTCGACACCCCGATGCCCAATGCCTTTGCGACAGGGAGGAACCCTTCCCACGCCGCCGTGGCGGCCACCACCGGGATCATGAGGGTCCTCGATAAAGAGGAATTGGAGGCGGTGATGGCCCATGAGCTATCTCACGTCAGGAACAGAGATACCCTGATCAGCTCCGTCGCCGCCACTATCGCCGGGGTCATAACCTTCGTCGCCAACATGGCCCAGTGGTCGCTGATATTTGGGGGCGGGAACGACGACGACGGCGGCAACATCGTCGGGATCATCGCCATGGCTATCCTCGCACCCATCGCGGCCCTCATAATCCAGATGGCGATATCACGGAGTCGGGAATTTGGAGCAGACGCTGGCGCGGCGGAGCTTTCCGGCCATCCCATGGCCTTAGCCCGCGCCCTCTCGAAGCTGGAGCAGGCCGCAGGGAGGGCTCCTGCCGACGTGAACCCGTCGACGGCCCACATGTTCATCGTTAATCCCCTCAAGGGAAAGAAGCTCGCATCTCTCTTTTCGACCCATCCGAGCACCGAAGAGAGGATTGCGAGGCTCTCTGCGATGCAGTAACGCTCAAAGTCGACCTCTGCCGGGACCTCCGGCGGAGATCGGCCTATATATTTTAAGGTCGAATTGCATTAAAGCCGAAAAGAGAAATCCTCCATGGCCACTGAGATTATAATTATAATTTTGCTAATAATCGCTAACGGCATCTTTGCCATGTCCGAGATAGCCGTCGTATCCTCCCGGAAGGCGAGGCTTCAGCAGATGGGGGCGGAGGGAAGTTCGGGGGCCAAGACCGCCCTTGATCTCGCAAATGAGCCCACCCCCTTCCTCTCAACGATCCAGATCGGTATAACCCTCGTCGGCATCCTGACAGGGGCCTTTGGAGGTGCCACCATAGCCAGGGATCTCGCCCTGAGGTTGGACGGGGTCCCAGCCTTGGCATCTCACAGCGAGCTCTTCAGCATCGGGATCGTGGTGGTGGGGATCGCGTATGCGACCCTCGTCCTCGGAGAGCTGGTTCCAAAGAGGCTGGCCCTCACTAACCCCGAGAAGATCGCATCCATCGTCGCCTCGCCCATGAGCCTCCTCTCCAAGATCGCTGCCCCTCTAGTGTTTGTTCTGAGCGTCTCGACGAATCTCTCGATAAAGCTCCTGGGCATAAAGCCGAACAATGAGCCTCCAGTCACCGAGGAGGAGATAAAGATCCTGATAGACCAGGGAACGGGGGCCGGGGTCTTCGAGGAGGCGGAGAAGGATATGGTGGAAAGGGTCTTCCGCCTCGGAGATCGGAGGGTTGCTACATTTATGACCCCGAGGTCTAAGATCGTATGGCTGAACGCCGATGATAAACCGGAGGCGATCCGGGAGAAGATATCCGGCAGGTCATACTCCCTCTTTCCCGTATGCGAAGGCGATCTGGACAGCGTCGTCGGGGTGGTCCAGGCAAAAGACCTCCTTCTATACGCCGATGGGGGGGAGGAGTTCAACCTCGCAGGAGCCGTTCTTCCACCCCTCTTCGTCCCCGAGAGCATGAGGGGCCTGAAGGTCTTGGAACGGTTCAAGGAGACGGGGATCCACCTGGCCATCGTCGTGGACGAGTACGGGGCGGTTCAGGGGGTGGTGGCTCTCACAGACATCCTCGAGGCGATAGTGGGGGACATTCCCCACATCGACGAGCTTACAGAGCCTCAGATGACCAGGAGGGAGGACGGATCCTGGCTTATAGACGGGATGATGCCGATAGACGAGTTCGAGGAGGCCTTCGGGATAGAGAAGCTCCCCGACGAGGACGGCGGCCTATATCATACCCTGGGGGGGTTTGTGATAATACACTTTGAGCGGATTCCCTCCCCCGGAGACCACTTCGACTGGGGCGATCTTCGTTTCGAGGTGGTGGACATGGACTACAACCGTGTTGATAAGATCTTGGTCCTGCCGAAAAAGGGGTCCAATGTAGATTATGTTGGTGGAGCTTAATCGCTTCTACCATCGACGAAACCTTTATATAATTACCTGAGGTTACTAACTACCAATTACCTTTTGAGTGATCGTTTTGGATCCCGTAGAGATTCTGGACATACTGGGGAACGAGAACCGCAGGCGCATTCTGCAGCTCCTCTCCTTCCGTCCCTTCTACTTCAACGAGATGGCAAAGAGGCTTGACCTGGGACCGAAGGCGGTGATAGATCACCTGGAGATGCTGGAGCGGGCGGGCCTCATCGAGTGCTACCGGGACGACCGGCGCCGGAAGTACTTCAGGATAGCCGAGAACATCGTACTGGAGGTGGCCTTCTCGCCCCATTCCTACGGGATCCGGACCTATCGACCCCATGTCTCTCAGAAGATCTCAGCCCAACCTTCCAGCGCCCCTTCTCGAAGCTCATTGGAGGGGGAGACGGGACGGTCGGGGGAGCTGGAGGAGATATGCTCCCGCCTACGAGATCTGGAGGAGGAGAGGCTCCGGCTGAGAAAGCTGATGGAGGAGATAGACTCCAAGGAAATGCTGATCAAGAGGCTGGCCACCGGCCTTATCGAAAGGTGCGCCTCCGACCAGCTGGAGGCCGAGATACTCACCGCCCTCATATCTGGCGATTCCAGGGCGGAACCTCTGGCGAGAAGGCTTGGGATCCCACCGGCCGTGGTGGAGGAGCGGCTCGGAAGGCTCGCCGCCCAGGGCAAGGTTCAGAAGCGGGACGATGCCTGGACGATATGAACGATATGAACGATTTTGGATATAGATCAGCATGAATAAGACCATCACACTCAAGGTGGCGGAGGCCTACCACAGGGACGTCGGCCGAGGGATCGCTCGCCTCTCTTTGGATCTGATCCGCGACATGGGCGTCGAGGGCGGTGGCGTTGTGGAGATTCTGGGCAAAAAGAGCATCTACGCCGTCGCCTGGCAGGCTTCGCCCAAGGACTCTCCCGACATCATCAGGATAGACGGAAACCTTCGAAGCAACCTCGGCGTCGGGATAGACGACAAAGTCGCTGTAGCAAAGAGCGAGGCCCGGCCCGCCAAAAGGATCGTCGTGGCGCCCACCACCAGGACCAGGCTGATCGGAGGGCCCCAGTACCTCCACAGGACCCTCCTGGGAAGGCCCATCGTTAAGGGCGAGCAGCTGAAGGTGGAGATGATCTCCTCATCCCTGGGTTTTGTGGTGGTGAGCACCGCCCCCAAGGGGCCGGTGGTGGTCGCAGCCGAGACCGAGATCAAGATCCTCAAAGAGACCATCGAGGAGATGGCGGTCAGAGACGTCTCCTACGAGGATATAGGCGGTCTCGCAAGAGAGATCAGGATGGTCAGAGAGATGATTGAGCTTCCTCTCAGACATCCCGAGATATTCCAAAAGCTCGGAATCCGCCCTCCACAGGGCCTCCTCCTCTTCGGCCCGCCGGGGACGGGAAAGACCCTGATCGCCAGAGCTGTGGCGAGCGAGACGGAGGCGAACTTCATCAGCATCAGCGGCCCCGAGATCACTTCTAAGTTTTACGGCGAGTCTGAGAAGAGGCTCCGGGAGATCTTCGAAGAGGCGGAGAGGAGCGCCCCTTCGATCATCTTCATCGACGAGATCGACTCGATAGCCCCTAAGAGAGAGGAGGTGGCGGGCGACCTGGAACGGAGGGTGGTGGCCCAGCTTCTATCTCTCATGGACGGCCTCGCCTCCCGGGGGGAGGTGATAGTCGTCGCCGCCACCAACAGGCCCAACTCCCTCGATCCTGCCATCAGGCGGGGAGGGAGATTTGACCGGGAGATCGAGATCGGGATCCCGGACAAGAACGGGAGGCTAGAGATCCTCTACGTCCACACTCGAGGGATGCCCCTCGCCGAGGAGGTGGACCTGGAGGCGATTGCCGAGATGACCCACGGATTTGTGGGGGCGGACCTCGCGTCGCTATGCAAAGAGGCGGCGATGCACACCCTAAAAAGGTTGATCCCGGACCTCGACTCCGAGGAGTTGATACCCATCAGAGTCCTCGAAGGCTTGAAGGTGACAGACGACGACTTTCGGTTCGCCCTCAAGATGATCGAGCCCTCCGCCATGAGAGAGGTCTTCGTGGAGGTGGCGGAGGTCCACTGGCACCAGGTGGGCGGCCTCGAAAGAGCGAAGCAGGAGCTGGTGGAGGCGGTCGAGTGGCCCCTCAAGTACCCCGAGGCCTTCGAAGCGATCGGAATCAGGCCTCCCCGAGGCGTTCTCCTCTTCGGCCCACCGGGGACGGGAAAGACCCTCCTCGCCAAGGCCGTGGCCACCGAGAGCGGCGTCAACTTCATCTCCGTGAAGGGCCCGGAGCTCCTCTCCAAGTGGGTCGGAGAGTCGGAACGGGCGGTGAGAGAGGTATTCCGGAAGGCGAAGCAGGCGGCTCCATCTCTCATCTTCTTCGACGAGGTGGACTCGATAGTCCCCGCCCGAGGGTCGGGGCTCGACTCTCACGCCACCGAGAGGGTGGTGAGCCAGATTTTGACGGAGCTGGACGGCGTTGTCGAGCTGAAGGACGTGGTGGTCCTCGCCGCCACCAACAGGCCCGACCTGGTGGATCCGTCGCTCCTGCGGCCGGGACGGTTCGATAGGCTGATAAGGATTCCGGTCCCCGACGGGGTGGCGAGAGAGAGGATCTTCGAGATCCACCTCTCGGGGATGCCCCTCGCCGAGGACGTCTCCGTCGCCGACCTCTCGGAGATGACGGGGGGGTGGACCGGAGCCGATATCGAGACCCTCTGCCGGGAGGCGGGGATGATCGCCCTCAGAGAGAGCATCACCCCGGGGATGAGAAGGGAGGATCTGATCCTCGACCGGATCCTCGTCGAAGAACGCCACTTCCGGGATGCTTTTCTTAGGGCGAAGCCTCACCTTACCCCGGAGATGGCGGCAGATTATCAGAGGGTGATGAAAGAGTTTGAGGTGTGAAGCAAATTGACGTCCGAGGATAAGCGATCTCAGCATCAGTTATATAGGTTGGAAGGTCTACATATGGAGGAGAGGGCCGATATTTTGTTGGACGACGAGAAGAGTAATCTGTTGGGAAACACCGAGTTTGAAGACACCAGCGGAGTCAAGGTGTCCGAGAGCCTGATCGACCAGGTGATCGGCCAGGACGAGGCGGTGGAGGTGATCAAGAAGGCGGCCCACCAGCGCCGCCACGTGATGCTCATCGGCTCTCCCGGTACGGGCAAATCGATGCTGGGAAGAGCCATGAGCGAGCTTCTCCCTGTCGAGGAGCTTCAGGACGTCCTGGTATACAACAACCCCGAGGACAACAACAACCCCAAGGTCAGGGTGGTCCCTGCGGGAAGGGGCAGACAGATAGTGGACGCCCACAAGATGGAGGCACGGAAGAAGACCCAAACCAGGAACATGTTCTTCATGCTTATCATGATGGGCCTCCTCGTCTACGCCTACTATACTGGCCAGCTCCTCTTCGGGATCATAGCCGCGGCCCTGATCTTCCTCTCCATGCGCTACCTCATCCCCAAGGACGACTCCCTGGTGCCGAAGCTCCTCGTGGACAACAGCAAACAGAATAAGGCTCCTTACGTCGACGCCACGGGGGCCCACGCCGGGGCCCTCCTCGGCGACGTCCGGCACGATCCTTTCCAGTCCGGCGGCCTCGAGACCCCCAGCCACGATAGGGTCGAGTGTGGCGCCATCCACAGGGCCCACAAGGGCGTTCTCTTCATCGACGAGGTGAACACCCTGAGGCTCGAGTCCCAGCAGAGCCTCCTCACCTCTCTTCAGGAAGGCGAGTACCCCATCACCGGCCAGAGCGAGCGGTCCTCAGGAGCCCTTGTCAGGACCGACCCCGTGCCTTGCGACTTCGTGATGATCGCCGCAGGAAACCTCGACGCCATGGGCGGGATGCACCCCGCTCTTCGGTCCAGGATCAAGGGGTACGGCTACGAGGTCTACATGAGGGACACCATGGACGACACCGTCGAGAACCGGGAGAAGCTCGTCCGGTTCGTCGCCCAGGAGGTGATCCGGGACGGGAAGATCCCCCACTTCACCAGGGACGCCGTCGCCGAGATCGTGAGAGAGGCGAAGAGAAGGGCCGGGAGGAAGGGCCACCTCACCCTTCTCCTCCGGGATTTGGGCGGCCTGATCAGGGTGGCTGGCGACGTCGCACGGTCTGAGGGAGCGCCCCTCACCGAGACGAGGCACGTCCTGGAGGCGAAGAAGATGGCCCGGTCCGTCGAGCAGCAGCTCGCCGACATGTACCTGGAGAGGAGGAAGGACTACAGCATGTTCAAGAACGCCGGCGCCGAGATCGGCAGGGTAAACGGCCTCGCCGTCGTCGGCGACTCGGGGATAGTCCTCCCCATCATGGCCGAGGTGACCCCCGCCCAGTCCAAAGAGGAGGGGAAGGTGATCGCCACCGGAAGGCTCCAGGAGATCGCCAAGGAGGCGGTCCAGAACGTCTCCGCCCTGATAAAGAAGTTCCTCGGCGAGGACATCACCAACAAGGACGTCCACATCCAGTTCATAGGGACCTACGAGGGGGTCGAGGGGGACAGCGCCTCCATATCCATAGCTACAGCCGTGATATCGGCTCTTGAGAGCGTCCCCATCAAGCAGAACATAGCCATGACCGGCTCCCTCTCGGTGAGGGGCGACGTCCTCCCAGTCGGAGGCGTCACCCAGAAGATCGAGGCCGCGGCTCAGGCCGGGATCACCACCGTCCTCATCCCCAAGTCCAACGAGGGGGATGTCCTCATCGACGACACCTTCAAGGACAGGATCAAGATCATCCCGGTCACCTCCATCAGCGAGGTCTTCGAGTACAGCTTCTCGGGCCAAAAGCCGAAGCTTCTGGAGAAGTTGAAGAAGTTCGCCGCGGAGAAGAAGCTTGGTATAATCCTGCCCGAGCCGATAACGACCCCGAGCAAAAGCCTGTAGAGGGGTGGCCAGATTAGCCTGGCCCCCTCCAACCCCGCGGGTCACCTCTTTTTTTAAGAAATTGTTCATATTATGCCATTCTATATCTGCCCATAGACAGGGTTAAGTCGTACCAATGTGATCCTCTCATCGAGATGGCTTGGTGAGGTACATCAGATGGACGAGTTTCACGATCTTAGGGTGCTACGGGGCAAGAGCACCAGGATAGTCCTCGACAACGGGGAGCTGGATGAGATCTCTGAGAGCTTCTTTCTTGGGGCTGCCATCAGGGCCCTATTCGGAGGGTCCTGGGGATTCGTCCAGACCGAGAGCCTGGACGATCTGCCGGGATGTCTAGAGACTGCAAAAAGGACCGCTCGGAGGATAGGCGGAGAGGAGACGCTAAAACTAGCGTCTTCGCTGCCCGGAAAAAGCGAAAAAATCCGGGTGAAGAAGGACCCGGGCGACCTCTCCCTGGAGGAGAAGGTCGGGCTGATCCGGGAGGTCGAAGACGCAGCGAAGGTGGAAGGGGTATCCAGCACCCAGGCGGTCTACAACGAGGTTTTGGTGAATACCCATTATACCAGCTCTGACGGGAGAGATCTCGAGCATGAGACGACGAGGGTCGGCTTCTACGTCACCGCCGTGGCGAGCCGGGCGGGGCTTTATCAGGCCGGGATGGAGAGCAAGGCCGGAACCATGGGCCTTGAGCTCTTCGATGAGGTCGATGCTGTGGGCCTCGCCCGGAGGGCTGGGGAGACCGCCGTCGCCCTCCTGGACGCGAAGGCACCCAAGGGCGGGAGCTATCCCGTCGTCGTCGACCAGGAGCTAGGGGGCGTCTTCGTCCACGAGGCAGTGGGCCACGCCGCCGAGGCGGACATTGTCCTCGAGGGGGGATCGATCCTGGAGGGGAAGATCGGCGATGTGATCGGCTCAGAGCTGGTGACGGTAAAGGACGATCCGAGCCTCCCCCTCTATGGCCACTACCCCTTCGACGACGAGGGGTCCAGTTCAGGCGAGACGGTCATCGTCGAGGACGGAGTTCTCCGGTCCTACCTCCACTCCCGGGAGACTGCGGGTCGATTGGGGGGGACCCCTCGGAACGCCCGGGCCCAGGGGTGTGCAAGGCCTGTGGTGAGGATGAGCAACACCTACATCGCTCCCGCCAAAGACGGCTGGAAGCTCCCTGAGATCCTGGAGGAGATGAAAGACGGGGTCTACCTTCTGGGGAGCAGAGGTGGCCAGGTGAGCACCGCCGAGGGGGTATTTCAGTTCAACGCCAAGCGCGGCTACCTGGTGGAGGAGGGTGAGATCAGGTCGCTTCTTAGGGACGTCTCCCTCTCGGGTCACATCCTGGAGATCCTGGAGAAGGTCAAGGCTGTCGGAGACGATCTAAAATTCAATAGCGGAAGGTGTGGAAAGTCCGGCCAGTTGGTGCCGGTCAGCGACGGCTCGCCCCACCTCCTCATCGAAGAGGCGACGGTGGGCGGCTCGGGGTGATTGGAAGAGGGTGAAGATGCCCAAAATGATATTCGAGGTGGAAATCTATTCATGCAGGCGATCGTTTTAGCAGCAGGCGAAGGTTCGAGGATGAGGCCGCTCACCTCTTCGCGGCCCAAGGTCATGCTTCCCGCCGGGGGAAAGCCCTTCCTCGAACATATGGTCAAAAGAGCATCAAACGCCGGAATAACCGAGTTCATCTTCGTCGTGGGCTACCGATTGGAATCCATCACGGAGAGGTTCGAAGACGGCAGCGATTTTGGAACAAAGATAGAGTACGTAGTCCAAAAAGAACAGCTTGGTACAGGCCATGCTCTAATGGTGGCCGAAGAGATGGCAAAAGACCGGTTCCTGGTGCTCAACGGCGACGTTCTGACCGATGAATCATCTCTGAAGTGGATGGTGGGGACGGACGGGCTTGCAGTGGCTGCTAAACGGGTCCCGGATCCCTCAAGATACGGCGTATTCGAGGTGGAGAGGGGGGAGCTAAAGTCCGTGAAGGAGAAGAGCAGGTCACCTCCATCAGATCTGGCCAATGCGGGAATCTACCTCCTCAATGAGAAGATCTTCGACGTCCTGAGAGACGTTCCCGTCTCCGAGAGGGGAGAGTATGAGCTCACCGACGGTTTGAACGCCCTCGTATCGAGGGGAGAAGAGATACGGGTGGCCGAGATCGAAGAGTGGATAGAGATCGGCAGACCCTGGGACCTGTTGAACGCCAATGAAAAGCTGCTCAGCTCTGAGCAATACTCCGTCCTGGGTGACGTGGAGCCGAACGCCACCCTCTCAGGAAGGGTATCTGTCGGCGTCGGGACGAGAATAAGGTCTGGCTCTTACATCGAGGGGCCTGTGGTGATCGGAGAGAACTGCGACATCGGGCCCAACTGTTTCATCAGGCCTTATACGTGCATAGGAGATAACGTCCGCATAGGAAACGCCGTAGAGATCAAAAACAGCACCATCATGGAAAATACCAACGTCGCCCACCTGAGCTATGTCGGAGATAGCGTCATCGGATCGAACTGCAACTTCGGGGCTGGAACGATTGTTGCAAATCTCCGTCACGATCGTGGAGACATCCAGTCCTACATCAGGGGTGAGTGGGTGAAGACCGCGAGACATAAACTGGGTGTCATAATGGGCGACGACGTCAAGACCGGAATCAATACATCGATATATCCTGGAACTGTGATCGGGTCTGGCTATCGGAGCGAGCCCGGCGAGGTGCTGCGGGGGCGGGTCACGACAGAGAGGCGAAAATAGCGTCTCCGGATATCGGCGCAGAGATTCAACATATCCCGGAAAAGTATAAAGCCAAATATTGGGAATTAAGACGTCATCATACTATCTCGGCTGTGATCTTATCTTGAAAGCGGTTATACTGGCGGCAGGAGAGGGCAGGAGATGCAGGCCCCTGACCCAGACGCGGCCCAAGGTCATGCTCTCCGTGAGAAACAGGCCTTTCATGGAATACGTAATCGGGGCTCTGGCAGCGAAAGGAGTGCGCGAACTGGTGGTCGTCGTCGGCTACCAGAAAGAGCGGATCATGGACTACTTCGGGGACGGCGTCCAATACGGTGTCGAGATCGAGTACGTGGTACAAGACGAGCAGCTCGGCACCGCCGACGCCTTGAGCAAGGTCGAATCCCGCGTCGATGGTCCCCTCCTGGTGGTCAACGGTGACAATCTCGTCGACGAAACGGCCGTAGAGGACATTCTTCTGGCGGAGGGCGAGAATGTGATACTGGCCGCTCTCCGAGAGCATGCTGGAGATTACGGCGTTCTGACGGTGGAGGGGGCGAAGGTGACAAAAATACTTGAGAAGCCGGGTCGCCCCTGTGCAGGCATCCTCAACACGGGAGTCTACAGGTTCAGCCCTGAGATCTTCGACGAGCTGCCCAGGACACCGATATCTGAGAGAGGTTCTTATGAGCTGACCCAGACCATCGCCCTCATGATCGAGGAGGGCCTTGATGTGAGGGCCAAGATTACCGACGGCTTATGGGCAGACGCCATATTCGCCTGGGACCTTCTGGAGGCGAACAGCAGCGTACCAGAAATCGGCGAGCCGAAGGTAGAGGGTGAGATCGAGGAGGGAGCACGGCTCCGAGGCCCTGTGGAGATAGGGCGGGGGAGCATAGTGAGGTCGGGATCTTACATCGTAGGTCCAGTATCTATAGGCAAGAACTGCGACCTGGGGCCGAACGTGACAGTTCTCCCGACGACCTCAATAGGTGACTCAGTGAAGATCGGATCTCACACTGAGATCAGAAACAGCATTATCATGAACGGCGCTAGAATTGGGGCAGGATCTGTCGTATCCTGCTCTGTTTTTGGGGCCAGTTCCAGCTTCGGCGATCATCTGATAGCTGAATCGGGCGAATCGGTGGTGCCGATAGAAGACGAGTTTCATCGCGCAGAGTTCGGAGCGGTGGTGGCCGACAACGTGATCGTAGGTGGGAGGGTGCTGATGCATCCAGGGACGCTGGTGGGAACCGGATCCAAGATAGGTTCAGGGACTGAGATTCGCGGTTGGATCGAGAGGGGAACCAGGGTGATCTGAGATGTGCGGCATAGTCGGATATGCGGGCCACGACAAGGCTGGACCCATCCTCTTCGATACTCTGAAAAGGTTGGAATACCGTGGATACGATTCTGCCGGGGTGGCGATAATATCCAACGGCGAAATTCAGGTCGTCAAATCTGCTGGCAGGATAGAAGACCTCGAGAAGATCTATCGTGACATCGGCTCCCCTGGGGAGAATATGGGCATAGGACACACTCGGTGGGCCACCCACGGTCCCCCCACCGCCGTAAATGCCCATCCTCATGTCTCCGATGACGTGGCCGTGGTCCACAACGGCATCATCGAGAACTACCTGGCATTGAAAGAGCAGCTCATGCGGGGGGGGGTCGAGTTCAGGTCCGAGACGGATACCGAGGTCTTGGCTCACCTGATAGGATCCTGCTATCGAGGGGATCTGGCGGAGGCTGTAGCGTCAGCGGTCTCCCTGGTGGAGGGGTCCTTCGCAATTGCGGTCATGGCCAAGGGTTCGCCGCGGCTCGTTTGTGCGCGGAAGGAGAGCCCGCTGGTGATCGGCGTCGGCGAAGGCGCAAACTACGTGGCTTCCGACGTTTCAGCCCTTCTCCCCTATACCCGGGACGTCATCAGGATGAAGGATGATGAGATCGCCATAATCGATGCCGAGACCGTAACTCTGAGGGATGTTGCTGGGAGGTCTTTACCTATCGATTTGGAGAGGGTGGACTGGGACGTCGACGCCGCCGAGAAGGCGGGATACCCTCATTTCATGCTCAAAGAGATTTACGAACAGCCCAGAGCGATTCAGGAGACTTTGGCGTCCAGGACCTCGGAGATTGACGGCGAGGTTCGGATGGATATCGGTCTTACAGACTTAGAGATAAAGTCGCTCGATCGGTTTTCGATCATCGCCTGTGGGACCTCTTACCATGCGGGTCTCCTGGCCAAATATCTATATCCCAAAGCTGCAGGCCTTCCCGTGGATATCGAGGTGGCCTCGGAGTTCCAGCATCTACTTCTGAAGCCCGGAACCCTCCTCTTGAGCATCACCCAGTCCGGCGAGACCGCCGACACCCTGAACGCCATGAAGAAGGCCAGCACCTTCGGTGTTAAGAGGCTCGCCATAACCAACGTGGTGGGCAGCACCGTGACGAATATGGTCGATGGGACGATCTACACCCGCTGCGGCCCAGAGATCGGAGTCGCAGCCACCAAGACCTTCACAGGCCAGCTGGTGGCCATGATCCTTCTGGCCATAAAGCTGGGCAGGGCCAGGAACTATCTGAGCTACGAAAATGCCAGAAAGATGCTGGTGGAGCTGGCGAGGCTGCCGGGCCAGGTCCAGGAGGTGCTGGACGGGCGAGATGTCATACGAGAGATCGCAGAAGAGTACGCCAAAAATAACCAGTACTTCTTCATCGGCAGGGATTTCCTCTATCCCATCGCCCTCGAAGGTGCCCTCAAGATGAAAGAGATCTCTTACATCCCTGCGGAGGGCTACCCGGCAGGCGAGCTGAAGCACGGCCCCCTCGCTCTGATCACCGATGGTACCCCCGTGGTAGCTCTTGCAACCCATGGAAAGAAGATCCAGGCCAACATCAAGGAGGTGAGGGCTAGAGGAGCAGACGTCATCGCTTTTGCCTCTGAAGGCGATCCCGACATTCCCAAGATCGCCACCACCGTCGTCGAGATCCCTGGGGCGAGGCCTGTATTCTCCTCGGTCCTCTGCACTGTGGCCCTGCAGCTCCTCGCCTACTACACCGCCGATGCCAGGGGGCTTCCCATAGACAAGCCGCGAAACCTGGCAAAGAGCGTTACCGTAGAATGAACGGGTTTCACTGTGAAAAGCTCAGCTCAAAGCAGTCGAAGACCAGATCAGCATCACCTGGATTCATGAAATTGAGGCCCAGGCTCTCGATCTCCTCCTTTGAGAAGAGATCATCGTAGACTCCAACCCGAAGCTCTTTTCGCGCCAAAAGCTTCGCCAGGGCGAGGTTTCTGCTGTGGTAGATACCTTTTACACCTTTTCTATAAGTTATCCCTTTGAGGCAGATCTTGACCTGGCTCAAGGGTCTATCTATCTTTAGAGCCCCGAGAATTATCTTCTCCGCCCAGTGCCCTGCCATCTCGTCGTTGATCTTCCTTGAGGTTCTCTGCAGCTCGGCAAGGCTGAACTTCTCTCTCTTCTCCATCTCATTGATCAAAAACCAGGGATATACGGGGATGCAGTGCCCACCAACGCCCGTCGACGGCAGATGAATGTGACAATATTCGTGGTTCGCATAACTCCTCGCCTCATAAAAGTCGATCTCCAATTCCTCTGCGATCTTAAATATCTCGTTGGCCAAGGCGATGTTGACGTCCCTGTAGCTTCCCTCGATGATCTTGACGAACTCCGCCGTCCTGGAGCTGGAAACCTTCTGAAGATTTGGGATGAATTTTTCATAAAGCTCGAAGGCTCGAGTCCCGCTCATCTCATCTACTCCACCGATTATCTTGGGAAACCCCCTGAGTCGGGATATACTATAGCCGGTCATTATCCTCTCTGGAGAATAGGCCAGATAAAAATCGCCCATCAGAAGGTCGCTCTCCCCTTCAAGCCACTCCCGGACTATGGTTTCGGTCGTGGTGGGCGGAACCGTCGTCTCTAAAACCACCAGATCTCCCCTCTTGAGAATTTTGCCAACGTTCCTAAAGGCGCCTTCCAGAATGGAGTAGTCAGGACGGTGGCCTTCATCGATGAAGAGGGGCACAATTATTATGAAATTGGTACACTCCCTGGCGTCCTCGTATCTGGGAGTTGCTATGAGCGTCTTTCCACCGTGTTTTCTGATCAGCTCGTCTAACCCCGCCTCTTCAGGTATCGGATTGACGCCCTCGTTGATCATCTCGCATCTTCTCTCGTCGACGTCGATGCCGATCACCTCCAGGCCGCTGTCGGCCACCACAGAGGCCAGCGGCAGACCGGCTTTGCCCAATCCCACGACTCCAATCTTCACAATGATTCATCCCCTCAGAATATCTCCGTAGTCGACCAAAAAGCACGTGCCAATCTATACATCCTGCTCTGCGATCTTCAGGTTGAGAACCGCCTGGTCGGGGGTGACTGGAAACTGCCTTCCGCCCCTGACACAATCTATGAAGGTTTTCAGCTCCTCTTTCAGAGGTTCCACCTTGTTTACCTGCACCTTCTCGATGATGTTCTCCTGAGAATAACGGGTATTCTCCACCTCGTACTTATCCGGCTTTCTGTAGATGTACAACTCCTGGTTCATGAAATCGCCGTCTATGGTGATTCCTTCCTCTTCGACATGAATCGTCCTTATCTTCCGGCAGGCTATCCTGCTCGCAGATAATGAGACCACGCAGCCGTTGAACCTGGCGATCATCTTTCGGAGGTCGTCGTCTCCGAGAGAACATAGATCAGAGCTCTGCTGGCCATCGAAGAAGTAGTTCCAGATGAGGTCTATGTCGTGGATCATCAGATCTACCACAACGCCAGCATCAGTTATCCTCGATGAGGCGGGATTATGGCGTCTTATATCTACATATCTCGGAGTTTTTATAAGATTTTTGATCTCTCTTACGATGGGGTTGAACCTCTCGATGTGGCCCACGCCCACGACCAGATCTTCGGGGATGATCCTGAGCAGTCGCTCTCCTTCTTCTGAATCGGAGGCGATGGGCTTCTCGATCAGGCAGCTGACGCCCGTCTCTACTGCCTCCTTGGTGACGTCGAAATGGTATCTGGTCGGGACGCATATGCTCACTGCATCGACCTTTTTTAGGAGAGACCCGATTGAATCGCAAGAAGCAGCGCCGAAAGATTCGCTCATCCTCTTTGCCGCCCTTTCATCGGGGTCGTAAACGTACACCCCTTCGACATCCCTCATCTCAGAATATACCCGCACATGGTTTCTTCCCATGTTTCCGGTGCCAATTACTCCAATTTTCATCTCTTCTACCCGACCTTCTCAACTTTGCCTTCTCGCTGGGTTTCCCACGACCGTCTCTCCATCTCCCACGTCCCGGGTGACCACCGACCCTGCGCCGACTACTGCGCCCTCGCCCACGACCACGCCCGGCAGTATGGTGGCGTTCGCTCCGATCCTGGCACCCCTCTTTATCAGGGGCCCTATCAGCTTCGCCCCTCGGACCATGTACTTGTCGTTGGAGGTGACAGAGCAGGGGCCCATGAAGACCCCGTCTTCGATGGTGGTGTTGGTGGTGATGTAGACGTTCGTCTGGACGCTGACATCGTCCCCTATTTTGCAGTTTCCGTCCACAACAGCGTTGGTGCCGATGAGGACGCGATTTCCTATTATCGTATTCTCTCGGATCAGGACGTTATGGCCGGTACGAAGCCCGTGGCCGATCCTCGTGGAGGGGTATATCACGGTTCCACTTCTTATCGTCGCACCGTCGCCGATGACGACGACTCCATCATCTGATCCGATGATCACGCCATCCTGGATGACGCATCCAACTCCCAGGCGAACTTCTCCGAGAAGGAGGGGCTCACTCATAGCCGTTCACCGTCTGAACCACCAGATCTCTCTCATCTTCGGCGAGTCCAGGATGAACCGGAATTGACGCCACCCTCTCGCCGGCCGCCTCTGCATTTGGAAGAGCGATATCGTTGTAATCTTTGAATAGGGGCTGTTTATGCACCGGGATGGGGTAGTACACACCATAACCCACACCGTGGCTTTCGAGGTGCCTCAAGAATTCCTCTCGCCCCTCCACCTCGATGGTGTACTGGTGGTAGACATGCTTCATCCCTTCGGGGACAAAGGGGGTTTTGACCTTGAGGTTCTCGTCGTAATAGCCGGCGTTCTCCCTTCTTTTTGCGTTGAATCGGTTCAACGTCTCCAGCTGGGATAGGCCGATGGTCGCAGCGATATTTGTCATCCGGTAGTTGTAGCCCATCATCACGTGAAGGTACCTCTGGCTCTGACCATGATTCCTGATCATGCGGGCCCTCTCGGCCAGTTGGGGGTCTGAGGTCGTGATCATCCCCCCCTCGCCGGTGGTCATGTTCTTTGTGGGGTAGAAGCTGAAGACTCCAGCTTCACCTATCGATCCGACCTTTCGGCCGTGGCATTCGGCGCCGTGGGCCTGGCAGGCGTCCTCTACCACCTTCAGTCCATAGTCCTGGGCGATCTCCATGATCGGCTTCATATCGCATGGAAGGCCGTAGAGGTGGACTGGGATGATGGCCTTCGTCCTCTTCGTCACTGCCTCAGCGATGAGATCTGGATCCATGTTGTAAGTCTCTGGATCTATGTCGCAGAAGACCGGCCTCGCCCTCTGCATCAAGATGCTGGTGGCGGTCGCGATGAAGGTGAAAGGGGTTGTTATCACTTCGTCGCCCTCCCCTACGCCCAGGGCTGCGAGGGCTGCGTGGAGGGCCGAGGTCCCACTGTTCGTGGCAACTCCGCAGCTTGCGCCCACGTACCCGGCGAACCTCTCTTCAAACTTTGCCACTACATCTCCCTGGGCGAGGATTCCACTATCGAGAACCGCCTTTATCCCTTCTATCTCCTCTCCGGAAAGTACCGGTTTTGCTACGGGAATCATCAAATCAACCTCAAAGTCCCGCTAACGTCAAACACGAACTGAAATATATACTCCACCCAAGTAGCCTTCACGCTTTCGCGCCACTCGCAATATTTCCACAAAAATATTATGGAAATAAGGTTAAAACGCAGAGTAACCTATATATTAAGAGTACTCATCTACGGGGCGGCGCATAAAAATGAGAATACTGCTCGTATCCACCCAGGATTATATACATCATCCTGTGCCCTCTCGACACCACTACATATTTGAAGAGCTTGCAAAGAGACATGAAGTCCATGTCCCTCATTTTCACGTAAGCGAAGGCAAGGAGCGAGAAACAAGACTCATCGTACATGAGGCCACCAAGTACCCATTCAAGAACCCTGCACTTCATTATCTGTTTAATGCACCCCACCATTATAAGGTGATCAAAGGCCTTATTGAGGAGGAAGAGATTGACGCCGTAGTTGCCTCTCACGTCCTGGCCGGAACTGCAGCCGTAAAGGCCGCCAAAAAGTGTGGGGTTCCAACGATATTCGATTTGAAAGACTGGTTTCCGGATTCTGCAGCATCATATTACAAAAATCCGGTGCTTAAATGGACCCTGAGGAACGGCGTATGGCAGATTACAAAGTATAATCTGGGAATGAGCGATCAAATAACGACAGTCTCGCCATCTCTTGTCGAGCGTTTGAACGATCGCGGGTTCGACGCTAAATTGATCACGAACGGCGTGAATACCGACTATTTCAAACCCATGGACTCAGTTTTGGGGAAACGAAGGTTGGGGCTGGATGAAGATGATTTCGTCATAGGCTTTTCGGGCAGCGTTGAAAGATGGTATGCGTTGGACCAGGTCATAAAAAGCTTCGCGAAAATTTCTGAAGGCGAGGGCGACCTTCGATTATTGGTCGTAGGTGGGTCTCTATTCACCGATTATGACCAGGAGCTCGAAAAGCTGACGAAGAAGCTTGGGATCGAAGATAAGGTGGTATTCTCGGGCTTAGTCGAGTACGAGGAGCTTCCAAGCTATATCTCCGCTATGGACCTGTGCCTCATACCTCTTCTGCCCGACGATTGGGTCGACATAGCCCTTCCAAACAAGTTCTTTGAGTATTCTGCCTGTGGAAAGCCCATACTCTCTACGCCCATCCCTGACATGATTAAGATCGGGGGCGAGAATCTTTTTATCTATCGGGATATGAAAGAGTTCTCAGACAAGGTTCTGGAGATCAAGAACAGTCCGAGAAGCTTTGAGGTGGACATGACGAACTACAGCTGGAAGAGGAAGGCGAGGGAGATGGAGACGATAATTGCGAATCTTGTGGCTGGGAAAAATAGGTGACCTCAGCAGATCTATATCGAGGACATGGGGCGGCATTAAGGCCTTCTGAATCGATGACAACTTATAATCACGAATTATTACGAAAAACGGATTGGGCATGTAATTAATCTGACATAATATATAAAAATTTAAGTGGCAATCCAGTATTTATCGCAGTGGCTCTATTTAAGGAGATAATTAAATAATAATTTAATTTGGGGGTTCATATGAGATTGATGCTCTTGGCCAACAGGCCCAATATGACCATTCGACTTAAAAAATTCCAAGAGACGTTGGGAGAGCTGGGGTATGAAGTGATTGTGCCTCATTTCGACACAATGAATTGGGAGCGCGTTGCTAGAGAGGCTAACGCCGTTATAAAGAAAGAAAGACCTGACGTGGTTCAAGTCTTCAATGTTCCCGATGTGATATATCGAAACATTCCAAAGATGAAAGGCTCTTACTTCGATAAACTGATCTACGATTACAGGTCTCCCTGGGGACTTTCGGTGCAGATGAGTTTTGGATATCCAGGAAGAATATTCGGGGAGCATTTCGAGAGGAAATTGGCGATAAATGCTGATGCCATAACCACAGTTAATACGCCCTTGGAGGAGAAGCTGAGGTCATACGATGGAGCTGGGAAAAAGGAGATCTACGTGATACCCAACTACCCAACAAAAAAATTTATTCAAAAGGGTGAAAGCGAGGGCTTGGGAGATGAGGCTATAATATTTGTGGGAAGAATCTGCAGAAAAGAAGGAATTAAAAATCTCTTGCGAGTCGCAAAGAAGGTCCCTGATGAAGAGATTTGGATCGTAGGGGGAGGTCCCTTTGCCTGGTGGCATCTGAGGAAGATGCCCAAAAACGTGAAAGCATTTGGTTGGCAGCCACACGAGAAGATTCCTTCCCTTGTGAGACGGGCGAAGATGTGCCTTGTAACCATAAATGATACCACAATGACTCCCTATTTAACTGACCGGAGTGTTTTGAAAGTCAGTGAATATCATGAGGACTACAGGTTGTGGGAGGACAACAGGGAGACGATCAGAGAGGTTTACGAGGGATTGTTATAATGGCTGGATATCAAATGTATAAATCAATATATAGAATTGTATATTCAAACAATATTCGAGAATTAAGATTTAATATCAATTGCCATAGATTAATTCATTGCGACAAATTTTCTTGAATATATTTATTTTATTATAGAACAAAGGTGCAGGAATGAGCGAGTACAGACTCTTTGCGCAGAGAATAGGATTGACAGGCATAACAAATCTTCTTATAAGCCTAAGCGGGATTATCCTTCTACCGATTCTGACAAAGACGCTTTCCATCGAAGAATACGGAATTTGGGCACAAATTATCGTTACCATCGGCTTAATACCATCGATCATACTTCTAGGGCTTCCATACGCGATGGTCAGATTCCTTGCGGGAGCAAAAAGAATAGAGGAGATTCAAGAGGGATATTATTCCATATACGCTATCGTATTATTTGCAAGCTTGGCCGTCACCTTGTTGTTGTTTTCGTCCTCCGGAATAGTAGCCTCGACCTTATTCGATGGTAATCAGACTGTAGTAAAAATATTGTCTTTGATACTCTTTATCGAATGCCTAAATAATGTCCAATTAAATTTTTTTAGAACATCTCAACAGATGAAAAAATACTCCTCATTTTTGCTTATACAAACATGTTTAAATATTGCATTGGTTGTCCGTTTCGTATCATCTGGTCACGGAATCGCTGGGGCTGCGATGGGGATATTGGTCTCGAGATTTTTGGTGTTTTTAATTATGGTCTCGCTTATCGTCTCAGAGATAGGCATTAAAATTCCCAAATTCACAAATTTGAGGGATTATATTGTTTTTGGTCTGCCCACCATTCCTGGGAATTTATCGCGCTGGGTGGTAAACTCAAGCGATCGCTACGTTATTGGTATACTTCTGGGAACGGCTTTTGTGGGGTATTACTCTCCTGGATACACGTTAGGCTACGCCATATATATGTTTGTAGCACCACTCACAATCATATTGCCCGCTATCTTATCGAAATATTACGATGAACACAAAATGAAGGAGGCAAAGATGGTTTTGAAATATTCGTTGAAATATTTCTTATTATTGGCTATACCCTCCTCGTTTGGTTTATCCCTTTTATCGGAGCCTCTGTTGGAGATGCTTTCTACGTCAGCGATCGCGAGAGAGGGATATTTGGTCACACCATTTGTGGCCGTTGGTACGGTGTTTTTTGGGGCCTCTGTGATTGTCAATCACGTAGTTATCATGGAGAAGAAGACGGCGATAATGGGATCTATTTATACTCTAGCAGCTATACTGAACTTGGGGCTTAGCCTGGTATTAGTTCCGTACATAGGGATAGTTGGCGCTGCAATCGCGACTCTTGTAGCCTATTTATTCGTATTCATTGTAGGTATATATTATTCTTTTAAATATCTCCGATTTGATGTTGATCTTCTCTTCATATCGAAGAGCATCTTCGCATCGATCGCTATGTCTTTCGTAATTATCATATGGAACCCCGAAGGAGGATTATCAAATATGATGATTACCATTGGAGTCTGTGCCTTCATCTACGCGGCAATTTTATTGCTTTTAAGAGGGATGACAAAAGAGGAACTTTTATTTTTCAAAAGACTGCTCAGGGCCTAAAGGATACTCCAGCACCTACTGAATCGATAATATTTCCCCGGTTGCAGGGCCAGAAAGGATATATACATGATATTTTGAAGAGGAACGGTGATGCGCCGAATAGATCTATGGAGATTATATTAAATGGTATATGAACTTATTAATGATACAAATAAGACGACCCCTGAAATAAGAGTGGCGTTTGTATGTTATTCGCCCAATGCCTCGTTCATAAGGAACGATTACAGAATATTATCAAAACATTTTTGCGTAGATAAGTTTAATTATAGGCGGGCGTGGGACGCCTTAGGGATGATGGCGGTCATTTGGCGGTCAGACGTATCCTTTTCGTGGTTCGCCGGAGGGCATGCATTTCTGGCGGTGTTATTCTCAAAAATCCTCAGAAAGAAGGCCATTGTAGTTGCTGGTGGTTTTGATGTGGCCTATGTGCCGGAGATTAATTATGGGCAGTTTACACTGGGTTGGCACAAGAAAACTTTCACGAAATTCGCATTGAAATACGCAGATATAATTTTACCGGTATCGGATTTTACAAAAAGGGAAGTTTTGTTTCACGTAAAACCGCGGAATGTGCAAACTGTTTATAATGGTATTAATTCTGAAAAATTTATGCCCGGTTGTGAAAAATGCAATTTAGTAATAACTGTTGCTTCTGGTTGGGGGAGCGTAATAACATTGAAGGGACTAGATATTTTCACTCAGATAGCTGCACTTATCCCTGATACTGAATTTGTCGTAATTGGTCTATCAGAAATAGATATGGATACCCTCAAAACCCCCAATCTTCGGAAGAACATAAAGCTCTTTGGGCACGTTTCTCAGGACGAATTGATCAGTTGGTACCAAAAGGCTAAAGTCTATTGCCAACTATCCTATCGGGAGTCTTTCGGAATGGCCCTTGCAGAGGCCATGTTGTGTGGATGCGTCCCGGTGGTGACGGAGAGGGGAGCACTGCCGGAGGTGGTTGGAGACACAGGGTTTTATGTCCCATATGGCGATCCAGAGGCAACCGCAGAAGCTATAAAGAAGGCGCTAAAATCGGAGAAGGGAGCCGGGGCTAGGGAGAGAATAATCAAAATATTCTCACTTGAGAGAAGAGAGAATGAATTAAAAGAGATTATCCAAGATATATGGTACAATCCGTCCGAGGACACAGCATGATATCAAAATTAAGCAATATAAATACTTACAAGTATGCAGCAAATTTAGCACTATTTAATTTTGCTTATCTATTGTATTTATCTATCCCTAAGTTATCTGGAAATGATGAGAAGATCGTTGGCTTTGCATCTCAGCATTTCAATGGAAATATTAAATATCTGTATGAGGAGATGAACCAAAATTATAATAATGTAAAACTATATTTTGTTACTGAAAACTCGGCGGAATTAGAAAGATTGACGGAAGAGAACGTGGACGCGTATCATTGCCGAGATATAAGAAAGATTCCTCTTTTCGTAAAAACTAATGTATGGGTTACAAGCCACGGCCCTTTCTATATACCGGAATACTATCTATTTTCTCTATCGAAAAAGCATAAGAGCAAATGGGTGGATCTGTGGCATGCTGTAGAAGCATTGGATGGGACAAGCGACGGCAGAGTAAAAATGTTGAAAGATTATGACATTGGTATCATCCCATCTGATTTTTTCATGCAGCATTATTTATCGAAAGATGAAACCCTTTCAGGGAAGTTAAAGTTAACCGGTTTTCCCAGAACAGATCCTTTAGTGGATAATAGATTTGATAGACAAAAAATTATGAGACATATGAGGATTCCTCAGAAAAATAAGAACATTCTTTATGCAACTACATGGGGTAAACCTGCAGCAGGTGAAAAAAACAAGCCATTTTTTCCTTTTGAAAACGATGAAATAATAATTAGAGATATCGATGAATTTTGTATGAAGAAGAATTGTAATTTTATAATAAGGATGCATCCCAATTGGGAAAGAGATGAAAAAGAAACTGCATTGAAGCTTATTAAGTATATCGAAAAAACGAATAATATTTACTATCTCCCGTTTAACACATATCCCATCACTGAACCAATATTATACATTAGTGACCTGCTAATAACTGACCATTCAAGCATCGGACGAGATTTCGCTCTCTTAAATAGACCGATGATTTATTTGGATTTTGGGATAGCTAAGGAGAAACTAATTCCCGAATTAAGCAATGAAATAGGATATTTTTCGCAAAGTAAAGAAGATTTTTTTTATTTAATGCAGAAAGTTTTAGACAACGAAGATGAGTATAAAATTGCTAGAGTAGAATTTATTAAAAAAATTTGTAAATATTCGGATGGGAACTCATCTCAAAGATGCGCTGAAGAAATTACGAAACTATTGATATGAAGGATTTGAGTGGCGATTCAGACGTTTTCAGATAACTCTATTTTTCAGCAACTATTATTATATTCTTAGTATCTACAAAACAATCTCCATTTACGTATTTCGCATTATATACAGATTTTATTTTTTCATCTGCTGATAAATGCATTTCCATAATCTTATCCTGATTCTCTTTTTCGATACCAGAATTAATAAGCCAGTTTTTTATACTAAATTCGGCCATTCTATATTCATAGGCACATATATTATTAAAACCTGCTTTGGAAAGTCTATCTATTAGATCTTCGCAGGTAAAAGTCAAACGTTCCTCTTTTAATTTAAACATATTTTTATACCACTCTATTACATCAGGGTCGTTTGATGGGGGCAGACCCTCTGCTACAATTATTTTCCCATTATTCTTTAAAAGCTCGTAACAACGCATTATAGCTAGATCAAGATCATCTAGTATATGATGAAATACCATCCTGGCGACAACTTTATCAAATATCTTATTTGCAAATAATGCTTCACAGATATCCCACTTAATTATGGATATACCTTCAGATCTACATTTTTCAATCATAGAGCCCGAAATGTCAATCCCAATTACATGCTTGACATATGGTTTAATCCGTTTAGCTACAGCACCGGTCCCTACCCCAACATCCAATACCAAATCTTCAAATTTAAAATTACTCACATTTATTATTGTATCTAGATATCCTTCGTCCTTTGTCCAGAATAGTTCATCATAATTTTCGGCTCGTTTGCACCAAAAATTATCTCTATCTCTCGCGTCCATAATTTCTCCTTCTTACCTTCTCATAAGATTATCCACCGTCGCGATCTCGGCATCCCCTTTTATGTTAGCCATTATGACCTTGATGTCCTCCCCGAACTCGATCAGGGTTTGCCTGCATACGCCACAGGGGGCGACCGGCTCCTTGGTGTCGGCGACGACGGCTAGCGCCTCAAACTTCATCTCCCCATCGCTGATGGCCGTGGCGATCGCCGTCCTCTCGGCGCAGATGGAGGCGCCGCTGGAGGCGTTCTCCACGTTGGCAGCGGAGTACACTTTCCCTCCCTTGGTGAGGAGGGCCGCGCCGACCCGAAAGCCCGAGTATGGAGCGTAAGCCCTCTCCAGGGCCTTCTTCGCCTCTTCTATCAGTCGATCGTACCCACCCTGGTAAGGGTGGGGGCCGCATCGGAGAGAGCCGATGTACATGCACTCCTCGGGAGCTATGCTCGGGATCTTCATCTTATCGCCGTCACCAGTGAACTTCACGGGGGCTCCCCGGATGATCACGGCGGGAACGCCCTCATCCCCCTCGCCCATGACCACCTCCGCCGCTGAGACGAGGTTGTCGGCGACGGCCTTCCTCGTCACCTCCAGGGCCCTTCCGTAGAGGTCCTTCTGGCCCCGCGCATCCTCCACCGGGACGACGCCGTCACAGGCCAGGGCCACGCCGACGCACCCGAGGCGAAGAGGGTGGGTCCTGCTGTCGCCGATGACCACGCCGATCCTCTTTCCCGAAGCCTCTTCCAGCCTCTTTCTTATCTGGGATGCTGACCTCTGGGGATCCTCCGGAAATAATACGACACATCCTGGCGGGGCGTTGGAGTGATCGATCCCGGCGTTGGGGTAAAGAAAGCCATCCTTAATCGTCAGAACGACCCCGGGGATTCCGCCCATGATTCGATCAGAGCATCGGATGATGAGCTCCATCTCCCTCGGGTCCTTTCTGTACTTCTCCGCCAGCTCCAGGGCTCGAGGGCTTGGGGTCACATTCAAGAGGTTCACCGCCCCGCCTTCGGCGGTGGCGACGGCGCTCTCTGCGATCACCAGGATGTCGTCCTCCTCGAGGTGGAGATCGGCTTTCTCCATACCCTGCCAGAGGATCTCCATCAGATCATCCCCCGGCTTCACCAGATCCGTCTTTATTCCGAGAACTTCCAAAAGCCTCACCAATACCGCTTTGGATCCTCCAGCCTCTCCAGAGCTTCCCCGATGGCTCTGGCCACCGCGGGCAGTTGGAAGGGCTGACCCATAAGGTTTTTGATGAGGCCCTGGATCTGGGTCAGGGTTCCCAGGATCAGAATCTCCATCTCCCCAGGATCACAACGAAGGGCGCCCATAGGGATCGCGGCGTCCCCGCCCCGGGCCAGCATCTCCTGTTTGATCACTATCGCCTCCATGGAAGTCAAGCCCCTAACGGCCAGGGTTCGAAAAGAGCCTTTGCCGCCGAGAGCTCTGCTGCCGCCCTCTCCAACCCCCAACTGCGCGAAGGTCCAGGAGAGGTCCTGGGGATGGCCCGAATGGGCTAAGACCTCTACCTCGATTTCGCCTTCGGTCCCGGACGTCGACGGCCCACCTCGAACCGCCTCGGCCATCCTGATAGTCTCCAGTGAGGCTGCGACATCGTGGGTTCTGACGAGATGGGCCCCGTTGTAGACGGCAACGGCGGTGGCGGCGAGAGACCCCTGAAGCCTCTCGGCGGGTTTGGTCTTATTTAAAACCGCTCCGATGAAGGACTTTCTGGATACGGCGGCCATCACCGGCCTCTTCAGCACCCGAAGGCGGGGGAGGCCGTCCAGTATGGCGAGGTCGTGCCCCGGCCCCTTCGGCGGCGTCCAATGGCCGATCCCGGGATCTATGGTCACCTTCTCGAGGGAGACGCCGGCCTCGGCGGCATCCTTCAGTCGACCACCCAAAGAAGCCACTATATTTCCCATCTCGAGGAGATCGCCGGGCCTCTCTTTTGAGGCCATAATTATGAGGGATGCGTCGTGATCGGCGACGGTTCGGGCCATGTAGGGGTCCAGAAGGCCGGAGACGTCGTTTATGCAGGAGGCTCCCCTCGCCAGGGCCTCATCGGCGACCTTCGCTCTCTGGGTATCTACGGATATGGTGACGTCACCCTCCACGCCGCCTAAGACGACGTCGAGGGCGGGAAAGAGCCTCCTTTTCTCTTCCTCCTCGGGGATGGCGGGAGATCCCGGCGCCGTAGATACGGCACCCAAGTCCAGGACCTCCGCCCCCTCTTCGGCGAAGGATAAGGCTCGCTCAAGAACTGCATCCTGTCCCGCGAAGGACTCCTCGTAGAACGACTCGCGGCTGAGGTTGATCACTCCCATCACCCTGACGGGATGGAAGTCTCCTAATCTGATATCGCCGATCAAGCCCTCGATGGTCAATTTCAACGCCCCACCCAATAATAATGGTCCACTTTAAAACGTTATTCCAAGGATCGGCCATCACTCCGAGAGCCTCAGCATCATGCCGGTCTTCCTCGCCCTCTCGATCGCCATGTTAAGGACCAACAGACTCGCTGCAAAGTAGAGGAGAGCAAGCCCCATTCCGAGAAGTATATGGTGAGACCCATAGCCATAGGCTGCCCTGTAGTACTCGAGAAAGTAGGTAAGAGGCGTCGACCTCGAGAGGAGCTGGAGGGGTCCGGGGAGGATCTCCACGGGGTAGTAGACCCCGCTCACCAGCATCATTATGCCGCTGAGGCTCCAGGCCGCGACGTCCGCCCTCTGGCCGAAGAGAAGGATCGATATGCATACCGCCATCCCGATAGAAGCGGCGGTGATGAACATCCCGGCGAGAAAGACGATGACGGTGACGGGGCCCCCGGCGAGAAAGTCGAAGCCGAAGAAGCGGGAGCTCGCCACGGCCAGGATGAGAAATACCACCGCCCCCCTGATGACTCCGAAGAGCAGAGCCCCAAAAACCAGGTGATAGCCCCGAATCGGAGCCACGAAGGTCTGCTTGATGCTCTTGCTCCAGAGGTCGAAGAGGAGGATGTATGCGACGTCGATCTGGCTGATCTGAAGGATACTGAGGGCGATCGCTCCGACGAGGACGAAGGCCACCATATCGTCGGTCACCTCCAAAAACCTGGTAAGAAGGCCGATGGAGATAAGGCCTATGAAGGGCCAGAAGATCAACTCGAATACGGTGAATACGTTCCGCTTTGATATTATCCAGTTCTTGTAGGTCGCGGAGAGAAACTTGTTCACCTCACCTCGCCAATTCAAGGAAGACGTCCTCCAGATCGGGCTGATCTATGCCTATGTCCAGTATGTCTGCCCCCTCAAAGGCCTTAATTATCCTGCTCACGGCCCTCTCCGAGTGGTCGAAGACCATCTCCACCTTGCCGGGAGACGCCCTCACGTCCATGACCCCAGGGATTATCCGAAGCTTCATCGGGTCGAGATCCCCCTCATACTGGACGAAGATCCGATGCCCGATCTTCAGAGCCCTCTTCAGCTCGCCGGGGGTCCCGAGGGCGATCAGGCTCCCCCCCCGGAGGAATGCTATCCGATCGCAGAGTTCCTCCGCCTCAGGCATGTAATGGGTTGTGAGGACAACGGTGATCTCCTGCTCCTGGTAGATCTTTTTGATGAGGGCTCTCGTCTTCAATGCCATATCCGGGTCGAGGCCAGAGGTCGGTTCGTCGAGAAAGAGGATCTCGGGCCGATTCAGGATCGACTTCGCGAGAGAGACCCTCTGCTTGGTGCCTGTAGACAGGGTCTCAAATTTCGAGTCGGCGTGAGCCTCCAGCTCGAAGGCCGAAATCGCCTCATCGACGGATCTCGCGAGATCTCGACCGTAGAGGCCGTAGAGCATCGCCGAGTGGTTCAGATTCTCCCTGACAGTGAGGCTCCAGGGGAAGTTGGGATTTCCGCTGCTGATGTTGATCCTTTCCCGCACGGCGTGGGTCTTTTTTTTGGCGTCGAGGCCGAAGACCTCCAGGCGGCCTTCGTCCGGCCGGATGAGGGTGGAGAAGATGGACATGAGGGTCGTCTTTCCGGCGCCGTTGGGTCCGAGGATGCCGAAGACTTCTCCCTCCTCGATGGATAGGGATACCTCATGAAGAACCTCCTTCTTCTTGAAGAGGCCCCTGAAACTCTTGCAGATCTTCTCTGCCCGCAACGCCAGCATAAGTTCCAGTGAATGCGGAGGTTGAAGATATCAATGGCGGTTTGATGAACGCCAGCTCGGCGATCGGAACGGAAAGTCGTTATCTATCTCCAGAACCGGAAGCTCAAGCTTCGCCTCCGAGGCGGCCGGTTCATCCTCTCGCGGACTAGCCAGAAGGCCACAAGGGCTGAGACCCCCGAAAGGATCCCTAATAAAACAAGCTTCAGCTGAGCACCCTCGGCCGAAACTACATTCAGAGGTATGGAAAGAGATGCAACTCCTCCATCGTGACTGATCTCGCAGCCGATCCTGTACTCCTGAGGCGGGGCTGTCCCCTCTACCAAAACGTCAAAGCGAGCGACTGCGACCCCACCGGGGGGTATGTCACCGAGACGCGACCTATCTGTCAGGGGATTGAACGGCGATGCCGCCAGAAGCCGCGCGGTACAGTTCGCAGCCCTCCTATCTCCGGCGTTTCCGACGATGATGCTGATGGAACCCTTCTTGCCTGGGACGAGGTCGGACCTCGACTCCATCAGCTCCAGGGCTGGAGGGTCGCCCTCGACCGATAAGATGAGGTCCAGCTGGAGGCTTGAAGGAAGGTAGAGGGGTGAGGCGGTCCCGCTGCTGAAGCTGACGTCGACCTGGTGTTCATACTCTAGGTCGAGGCTGAGGGGGACGGGCCCCTCTGCTCCATCTTCGATCCTGAGATCGAACTCGATGACCGCCGTCTCCCCAGGGCCGAGAAGGTCGAGATGGACCGGCCCGGAGAGGACATCGATTTGTCCGCCGGTGCGAAGATCAGCCCTCAGGTTCGATGCGTCCAGACAGCCGAACTCCGCCAGCATCTCCTGAGCTGCCTCTTCCTCCGAGCCTGGAGGGACGGTTCCCGGAACGAGCCGGTCAACGACGCCTTTGTTCGCCAAAACCAGTCTGAGGGTCCCTGGGGTTCCGGGGGCGAAGACCGGGTTGACGACAGAGACGTCTATTTTTGGCCCCCCCTCGACCTTGTAGTGGTCGCCCGCGAACTGGACTCCACCAGAGACGGAAGCTGCACCTGCTGGGTTGGCTGCGAAGAGGGCTGAAAGTAGAAAAGCTACGAGCAGGCAAAGGGAAGAGCTTATTCGATCTGGGCGCATGTCGATTGCCCTTTGTATCCTTGGCGTATAAGTTTGTTGTACAAGTCTAGCCAGAAAGGCGGAATAGTTCCCGTCATCGGGTCAGGAGGGTGCTGACAAAGAAGGTCGCTGCAGCAGCAAGAATAATCGTCGCACCCGAGGGGATGTTCAGCTGGTAGGATATGACCAGGCCGACGAAGACGAAGGATGCGCCCAGAAGGATCGAGAGGGCCATGATCCCCTTGATGCTCCGAGCGTGCTGCCTCCCGATGGCCCCAGGGATGGTGAGAAGAGCTATCACCAGGATTATCCCCACTATCTTTATTAGGACGACGACGCTGAGGGCCACCATGCATAAAAGCAGGAGGTGCAGCTCCTTCACCGGAAGGCCCACCGCCTCGCCGTAGCTTGGATCGAAGGAGAGGATCAATAGATCCTTGTTGAGGAGGGCCACAAGGACTAGCATGGCCAGGGTCAGGATCGATATCAGCCTCAGGTCGCCCCAGGATACGGCGAGGATGTTTCCGAAAAGGTAATCGAAGAGGTCTGGGGCGTATCCGCGGCTCACGCTCACAAAGACGATCCCAAGAGACATTCCGGCAGCCCAGAAGACGCCGATGGCGGTATCCTCCGAGACCTTCGACCGATCGCTGATCGCCCCTATCCCCAGGGCCGCCGCCACCGAGAAGAGGACCGCAAAGATGAGTGGGTCTTTTCCGATGAGGTAGCCGAGGCCGATCCCGCCGAAGGCGGTGTGGGCGATGCCTCCTCCGATGAAGACTATCCTGTTGAGGATGACGTAGACCCCGATGACGCCGCAGAGGATCGCAGCGACTATGCCGGCGAGAAGGGCCCTCTGCATGAACTCGTAGGCGAATATTTCGATCATCTTCAGTCGTGCTCCCTCAAAACTCTGTGGGGTATGCCGTGGGCGATCATCTCCACGGGGCAATGGTAGGCCTCCTCGATCTCTTCGGCGGTCAGCTCCTTTGAGCCGTGGTAGTAGAGCTTTCTGCTGACGCAGGCAATCTTCTTGACGTAGGTCGATACAGCGCTGATGTCGTGGGATACCATGATGATCGTCATCTTCTCGTTCATATCACGAAGAAGCTCATAGAACTCTCGCTGTCGGGAGCTGTCTATCCCTGTGGCGGGCTCGTCCAGAAGGAGGAGATCGGGCTCTGAGACGAGGGCCCTTGCGACGAAGATCCTCTGTTGCTGGCCTCCCGATAGAGCTCCGATCTCTCTATCAGCGTGCTCCTCCATCCCCACCGCCTCGAGGGCCGATAGAGCTGCATCTTTATCTTCTGTAGAGTAGCGGCCGAGGAGCCCTCTTCTCCCGTATCGGCCCATTATCACCGCCTCCAGGGCGGTGATTGGAAAGTTCTTGTCAAAGAGGCTCTTTTGTGGGAGGTAGCCGACCCGCTTTCGAGCGGTTTCAGGGCTCATCCCATAGACGAGAACCTTTCCCCGGGAGGGCTTCAATAGCCCCAGGATCACCTTGAGGAGGGTCGTCTTCCCCCCGCCATTGGGGCCTATCAGCCCCAAGAAGTCTCCCTCTTTGACTTCCAGGGTAACGTCCTCCAGGACAGTTCTGTCGTCCAATCGAACCCAGAGGTTCTCGATGGATACGGGATTTGGGCCGGTCATCTCTGATTACTCCTTGCTGGCTCCTGTTTGGACCTCAGCTCAGCCTTCAAGGCTGGTGGCGATCTTCTGGCCCACGATCCTCATGTTCTCGATGTAGTCTTCGGCGAGAGGATCGAGGGGCACGACAAAGCCGTCGATCTCTTCTGCGATGATCTCTGCAGATTTCGGGTTGAAGTTGGGGTCTACGAAGATGGTGGTGATATTTTTCTCCCGGGCGACCTCGACGATCTCGGCTAGGTACCTTGGGCCCGGCTCCTTCTCGCTCTCGAGGATCGCAACCTGGACGAGGCCGTAGTCCCGAGCGAAGTAGCCCCAGGAGGGGTGTAGGACGATGAACTCCTTCCTATTCGTCCCCGCGAAGGTCGAGTTCAGATCACGATCGAGCTCTGCAAGCTCGTCGAGGTAGTCGTCCCTATTTTTCCGATAGATATCGGCGTTCTCGGGATAGACCTCTACGAGCCCATGGTAGATGTTCTCGACGATGATCATGGCGTTCTGCGGCGAGAGCCAGATGTGGGGGTCGGCCGTCAGGATCTTCCCGTGGACCTCGCTCCCTCCCGAGGAAGCACCGTGATCATGGTCCTCGGATCCGATCGCTTCTATCAGGTCGACGCCGGCGGAGGCATCCACCACCAACATCTTCTGGTTGGCCTGGATTATCCTCTCCATCCAGAGCTCGAGGCCAGCGCCGTTCTTGATGTAGAGGTCGGCGTCCTCCACATCCACCAGCTGGGACGGCGACGGCTCGAAGGTATGGGGGCTAGTCCCCGGCGGGATGAGGACCGTGACCGATACCCGATCCCCGCCCACCATCTTCGAGAAATGGCCGAGGGGGACGGTGGACGCGACGACGTTGACCTTGCCGGTCTCCTCCTGAGAAGCTTCCTCGTCGTTGGAAATGCAGCCGCATAAAAGGGACGCCGAGATCGCCAGCGCCAGGGCGAATATGCACCTCAAGCTCAAATCTCCACCTCCTTCAGGACCTTGCCGATGTATCTGGTCTTGGTTTTGCCGTCTTCCTTCCAGTAGCAGTACCAGTAGGGTCCGTGAGGACATTTCTTGCACTCTTTGCCGCAGTAGATCCACTCCTGCCGGTAGGTGACGGAGGCGGGCCTCCTCTCTTCGATATCGGCCTTGCGGCCATCCCCTTCAGAAAGTTCTTCACGATGGGAGATCAGCCGGTCGACGTAATCTCTGATCTCCAGGAGGTGGGGAAGGTCCTCTTCAGCCAACTCGTCCAGGATATGTTTTGGGATCACGGCGTATTCTTATGTAACCTGATCAGTTAAATCTTTTCCTCAAGTTACATAAGAACATCCCAGATACCAGAAGATGATCGGGTGAGGTTCTACCTGGAGAGCACCCCGGAGGGTGACGCGACGATCTCCTCCCGAACGGCCATCGGGAAGAACCATCCCGCCAGCAACCTCTGCGAGCTGGCCGGGGGCGTGAACATCGCAGCAGGACACCTCCCCCTCTACGAGGGATACCGACGATGAGTACGGGGAGATCGAGACCGAATGGGTCCTGGAGCAGAACCCGGAGATGATCGTGGGCCGTGTGATGGGTGCTGGGGTCAGGCCCTACGAGAATGAGTACGGGTCGCTTCTGAGGGCCTATCTCGACGAGATTGTCGGGCTTCCCGGATTCGACAGGACCGACGCCGTGAAGAACGGCCGCGTTTACATCATCACCAACGATCACGCCGTCACGCCCAACTACCCCTCAGCCCTGGTGCTCCTGGCAAAGTGGTTCTACCCCGAGACCTTCGGACATGGACCCGATCGAGGCCCACAAAGAGTACCTGGAGATGATGGGGCTCGCCCCGGAGACGGCTGATAAGAATACGTTCTTCTCTCCTGAGGTGGCCTGAGATCGCGCCGCCTCAAATTTGTTTTTTTTGGGAGCCCTGACAATACTAAATTTGATAATAATTGCAATAGATAAGATTATCTATTTTGATGATACTACGAGTGGTTACTTGATATGTTATTCATCTGAAAATGGGTGATCGAATGAGAGAAGCGATCTTGGCATTGCTGACCCTGGCGCTGGCGATCATGCCTGCATTCGCCACGTTGGGCGTCTTCGGAAACGCCGACATGGACAACACCATAGACGAGCTGGACGTCGAATACGTCCGGGGCGTGATTGACGGAACAAACGACCCCACCAACCTCGCCGATGCCAACCAGGACGGCGAGATCGACGAGAACGACATAGTTCAGATCGGAATGATCATCGAAGGAAAGGAGACGGAGCTTAGCATCCTGGACGGCAACGGCGAGCCGGTGACGGTCCACAAGCCTGTAGAGAGGATCGTGGTCGAGTACCTGGACAACGCGGAGCTGGTAAGCATACTCAACGCCTCGGATAAGGTGGTCGGGATCGATTACGCCGTGGCCAAGAGCGAGTTTCAGTTCCCGGATCTGAGCAAGAGGGCGAACATCGGCCAGATGAACGAACCGGACTACGAGGCGGTCCTGAGCACAAACCCGGACCTTCTTCTGACCTTCTCTCCCCTCAACACCCAGATCAAGGCTGACAACCTCCCAGGGGTGGACGTGGTCTTCTTGGGTCTCTACTACCCGGACCTTTCCGATCCCAAAAGCTCGAAGTTCACCGACGGGGTGAGAAAGCTCGGCTACATACTGGATGAAGAGGAGAGGGCCGAGGAGTACCTGACCTGGCGGCTGGGCTGGATTGAAGAGATCAGCTCCCAGGGAAAGAGCGTTTCTGTGGAGGATCGACCAAAGGTTCTGATCTGTGCTTACCCCTACGCTCACCTGGACACCGGCACCTTCCGAACATATTCTTTAATCGACACCCTCACCCAGATGGCGATGCTCACCGGATCCAGGGTCATGGCTGAAGACTTGCCCGAGTTTCTCGGATCGTCCTACAGGATCGACGTCGATCCCGAATGGGTGATTGAGCAGGACCCAGACATCATCCTTCTTCACCTGGTGGCTCACACCTATAGCGGGATGTCCCTGGATCCGGCCAACGGCTATGATGCCGACGACCCGACGGATATTGAGGCGGCGAGAGAAGCATTCACCAGCCGCCTGGAGCTGGCTGGCATGACGGCGGTGAAGAACGGTGACGTCTACCTTGAGTGTGGAAGCTTCAGAAATGATGCGTCAGGCGGCCTCATCGGCGCGGCTTACATGGCAAAGCTATTCATGCCGGAGACCTTTGCGAATCTGGATCCTGAGGCGATTCATCAGGAGTACCTGAGCAGGTTTTTGGGACTGGATTACGATCTCAATGAACACGGGATATTCCTCTATCCACCGATAGTGAAAGGCGAAGGCCAGCTGGCAGGAGTTCCTGACCAATATTACGAGAGCGTTGCTGCCTGATATTGTCAAGGCGGGCCGCTTGATGTCGGCCACTCGACAAATTTTTTGGCTCCTCGCTGATTTGTGTGGGTGGATTTAAGTGATCTCGAATCTTGTGGCCTGGTCTTTATAACTTCATGACTGCAGGGAATTGGGTTGATCACGAGATGTATCGCTACCTTCTGACTCAGGAACGGAATTCATGGCAGGTGTTTGCATGATCGAGTCCACTTATCGCTATCCCGAAGTTACCCACACGGAATAGCGAAGAGCCAAAAAAGAGGTGAAACGAAGGCCGGTTTGATTGCCGGCCTTCGTCGCCCGCCTCAGGCGATCTCAGCGAACTTGCTGTAGACGTCCATCTCTTTCTTGCTCGGCTTCACCTTCTTGAGCGCCTCTTCGAAGTGCTTCATCCCTATCCTGTACTTCTCGATCTCCTCGTCCTCCTGGGACTTTCCGCCGAGGACGTACTCTCTTATCGCCAGCATCACCGCCTCGTTGCAGACGCTGGCGAGGTCGGCGCCGGAGTAGCCGTCGGTCCTCTTCGAGATCGCCACAAGGTCGACGTCTTCGGCGAGCGGCCTCTTGGTGGTATGGATCTTGAGGATCTCGAGCCTCGCCTCCTGGTCGGGCATACTGATCTCGACCATCCTGTCGAACCTTCCGGGCCGTAGGAGGGCGGGGTCTATGATGTCGGGCCGGTTGGTGGCCGCGATCACGACGACGTTGTGGAGGGACTCCAGGCCGTCCATCTCCGATAGGATCTGGCTGATCATCCTCTCGGTGACGTGTGAGTCGCCGGTGCCGCTGCCTCGCGCGGGCGCGATCGAGTCCATCTCGTCGAAGAAGAGGACTGTGGGCGCAGCTTGCCTCGCCTTCCTGAAGGTGTCCCTCACCGCCTTCTCCGACTCGCCGACCCACTTGGAGAGGAACTCGGGACCCTTCACGGAGATGAAGTTCGCCTGGCTCTCGGTGGCGACGGCTTTGGCCATCAGGGTCTTTCCCGTTCCTGGAGGTCCATAGAGCATTATCCCCTTCGGTGGGGTCGCGGCCATGTGGCTGAAGAGCTTGGGGTAGGCGAGGGGCCACTCCACTGCCTCCATCAGCTCCTGCTTGACGTCTTTGAGGCCACCGATGTCATCCCAGCGGACGTTCGGCGACTCCACCAGCACCTCCCGCATGGCGGAGGGCTCCAGCTCCCGGAGGGCGTCTACGAAGTCCTCGTTGACGACCACGATCTTGTTCAGGATCTCGACGGGGATGCTCTCCACCTCCAGGTCCAGCTCGGGAACGATCCTCCGAAGAGCCCTCATCCCGGCCTCTCGGGCGAGAGCCGCGAGGTCGGCTCCGACGAATCCGTGGGTTATGTCGGCGAGCTTCTCCAGGTTCACGTCTTCTGCGAGGGGCATCCCCCTAGCGTGGATCTGGAGCACCTCTAGTCGTGCCTCCCTATTCGGGACGCCGATCTCGATCTCCCGGTCGAACCTTCCGGGCCTTCGCAGCGCCTGGTCCAGGGCGTCGGGCCTGTTGGTGGCGCCTATGACCACAACCTTCCCCCTTGACTCCAGGCCGTCCATCACGGCCAAAAGCTGGGCCACGACCCTCCGCTCGACCTCGCCGGTCACCTCCTCTCTTTTGGGGGCAATGGAGTCGATCTCGTCGATGAATATGATCGAAGGAGCCTCCTCTTCGGCCACCTTGAAGATCTCCCGGAGCCTCTCTTCCGACTCCCCGTAGTACTTGGACATGATCTCGGGACCGCTCAGGGTCTGGAAGTGGGAGTTCGTCTCCGAGGCGAGGGCTCGAGCGAGAAGGGTCTTTCCCGTGCCGGGCGGGCCGTGGAGGAGGACCCCCTTGGGAGCCTCGACCCCCAGCCGCTCGAAGAGCTCGGGATGCTTCATGGGAAGCTCGATCATCTCCCTGATCTTCTTGATCTCAGGTCCCAGGCCGCCGATGTCCTCGTAGGTGATTCTCGGCATAGCCCTCTCCTCTTTTGCGGGCTTCTCGCTGATCTCGATTCCCGTCCTATCACCTATGATAACAGCCTCGGTGGCGGGGGTGATCTTGGTGGCCACAAGCTCGATCTTCCTGCCCATGACGCTGATCTCGATGATATCCCCCCGGGTGAGGACCCTTCCGTCCAGATATCGGCGGAGGTACTCCTCTCCTCCGGTGATCCGCAGGGGCACCGTCGGCGCGAAGACGACCTTTCCCGCAGGAGCCGACTTGATGATCTTCACCGGCACTCGATCGTCTATGCTCACGCCGGCGTTTCGCCTGATGTTTCCGTCCAGGCGGACTATTCCCGTCCCGGTATCTTCCGGATATCCGGGGAGAAGAAGGGCTGCAGTCTTCTTCTTGCCGGCGATGGAAAGGACGTCTCCCGCCTGCCAGCCGGCATTGTAAAGTACAGCCTGGTCGACCCTCGCGATCCCTCTTCCTACATCGGAAGGACGGGCTTCACCCACTTTTAGCGTGTACTCCTCTGCCATAATCAATCCTCATACAATATCAATATCTTTTTATTTCAACCTATCCGCATAGCTTCGACATGACTGCAAGGTGCGGTTTTGGGATCGATGCGTCGATCTTTCGACTGTAACCTCAATATCGACCTTTATTCAGATGAATTCCGGCACCTCAGCAGATCTGAGCATCTGCGGTTACTAACTTATAGTTAGTAATAAAAAGTTATATAGTATTTAAATGTTTCGGATCTCTCTCTCGCTGGATGATGTGGTCAGCCGACAGCTTTAAAAATAAAATTTTTATAATATTGTGGTAGGGTTAAATCCGTGTGGATGGAATTTAAAGAGTAAGAATGATATTAAAATAACATAACCCACTGCTCTCGGAGAGAAATACCAAGCCTCGGGTGGGATTTGAACCCACGGCCTCGTCCTTACCAAGGACGCGCTATGCCAGCTAAGCCACCGAGGCACGAAAAGGTGCGATTGCCTCCTCCGTGTTTCCTGTTTTTGAACCTTTCGGTCAATCGTCAATCGACAACGTTCCTGGAGAGCCGCTGATAGACGGCATAATTCAGCATATCGAGAGCGATGGGCAGCAAGCTTTCTGATAGGAGCGGATACCCTGATGGAATTGCGAACTATAGTGAGGCAGGCGACCTTTACGACAGAAGGGTTATTATCCGATCAGCCTTAAAACCGGGATCGTGTCACCCAAGCTCCAGAAAGGCGAAGAGCTGATCAAGGGCCTTCGGCCTCACCCTCTGGCCTTCTACCGGCTCTATGGGATCTGGGTCTACATCGCCCTGGTGGGAGTCTACTTCTCCTCAAGTCCCAGTATTGAGATACTGGAGATGGGCCCCGAGACCTCGGCCCGGGTCCTCTGGTGGCTCTCCATCCTCGTGCCGGCGGTCCTGATCGCTCTCTTTCGGATCAACTGGAGGTGGCTCGTCGCCCTGGCGATCCCGGCCCTTCTAGCCTTCTACTTGCCGGGCCAGCTGGAGTACACGGCATTCCTGGAGAAGTGGGGCCTTCTCTGGCTTTCCGACCAGAACCACATCTTGACGGCCTTCGGCGTCCTGGGGATCCTGGGTACGGAGGAGCATCGGAGGTCTCACCGGTACTACATCACCAACTGGAGGCTGATCATGGAGTCGGGACACCTGGGGGTCCATCGGAGGACCCTCCTCTACAAGAATATAAACGACCTGGTGGTCGAGCAGTCCTTCGCGGGAAAGATCTTCAACTTCGGGACGATCATCCCCATAACCGCCTCTGGCCTCGGCCTCGGCGACGACTTCAGCATGGCGGGGGCAGCCGTGGGGACGAGAGCCATGATCGGAGCCGGGGGCGGCAAGACCGTATCGACACCCCGGGGGAGGTCCCACCACCTTCTCGAGGGGGTCGGCCGTCCCGAGCAGGTTCACGACCTGATAATATCCCTGATGCACAGCCAGAGTTGAAAAACGGGGGGGGAAGAATATTTGTCTTCGCCCCATCTGGTTCATTTCTTCTCCAATATCCTGCTGTAGACCTCTTCTGTCTCTCGAGCGATCTCGTCCCAGGTGAACTCCCGTTCGAGCCGCTCCCTCCCGGCCCGGCCGAGCTTCTCCATCTCCTCGGGGTTGTCTAGGAGCCTGTTTATGCACCAGGCTATCGACTCTGGCTGGATGTAGGCGAGGAGGCCGTCCTCGAAGTTCTTGATTATGCTGATGGCGTCGGTGGCGACTACAGGCTTTCCCGCGTCCCACCCCTCCAGGACCACGATCCCGAAGGGCTCGTTTCTGCTGGGAAGACAGATCATGTCACAGGCGTTCATCCACTCCTCTTTAACGTTTCCGGGGGTGTATCCAAGAAAGATGCAGGATCCATCGACGCCCAGCTCTCGGGCCCTCCCTTCGCAGATCGGCTTCATACCTCCGTCACCGATGAAGACGAACTTTGCGTCCCAATGGCGGGAGAGGATGTGGGGGACAGCCTCCACCAGGATGCAGGGGCCTTTCTGGTAGTTCATCCTGCCGCAGAAAAGAACCACTGGGGCGAGGGGATGGATGCCATACCTCTCCTTTACCCGTCCCGGATCGACGGACCTCCTGAAGCTTCCGATGATGAGGCCGTTGGGGATGATCTCGATCTTCTCGGCGGGGATCTGGTAGAGCATCATCAGCTCGTCCTTCATCCTCTGGGTGGTGGTGATCGCCATCGCCGACTCGTATCCTGCGAGCCATTCTCGATGGGAGATCTCCCTCGGCACGCCTTCATAGCTGAAGTTGTTCCCGTTCCTTCCCCATTCGGTGCTGTGGAGGGTGATCACGTAGGGGATGCCGTAGGTGGCCCTTATTTTGTTGAGGGCGTTGACCGGATGCCAGTCGTGGCCGTGCAAGAGGTCAAAGTTGCCGAAGAGCTTCTGAACGTGCCCGAACCGATCGAAGATGGCATCACACATCCGGTCCATCTGGGCAAGTATGTCTCCAGAGTGGTCGAAGTCCACCCTCTGGTAGTGAACCCCGTTGATCTCGTCGTAGGAGCCGAAGTCCCCCCGAGGGGTGAAGACGTGCACCTCGACCCCCCTCCTGGCGAGGGCTTCGGAGAGTTCTGAGACGTGAGGGGCTACGCCCCCGACCTTTGTGGAATAAAGGCTCTCCCATGATAGCATCCCTATTCGCATTTCATCCACCACATCATGATCCAATCGCTTTTTGTCAATTTCGCAATTCCCGGGTTTCGATACGTTTTATTCACCAGTTTTTGTTATAATTTGTTATGCTATCGTCTCATTAACCTTTCGGTTTTCGCCGGCGCTCTTCGAAGTCCTGATGAAATGTGATGCGGGACATCAAATGATCATTTAAAGAGCATTGGCATCAACGCCAGACCCCGAAGTACAGCGGACAAAAAAAACTGCGATTTCATCAGACCTCCCGAAGCTGTCGGGCGGCTTCCTCGGGCGGCACAGTGTTGATGAAGATCCCCGTGTTCTTCTCAAAGCCCGCCATGATCGATATCGCTGGCTGGATCTTGATGTTGATATGGTAGCGGCGGTCGGGAAGCTGGCGGATCATGTAATTGTAGGGAGGTCCGGAGAGGAGCTGATCGAGCCTTCTGAGCGCCTCGCCGAGAACCTCGGCCAGGCCTCTGGAGTCGATGCCTCCCAAGTCTGAGACGTGATCCTTTGGAAGAATCCACGTCTCATAGGGCACCATGGAACTGAAGGGGGCGATGAGCACGAACTTTTCGTTCTCAAAGATGAGCCTCTCTGTGGAAGCCTCCCGTTCGACGAAGCTGCAGTAGGGGCATCGGGGGGCAGAGGTTATGGCATCCATCTCCACCTTCAGCGCCGGGGGGACGACGGGAAGGGCGATGAGCTGAGAGTGGGTGTGGCTGAGGGATGCCCCCGCCACCCGCCCCCAGTTCTTGAAGACCGATACGTACTCGACACCTGACTCGGAGATGCGACGAATGTAGCGATCTCTATAGACCGAGACGAGCCTATGGAGATCCCGGCGGCTGAAGCTGGATGGGTTGCCCTCGTGATCAGGGGACTCGACGATCACCTCGTGATAGCCGCGGGCGAAGTCCGCTACCCACTCCTTCGTAGGTGTTCCGGGGCTCGGTGTCGCGGCCGGGTAGAGGTTTGGAAAGGACCGAGCCCACCAGCCTTTGACCCTCTCTTCACCGTCGGCAAAGACGCCGTCGTCGGTGTAGACGGCGACCGCCGGAGGGGTGCGATCCTCGTTTCCGGGACAGAAGGGGCAGGTCTTCGGGTTGGACCGTTCCACGGTACCGCCGTGCTTGAAGTCGGAGGGCCTCTTCCCCCTCTCGGCGGCGATGATGGTGTACTCGTCGAGGAAGTAGTGGCGCCTCATCTCCGGGATGAGATCACCTTCTCGTAGATATCCAGGGTCTCTTTGGCGGCCCGGGGCCAGTTGAAGAGATCGAGGCACTTGGCCCTTCCGTTCTTGCCCCACTCCCTCCTCCTCTCAGGTTCCTCCAGAATCAGGTTTATGCCCCAGGCGATGTCCCCTGGGTCGTGGGGGTTGACGTGAACTCCAGTGGGTCGCTCTGAGGAGGGGTTGTCCACGATCTCCCGGAGGCCAGAGATCCCGCTGGCCCCGACGACTGCAGGCTTCTCCATGGCGGCGGCCTCTACCCCCACGATCCCGAATGGCTCGTAGAAGCTCGGAAAGACGCATAGGTCGGCGAGGGCGTAGTGGTGGATCTTAGAGTCCAGATCCAAGAAGTCCGTGACGACCTTCACCGATTCGCCCAGGGGCTCGGCCATCGCCATCACCTGATCTTCGAGGGTTCCCTTGCCGACGACGAGAAGCTTCGCCCTCGGATGCTCCGCCAGGACCTTCGACATCGCCTCTAGGAGGGGGATCACACCCTTGACTGCCTCGAGCCTCCCGACGAAGAGGATCACCTCATCCCCTTCCTTTATGCCGTACTTTTCCCGAAGCTCCTCAATCTTCTTCGGCTTGACCTTCGAGGGGCTGAAGACGTCCGTCTCGACTCCGTGGTAGCATACCTCGATCTTATCTTTGGGGATGCCGAGGCTTGCGAGCTGCTCTTTCATCGCCAAAGATACAGTGATTATCCCGTCAGCCAGGCATGCCCCTTTTATCTCCATCTCGACGATCTGCTGATTTGGGGCGGTCTCCCTTCCCACCTCGAGGCTGTGGACATGGTAGATCAGGGGGAGGTCCTCGCTCCTCTTCGCCGCCATGGCGCCGGGAAGGCCGAGCCAGTCGTGGGCTACACAGAGGTCAAAGGGGCCGTTATCCCTCAAAGAGGCTGCAGCAAGCTGGTTGTAGCTCATGAGGTCGAACAGGAAATTGACGCCTTCTCCCCAGGCATGGGTTCGGGCGGAGAGGAAGGGCTCCCATCCGTCTCTCATGGGCAGGGCCGCCTCCCTGAATATGGATATCCCGCGCCTCGTCTGCCTTCTCTTCAGTTCTCCGTCGCCCAAGGTGAAGACGAATATCTTTTGGCCAAGGGCTGCCAGCTCTCTCGATATGTAATCGGCGTAGACGCCGAGACCCCCGAAGATCCGAGGGGGGAACTCCAGGCTGAAGTAAGCTATCAACATAATCAATCGCCACCATCTTCAAAACCTATGGTCTCCGGGGGCATGCACTTGTCCAGCTCCGAGCTCACCATGAGGTTTTTGTAGTACTCCAGGACCGGCACAGTCCAGTTCATCAGCTTCGCCAGGGCAAAGGATTCCTCGCAGAGGAGCCGGTACTTGACCTGGTCTTCGAGGTAGGTCCAGGTGAAGTAGTCGAGGGCGAGGGCGTAGTCGAGGATCATCTCCTGGTGGGTGGCCTCGATGTTGTCAACCACGACGACACCTCCAAGGCCGGTCACCAGCCGTTCCACCTTCTTCAGGGCATCGCTGAAGCCGCAGGCCCGGCTCACTATGCTCGGCGTACCCTCCCGTCCCGCCTCAAGCCCCGTGAGGAGGAAGGGCTCGTACTGGGAGGGGAAGATCCCCGCGACGCATCCTGCCATGATCTCGTCTGCTCTCATGTTGAGGCCCCCATCGTCGGGCCCGACCCACTGGGGATAAAGGACGGCCGATGCGTGCCTCTTGCCCGCGGCCAGGCTCCCAGCGTCTATCCCGAGATCGTGGATCATGTTGTTGAGCCTGATCTCCTCGCCCACGGGGACCTCCGAGGGGAGGTTGATGGGAAAGGCGTCGGGGAGCTTGTCCTTTGGCTTCGACCCGTGGGATGTGATGAGGAGACATACCACCCTCATCTTCTCTGCGAACCTCTGCTCTAGCATGCGGTGTTTTATCAGGTGGTCCTGGAGGAGGAGGGAATCGAGGAGCTGGGGGTAGCCCTTGTTCTCAAGCTCGAGCCGGGATATGGTGAAGACGGGAAGGATGTCCTCGGGATCGATCACCTCTCCGCCGAAGACCTTGTGGAGGTTCTCAGATATGAACTTCTGAATCTTCTTTCTGCATAGGTTCTTCTTCTTCCAGTCGATGTAGTTGATGTCCAGGTCGATCCCGTTTCGAATGACGATCCCGTTCAGGTTGTGAAAGAGCATCGCTTCGCGCATCGTCGAATCCCCAACGAAGGAGACGACGTCGGCGTGCCGTGCGAGGGACTCGAGGGTGGCCATGCCGACGGGGACGTTCGGCTCCCATGCACCGTCGTTATGGGCGACCTTCTCCAGGGACCTATAGCCAGAAGACCTTCCCGGCACTGTGGCATGGAGGGTGGCCATCGTCCGAACGGGAACCCCGAGACACTTCAGCCTCGCCAGGGCGTAGAAGGTGGGAAACTCGTGGCAGTGGAGGGAGACTCTCATCTTCGGCATCACCGACATGGCGAACTCCGAGATCGCCTCGTCCCCGTACTTCTTCGCCCTCTCCTCGCCGAGGGAGACGAGGTACCGGACGAACTGGGAGACGGCGTAGGAGAGGCCCAGGTAGTGGGTGAACTCCGCCCCGTAAGGGGCCCTCTCAAACGTCATCGAGTCGAGCCTCGAGATCTCCCAGGCCTCTGTCTTGATGGCGTTGGCGAGGGTCATCTTCTGGCCGTACCGATTCGCGATGATCGAGTCGTAGTAGGCGGTGTTGAAGAGGAGGTAGCCTATCGGATGCCCATCGACTTCGGTCTGGGCGGTAACGACGTCGATCCCCTCGGACTTGAGGTGGTCGAGGGCACCGGTGAGCTCGTCGTTCATACCGAGGGGGTCAAGGTTACTGACGTCGGTGACCCTGGACTTGCCCTTGTTCCAGTCAGCCCCCTGGGTGGGGTAATAAGGGCCTGCCACTAGGATCTTGAGGTCGCACTCGATCTCCTTTTTTGCAGCGAGCTTTGCCAGCGTCCTCGCCTCGGCGTCGATGACATTCCATATCCCGCCCATCTTGTTGCAGACAGGACCGCCCTCTTCGCCCGCCAGAACTACCCAGCGCTTTATCATGAAGATCAAACTCCTGCCGATCTACGGATAGGGCGAGAGAGTCGAGACCGCCATCCCATCGTCAGAGATGTCGAGGACCTTTATGCTGTTTGAGATCCTCGAGCCCCTCATCTTCATGATGTAGATCGATCGAACCATGTTGTTTCCGATCCTCTCTCTCTTTAGGATGGTGCAGGAGTCGGCCCCGTACTCCATGATCTGGGTCATGCCGAAGGCCTCGCTTATGGTGATCATCGCCGTAACTCCGAGGGATCTCAGGCCGCCGAAGAGGTCGTCGGCGAGGGACCTCATGACAAAGGGGGACTCGATGGCGGTGAAGAAGGCCATGAGGTCGTCGATGAGGATCCTTTGGGGCTTCACCTCTCGGACCTTCTTGTCGACTAGCTTTCGAAAGTTTATAAGAAAATCGACGGGATCGGTCTCGATGCTCTTCTGGAGCCGAAGAACGGGGTCTGTGACGTCCACCATCACGAGCTTTCCCTCTTCCTCCAGCTTCCAGAAGTCCCACTTGAAAGAGGAGTACATCTCCCTTTTCAGGTAATCAGCGCTCTCAGAGGGCATGACGATCATACCCTTCTCGCCATTTTTTATCCCCTCATATATGAACTGGCAGGCAAAGACGGTCTTGCCGCTGCCCGACGCCCCCGTGACGGTGTTGACGGTCTCTCTGTGAAATCCTCCGTTCACCAGGTCGTCAAACCCGGGTATCCCCGAAGGAACCTTTTCGTATGATTTTGATGATTCGTCCACTTTTTCCCCTCCTTGAAAGTCTATATTCGCCCGAGAGTTATTATTTTTACCGGTGAAGACCAAACAGACTTTCGGCCGTCTCAGTTCGATCGTCTCAGTACTGCTCGTATATCCAGGATCTCTCCGCCGGAAAGAGGGCGTCGATGAGGCGAACGGTTTTGTCCGAGGCCCCCTCGGTGCCGGTTCCGGTATATAACATCGCCGGAAATATGTCGGGTCGCGTGTATTGAAGCTCTTGCCAAGTCCGATGCCCGAGGACGAGAGGTGCAAAGAGGTCTTCGTTGAGGAATAAGGTATTCTCGCATCCTTCGTCGCCCCCGGATCTGATGGACTCGAGCCTGCCATCCGACCAGTTGAGGTCGATCTGTTCGGTATAAAAATCGAGCCGCAAGACCCCACAGAAGCCTGCAAGGCTGCTTTTCCTCATCCGCGCCTCGAGGACGGGGGCCATCTTTTCGAGGAGCCTCTTTTTGTCTGGAACTTTTATCTGCCAGGCGTAAGGCCTCCCCCTGGATGCTCCGAAGGAGATGGCAGTCTTTGCCGCGGTCGACTCGCCGGAGAGGTTCAGCCGGATGTACGGCTTATTCCGTTCCCCGCATTTTTTCTTGCAGAAGGCGAGGAGATTTAAAAGGGCGTCGTCGGATATGCCCTCGCTGATCTCGCTCACGATTAGGCCAGCTCCGAAGCCCTCCCGGGGAATTCTGAAGTAACGCTTATCTCCCGTCTTTCGGCCTTCCATGATCCAGAACTCTGAGCCGTACTCGGTCTTCTCGCTGCAGGTCAAAAGGAAATTCCAGAGGGCCTCGTCCCTGAAGGCGGAGAGGAAATTCGATCTTCTATACCGCTCGTCCTCCGCCAGGAGGAAAGGTATGTCTTCGGTCTCGGCGAGCCGAAACTCGTAGGAATCATCGTCGGCCAAATCGGGCGCGAGATGAAGGGGGATGTCGATGTGGGTCTCCAGGGGGATCGAATAATAATATCCGAAACGGCAATAAAATCCCGGTATCCCCTGAACCACCGAGAGGTCAAACCCCCCATCTTCGAGGATTGCATCGAACTCCCGGCTGAGGAGTTTCATGAGCCCCTTGTTCCTGTGCCCCTCTTGGGTTCCGACGATACCCCTCTCGGCGACCTTGAGCTTCAATCCCTTCATCTCCCAGGTCCAGGGGATGAGGGCGAAGGCCGCTGCGATCTTTTCTGTCCCTTCGTCTACGGCGATGAACCAGTAATCATTTTTCATGCCCGGAAGGTGGAGAGATATCATCTCGGCGAAGGTTCCCACCTTCTGGGGACGGAAAATTTCGTCGAAATGTTGGCGGAGCTTTATCGCATCGGCGGGGGATTCAGCCCGTCTTATTCTATAATTTGAGTGCATTGTATTTATTCTCCGTATTTATACCAACCCATGGGAGATTCCCATTTTAACCTGAATATTTAAGGGGTATCTCAGGTATTAACGCTCGACCCCTGGTTACGCTCAGCTATAATCGCCACCTTCATGTGGGCCGCCTTCATTGTCACGTTCGGAAGAACGTGGCAGCGAAATCACGATCGTCTCTTTGACGGTCAGCATATTTAATTCTCCAGACAAGCTGGGGGAGGTTTTGCTCCTGTGATTGACGAGGATAACGACAGCGGGCAGGATGTCTCCATTGGGCAGGAGTTTCTTTGCGCTCAGAAACCGCTATCGTTACCCGGCTTCAGCCCAAATTATTTATTCTCTCCTGCATCTCGGAAGTTAGTGGGAACGGCGCGAAGGAGAAACCGCCTTTCCTCGGATGTGGTCCTCATGAGAAAATGCAGATATTACCCATTGTCAATGATCATCCTCATCCTGGCGGTCCTGGCAGCAATCCCAGCGGCCAACGCCAGCGAGAGAGAGAGTTATTCTGGCCCAACAACCGACCAGGACCGGGAGGTCCTCTTCCAGGTATCGACGATCGACGCCCTCCTCCTGGCCGTCTACGACGGCATCCTACCCGTAGGCGAGTTGAAGGAAAGAGGCGACTTCGGGATCGGTACCTTCGATAAACTGGAGGGCGAGATGGTCGTAGTCGACGGCGTCTGCTACCAGGTGAGAATCGACGGAGTCGCCTATATCGTCCCCGATGAGGTCACGACTCCCTTTGCCACCGTCACCTTCTTCGATCCCGACGAGACGGTTCTGGTCGAGAAGGCCGGGAACATGACTGAGCTCGGAGAGATCCTCGAGGCGAGCTTCCCCTCCGAGAACGTATTCTACGCCATCAGGATCAACGGCACCTTCCCCTACGTCAAGACGAGGAGCGTTCCCGCTCAGGAGGAGCCCTACCCGCTCCTGGTAGACGCCGTCGCAAACCAGACGGTCTTCGAGTTTGAGGACGCCTCGGGGACTGTAGTGGGGTTCTGGTCGCCCGAGTTCGTCGACGGCATCAACGTCCCAGGCTACCATCTCCACTTCATCACCGACGATCGGAAGGCCGGCGGCCACATCCTCGACCTCCAGGTTGAGGGGACCCTGGTGGAGCTGGACCTGACCCCCAGCATCTTCATGGCCCTGCCGACGGAGGGCGACTTCTTCAACGTCGACCTCACCGGTGACCTCTCAGCGGACCTGGAGAAGGTGGAAAAATAGAGCTGCAAAAAAAGGCAAAAGGTCGAAGAGAGCGGACGATTGAAAGCGGTGGAGAGGGGAAGGGAGCGACGATCTTGCCGGCTTCCCCTCTCCATGGACAAAATCCTGGCGTTCCAGTACGAAATAAACAGTTTGCTCAGACGTAATTCTTCTTCTTCTCGACGAGCCTCTTTCTCACCGACTCGGCGTGGGCCGATAGCCCCTCGGCCTCAGCGAGGATGGTGATGGCGTCGGATAGGAGCGAGAGGCCGTCTTTTGAGATCTGCTGCACTGTTATCTTCTTTACGAAGGAGTCGACGTTGAGGCCGGAGAATAGCCTCGCGTACCCCGAGGTCGGAAGGACGTGGTTTGTGCCGCTGGCATAGTCTCCGGCGGCGACCGGTGTGTACGGCCCAAGAAATACACTTCCCGCGTTCCTGATCTCTCCGAGGACGGTCATGGGGTCTCTTACTATGATCTCCAGGTGTTCGGGGGCGAAATTGTTCGAGAATCCTATCGCTGCCTTCATATTTGCCGCCGTCAGGATCGCAGACCTGTTCAGACTCTTCTTCACTATCTCCCTCCGGATCGCCTCTTTCGCCTGTTTCTCCACTTCGTTTTTGGTGGCGATGGCAAGATCCTCATCGTCGGTCACCAGAACCGATATCGACTGGGGGTCGTGCTCCGCTTGGGCGATCATGTCCGATGCCAGGACCTCGGGCTCTGCGGTGTAGTCGGCGATTATGAGGACTTCACTGGGGCCCGCCGGCATGTCGATCTCGACGGTGCTCCGCAGAAGAAGCTTTGCGGCCGTGACGTAGATGTTACCCGGCCCCACGATCTTCTGGACTGGGGATATCGTCTCGGTCCCGAAGGCCATCGCCGCCACCGCCTGGACGCCGCCGACCCGATAGATCTCGTCGGCCCCCGCCATTTCGGCCGCCACCAGGGTCAGAGGATCGACCTTTCCGTCCTTTCCCGGCGGGGTGCAGACCGCGACCCTATCGACCCCCGCCACTTTCGCCGGGACGACGGTCATCAGGGCGGAGCTGGGGTAGGCGGCCCGGCCGCCAGGAACGTAGGCCCCCACCGAGTCGAGGGGGACGATCTTCTGGCCGGCCAAAACTCCCGGCGAGGTCTCGGCCATCCAGAGGTCGCGGTCGAGCTGCTCGTGGTGGAAGGTGGCGATGTTCTCCAGGGCTATCTCCAGGGCCTTCTTCAGCTTCTCGGGGACCTCGTCTTGAGCCTTCTCGATCTCGTCATCGCTGACCCTGAACTTTCCGATCCGGACGCCGTCGAACCTTTCAGTCTGCTCTGTGAGAGCGCGGTCCCCCTTCTCCTGGACCTCGTTTACGATCTCCACCACCGTGGACATGACGGACTGGACGTCCAGCCCCCTCGATAGGAGGTCTGCGACCTCCTTTTCGCCCAATTCGCTAAGCTTCTTGAATATCAACCCGATCAACTCCAAAAAAGTTCTTTAGATCTAACCCGAAGAGATCCCGCTCCTCCCCCTCTGGGTGGCGTAAAGGGAAGCCACCCTCTCCAGGTCGTCCGCCTCCTCGAGGGCCTTGTCATCCCTCACCCGGACGAGCCTCGGGAACCGGAGGGCGTAGCCCGAAGAGTAGCTCCTGCTCTTCTGGATCTCCTCGAAGGCCACCTCGAAGACCACTTCGGGCTTCATCTCCACCTCCATCCCCTCCCCTGAGACGAGGATCAGATCTCGAAAGAGGTCCGTCAGCTCGACGAGCATCTCGTCGGTGATGCCCGTCGCCACCCACCCCACATCCTCCAGCTTTCCCGTATCCGGGTCCGGGGAGGCGAGCCTATAAGAGCCAAGGAAGCTCGCCCTCCTCCCCTCGCCCCACCGGGCCCCGATGACGACGAGGTCGAGGGTCTCCATCACCGGCTTTATCTTGAGCCAGTTCTTCCCCCTCTTTCCAGGAGCGTAGGGGGATTCGGGGCTTTTGAGCATCACGCCCTCGTGGCCCGCCCCGATCGCCTCCTCATAGATCTCGGCCACCTCATCAGGGTCAGAGGTGACGGTCTGGGATGCCAGGATCTTCTTATCTGCTACAAGCTCGAGGTGCCTCCTCCTCTCCCGGAGGGGCTCGTCGATTAAGACCCGACCGTTTAGATACACCAGATCGAAGAGCCAGAGCTCCAGGGGTATCTTCTTCGCCGTCCTCTCGACCTTGTACTTTCTCCGAAACCGCTTGAGGATCTCCTGGAATGGGAGGGGTCGGCCGTCCTCGCCCCGGGCCACCGCCTCCCCATCCAGGATGGCAGACTCGGCCCGAACATGCTCTTTTACAAAACCCACGATCTCCGGGAGGGACCTCGTCACCCTCTCCAGCCGCCGGGAGAAGATCTCGATCTCTTCTCCCTTTTTGTGGATCTGGACCCGAGACCCGTCGAACTTCCACTCGACGGCGACCGTCCCCATCTCCACCACCGATCCCGGTATCCCGGCTCCCAGCTGGGCGAGCATCATTTTTATGGGCCGACCGATCTCTATCGTCAGCTCCGAGAGCCTCCCCGCCTTTGCCCTCTGGGCGACGAGGCCGAGGTCGCCGGTGAAGTTGTAGCCCCGCTCCACCTCCTCCGGCGACGCGCCGAAAGCCTTTGCGACGGCGTCCCTGACGATCCCCTCCCCCACACCGATCCTCATGTCGTCGAGGGCGAGTCTCGCGATGTACCTTGCCTCCAGGGGCCCGGCCTCGCCGAACAAGTACCGTAGATGCTTCATCTTGACGCCTTGGCTCCTCTTTCCCGAGGCCCTGGCTAGATCCAGAAACCTAGCATGAACGTCGAGGATCGAGATGCCGTCGGCCTCGATGAAGGCCGAGAGGGTGGCGGGCTTTCTCTTCTCCACCACCTCGGCGGCGACGGCCCCCACGTCCCCGGTCCTCCGGAGGATCTCTTTGATCTTCGCCAAGGATGATCCGGTGGCTTTTGATAGTGCCTCGTAAAGGGTGCTCGGACCCACGCCCAGGAGCATCTCGGAGCTGGCGGGGAAGGCCGAGCCCATGACAAAAGAGGGGACGACCAATAGCTCAGCCTCGTCGAGCTCCGAGAAAAAGGAGGCGAGAATAGCAGTCTTCTCGAGGGAGCTTCCGATCCCCTCGACCTTCATGCAGAGTTCTGCGAAGCTTTCGAAGCTGGTCATGGTCAGGGCTTCAGTCGTCTATCTGCCTGGTGGTGTAGATGCTGACGACGTCGGATACGATGGCGCTGGCGGTCTCGATGGAGCCTGCGCCGAGGCCCGTCACAGTGATCGTCCCTGAGAGGTCGGTCTCGATGGAGGCGACGTTCAGCGTCCCGCCGACGGCGAGGGGGCTTCTTCGGGGAACGAGCATCGGCTTAACCTTCAAGGCGGGGACCTCGCCTATTAATTTTATGAGGTAGCCCCTTTCCCAGGCGAGGTTGAGGGCCTCGGGGGTTATGTCCCTGATCCCGGTGACGGCGACGTCGCTATACTTCGCGTCCATGCCGAAGACGGAGTTTGCGAGGATGACGACCTTCCCGGCGGTGTCTATCCCGTCGACGTCGTAGGCGGGGTCAGCCTCAGCGATCCCCAGCTCCTGAGCCTCGGTGAGAGCATAGCTGTAAGTGTACTTCTCCTCCATCATCCTGGTCAGGATGTAGTTGCAGGTCCCGTTGAAGATTCCCCTGATGCTGAGGACCTCGTTTCCCACCAGGTTCTTCTCGATCAAGCTGATGAGGGGCATCGTTCCGCCGACGGTCGCCTCGTACTTGAGCATCACGCCGTTATCCTGGGCCAGTTCCTGGAGGTGGTTGAAGGCCACCACCAGCGGACCCTTGTTGGAGGTGACGACATGCTTTCCGAGAGAGAGGGCCTCTTCGATGTGGCCTAGGCCTGGCTGGCCGTGGACGATGTTGGTGGGGGTCACCTCCACCACCAGGTCGGAGTCCACGTCCCGGATCGCCTCCTTCCCGATGATGCCGAGGTTTGCGATCCCCTCCAAGGTCTTTAGGCCGTGGAGCCTCTCGGGATCTATCCCCTTCTCATCGAGGAGGGTTCCCGTGATGTCGGTAACTGAGACGACCTTCAGGTCGAGGCCCATATTCCTCAGTAGCTCCCTCTTTCTTCTCACAACCTCCAAAACGCCGTGGCCGACTATCCCGAACCCCACCAGAGATATCCTGACCTCTTTCATATCTTCTCAGCCTCGATAGGTTCTATCACCAGGAGATCCTTCTTTTCGCCCACTTCCCTGAGGATGGATAGGGACTTTCCTATCTCCTCTTTTCCCGTCGCCCTGATCCTCATGTAGGCGGAGGAGGGCTCATCTATGCCAGGCATTCTCAGGGAGAGGTCCTCCACCTCCGCAAAGCCGGTGGAATCGATCTGGTCGATGGTGTCTCCGAGATCGGTGTGGACCACATGGCCGATCAAAAGGACAGATATATCCTCGATGAACCGATCTTCGCCCGCCCTCACCACCACGATGCCGTTCTCCTCAAGGTGTCTCTTGACGTTCTCGATGTTTGAAGGGTCGATCTCGAAGACTATCTGGACTGGGACCGTGCCCCGTGGAGTTTTGCGATCTCGGTGATGGACCACGCTGATGATGTTCCCCTTGTATTTCTTGAATGGTTCGAGGGACTGCATCAGCTGTCCCGGTATGTCTTGCAGTTCCAAGTCCATCGAAAGTCGCATAAAACGCATTCCTCGTCCAATTGCTGCAGACACCCATCAGCTTATCGAACATAAAGCTTGTGCAGAAAAAGTACTTTATTTGAGAGTTCTAATGGCTTGGTGATGGTCAGAATAGATGCAGAAAACGTCATCGTGGAGTTTATAAAAGACCAGGTGAATGCTGCCGGAGCCAGCGGTGCAGTCCTGGGGCTATCCGGCGGCCTCGACTCGGCGACCGTCGCCTTCCTCGCGGCCCGAGCCCTGGGGCCAGAAAGGGTCTTTGCCCTACTGATGCCGGTGGCTGGAGCAACTCCCCCAGAAGACTTGGACGATGCGAGGGAGGTGGGATCGATCCTGGGAATCGAGACGAAGGAGATCGAGATATCGAAGATCTTGGACGGCTACTCCCAGGTCCTGCCGATGGCCGAAGCTTCGCCTGTGGTGGCGGGAAACCTGAAGGCGAGGGTGAGGATGACGATCCTCTACTGGCACGCAAACCTCCTGAACAGGCTTGTTCTGGGGACGGGAAACAAGACGGAGATCATGCTAGGCTACTCGACGAAGTTCGGCGACGCCGCCGCGGACATCCTCCCGATCGTGGGCCTCTACAAGGACGAGGTGAGGGATCTGGCGAGGCGCCTGGGCGTTCCCGAGCAGATAATCGAGAAGGCCCCGACGGCGGGGCTTTGGCCCGGCCAGACTGACGAGGGGGAGCTTGGGATCAGCTACGATGACGCGAACGCCATCCTCCGGGGGATGGAGGCGAGGATGAGCCGCCGGGACCTGGCGGCGGAGTTCGGCTCCGGCAAGGTGGGGCTGATCGAGAGGAGGGTCGGAGGTGGGAGGCACAAGAGGGAGCCAGCCCCGACTCCTGACCTTTGATACTCTTTGATCCTTTTTGATCTTTTTGAATCCTTTTTCCTTTTAAAAGTCCCAGCGATCGGCACTATCTAGAAATCTAGTGTTTAGGTTCCAAAATAACATAGCAACATTTATAACCTTAAAATGCATTCTAATATTATGCCATTTGTAAATAAGCGCCCTGCCTTGGAAATAACTGAAGATGAACTCAAGCACCTCAATATAATGAGCAAGTCCCGAAAACAACCAAAGAGAGCCGTTGAACGTGCAAAGATCCTCTTGAGATTTC
>LDZU01008739.1_pt1 | contig 98535 bp, 92 predicted proteins | sample 615531 | NCBI WGS metagenome assembly LDZU01 (sample SAMN03408293, study PRJNA278302) | terrestrial metagenome | isolation source: oil reservoir sample SB2 | place: USA: Alaska, North Slope, Schrader Bluff formation | collected 2011-09 | reverse complement strand
AAAAATAAAATATATTTGTCGAATGACAGTAAAATTAATAAATAAATTATAATCTAAATTTACTCGATACTGTCTTTTCTTGATACTTGTTTTTACTATATACTCGATACTCGATACTATTCTAAGTTTTTTTCTTTTTCTTTCTTAACTCGATACTCGATGCTATATACTGTCTTTAAGGGGTGAATTAACTAATGGCTACTTTTGTTTATAAAGTCCGTGACCGAACTGGTAAAGTTTTTACTGGAACAATGGAAGGAGATAATAGATCATCGGTTGTTTCTCGACTCAGGGAAATGGATTACTTTATCACTTCTATCCAGGAAAAAAAGAAAAGCCTTCTTTTTTCTACACAAATAACTCTTTTTCAACGTATAACCCTTAAGGATTTAACGATATTTTATCGGCAATTTGCTACTATGGTTAATGCCGGTTTAACTTTGGTAAATTCTTTAGATATTTTAATTGAACAAGTGGAGAGCAAACCATTATCGAATATTATAAAAGTAGTTAAATCTGATGTGGAAGCAGGTTCTACTTTGGCCGATGCTATGGCGAAATACCCTAATGTATTTTCTGAATTATATATTAGTATGGTTAGAGCAGGGGAAGTTGGAGGAGTATTGGATGAAATTTTAAACAAAATTGCCGATTTAATGGAAAAAGAATATGCCCTCAAGCAGAAAGTAAAATCTGCTATGTCTTATCCTACTTTTGTAATTGGTGCTGCTGTAATAATGGCTATCTTTATGTTAACTTTTATCTTACCTCAGTTTGTGGGAGTATTTGCTCAGTTTGGAGGAAAACTTCCTGCTCTTACTCAATTTTTTGTAACCTTAACCATTTTATTTAATAAATTTTGGTATATATTTTTTATAATTTTTGCTGCCTTAATTTTTGCATTTTTTTCCTATATAAAAACTCCTAATGGTAAATTAAATTTTGATAAATTCAAATTAAATGCCCCCATAATTGGGGAAATTAATAGAAAAAGCGCTATTGCCAGATTCACCAGAATCCTGGGGACCTTAATTAAAAGTGGAGTTCCTATTTTAGAAGCTCTACAGGTGTCTTCTAATGCCATAGGAAATTTAGTAATATCGGGCGCAGTATTGGGTGCTAAAACAAAGATAAAAGAGGGACAGAGCATTTCTGGCCCTCTGGCTGCAAGTGGGGTATTTCCTCCTATGGTCCCCCAGATGATTATGGTCGGGGAAGAGAGTGGTGAATTAGAAGAAATGTTAATTAATGTAGCAAAATTTTATGATGAAGAAGTAGATAGAAGTGTAGAAAAACTAACCGCAATTATTGAGCCACTTATGATGGTGTTTATTGGTTTAACCATCGGGACAATGATTATAGCTATGTATCTGCCTATATTTAATATGGTAAATTTAATAAAGTAAATTTTTCAATTTCACGAGGATAGGCTCGCTATAAAAAAGAAAATATTAATGTAATTGCGAGGGTAGCACTCAAATGATATTGAGTGCTACCCGGGGCAATATCATAGGGAATAATAATATGGCCATAGTATCTAAACCACCAAAAATAACCGATGACCAAATTACAAAATATCAACCATTAGTAAAAAGTATTGCTCGTAAATTTACAAATTCTGGTGAACCATTTGAAGATTTAGAGCAAGTTGGTTATATTGGCTTAATTAATGCTCTGAATCTTTATAATCCAGAACGGGGAGTAAAATTTGAAACTTATGCTACCTGGCTTATCTCTGGTGAAATTCGACACTATATTCGCGATAAACATCAGACTATAAAAATTCCTAATTGGATGTTAAAACTAAACAAACAGATAGAAAAATATATAATTTCCTATAGAAAAGAAAATAAACGATTTCCTACCATTTCTGAAGTATCTGAAAAATTTAATCTTACCGAAGAAGGAGTAAAGGAAATTTTAAAAGCCAGGGATGCAGTTCAAATAATTTCCATTGACCAGAAAAACAGGGAGTATGATTCTTACCATTACCCAAGGCTTGATAAAATAAAAAGCAAAGATTATCAGAGCTTTAAATTACCAATTGAAGATATAATTAGTTTAAAAATTGCAATGAGTAAATTAAAAAATTTACAAAAAAAAGTGATATATTATATTTTTGAAAAAGATTTAACCCAATTTAAAACAGCACATAAACTGGGTATATCCCAGAGACAGGTTTCTCGAATAAAAAATAAAGCTCTCAAGTCCTTAAAAAAAGAACTCGAAAATAAATAATTTCGAATATTATGGCATAGAATATAAGAGTTTAATTAATAAAGCTCGCAAGGAGCTAAAATAATGCTCAAAAAAAAGGTGGTAGTAAAATATAAAAATGGAGAAATTATAAAAGGCTGGGTAGAAGAATTTCGGCCAGACCGAGATTCTTTTATCTTATATCCTCTTATTGATTACAGCGAAGAAGAGATGTTGGAGATTAAGTTTGATTCTTTAAAAGCTGTTTTTTTCGTAAAAGATTTTTTTGGACATAAGAGTTATAAAAAAGTAAGAACTTTTAATGTTGACCTTAAGATCACTCCCAGTCAGAGAAAACTTATTGTAAATTTTAAGGATGGGGAACATTTATATGGCACCAGTTATAACTATGGAAGATACGAAAAAGGTTTCTTTGTATTTCCCATTGACCCCAATGATAATAACGAAAGAATCTTTGTGGTCCGTTCAGCTACAGATAACATTAGAATAATAAAGTTCAAAGTCTAAATTTCAAAGAAAGGAGCAGACAAATGAATGGAAATAGAATGGTAGTTAAATTTAATGATGGAAAAATTATAAAAGGTTGGTCAACTGATTTTAGACCTAACAAAGATATTTTTCACTTACACCCTTTGGAAGAATATGGTAAAGATATAGTTGAAATTGAAGTATCTTCCCTTAAGGCAGTATTTTTTGTAAAGGACTATAAAGGAGATAAAAATTATAAAAAAGTAAGAACATTTGAAGGACAACCACCTACAATTCCCAGCCAGCGCAAAATAGTTATAATTTTTAAAGATGGTGAAAATTTCTACGGTACAACTCATAGCTATGACCCAGAGAGAAAAGGATTCTTTGTCTATCCCATTGATCCCAAAGATAATAATGAACGAGTTTTTGTAGTAAACCCAGCAGTAAACAGTGTTAAACTACAAAAATTCAATAGTGAAGACTTCCAGATATATGTCTACAAAACCTCATAAAACCTTCTAAAAATGTCATTCCCGCGAGATTTGTCCTCGACTTGATCGGGGAACGGAAATCCCTACTCATCTGTCATTGGAGCGAAGTAAGCCTGCCCCTGCGAAAACAGGGGAAGCAATCTCTTCAATTGGTAAATTAGAAGACTGGGGAATTGGTGAATGAAAAAAAATTAAAAAATTTTTTACAATTTTGTCTAAAAACTACCGAAATTGGGAATAATATATATAGAAAAGAAAATAGAATAAAAAAATCAAAAAAAGTTGAAAAAGGCAAACTATTCGAAAGGATAGGACGCAAAGTTATGGGTCTAAGGCATTGTCATTGCGAAGAGTAAAACGACGAAGCAATCTTGTATTACCTTATAAGTTGCTATGACTGCCAAACTACCGACTTTTATTTTTATTAAAGAAGAATATAGATTCCAATTTTCACGGGAATGACAGAATAGGTGTGCGAAATGTCGGATGTAGGGGCACGAGGTATTGTAAAGGCAGGGACACGAAGTATTGTAAAGGTAGGGGCACGATGCATCGTGCCCAGAATAAACAAAAGACAATAAAACAAAAAGGGCACAATTCATTGTGCCCCTACAGAAGACAACTGTAAAAATGCAGATTTCAAAAGGAAAAATAATAAAGACCAGGAGGTGATTAATCAAGAAATAATAAGAAGGAATAATTTTATATAGATGTTATGAAGATATTTTTATTTTAGAAAATTTTATCAATTTACCAATCGATAAATTAATGAATTGATGAATTGATCGGCAGATTGGTCGATTGGAAGATTGGGTGATTAATCATAAATAAAAAAAGGAGGAAATTTAAAATGATGTGGTTAAGAAAAAGTAAGAAGGGTTTTACACTTATCGAATTGATGGTCGTAGTGGCTATCATTGGTGTACTGGCACTCTTAGGATTAAGACTTTATACCGGTCAACAGCAAAAAGCTAAAAATGCTATTGTAAAAGCAAACGCTGGAACCATTCAAACTTTAATTCAAGCAGAATTAGCAGATGAAACAGTTGCCACTCTTGCAAATAAAAGTTATATGGATAACATAGTTAATAATGCTGGAATACACAATCCTTTCTCGGGTAACCCGCAAACAGATTCTCATTATGCTACAGCAGAGCCAGTTGAATCTTCAGGAACAGAAGGTGAAATCTATGTATGGTACGATGCCAGCGATCTAGTTTTCCATGTAAATGGTTGGGGTGCAGGACCTAGTAAAGTATATGATAATGACCTAACTGCTAGAAAATAATTTTCTAAAGTTATGTTTAAAAAATATTTGAGTAAATAAATGAAAAGCTCCAGATGCAAAAAATTTGTAACTGGAGCTATTTTTATTTTTAATAAATAGGAAAGGAGCGCAAAGTTGGAAAAGTACTGGATAGAAAAGGATAATAGTTATCAGAAACTGTTAACCATATTATTAAAATTAACATTATTATCCGTCCCCTTGTATGTAAATAAATATATCTATAATTTTAGGGTAAATCAGGAAGCCGTGCTTAAACTGTTTGCTGTATTTTTAATTGCGATTTGGCTAGTAAAAATAATAAATACCGAAAAATATTCTTTACAAAAGACCAAATTGGACCTGCCCATTATTCTATTTTCTTTGGCATTAATCCTTTCTCTTTTTATCAGCAAGACAAAGACGGTAAGTTTTCAGGAATTTATAATATTTTTATCTTATATTCTAATATTTTTTTTAATTACCAATAATTTAGATAATAAGGCAAATTTTAATTCATTTATTCATCTATTCTTTATAATCTCCTTAGTTGTTTCTATATACACCCTTATGCAGTATTATGGCATAGACCCCTATCTAAGTGATTTACACTCTTTAACTTCCACTATCGGCCAGAAAAACTGGATTTCCAATTACCTGGCGATGATTTTTCCGGGAGCGTTTTCTTATTTTTTATTAGAACAATCCCAAAAAAGAATACTCTATTTCTTACTACTATCTATCCTTTATACGACTTTAATGATCTGCCAGAGCCGGGGGATATGGATTAGCATCGGTCTTACTCTAATATTTGCCATTTATATTATTATTAAATTCAAACTTTATGAAATATTTCATAAAAATAAAAAATGGCTAACCTTGCTTTTAATAACACTTCTATTAATAACCATTATTTATTCTACCGACAATCCTCTAAACAAAAGCGCCATAACCGTTCCCCAGAGGGCAATGACCACCTTTGACGAGCAGGATCCTTCCATCAATACTCGTTTTTTAATTTGGAAGACTACTCTTGAGATGATTAAAGAACGACCCATATTGGGCTCAGGAATTGGCACTTTTAAAATGAATTATTTAGTCTACCAAGCAGAGTTTTTAAAAAATAATCCTTATTATATACAATATTCTGGAAAAGCCCGGGATGCTCATAATGAATATCTGCAGATGTGGGCTGAATTGGGGATAATCGGTTTGGGGATATTTATCGGAATTATTCTGATGTTTTATAGTTCAATAATAAATTATTTAAAAAAAGTTAATAAAGATAATGAGAAAGATAAAATAATTGTCTTTGGATTGATTTTGGGTATTACCTGTTTTTTAATTCATTCGATTTTTACCTTTCCTTTGCGTGTACCGGCATTAGGAGTAACCTTTTTTGCCTTATTGGGATTAACTGTAATATATATCAGAAAGATAAATTTAGATAAAACTTGTTCTGATAATAAACCAAAAGAATTAAAATTGAAAAATAAAGGGATAAAAATTGCCTTAACTGTTCTTGTATTATTTTTTATGATATGGACCATTAATTTAGTAGCAGTAAAACCATATATTGCCGAAATAAAATATTTTAATGGTATGAGACATAATGTGGACGGTAATTATAAAGAAGCTTTAACTTATTTTGAACAGGCCGCATTATTATATCCTTATAATGGAAGAATATTACATGCCCTGGGCACAACTTATTATAATTTGGGAAATCTCAGTAAGGCTGAAGAAGTTTTACAGAAAGCAATCAGGTATATGATTGATGCCAATACCTTTTATAATTTAGGTTTAGTTTATCGCCAGGCAGGATTATTTTCAAAAGCAGAAGAAGAATTTCGGTATGCCGCTTATCTTATCCCAAAATTTACTAAAGCATATTATGATTTAGGGTATCTGTATTTTATACAGGAAAAATACGATGATACTATCGAGCAGTGGAGTAAGATTTTAGAAATTGAGCCCCTTTTTGACAATAAGTATATTGTATTAAATAATTTAGGAATAGTGTATAAGAAAAAACAAATGCCAGATAAAGCTTTAGAATATTTTTTGGAAGCTTTAGTATTAGCTCCAGAAGATAGCCCTGTTATTGAAGAAATAGAAAAAGAAATATATAATATTTATAAAAGTAATTTGGATAACTAAATTATTGTAGCAATAACCAAATACAATTTTTTCGAGATTGCTTCGGGACTTTGTCCTTCGCAATGACAGAAAATGTGGATTCCCGTTTTCACGGGAATGACACAAAGAGGGACAGACATTGCAAGATAGTATAAATAAATTTATTAAAAAGAAGGAAGGTGGAGGAAGTGAAGAAAGGAATACGCGGGCTTGATGAATCAAGCCCCTACATTTTATTAGACAGGCGGGCCTGCCCCCGTGAAAACGGAGGACGCCTGTCCTACGTTTTTTATTTTCTTTCTTTTTCTTAACTCGATACTATATACTCAATACTTTCTTGTTAGTGTAAACTTTAGTGGGGTACTTAGAGGAAAAAATATTATTTAAACTTTGACAAATGTGTTAGCATATGTTAGCATTAGCTATAAGAGGTGAGATCTATGACAAAAATACTTTTAGGTGCACGATTACCTGAGACAGTAATTACCGAATTAAGGGAATATTGTAAATCTCATGGAATTTTAATAAATCACTTCGTTGCTGAGGCAATCGCAAAAAAATTAAGAGAAGAAAAAGAATATGAAGAGGATATTGCTACTATAGAAGCCAGAAAAAATGAACCTACTATTAATGAAGAAGAATGGAAAGATTATCTAAAGAGCAGAGATATAAATGTTTAAGATTATTTTCAAACAAAGTGTGATAAAAGACGTTAAAAAAATCCCTAAAAAAGACCTTCAAAGAATTGCTAATGATATTAAGATTTTAAAATTTAATCCTTTGCCACCAGGTACAAAAAAAATAAAAAAGAGTAGGAAAAATTATTATAGAATAAGACAGGGTAATTTTAGAGTAGGATATCGAGTTGATTTGTCTAAAAAGTTAGTTGAAATTATTTTTATAAAAAGAAGAAGTGAAAAAACTTATTGATTAAAGATTAAGGGGGCATTATGTTTTTATTCAACAAACGCGGTATTGTTTTGATAACCTTAATAATTTGGATTATTATTATTGGAGCAATAGTTATTTATGGACCTCGTCTTTATAATTGGTATGTTGAGCAGAATGAAATAAGAATTATAAAATCTAATGTTGAATCTGTAGAAAATGAAATAAAATCAGAACTACTGGACAAGCATCCAGTGTATATATGGAATGATATAGATAATGTTATAAAAAATTTAAGTATACAAAATCCCATCACCAAAGAAAGTCAAACCAAAAATGGATTTAGTAGACCTGGTGATGTGGTTGTTTACTTTAATGGAATAGATACTTTTACTATTGATGGTATAGCTCCTGATGGTAATATGCTTCATTTGAATATCGTGGTTAAGAAATAAGAATAGGAGATTAAATGTATTATGGTATAAATGCTATTCTAATATTTATATTAGGTCTGATAGTAGGAAGTTTTAACAATGTCTGTATTTATAGAATTCCTAAAAATGAATCAATAATATTTCCAGCATCCTATTGTCCTAAGTGCAGCAGTCCTATCAAACCAGTAGACAATATACCCTTATTAAGTTACATCCTGCTTAAAGGCAGATGTCGTAACTGTAAAAGCAAGATATCTATCCAATATCCAATAGTAGAACTTTTAACTGGCTTAATATATTTAATAATTTACCTAATATACGGGTTAAGTATACAAACTTTAATTTATATAATTTTATCATCAGCTCTTATAATTATTGCTTTTATAGATTTGCAGGAACAGATTGTGCCTGATGTAATTTCCTTACCGGGGATAGTAATAGGATTTATTATAAGTTTTTTTGTACCTTATATATCATTTATAAATTCAGCTTTAGGTGTGCTTGTCGGCGGAGGAATAATACTAATTATTGGTTTGAGCGGCTCGGCAATCTTTAAGAAGGAAGCAATGGGCGGAGGAGATGTAAAACTCGCCGCAATGATTGGTGCCTTCCTGGGCTGGAGATATATTATATTATCTTTGTTTTTAGGATTTTTTTTAGGGGCATTAGCGGGAATTTTTCTAATTTTGTCGAAGATTAAGAGAAGAGAGGATATGATTCCTTTTGGACCCTTCATTGTTTTAGGTTCTTTCATTACCCTTTTATGGGGGGAAAAGATAATAAGCTGGTATCTCGGATTTTAAAAATTTATAAAATACAAAAAACCATAGAACAGGCGTCCCACCTGTCTACTAAAATATAGTTTATTGAAAGGTAGGGGCACGATGCATCGTGCCCACAAAATACTAATCACTACACAAATACAAAATAAAAGATAGATTCCTGTTCCCCGATCAGGTCGAGGACAAGTTTCGCGGGAATGACAACAGATTGATTTATCAGTCTTTGAAAGTTTAAAAAAACTATTTTGTAAAAGTGAAAGATAAATAGATACATTATGATTCGTAGTAATAATCGAAACAAAGGTTACACTCTTATCGAATTAATGGTAGTAGTGGGAATAATTTCCTTACTACTCGGTCTTAGTATAAACGGATTAAATAATTTAATCCAATGGAATAAATTAAATACGGCGGCAGCACTTTTAAGTTCAGAACTAAAAAATACTCAATCAAGAGCATTTTACGAAGGAGTTTATTATAAAATAGAATTTTATACAACTTTTAATTGGCCAACTTCTCCAAATAAATATAAAATATTTAAAGGAAGTGAAAGTGAACTTTATAAAGAAATAAAATTAGAAGGGGTGGAATTATTTAAAACTAATTTCACAGATAATAGAGTACGCTTTAAACCGAGTGGAGTTCCCAGTCAAGGTGGAACAGTTACTTTGAAAAATAAAAAAGAGAAAGTTCTTTATGTAATTATGACTCCGGTAACTGCCCGAGTAAGAATTAGCCCCGACCCTCCGGAGAATTGGTAAATAAAATAGTATATAGTATATGGTATGTAGTATATAGTTAAAGAAAGAGAAGAATGACTGAAAAAATAAAAAATTTTCAAGATTTAAGGATTTGGCAAAAAGGGATAGAAATTGTTAAAGATATTTATATATTGAGTAAAAAGTTTCCAAAAGAGGAGTTATACGGGTTAACTTCTCAAATGAGACGATCAGTAGTTTCAATACCATCAAATATTGCTGAAGGATTTAGAAGATATCATAATAAAGAATATAAACAATTCTTATATATTGCATTAGGAAGTTGTGCTGAATTAGAAACGCAAATAATAATTGCAAATGAGTTAAATTATATTAATGATACTGACAAAACAGAAGTTATTGAAAAAATAAAATATATTTGTCGAATGACAATAAAATTAATACAAAAATTATAAAACATTTTCTTACTATATACTCGATACTATATACTGCTTTATTAATTGGCGGTGATTCTAATGCTAAAAATAAATAAAAAATTATTTCACAAAGGCTTTACTTTAATCGAGTTAATGATAGCAGTGGTTATTTTAGCTTTAGCCATATTCGGAATATTCCACGCCTACAGTGTCGGCTTTATGGGAATGGCTGATGCCCGCGATAGAACGGTTGCTGTAAATTATCTACAGCAAGCTTTAGAAGATGTAAAAAATACAGACTTTGAAAAGATCAGTACCACTTCTAGTAAAGTTAGTGATGGAAATAAGGAATATCGAATTGATATAATTTTGACTGATGAAACATCTAATTTAAAAAAAGTATACGCTATGGTCACCTGGATAGACAGAAATGGGAATACTAAAAAAGTAGATAGTACTTTATCTATCAATTATGTAGAATTTTTTGCTTCTAATGCTTTTAAAATAACTCTTTTTGCCGAATCTTATAATATATTAAACACTCCGACTTCTTCTCCTTATGCTTCTACAGAAGTATTTGCAGTTATTAAAGATGAAAATGGAAACACAGTTAGCGATTGGGGCAAAAAACCAGGAGAGGGTGATATAACTTTTTCCCTGATTTCGGAAGAACAATATGGAGAGTTTTCTGATGGTTCAACGGTAGTAATTGTTACTCCAGTAGAAGGAAAAGCAAGTGTAACTTTTTGCTCTAAAGGGACCTTTACTCCCGCTGTTTCTCCCACTGACGATTATTTTGTACTTCAAAAGATACAGGCTTCGGTATATCTACCTGAGGAAGCAAAAACCGTATCTGATACTATTACTATAAAAATTACTGATGGACCGGCAAAAATAATCCTTGATGCTGAGCCAAAAAGCTTGAAAGCTCAGGAAGGAAATTTTTCAACTATTACCGCCTCTCTTATTAATGCTGCTGGTGATATTCTAACTAAAGCAGAAATTTTTAACGATATTACTATTACCTTTAGTATCTCGGGAGAAGGAAAATTTGAGGATGGCTCTAAGCTTTATAATATTACTATACCCTGGGACAGTGGTAGTTCAGAGGCAGCTACCGTAACCTTGAATCTTTTCTCTAACGGTACCCCAGGATCAGTTAATGTAGTCGCTGCGGCTACAAATTTAGAGAGTGATGCTGTTAATGTAATCTTTTTAGGACCTCCAGCTACCATTTCTATTACCGCAAATCCCAATCCAATTTATGTCGATGATATAACTGGCTCTACTATAAGTGTGAGCCTTTTGGATGCGAACGGATATATTACCAGTCCTGATGTTGACCCCATTACTATTTCTTTATCCCTAACCGAAAACGATACCGGTGGGGACATTACCGATTATTCTCTGGAATTTCCAGTTTCAGAGACCGGTGGAATTGTAAAAACTACCAAATTTTCTGGACAAACCACCACAGGAAGTGCTAAGATTATCGCCAGTGTGGGAGGATTACCCGATGCTTCAGTTACTATAATAGTAATCTCTTCTTTAGTTCCGGATCATATAAAATTATCTGCCAGTCCAGAAACAGTGAGTGTAGGTGGAACTTCTACTATAACCGCAATTGTATATGATATAAGTGGTAATATTGTGAGAAACTATTCCGGCGCCATCCTTTTTGATACCACTCTGGGAAGTTTTACTGATTATTCATTCTCTAATGGTATTGCAACTACTAAATTATCTTCAGAAGACTCAGGTGTTGCTTTAGTTACTGTATCCACAAGCGATAATTTAGCTTCTATTCCAGAAGGTGGAATTGAAGTGAAATTCTATGGTGTAGCTCACCACTTCAACCTTGAGGCGAATCCACAATTAGTAAAGGCAGATGGAATAGCTTTTTCCACCATTACTGCTACTATTTGCGATGAAAAAAATATTCCTATAAAAGATTATTCTGGTAATATTCAATTTTCTACTACTTGGGGAAATTTTATAGGTGATGATACCAAAGATATTACTAATGGTCAGGCGAGTATAAAACTTTCTGCTGAGGCAAAGGGAACTGCTTCTGTCACCATAGTATCTCCACCAGATAACTTACCTGTAATACCTGAATATGTGACGGTAGATTTTTATATTGAAACTACTTTAACCCTGTTGGAAGAATCAGTACAGTATGTAGATACAGAGAAAAAACAGATTAGTTTTAAGGTGGAAGTAACCGGCGAAAATATTACGATAGATGAAATGATGATATCCTGGAACCCACATGATAATTCAGAAAGAATTGATCAAATCCTTATAAATGACTTAGAAGTTTGGAATAAAGCCAAAAAAAGTGGAGATTTATTGGACATAGTGGATGCCAATCTACTAAGCGGGGAAAATTCTATATTATTATCCTTTAATGAAGATATGTCTTTAGAAAACAGATTTCCGATTACTGTAACTTTCTATCCTCCAGTATCGGGGATGTATATAATAGAATTACCGGTATCACCTTAATTATTATTTTTAATTAAATTTAATAAATATGGTTTTATATTTAAAATTAGATGAATAATAAAAGGAGAAAATTTGATAAAAAAAATTTGGAGAAATAATTTAAAGGGATTCAGCTTAATTGAATTAATGGTAGTGGTAGTGATTTTGAGTTTGATTGTTTTGGGATTGGTTACCTTTTTTACTGGTGGAGCTCGTTCTTGGATATCTGGACAATACCAGCTTTCTGCCCAACGTAACGTCCGGCAAGCTATGGATTTTATGGTGAGAGAAATTCGAGAAGGTTCCAATTATACCATTGGTGGTGGGAATGACTCTATTACCATTAGTTATCCATCATCTTTAAATAAGAATTCAGTCACCTATAAATTAACTGGTAATATTATCCAGAGAGAATCTAATTCTACTACTAATAATTTATTAAATAATGTACGCACTCTGGTCTTTACACCGAATATCTCTAAGATTCATATCTGGCTGGAAGTAGATATGGATAACGATACTAGACCAGACATTACCTTGAATACCGAGGTTAATTTAAGAAATTATGGATTATAAAGCTTTTAATTAGTGAAAGAGAAACAAATAACTTAAAATTAGTACTCTAAAAATGATATTTGGTAATTTAGAAATTCGGTTACTTGGTCTAATAGTGAGGTGGTAATGGTGAGATGTAAAGATTTCAAGAATAAAAAAATAAAAGGTATATTTACTAATCAAAAAGGTTTTGCTTTATTGACTACTTTAATCTTTGTCTTTGTTCTGGCCACCCTGGTAATTACTTTATTGACTATGACTAATAATGATACTAAATTATCTAATCTACAAAGAGAATCTACTCGAGCTTTTTATATCGCTGAAACCGGGATTGATGAAGCTTTGTTATTATTAAATACTCCAGTCAATCAGGGAGGAAAAGGCTTAGATTGGAGACCTGGTACTGATTTAAATGATCCACCAGAACCATCATATATTAAAAATTTGAGTCCTAACGAATATTATGAAGTTATTATAACCGGAGATTCAGATAATATAACCATTTTATCTAAGGGAGTCGTAACCGGAAGCGGAACATATGATAAAGGAATGCGACAAATTGAAGTAAAATGCAAGAAAGGAATAGCTAAAGCTCCCGATTTATTCTTTGATTACGCTGTTCTTACCAACGGAAATATGACTATTAATGGAGGAGTAAGTTTTCACGGAAATATTCACTCCAATGGTAATTTAACTAATAATGGAAATATTAATTTAGAGTATGGTACCGCAACTGCTACGGGGACTACTAATTTTGGTACAGGGGGAGTACCTTACCAGGAGTTTCCTCGTATTGATTGGGAATATTATGAAAATCAAGCCAAAACTCAGCTTATTGATGATGAAGGGAATATTCACAACCATTATTATTCTGGTGATGTAACCATTGATTCCTCAGGTTCTATTTATGGCATTCATTATATTGACGGTAATGTAGAAATTAAACCTCCTTGTTCGGAACTGCATATTATTGATGGAGCGATTTTTGCTACTGGAACTATTACGGTTGGTGGATCATCTAATGTATATATAGAAAAATCTAAAGATTATGATAACCCTCTGGCTTTAGTAGCCAAAGGAGATATAGTAATTTGGGGAAACGTCCACGGTGAAGGTATAGTTTATACTGAAAATAATTTTACCTTAAACGGAAATATTAACATCCAAAAAGGGGCAGTCTATGCTGATGACGGCGTTTTTCATGGTGGTGGTGGCTCTATGAATATATATTATGATACAGATTTAATCAATACTCCTGTTCCCGGAACGGGAATTCCAGTATGGAAAAAAGTTTCCTGGCAAGAAGTATTTGATTTTTAATTTTTTCTAAAAAAAGAAGGGTTTTTTAAGAGTTGTGGAGTATATATATCAACAGTATCGAGTATTGAGTATATAGTATCGAGTCAAGAAAGAAAATAGAAAAGAAAAATTTAAGATAGTATTAGTCTGAGAAAGAAAAAAGAAATTAGTTTAATAAGTTTATGATGGTGTGATATAGTAATATGAGATTGCCACGACTTACTATGTAAGTCTCGCAATGACAAAGAGGGAGAAAATATGTTTGCAATTGATTTTGGTGCACGTTCAATTAAAGTAGCAAAATTACATAAAATAAGTGATGGTTATGAGCTGGTTAATTACGGAGTTACCCTTAGCCCTGAAGGTGCTATCTCCAATGGCGAGATACTTAATCCTATTGCAGTTACTGAGTCTTTATCTAAATTATTAAAAGATAGCAGCATAAGAGACAATAGAGCGATTATAGCCATAACCGGTCAAAAAGTTATAATCAGAGAAATTATTCTTCCTTTAATGGAAGAAAATGAATTAATGGCTGGTGTAATGTGGGAAGCTCCCAAATATGTTCCTTATAATCTGGATGAGTCTATTATTGATGCTGATAAAGTGGATGAATTTGTGGAAAAAGATGGGAATAAAATGATGAAAATTCTTTTAGTGGCAGTTCCTAAAAGTATTGTTCAACCTTATATGGAAGTCTTAAAAAAAGTAAGAATAATACCAAAAATTGTAGATGTAGTTTCTTCTGCTAATATTAGAGCCTTTGAAACTTATTTTTCTGAGAAAAAAGAGGAAGAACAGGAAGATTCGATTATTAATATAATATTATCTGTTGGGGCAAGTGGGACTATTCTTACTTTAGTCGAGAAAAATAATTTGAAATTTGCCAGGAATATTTTAGTTGGAGGAAATGATATTACAAAAGCAATTGCCAAATCTTTAAATATGTCTTTTAATGAAGCAGAAAAACTTAAAAGAGAGACCAAGATAATATCAGGTCCAAAAGTAGAGAAAAAAGAGAAAAATGAGAGTGAAAAGATTATAATAAAAATATTAAGTCAAATAGCCAAAGAAGTGCGGAAGTCTTTGAGTTATTATAAAACTCAAAGTCAAAATGTTAAATATAATAAAATTATATTATGCGGAGGGTGTGCTAATATAAAGGGTATTAAAGATTTTTTAACTGAGGAATTTGGAATTCCAGTAATAATAGGAGACCCCCTAAAAGGTATAAAGATAAGCGAAAAGGCATTTGATATAGAAAGGTTAAAAAAATTCAAGGGAACATTAGCCACGGTAATTGGATTAGCTAAGAGAGAAAGGTAAATAAAAAAATGACAAATATTAATCTCCTTCCTGCTGAATATAAAGAAAAAGAAAAATTTAAATTAAGTAGAGTATTGATTATTTTATTTATTATTCTTTTAGCATTTGGTACAGCTTATTTGTATTACTATTTAGAATTACAAATAGATTTTAAAGAACAGCAACTAAAAATAATGAAAAGTGAATTGGCAGAAATTGAAAAAATAATAAAAGAAGTAAAAGATTTGAAAAAAGATAAGAAAATTATAGAAGACCGAATTGCAGTAATTCAAGGATTAATCAATAACCAATCTCATTTATCCAGGATATTGGGTGAGTTTAGCGCCTCTATTCTCGATGAAGTCTGGATAGATAATCTTAATTTAAGTGCCAATCAGACATTTGATTTTACTGCTAATACTTTTAATAATTATTTAATTGCTAAATATATGGTGACCTTAAAGAATGATCCTACTTTTGATAATATTGAGCTTGGTTATGTTCGCAAGAATAAAATCAAAGAAGAAGATAGAGATGTGGAGATTGTGAATTTTAAATTATCAGGAATATTTATCCCGAAGAGATTAGAGTAGGAAAATAAAAATAGAGGTATTTTTAGATGAAATTATCTAAAGGGATGACTGCATTTATAATATTTGTGATTTTGGCTTCCTTTGTATATGTTAATTATACTTATATTTATCAACCAAAAATGCAGAAAATTGAACAATTGGATAGAGATATTGAACTTACTGCTAAGAAGATAATTGAAGGGAAAAAAATTGCAGCGCAGTTAGGTTCTTTAAAAGAAGAATATGCAGCTTTAAAGGAGAAATTAGAATTTTTAGAAGTTATGTTACCCAAGGAAAAAGAAATCCCTGATTTATTGATAATGATTCAAGATACTTTGACCGAATTTGATGTTGATTTTACTAATTTTACTCCCCAGAATATTTCCTGGGAAAAAGATAAAATTTACGGAAAAATGCCTTTGTCTATGAGCCTGACTGCCAGCTATTTTGACTTGATAGCCTGTTTAGACCGAATAGAGAATTTGCCACGGATTATTGATGTTCAATCATTGAGATTGAGCAAGACAGGAAAGGAAGCGGATAAATTAAATATTTCCATAAATATGTTTACTTATGTCTTAAGAAAAGAGGGTTCTCAATAGAATATGAGAAGAATATCTATTAAAAATCTGTTTAAAAAGTCAGAATCAGATACGGGAAAAAGTAAAAATAAATTATTAATCACTCTAATAATTATATTAATAATAGCAGGAGTAGTTTATTTGGGATATCCGCTTATATTCCCTGATAAATCAGTAACACCTACTGTTACCACTGCAATAAGAGCAACTACGTCCAGCCAAACTGCAGTAGCTACAAAAACAGAATCAAAGCCTGAGATAATAGAGAAGACACCATTTGAAATCGAGATGGAAAAGAGAAAAGAAGCCTATGAGAATAAAATATTTGTCTATGAACCCTATGAACCACCAAGTAATCGAAATCCTTTTCAGAAGGTGAGTACTTCTTACTTTTTAGGAGAAGCAACTGGGAAGAAAGGAGAAGAAGGGGAAGAGGGGAGTGTCTTAAGATTCCCCAAGCCAGAATTACCTCCGGGGACGAAATTAACAGGAATAATTGGGACAGAAGACAAAAAAGTAGCAATGATCGAGATGAATGGAGAAACTTTTATCGCTAACTTATATGATATTTTATTAGATAGGTATATTGTAAAAGAAATAAAAAAAGATGAAGTAATCATTGATTATAACGGATACTTTTTTTCAATAAAAATAGGAGGTGAGGAAGCTTCTAATGAATAATAAAAAAGCACGATGTAAAAAAATAGATTCCCGTTTTTATGTAGTAGCTCTTCCTTTGTCATTGCGAGAGAACAAAGCAACCGAAGCAATCTCAAAAAGCAAGTTTTTTTCTAAACCAAGTAGAAAAATAAGTTTATTATTTATTATATTGATTTTATTTTTAATATCCTCGTTTTTGGCAAGTGCAAGTTCTCAAAGCATAAATATGACCAATATCTGGTACAAAAAACTACCCAATTATACCCACATTACTATTAAAGCAAGTGGAGCTATTTCAGAATATAATGTCTTTTATTTAGATGAGCCAGATAGAATAGTAATTGATGTTAAGAATGCATTTTATAACATTGAAGAATTAGTCAAGAATATTTTATTTTTAAATATGGGTTCGGTAAAACAGGTGCGGTGTGGACAATTTGAAAGTGAGCCAATCCCCATTACCAGATTTGTAGTAGATTTATTTCAGAAATCCGATTACGAAGTAAAATTATCTTCTGACAGAAGACTACTTTATGTCGATGTATATGATTATACTGAATTCAAAGCACCTGAAGAGCAAGTCTTTACAGTTACGCCAGTGAAAAGTGAAGCAGTAAAAATTGAAAAGGAAGAAGTAAAAAAATCAATAGTTGATACTGTTACCAAAACAATTAATCTGAACCTTAAAGAGGCAGAAGTGGTGGATGCCATAAGAGCATTATCAGAAATTAGCGGAATTGATATTGTAGTCGATGATTCGGTAGAAGGAAAAATAACTTTAAATTTAAAAGACAAATCTTTTAAAGATTCACTGGATTTAATCACTAAACTAAAAGGTTTAGATTATACCGAAGTCACTGGCACCTTGATAATCGCTAAAAAGGATGTAATAGAAAGTTATAAAAAACCTATTACTAAAATATTTGAATTGAAAAATGCTTCCGCAGACGAGGCAAAAGGAATATTAGATAATTATATAAAAGAAGGACTAAAGGGAAGTATTAACATCGTGGCTGATAGCAGATTAAATACTCTTATTGTAACTGGAGGAGAAGAGGAAATAGAAATAGTTAAAAATTTGATTACCACCATAGATGAAGAACTATCTACCGAAACTTTTAAAATAGATAATGCTATAGATGAAGAGGATATAAAAGCAATTCAAAATATGTTATCTATAATTATTCCTGATGCTGAAAATAGGATAAAAATTGATGATAGACAAAGAGAAATTATTGTAAAAGGTACTAAGGAAGAAATAAAAAAAGTAGAAGGTTTAATTCCGAAATTAGATAAAAGAGCCACTCAAATGGCTATAGAAATTAAGTTCGTGGAAATTTCCTTAAATGATTCGAAAGAGTTAGGAATCAAATGGACAAGTGGTGGGGAAGAAGGACAAATTGGTATTGGAGAACTAACCTTAGGAGGACCCTTAGAGAGATATGATAAAATTGAAGCACAAATAAAAGCTCTACAAACAAAAAATAAACTAAATATGATATCAAATCCAATAGTATATACTTCTAATGGGAAAAAGGCTTTTATTCATTCGGGTTCCAGAGTTCCATATGAAGAAGAAACTCCTGAGGGTGGCAAGAAAATAAATTGGGAAGATGTTGGAATAAGTATGACTATTACTCCTTGGATAAGATCTGATGGTCTTATTACTATGTTTATAAGAGCGGATAAAAGTTATTTAGGAGCAGTAAAAGTAAGAGACCTCCCAGTTATAGAAACTCAAGAAATAGGATACAAAGAAGAACAAAAACCTGCTTTGATTATTAGTGCTTATCCCGAAGAAACAAAAGTAATAGGTGGTTTAATTGAATCAAAGGAGGGAGAAATTATAGTTAAGATTCCTATATTAGGAGACATTCCAGTAATCGGTAAATTATTTCAAAGAACAAACAAAATGCAAGAGAAAACAGAATTAATTATCCTGATTACTCCCCATATATTAGATTACTAATATTTTTGTCATCGTTTCTATCCCCTCTCCCTTGAGGGGAGAGGGTAGGGTGAGGGTGAAATGTAGGGGTTCGATTTATTTCTTTTATCTTTAATATATACTAAATACTAACGACTATCGACTATTTAATCGGTAGATTAAATAAAAAGGGAGGGACAAGACTTTGCCATATAAAAATAAAAAGAATTTATATAAAATAATATTTATAACAATATTGTTAGGTTTTATAATATCCTCAGCTGGTTGTAACTGGCTTTCTTTAGGACTTCTTAATATCTTTGACCCCCAGGCACAAGTACAGATAAAAAACTTTAAATATACTGAAGATAAATATAAAAATTCTGTAACTTTTGACGTATTCACTATAAATCAAGTATCTTTTAATATAACTGGTTTCGAATTGGAATATTATAGAGGAAGCACTAAATTAGATTTAAAAAATAAATTGGGTGCTAATTATTATGTGGCTCCTTCGAGTGGACCAGGGGTAGAAGGAACACCTACTCAAATTACGGATTTATGTCTTTATTCAGAAGCAGTAAAGGAATATGTTAAAGCATATTCGGCTTTTAATGAAATTACCTGTGATCTTTATATGTTAGGCACAGATGGAGCAGGTCATAATTTAAAAATTAAAGTGGCAGAAGGATTAGCTGCGTTAGGAATAGACAATACATTACCTGAAGCAAAAATTAAAGTTATCCCTGAGACTGGTGGAGATTGTCCATTAACTGTTATATTTGACGGTTCAGGTTCTAATGATAAAGATGGAATAGGCATAGCAAAATATGAATGGTATGTTGATATATCAGACAGTACCACTAGTTTTACAAAAACGGATGTTTCATTTAATTATACATTTTCTTGTGATTTAGTTAAAGATACTGATGAAGTAATTACTGTTTCTTTAACTGTTACTGATTACCATGGGAATGAAGGTTCTGATGCTAAAACTATTCCTATCCATAACCCAGGATCAACTTCAGATGGTGGATGCAGTTAATAATATTATTTAATATATAAATAAATGAGGACAGATTGTTTTTTGAAGAAAATAAACGTAAAATACAGTCTGTCCTTTTTATACTTGAAAAGAAAAAGGGGACAGGCTACTTTTTACATAAAAAAGTTGTAAAAGTAGCCTGTCCCCTTTTTTACTTTAATTGACTTGTGTGTTATTTAGTGTATAATTAATACAGGAGGTGATGTGTTTGAAAAGATTAAATATTACCTTACCAGATAAAATTGCCCAAGAAATAAAAGATATCCCAAATAAGAGTAGATTCATTTCTGAAGCTGTCAAGGAAAAAATTGATAGAATAAACAAAGAAAAAATGGATAAACTTTTAATAGAAGGATATAAGGCAACCAGAAAAGAAGATAAAGAGATTAACAAGGAATGGGAGAAGATTACTCTGGAAGGATGGAAATAATATGGACTTTCCCAAAAGAGGTGAGATTTGGTTTGTATCTTTAGAACCTGTAGTGGGACATGAGATAGGAAAAACAAGACCAACTTTGATAATATCTAATGATAAAAATAATTTATATTCTGAGACTATAACCGTTCTTCCTATTACTTCAAGTACAGAAAAAATTTATCCATTTGAAGTTTTTCTTCCTAGTGAAGAGACCCATTTACCCCAGGATTCTAAAGTGAAATGCAATCAAATACGAACTGTAGATAAGAAAAGACTCATCAATTTGGTCAGTACTTTGCTTCCTAAAAAATTAGAAATGATAGAGAAAGCTATTTTGATTCACCTTGATATTGATGAAGTTTAGAATAAATAAGCTCTTACCATAAATCTTAGACAAGGAAGGCGCTTGTTTTATTTGATTTATATTGATTTTTTATAGAAGGCGGATTCATTAGCCTTAAATTTTTTTATCACGGGCTCGATGAATCGGGGACCCCCTACGCTTAAATTTGCGATTATTGCACTATATTCTTATACCTATACGCTAAACGCTATACATTATCCTTTAGTTTTTATTCTTTATTTATTTACATTCTTAGGTAATAAAAAAATAAAACTAAATGCAAGAATTGGAATCAATACGGGTTTATGTATTTCTGGTGAGATTGGTTCGTCGTTAAGAAAAGAATTTACAGTTATTGGAGATGCTGTAAATTTAGCTTCAAGATTACAGGTTATTGCCCCTCCAGGGAATATTTTGATAGGTGAAGACACCCATAAAAAGGTTAAGGATAAATTTATATTTGATATTCCTCGTAAATTGAAAATAAGAGGTAAAGAAGTTTTGGTAGTTGCTTATAAATTAAAGGGTATAAGAAAATAAAAAATACAAAAAGAAAAAAGAAAAAGATTCATCTCGAATAAATAACCCTGAATTAAATTCCGGGGTTATTTATTTTATAAAGAGCTTTTAATATTATTTTTATTGAAAATAAGCTAACCATATCTATTAATTGACGCTTATCTTGTGCCTGTGTTAAAATCAGTAAAATAATATATTATGATTGTGACCCAAAAAGTAGACAAAATAGTAAGGTAGAGGTATGATGCCTTGTTAAGGTAGGGGCACGATGCATCGTGCCCACAAGAGACAACGGGTAATAAACGACAAGGGCACAATTCATTGTGCCCCAACAACATTATTATAACAAAAAACCATAATTTGCGATAAAATTATATGCGAGGAGCAATTGTTGTATGCCCGAGGAAAAAGACCCTTATAATAAATTTAAAAAACAGTTGTATTTAGCCAGAATAATTTTTCATTTACCTAATTTCATAAAATTATCTTTAAGATTGTTAAAGGACAAAAGGGTTCCTTTCTATTTAAAATTATTAGTATATGGGGCAATTGCGTATGTATTATCACCATTTGATTTACTACCTGATTTTTTAATTCCTTTTTTAGGATTGTTTGAAGATATTATCATCGCGATTCTATGTTTAATTGGTTTAGTTAAATTGAGTCCACCTGAAGTTGTAGAAGAACACGTAAAAGCAATAGATATAGAAAATAAGCAGAGATATAGATTTTTTAGATAGCGAAAAAATAAAAGAGCAAAGCGCAAAACCATAGCTCAAAACTTAAAATTAAGAAATTACTAATGTATATATGTATAGCTAAAAGTGCAAATCACAAAGTGGATAGCTATCCACCCCTCTGTCATTCCCGCGAAAGCGGGAATCCAGAATTAAAAAATAAGACAATGGATATATAATGAGTTCAAATGCTTTATATAATATAAAGAATCAATATTATATTTATATTTTAGCAAGTAAAAGAAATGGTGTATTATATATTGGAGTTACTTCAAATTTAGTTAAAAGAGTTTACGAACATAAAAATAATACAATTGAAGGATTTACTAAAAAATATAATATTCATAAATTAGTTTATTATGAAACAACTAATGATATTGAAAGTGCTATAAGAAGAGAAAAACAACTTAAAAAATGGAATAGAAAATGGAAAATTGAACTTATTGAAAAGAATAATCCAGAATGGAAAGATCTATATTTTGAATTAAGATAGATTCCCGCTTTCGCGGGAATGACATAATGGTAGCGGGAATGACATAATGGTAGCGGGAATGACATAATGGTAGCGGGAATGACATAATGGTAGCAGGAAAGACATAATGGTAGCAGGAAAGACATAATGGTAGCGGGAATGACATAATGATAGTGGGAATGACATATATACGCTATATGAAATAAGTTTTGAATTTTGAATTATGGTTTTTAACTTTTCGCTTTAAGTATTTAGCTTAATCTAAATAATATTTATATATTGTATGGAATTCTTATATTATATGCTAAAAGCTATACTTAAATTTGACTCGATACTCGATACGGGATAATATAATATTCCTATACACTAAACGCTGTACGCTATATTATGAAAGGAAGAAGAAAGTTCATTTACTATGCAAATTGGCATTAAAACCTTAGGATGCCCTAAGAACTTAGTTGATACTGAAATAATTTGTGGAAAATTAAAAGAAAAGGGATATATAATAAGCAAAGATGTTGAGAATTCAGATATTGCAATTATAAATACCTGTAGTTTTATAAGAGATGCTGTAGAAGAATCGATCGAAGAAGTTCTTTTGCTGGTAAAGTTAAAAAAAGAAGGTAAGATAAAGCATATAATAGTAACCGGATGTCTTCCTCAGAGATATAGGGATGATAATCTAAAGAAAGAACTTCCTGAAATAGATGCATTTTTAGGAGTCGGAAATTTATTAGAAATTGATAAAGTGATAGAAAGAATTCTAAAAGGCAAGCAAATCTATAAAGTAAATTCCAAACCTCACTTTATTTACAACCGTAATACTCCGCGAATCATTTTAACCCCACAGCATTATGCCTACATTAAAATATCAGAAGGCTGTCAAAACAATTGTTCTTATTGCCTGATTCCTAAAATTAGAGGAAATTATCGGAGCAGAAAGATAGAAGATATAATTGAAGAAGTAAAAATACTTTCTCAAAAGCAGAATCTTGTCGAAATAATTTTGATCGGCCAAGATACCACTTTGTATGGTATCGACCTCTACGGGGAATATAAATTAGCTGAACTTCTTAAAAAACTTTCTCTTCTTGATTTAAATAACTTAAAATGGATAAGACTATTATATACTCATCCTGCTCATTACAATGATGAATTAATCAAGGTAATTGCTGATTCTCCCAAGATATGCCCTTATCTGGATTTACCTTTACAGCATATAAGTGATAAAATACTAAAAAGGATGAATAGGCAAACAGACAAAGAATCTATTATTTCTTTAATTAAAAAATTACGAGATAGAATACCAAATTTAACTTTACGAACAACTTTTATGGTAGGATTTCCAGGAGAAAGTGAAAAAGATTTTGAAGAACTGTTAAATTTTGTGAAGGAAATAAGATTTGAAAAATTAGGGGCATTTGTTTTTTCTAAAGAAGAAGGAACTCGAGCCTACAACTTTTCCCTGCAAATTCCTAAGCGACTAAAGCAAGAACGATTGGAAAGATTAATGCTCGTCCAGCAAGAAATTTCCAGAGAAATAAATCGCTCTTACAGGGGAAAAGAAGTGGAGGTTCTAATTGATGAGCTTTCCTTGGGTACACCAAAGTTTGCCCTTGGGCGCACTCAAACTGATGCTCCAGAAATAGATGGTAGGGTAATCGTAAAAGCAGATAAAGTTCGAGTTGGAGAATTTGTAAAGGTAAATATTGTAGAGACTACCGAATATGATTTAGTAGCTGAATTTAAAAGTTTATGAAAAACATAGTTTCACTCGTTTATAATAGATTGAAAAACCAAAAAATAATTGGAAAATGAGGAGGAATAATTTTGATTAAAGAAAGATTAAAAATATTTAGAGAAAAATTAAATAAAGAGAAAATAGAGATAGATGGGTTTTTAGTCACAAATTTAAAAAATATTTATTATTTAAGTGGTTTTAATGGAGAAGGAACTGTCCTGATTACCAAAGGTAAAGGTTATTTGTTAACTGATTCCCGTTATACTGAACAGGCAAAAAAAGAAAGTCCTGGCTTTAAAATTGTAACTGATGAACCAAAAAAAGGGGATGCAAGATTATTATCCTTAGAAAAAATAGTCGAGAAAGACAAAATAAAAAAAATAGCATTTGAAAGTAAAAATATTAATTATGCTGATTTTAAAAAATACTCTGACCGATTCCAAAATGTAGAATTTATACCCACCGAAAATTTTATTGAAAAGATAAGAATGGTTAAAGATAGAGAAGAAATAATTAAAATAAAAAAAGCTGCTCAGATAACTACGGAAAGTCTAAAGGAAGTATTTGAGATGATAGAACCAGGGGTAAGAGAACTTGATATTGCCACGGAGTTAGCTTATACTATGAGGAAAAAGGGTGCTCGAAAAGAAGCTTTTGAATCAATTGTAGTATCAGGAGAAAGGTCATCTTTGCCCCATGGAAAACCTTCGGAAAAGAAGATTAGTGAAGGAGAGTTAATAACTATTGATGTAGGCGCTAATTATCAAAATTATAATTCTGATATTACCCGAACGATAATTTTGGGGAAGGAAAATGAGAAACAGAAAGAAATGTTTTCTATTGTCTTAGAAGCTCAAGAAGAAGCCCTTAAATCTTTAAAACCAGGATTAAAATGTAATGAAGTTGATTCTATTGCTCGGAATCTAATTGAAAAAAAGGGGTATGGAAAATATTTTGGGCATGGTTTAGGCCATGGAGTAGGGCTAGATATTCACGAATTGCCTCGAGTTTCTTTTAATGATGAAACAGTTCTCCTACCCGGAATGATAATAACTATTGAGCCCGGAATATATTTACCTAAAATCGGAGGGGTCAGGATTGAAGATTCAGTTTTGATAACTGAGGAAGGTTATGAAATAATAACCTGGTTCCCTAAAATTTTAAATCTTTGAAAATAAGATTAAGTATTGCATTTTAAGATAATTATAGTGTAATGTTGAAAGTTATATTAACTGGAGATTGGGCATGAAGAATGGAAATTTATTAGCAAATAATGTCGAAAATTATAACACCAACGTAGGACAGGCGTCTCGCCTGTCCTACGGACGTTGAAGGAGGTACAGTAGACAGGCGAGACGCCTGTCCTACTAGTATTTGCCATTCCCATGGAAACAGGAATCTAGAATAATGTCAAAAAAATAGATTCCTGCTTACGCAGAAATGACAAAGAATAGTAGGAGCGTATTGTTATACGACTTATAAAAAATAAATAGAATAAAATAATAATAAAAGCAGAAAAATTTTGATAAGTTAATTATTTCAAAAGGAGAGAAGATATGAATAATTTAAAAAATGTTGATCCTGAAATATTTAAAGCGATAAAAGGTGAAGAAAATCGTCAAAAATATACTATAGAATTGATTGCTTCAGAGAATTTTGTTTCTTCAGCTGTATTAGAAGCGCAAGGGTCTGTTTTAACTAATAAATATGCAGAAGGATATCCTGGTAAAAAATATTATGGAGGGTGCCATTATATTGATATTGTAGAAAATATTGCCATTGAAAGAGCTAAAGAAATATTTAAAGCTGACCATGCAAATGTTCAACCACATTCTGGCTCGCAGGCTAATATGGCGGTTTATTTTAGTGTTTTGGAGGTAGGGGATACTATTTTGGCAATGAATCTATCTCATGGTGGCCATCTCACCCACGGAAGTCCGGTAAATTTTTCTGGTAGATTTTTTAATATTATTCCTTATGGAGTAGATAAAGAAACGGGAAGAATTGATTATGATTGTTTAAGAGATCTTGCTATAAAAAATAAACCTAAAATGATTGTTGCTGGTGCAAGTGCTTATCCCAGAGAAATAGATTTTTCGACTTTCAGATCTATAGCTGATGAAGTAGGGGCATACTTGATGGCTGATATTGCCCATATTGCGGGTTTAGTTATTGCCGGTCTACATCAAAGTCCTGTTCCTTATTGCCATTTTGTAACCACTACTACACATAAAACTTTGAGGGGGCCACGCGGCGGTTTAATTTTGTGCACAGAAGAGTATGCTCGTTCGATAGATAAAACCATATTCCCCGGGATTCAAGGAGGACCTTTGATGCATGTAATTGCTGCTAAAGCCGTTTGTTTTAAACAAGCAATGACTAAAGAATTTAAAGAATATCAAAAACAAATTATAAAAAATACCAGGGCATTGGCAAATAAATTAATGGAATTAGGTTATAATTTGGTATCTGGAGGAACTGATAATCACTTAATTTTAGTAGATTTAAGAAATAAGGGAATCACCGGGAAACAAGCTGAAAATGCCTTAGAAGAAGCCGGAATTACTGTTAATAAAAATACAATTCCCTTTGATCCACAAAAACCTATGATTACCAGCGGAATAAGAATTGGGACTCCAGCAGTTACTACTCGAGGGATGAAGGAGAAGGAGATGGAAGAAATAGCAGAGATGATTAATATAGTTTTGAGTAATATAGAAAGCAAAAAAATTAAAGAAGAAATAAGAAAAAAAGTTGAGAATCTTTGTGGGAAATTTGTACAGAATGAATGTTAATGAGTAATGAGGTGTAGGGGCACGATGCATCGTGCCCACAGGTAAAGAAAGATAATAAAACAGGAAGGGCACAATTCATTGTGCCCTACAATATAATTCGGAAATAAAGAATTAAGCAAAAGGGAGGTTTTATTTTGATTTCTACTAGTGACTTCAAGAAAGGATTGACTATTGAATTTAAGGGAGAGATATATAGTATTGTTGATTTTCTCCACGTAAAACCGGGTAAGGGTGGTGCATTTGTCCGCACTAAGCTAAAAAATATTAAAACTGGTTTAGTAGTGGATAAAACTTTTAGGGCAGGAGAAAAAATGGAGCAAGCTATAATCGATCGAAAAACTATGCAGTATTTATATAATGATGGTGAAAATTATTATTTTATGAATAAAGAGACTTATGAACAGATATCATTACCCAAAGAGCAAATAAGTGAAATAGGGGAGTTTCTCAAAGAAGGAGAAGATGTAGAAATTATATTTTGTAAGGGTGTTGTGATAAGTGTGGAATTACCCAATTTTATGAATTTGAAAGTAATTAAGACTATGCCGGGAGTAAAGGGCAATACTGTGTCAGGTGCGCTTAAACCAGCTACATTAGAAACTGGGGCAATAATTCAAGTTCCTTTATTTATAAAAGATGGTGATATAATTAAAGTAGATACCAGGGAGAAGAGGTATATAGAAAGAGTATGAATTCGCATCTCGTGAATCGTATCTCTTATTTAGTTATCTGGTTAGTTGGTTACCTAGTTAGCTGGTTGAGGAATGATTATATTAAAGAATTAATATTAAACTAATTAACCAACAAACCAGTTAACTAGCTAACTAAACACTAGCGAGATACGAAATACGAACGACTATTTATGAGAGCGGGGTGGAGCAATCAATGCAAACCATTAAAACTGAACTTGGAGAAATAAATATTTCTAAAGAAACTATTGGATATATCGTTCGTTTAATTTTAGTTGATATTAAAGGTGTGGCAGGCAGTAAAAAAACGGTTATGAATGAAATAACCGATATGTTAATGGGAAACACTGATATAATTAGTGATACTTCAAGTAATATAAAAATAGAAATAAAGGATAACAAAATTTTCATTGATTTATTTATTATAATAAAATATGGAGTAAGGATACCAGACATAGCCTGGGATATACAAAACAGGATCAAAGAAGAATTAATAAGAAAAATTGGTACAGATACTAGCGAGATAAATATACATATTCAAGGGATACAGTTTCCTAAAAAAGCACAGAGTAAAAAAGAATTAGTTGCATCTGATCTATTCATACAGGTTTTCTAAAAAAACAGATTGACTCATCCTCCCTGAAGGGAGAGGGTTGGGAGGAACAATGGGAGTAAGAAGATTATCTCGTGAATTGGCATTACAGGTATTATTTCAAATCGATTTAGTCAATGCCAATATGGAAGAAAGTTTAAGATATATATTTGAAAATGGTACATATTCTGAAGATATAAAAGAGTTTACTTTAAATATAGTCAGAGGAGTAATGGGTAATTTAATAGAAATAGATAAAGCAATCAAAAAATACACTGATAATTGGTCTCTGGAAAGAATTAATAATATAGATCGGAATATTTTACGTATAGCAATTTACGAGATATTATTTAGAGATGATATTCCCAAGAGTGTTTCTATCAATGAAGCAGTTGAGTTAGCCAAAAAATATGGTACAGAAAGTTCATTTAGTTTTGTAAATGGTGTTTTAGGTAAAATAGATAAGAAAACAATAAAGAGCAAAGAAGAATAAATATTATGGATAATCAAAATGAAGTAAAAATATATACAGTTTCAAAAATAAATAGATATATAAAAGCCCTCTTTGAAGGTGATTACAATCTACAGAATGTATGGATATTGGGAGAGATTTCTAATTTTAAATTACATTCTTCTGGACATATGTATTTTGTGCTTAAAGATCAGGAAAGTCAAATTAAATGTGTTATGTTTAGAGGAAATAATTTTAATTTAAGATTTATGCCTCAGGATGGTATGAAAGTAAAAGTAATGGGAGATATTCGTGTTTACGAGAGGAGAGGGGAATATCAATTATATGCGAAAATAATTGTTGAATCAGGGAAAGGCGAACTTTACTTAGCTTTTGAAAGATTAAAAGAAAAGCTTAAGGCAGAAGGTCTTTTTGCTGAGGAATATAAGAAGAAATTACCCCTCATTCCTCAAAACATTGCGGTAATAACTTCCCCTACCGGAGCGGCAATTAGAGATATTATTACTATATCGTTAAGAAGATTCCCCAATCTTTCTATATTGGTTGTACCTTCTTTAGTTCAAGGAACATTTGCTGCCCAGGAAATTGCCCAAAAAATAGATTTTTTAAATAAACATTTTAGTGATTTAGATTTTATTATAATTGGCCGAGGTGGTGGTTCTTTAGAAGAATTATGGGCATTTAATGAAGAAATATTAGCTCGTAGTATATATAATTCTAAGATACCAATTGTTTCCGCAGTTGGTCACGAGACAGATTTTACCATTTCAGATTTTGTTGCTGATTTACGCTCTCCAACCCCTTCCGCGGCAGCTGAAATGACTATTCCTGATAAGAATAATTTAATAAATAATATAAATTTATTAAATAGCAAATTAACTAGAGCGATGAAAAGAAATATTGAATTAAAAATAGAGAACTTAAATTCTTTGAGCAAGAGTATTCAATATTATAGTCCAGAGAATAGGGTTAACCAATATTATCAATATATTGATGAATTTATTGGTCGAATAAATTCAAGGATAAATCATAAGTTTCAATTATGGGAAGAAAGAATTAAAAAAGACTCGCAAAGATTAGATTCTTTAAATCCCTGGGCAGTTATTGAACGAGGATATAGTATATGTAGGAAACTACCCCATTTGGAAATTATTAAAAAATTAGAGCAAGTTGAAATCGGTAACAAAATCGAAGTTATCATAAGTGATGGAAAAATATCTGGGGAAGTAAACAAAAAGGAGGCTTTGAAGAATTGAAAACTAAGAAAAAAATAGAAGAAATTTCCTTTGAAGACTATTTAAAAAAATTAGAGAGAATTGTTCAACAATTAGAAGAAGGAGAATTGACTTTAGATGAATCTGTAAAACTATATGAAGAAGGAATGAGTATTTCGAAATTATGCTTGGAAAAATTAAATAAGGCAAAACAAAAAATAGAAAAATTGGTGATAGAAGATGGCAATAAATTTTCCATCAAACCATTTTCAATCAATAAAGGAGAAAACAATATTAATGAATTTTGATAAGTATTTAAGTGATAAAAAAAGTATTATTGATAAGGCATTAGATGACTTTTTACCATCAGAAGAGTCCCCACCCTCAATTATTCATAAAGCTATGCGATATAGTGTTTTTAATGGGGGTAAAAGACTTAGACCAATTTTGACCCTCGCTACCGCTGAATTATTGGGTAAAGAGATAGAAATAGTATTAAATTTGGCTTGTGGAATTGAACTAATTCATACTTTTTCTTTAATTCATGATGATTTACCTTGTATAGATAATGATGATTTCAGACGAGGGAAACCCAGCAACCATAAAGTATTTGGAGAGGCTGTTGCCCTATTAGCCGGGGATGCCCTTTTAGTTTCTGGATTTGAATTTATAGTAAAAAATGCTGAAATTAAGAATATAAGGAAACAATCTATTTTAAAAGTACTTAAAGAAATATCTTATTATATTGGAACTAAAAATATGTTAGGCGGACAAGTAGAAGATATAAGTATGGAAAATGAAAATATCAATAGAGATTATCTATACAAAATGTATTCGAAAAAAACTGCGGCTCTAATCTGTGCTTCAATTAGAGGAGGGGCAATTTTATCTGGAGCTAATCAAAGACAACTAAAAGCTTTAACCAGATATGGAGAAAATATTGGTTTAGCCTTTCAAGTTACGGATGATATAATTGATATGATGCAAGACCAAAGGGAAATGAAAAAACCAACTTATCCTCAAAAATATGGGATTAAAGAAGCAAAGATAGAAGTTGAAAGATTGATTAAAGAAGCAAAAAAATCTTTAAAAATATTCAATGAAAAAGCAGAAATATTAAATGCTTTAGCTGATTATATACTAGCAAGAGAAAAATAGTGGTTAGTGAATATTCAATAACTAATGACTATTCACTATCGACTAAATTAAGGAGGAAAGATGCTTAGATCAAATAATAGAAAGTATGATGAAATACGGTCAATTAACATTATAAGGAATTATATAAAATACGCAGAAGGTTCTACTTTGATGGAAATGGGAGATACTAAAATAATTTGTACTGCATCAGTAGAGGATAAAGTACCATTATTTTTAAAAGGTACAAAACAAGGGTGGATATCTGCAGAATATTCAATGATTCCTCGAGCTAATCAAATTAGAAATATAAGAGATTCAGTTAAAGGTAAAATAAATGGGCGTTCTTCTGAAATTCAAAGATTAATAGGACGGGCTTTAAGAGCGGTAGTTAATTTAGATGCACTTGGTGAAAGAACAATATGGATAGATTGTGATGTACTACAGGCAGATGGTGGAACCAGAACTGCAGCTATTACTGGGTCATTTATTGCCCTTTGCGATGCACTAAATTATTTAAAAGCAGAGGGACAATTAAAAAATATTCCTATAAAAGAATATATAGGGGCTATTAGTGTGGGAATAGTAGACGGAGAAATGATTTTAGATTTAAACTTTGAAGAGGATTCTCACGCTCAGGTGGACTTAAATATAGCTATGACTGAAAAAGGTGAAATAGTAGAAATTCAGGGAACTGCAGAAGGAAGACCTTTTTCTAAGAGAAATTTACAAGAATTGATTAAATTGGCTGAAATTGGAATAGAAAAAATAATTGAAAAAGAAAAAGAGATATTAGGGAATATTATATGTTAGAAATATTAGTCGCATCTAAAAATTTAGATAAAGTTAAAGAAATCAAAGAGATGTTAAAAAATACTAATTTAAAAATATTAACTATAAAAGATTTTCCTGAGCTTCCACAAATTGAGGAAGATGGAAAAACATTTATGGAAAATGCCTTAAAAAAGGCTTGTAAAATTTCGCAGTATACCGGTAAAATTTGTTTAGCTGATGACTCAGGCTTAGAAATAGATTATTTAAAGGGAAAACCAGGTATTTACTCCTCAAGATGGGGGAATTGTGATGCAGAACGTATCAGTAAAGTTTTAGAATTACTAAAAGATGTGCCAGAAAATAAAAGAGGTGCTAAATTTATATGTGTCTTAGTACTTGCCTTTCCAGATGGGAGAAGATATATAGTAAATGGAGAGTGCAAGGGAAGAATTTCTGTTAATCCCAGAGGAGAATATGGTTTTGGTTATGACCCTATTTTTTTAGTTCCCGAATATAATAAAACATTTGCTGAATTAGGTGAAGAAATAAAAAATCGCATAAGTCATAGAGGAAAAGCTTTTAAAAAAATGATTAAAATAATAAATAAATTAGTCGTTAGTAATAGTCGATAGTCGATAGTATGACCGGTGCCTTAATTGGTTTAATATACCTTTATAATATAATGATATTATACCAGACAATTTTTTCCTGCTTAAAAATGAAAAAATATGAAATATTTGTTAAAAAATTTTATTCGAATATCGTTTTTTGTATATCTCATATAGTAAAAATAGTAATACCGTTAGCCAGTTTGCCAGTTACCCGGTCAAAGAATTAAAATCAACTTTCTTAACTGGATAACCGGTAAACAGGGTAACTGGGTAACTAATACGCGATACGATTTACTAACGACTATTCACTATCGACTAGTTAAGAGTTTTGAATTATGGTTTTTCGCTTATTCGTTTTTACGGGCACAAGTTTCGCTTTAAGTTTTTAGCTGTATATCGATAACAGAAAGTCGACAATAAAAAATTTGGTTACTCTTAACAAAAAATTGTAAAGGAAGCGATTGACTTATATTTATATTTCCTATATAATAACGTTTGTCTCGGGGTGTAGCGCAGCTTGGCAGCGCACCTGCTTTGGGAGCAGGGGGTCGGAGGTTCAAATCCTCTCGCCCCGACTTTGCGGGAATAGCTCAGTTGGTAGAGCACCAGCCTTCCAAGCTGGGTGTCGCGGGTTCGAGCCCCGTTTCCCGCTCCAGATGTAAACTCTCGCGCCTGTAGCTCAATAGGATAGAGCAACGGACTTCTAATCCGTAGGTTGGGGGTTCGATTCCCTTCGGGCGCGCCAATCTAAAAATATATAATATGGTGGGCGTAGCTCAGACTGGTTAGAGCCCTGGATTGTGGCTCCAGAGGTCGGGGGTTCAAATCCCCTCGCTCACCCCATATTGGTATTAAATGTTTTGCGCTCGTAGCCCAATTGGATAGAGCTGCGGACTTCGGATCCGATGGTTGGGGGTTCGAGTCCCTCCGAGCGCGCCAAATGTTTTGTGGGCCGTTAGCTCAGGTGGCAGAGCACCTGACTTTTAATCAGGGTGTCACAGGTTCGAATCCTGTACGGCCCACCACTAAAATACAAAGGCGAGGGTGGTGGAATTGGTAGACACGCTGGATTTAGGATCCAGTGGGTAAAACCATGCGGGTTCGAGTCCCGCCCTTCGCACCAGATTATGATAAAAAATAATTAAGAATATAAATAATTTTAATTAATACAGCCGTAAAAATATTTGCGGCTGTATTTCAATTACTATGTAGCTATTATTTCACGGAGGTTTGTCTAATGGTAGATGTTAAAATAAAAAAGAAAGAAGATAATGAAGTAAATCTCGAAATAGAGGTTGATAAATCTGAAGTAAGTAACCAATTAGAAAAAGTATATAATGATTTATCTTATAAAGTAAAAATTCCTGGATTTCGAAAGGGTAAAATTCCAAGAAATATTTTAAATTTGCATTTGGGAAAAGAATATTTTTATCAAAAAACTGCCGAAATACTCATACCAGGTAGTTATAATGATGCAATAAAAAAAGTAAATATTGAACCGATTGAGCAACCAAGAATTAATATAATCCAGATAGAAGAAGGTAAACCATTGATTTATGAAGCGAGTGTTCAGGTAAAGCCAGAAGTTAAAATCGGTTCTTTAAAAGAAATAAAAATAAAAAAAGAAAATTTAAAAATAACCAGCGAAGATGTGGAAAATGAAATTAAAAGAATTCAAGAAAGTCATGCTATTTTAAAAGTAGTTAAAAATCGAGAAGCAAAGGATGGAGACTTTCTAATAATTGATGCTGAAGCTTATATTGAAGGAAAATTAATAGAAAAAAGCAAGGTCGAAAAACAGATTATTCAATTAGGAAAGAGTGCCATTCCTGAATTTAATGAAAAACTTTTGGGTTGTAAACCGGGAGAAGAGAAAGAGATAAATATCAATGTTCCTAAAGACGCAAAAGATAAAGAATTAGCAGGCAAAGAAATTATTTATAAAATTAAAGTGTTGGAAATAAAAGAGAGAGAATTACCTGAATTGAATGATGATTTTGCTAAAACAGTAGGTAAATTTAGCGATTTGAACGATCTCAAGAATTCTATCAATAAGGAGTTAAATAAGCAAATTGATAGAATTAATAAAAATAATTTTGAGCAAAAATTATTGGATAAAGTAGCTGAAATTTGCGAAGTAAAGGTGCCTGATGTTTTAGTTGAAAGAGAAGTAAATTATATGATGAAATCTTTAGAGAATGATTTAAAATCCCAAAAGATATCTTCACAAGATTATTATAAGAATATTAATTCTGATGAGGAAACAGTTAGAAAAGAGTATAAAGTCGTTGCTGAAAGAAGAATAAAGCAAGAATTAATTCTGGATAAAATTGCTCGAGAAAATGGAATTGAGGTTTCTGAAAAAGAGATAAAAGATAAAATTAACGATATTGCTAAAGAGATTAAGCAAGACCCATTAAAAGTGGAAGCCAATTTTAAAAAGAATAATAATATAGATTCATTAAGAGAAAATATAAGGAGAGAAAAAGTAATTGATTATATTGCTAAACAAATTACCATAATTGATTCTGAAAAGGAGGAAAAAACAAAATGACTTTAGTACCTATAGTAGTAGAACAAACTCCACGAGGAGAGAGATCATATGATATATACTCTCGTTTATTAAAAGATAGAATAATATTTTTAGGAACGGAAATTGATGATGCAACAGCAAATACTATAATAGCTCAGTTGCTATTTTTAGAGGCAAGCGATCCTGATAAGGATATTTATGTTTATATAAATAGCCCTGGAGGATCAGTTAGCTCTACCATTGCTATATATGATACTATTCAATATATTAGATCCAATGTTTCAACAATATGTGTTGGTATGGCTGCCAGTGGTGCAGCTTTAATATTAGCATGTGGCACAAAAGGGAAAAGATTTGCTTTACCTAATTCAAGAATTATGGTACATCAACCTTTAGGGGGAGCGCAAGGTCAAGTAACTGATATCGAGATACAAACTAAAGAATTAAAAAGAATTAAAAATACTATTAATCAAATATTGACTTATCATACTGGACAACCTTTTGAAAAAATAGAAAGAGATACCGATAGAGATTTTTATTTAACTGCTCAAGAAGCAAAAGAGTACGGAATAGTTGATGATGTAATAAAAAGTCGAGATGAAGCAATTAAATAGTATTGAGTATATAGTATTACGTATCGAATATCGCGTATCGTGCATTGTACTAATACACTTACTCTATAAGCTATATGCTCTACGCTATAATGTATACGAGATAAGAGAAGGGAGTTGAAAATCGATGAAATGTTCATTTTGTGGTAAAAATCAAAATGAAGTACATACAATAATTGCAGGACCAGGAGTTTACATCTGTGATGAATGCATCGAGGTATGTAATGATATTATATTAGATAAAAGAATAAAAAAAGATGTAACTTTTAATTTAAAAGAAATACCATCTCCACAAGAAATTAAAAATTATTTAGATAAATATGTCATAGGACAAGAGAAAACAAAAAAAATACTTTCGGTAGCTGTATACAATCATTACAGGAGAATTATGAGTAATGATAGTAATAAACAAAATAAAAGGAATAAAAAAGCTAAAAAACAAAAAGAAGAAATAGAATTAGAAAAAAGTAATATTTTGCTAATAGGGCCTACCGGATGTGGAAAAACTTTATTGGCTCGAACTTTAGCCAAAAAATTAAATGTACCATTTGTTATTGCCGATGCTACTACCTTAACTGAGGCGGGATATGTAGGTGATGATGTAGAAAATATTTTGTTAAATTTACTTAGAGTGGCCGATAATGATATTTTAAAAGCACAGAGAGGTATTATATATATCGATGAGATAGATAAAATCGCTCGAAAATCTGAGAATCCTTCTATAACGAGAGATGTTTCAGGAGAAGGTGTTCAGCAGGCACTATTGAAAATTATAGAAGGTACAATTTCGAGTGTTCCGCCTTATGGAGGTCGGAAACATCCACAAGAAAAGAATATTCAAATAGATACTACCGAAATACTATTTATTTGTGGAGGAACATTTGAAGGATTAGAAAATATAATAAATAATAGGATAGGCAAAAATAATATAGGTTTTAAAGCAAATATAAAAAGCAAAAATAATAAGGAGCAAATCTATAAAATAATAGAAAATGTATTACCAGAAGATTTGGTAAAATATGGATTGATTCCTGAATTAGTGGGGAGATTGCATATTGTTTCTACTTTGGAAAATTTAGATAGAGATGCTTTGATAAAAATATTAACTGAACCGAGAAATGCAATAATAAAACAATATAAAAAAATGTTTAAATTAGAAGGGGTAGAACTAAATTTTACCCCAGATGCTTTAGAAGCAATTGTAGAAGAAAGTATAAAAAGAAATACTGGGGCAAGAGGTTTGCGTTCGATTATGGAAGATTCAATTTTGGATATAATGTATCAAATACCATCAAATAAAAATATTAAGAAATGTACTATTACTAAAGAAGTTATTAAGAAGAAAGTGATGCCAGAAATAGAAAGATATGAAGAAAGCTTAAAAAAAGAAACTGCATAATAGCGTATAGTGTACAGCGTTGTACGCCATACAAAAAAGGGAGATTTACATTTTATATGAATAATAAAAATGCAAAAAGTTTAAACAAAAATGTATTACCAGTATTGCCATTAAGAGACTTAGTGGTTTTTCCTTATATGATTGTTCCCTTGTTTATAGGAAGAGAACAATCTATTAATTCATTAGAAGAAGCAGTAAACTTAAACAGTCTAATTTTTTTAGTATCTCAAAAAGACCCTGAAGTAGAGAAACCTGATTTCGAAGACCTTTATTCCGTAGGTACAATTGCCAAAATAATACAAATATATAAATTACCTGATGATACTATCAAAGTATTGGTAGAAGGAATAAGTAGAGCAAAAATTGTTGATATAGAAGAAAATGAAAATTTACTTAGGGTAAAAATAGAAAAAATTAAGACGAAAACTATAAAAAATTTAGAAACCAAAGCTTTAATGAGGTTAACGGTAAAAGAATTTGAGCAGTATTTAAAATTAAATGATAAACTACCCCCTGAAATAATGTTTTCGATAACAAATATTGAGAAGCCAGATAAATTAGCCGATTTAATTGCTTCAAATCTAATTTTAAAGGTAAAAGAGAAACAAGAATTATTAGAAATATCTAATCCTTCCCAGAGGTTAGAAAGATTAATTACCATATTAAAAAAAGAAATAATTATTTTAAAATTAGAACAAAAGATTCAAAATAGAGTAGAAGGGACATTAGAAAAAATTCAAAGAGAATATTATCTAAAGGAACAGTTAAAAGAGATTCAAAAAGAATTGGGTAATAATGGAAGAGACATTTTCGAAGTTAAAGGTGAGGCTGAAGAATTCAAAGAGAAGATAAAATCTTTAAAATTAAACAAAGAACTGGAGGAAAGATTATTAAAGGAAACTTCACGTTTAGAAAAAATACCAATTTTGTCTGCAGAAAGTGGAGTAATAATAAATTATTTAGAATGGATTTTATCCCTTCCCTGGAATAAGAAGACGAAAGAAAAATTAGATATAAAATTAGTTGAAAAGATATTGGATGAAGATCACTATGGTTTAACAGATGTCAAAGAAAGAATTTTGGAATACTTAGCGGTAAGAAAGTTAAGGAAAAATAATAAGAAGGGGGTCATACTTTGTTTGGTAGGACCACCCGGAGTAGGCAAGACCTCTTTAGCAAAATCTATTGCGCGAGCAATGGGAAGAAACTTTGTAATGGTTTCTTTAGGAGGTGTTCGGGACGAGGCAGAAATACGGGGGCACAGAAAAACTTATATAGGTTCTATGCCAGGAAGAATTATAAAAGGAATAGTTAATGCAAAATCTAAGAATCCAGTTTTTTTATTAGATGAAATTGATAAAATGGGTATGGATTTTAGAGGTGATCCTGCTTCTGCACTTTTAGAAGTATTAGACCCTGAACAGAATAGTAATTTTGTTGACCATTATCTCGAAATACCTTTTGATTTATCAGAAGTAATGTTCATTACTACTGCTAATGTAGATGATGAAATACCCTATTCACTCAGGGATAGAATGGAGATAATTAATATTCCTGGGTACACAGATTATGAAAAAGTAAAAATTAGTCAATTCTTTTTAATTCCTAAACAATTAAAGAACCATGGCTTTAAAAAAGAAGATATAGAGATATCGGAAAAAGCTATTAAAAAAGTAATTAGAGAATATACTCGTGAGGCAGGAGTACGTGGATTAGAAAAAGAGATCGCCTCTATATGCAGAAAAGTGGCTCTAAAAATTACTTACTCTAAAAAGAAAAAAAGAGTGAAGATTACTTTAAATAATTTGGAGAATTATTTGGGTATACCCAGATATAAATATAATAATGTTGAAAAAGAAGATATGATTGGATTAGCAACAGGTTTAGCCTGGACCGAGGCAGGAGGAGAGATATTATCAGTTGAAACAATAGTAATGCCCGGGAAAGGCAAATTAACTCTTACTGGTCAATTAGGGGAAGTAATGCAAGAATCGGGAAAGGCTGCACTAACTTATGCCCGTTCTCGTGCCAAAAAATTTAAGATAAAAAATAAATTTTACGAAAACTATGATATTCATGTTCATATACCAGAAGGTGCCATACCTAAGGATGGACCATCAGCTGGAGTAACAATGGCTACTTCTTTAATTTCATCACTTACTGAAATTCCAGTTCGAAAAGATGTGGCAATGACTGGAGAAATCACTTTAAGAGGAAGAGTTCTGCCAGTTGGAGGTTTAAAGGAAAAGATACTTGCTGCCTATCAGTCTGGTATCAAAACGATAATAATTCCTAAAGAAAATATTAAAAATATAGATGATTTACCTAATAACATTAAAAAAAGATTAAAATTTGTTGCGGTAAATAATATCGATGATGTCTTAAAAACTGCGCTTACCAGATGTCCTTTTTAAAAATACCATAACAGTATCGAGTATCAAGTATATAGTATCCAGTAAAGAGAAAAAAAGAAAGAGAGAATGACTGAAAAATAAAATATATTTATCGGACGACGATAAAACTAATAAAAAAATTATAATTTAAATTTATGATTATAACCCAAAAAGTGAAAAATATTTAAATTTTTGACAGATAAAATAATTTATAGTAATATATATTAAAATTAAGAAATATGCTATAAGGGGAAGAGTAGAAGGACATAAATATTTATTGCCTTTTATCGAAAGTCCTCCCCCAGCTGTTAATCTGAAAAATAAAAGTAGGATTAACCGGTAGTTACGTTATAACTTAAAAATAGAGAGCCTGTTAATTTTATTTTTACAAAAAATATTTAATACAGGAATTAAGGTGGTACCACGGAAAGACTCCTTTCGCCCTTTTAAGAAGCGAAGGGAGTCTTCTGTTTTAGATTTAAGGAGGATTAAATAATGAAAAAAATAAATAATAGTGACATCCAGTCAGTATACAATCCCAGGGCAGTTGAAGAAAAATGGTATAAATTCTGGCTGGAAAAAAATTATTTTAAAGCGAAAATCCAATTTGATAAAGAAAAAAATTATTCTATAGTTATACCTCCCCCTAATGTTACTGGTTCATTACATATTGGACATGCTTTAAACAATACTCTACAAGACATTTTAGTTAGATGGAAAAGAATGGAAGGTTACAACACTCTTTGGTTACCAGGAACTGACCATGCAGGAATTGCTACCCAAAATGTAGTGGAAAGAGAAATAGCCAAAGAGGGGAAAAACAGATATGATTTGGGAAGAGAAAAATTCCTGGAAAGGGTGTGGCAGTGGAAGGAAAAATACGGGAATAACATTATAAATCAATTGAAAAGATTGGGATTTTCTTGTGATTGGTCACGATTAAGATTTACTTTAGATGAAGGGCTTTCCAGGGCTGTTAGAAGGGTATTTGTACAGTTATATAAAGAGGGACTGATATATCGGGAAAATTATGTAATAAATTGGTGTCCCAGATGCCAGACTGCTTTAGCAGATATTGAAGTAGTTTCGGTAGAAGAAAATGCTAATCTCTATTATATAAACTATCCCATTAAAGATTCTGAAGAGGTAATTTCAGTGGCTACTGTTCGCCCTGAAACAATGCTTGGTGATACGGCAGTAGCGGTTCATCCTGATGACAAAAGATACAAAAAATATATTGGTAAAACTGCTATATTACCTTTAGTGGGGAGAGAACTACCAATAATCGCTGATAGTTATGTTGACCCTGAATTTGGTACAGGGGCAGTAAAGATAACTCCTGCTCATGATTTAAATGATTTTGAATTAGGCAAACGTCATAGTCTTCAAATGATCAATTTATTAAAAAATGATGGAACTATGAACGAGCAAGCAGGGAAATATAAAGGCTTGAGTGTAACAGAATGTCGAGAAAAAGTGGTAAAAGAATTGAAAGAAAAAGGATACTTAATAAAAATTGAAGATTATCAACATTCAATAGGGCATTGTTATAGATGCGGTACCATTATCGAACCATATCTTTCTAAACAATGGTTTGTGAAGATGAAGGAACTTGCACTACCAGCAATTTCAGCGGTCGAGGAAGGTAAAATTGAATTTATACCTTCTCGCTGGGATAAGGTATATTATGAGTGGATGAAAAATATTAAAGATTGGTGTATTTCGCGCCAATTATGGTGGGGGCACCGTATTCCAGTATGGTATTGCCAGGATTGTTTAGAATTAAATGTCGAAGAAGATGCTCCTTCATTTTGTAAAAAATGTGGCAGCTATAATTTAGTACAAGATCCTGATGTTTTAGATACCTGGTTTAGTTCAGCTTTATGGCCTTTTTCTACTTTAGGATGGCCAGAAGTAACTGATGACTTGAAATGTTTTTATCCAACTTCAGTTTTAGTTACCGGTTTTGATATAATATTCTTTTGGGTAGCTCGAATGATAATGATGGGGCTGAAATTTTGTGGAGACGTACCCTTTAAAAAAGTTTATATAAATCCCTTGATTAGAGATGCAGAAGGCAAAAAAATGAGTAAATCAAAGGGGAATGTTATAGATCCCTTAACGATTGTCGAAGAATATGGATCTGATGCTTTAAGAATTACACTTGCCTCACTAACTATTCAAGGAAATTATATCTGTTTATCTGAAGAAAGAATTAAAGGGTTCAGGAATTTTACTAATAAAATATGGAATGTATCAAGATTTTCAATGATGAACCTTAAGGATTTTAATATTGATAAAATAGAAAAGGATAAATTGAAAATGTCCTTAGCTGATAAATGGATAATCAGTCGGTTAAACAGGGCAATAAAGAAGACTAGTGATTATCTTAATGAGTTTAAGTTTGGAGAAGCTGCAAAAACTATTTATGAATTTAGTTGGAATGAATTTTGTGATTGGTATATAGAATTTATTAAACCAAGATTATATCAAGAAGAAGATGAGATTGGAAAACAGACAGCTCAATATATCTTGTGGATAACTTTGGAAAATACTTTAAAACTTTTACATCCTTTTATGCCTTTTATAACTGAAGAAATTTGGCAAAAAATTCCTCACAAAGGGAAAAGTATTATGATTTCATATTGGCCCAAATATAATATGGAATGTGTAGATAAAGATACAGAAGAAAAGATGAGTAAAATTATGGATATAATTAGAACGATTAGAAAAATCAAATCAGATATGAATATTCCATATAGCAAAAAGATAAATTTGTATCTTAATATTGCCCAGGATAAAAATTTGTTAGAACTAATAAAGGAAAATATCTATTATATAGAATCATTAATCAAAATAGAATCATTAAATATTGGAACAAATATTACAAAACCGCCTTACTCAGCAACTGGTGTTTTGGAAGGTGTAGAAATATTTATTCCTTTGAAAGATATAATTAATATTCCAGAAGAGATAAGCCGTTTAGAGAAAAGATTACTTAAGGTAAAAAATGAGTTAGATATTGTATGCAGAAAATTAACTAATCAAGATTTTTTAGCCAAAGCTCCTGATGAGGTAATTAAGAAGAAGAAAGAGAAAGCAGATGAATTGCAGGATATCAAAGAAAGATTGGAAAATCACTTAAAAACCTTAAATAGTGGCAAATAGTCGTTAGTGAATAGTGAATAGTAAGGAAGGTAATTGAAAAGTAGAGGTGTGGTGCTTATACTAACGACTATTCACTATTAACTAACAACTGATTTGTAGAGGTGAGTATGATAACTTATGCGGAAGCATTAGGCTATATTTATAATTTAAACAAATATGGAATAAAATTAGGTCTAAATAATATATCCTATTTACTTTTTCTTTTAGGTAACCCTCATAAAAATTTAAATATAATTCATATTGGGGGAACTAATGGAAAAGGGTCAACTGCTGCAATGATAAGCTCAATACTTCAAGCTAATGGTTTCAAAACTGGTCTTTACACTTCACCTCATTTAGTAGATTTCACTGAAAGAATGAAAATAAATTCACAAAACATAAGCCAGGAAAAGGTATGTGAATTATTAGAAAGGATCAAGCCTTATATTGAGGAAGTTTCTAACACTGCAGGGTATAACCATCCCACTTTCTTTGAAGTAATTACCGCAATGGCTTTTCTTTATTTTTATGAAGAGAAAGTAGATTTTTTAGTTTTAGAAGTTGGATTGGGTGGACGGTTAGATGCTACTAATGTTTGTCAACCACTAATATCAGTTATTACCCAGATTGATTATGACCATATGGATAAATTAGGAAATAGTTTAAAAGAAATTGCCAGAGAGAAAAGTGGAATTATTAAATCTGGAGAAATTGTAATTTCTTCATCTCAATATGATGAAGCCTATAATGAAATTAAAAAAATAACTGATGAAAGAAATTCCCCCCTTTTTAGTATAGGTAAAGAGATAAATTACCAAATAAAAAAAACTGATATTAAAGGAAGTATATTTGATTTAAAAGGAATTTACAATGAATATAAAGATTTGCACGTTTCATTAATAGGTAAACATCAGGTGGATAACGCCGCTACAGCTATTGCAGCTATTGAAGCTCTTAGAATTAAAGGATTAAGCATTCCCACAAAAGCAATAAGAGATGGTTTGGAAAAGGTAAGGTGGGAAGGAAGGCTTGAAATTATCCAATATGATCCTCTGTTAGTCTTAGATGGGGCGCATAACCCCAATGGGATCAAGATAGTTCGACAAACCTTGGAAGAGTTATTTTCTTATAATCGGCTCATTTTGGTATTAGCTATTTTCTCTGACAAAGATTATAAAAAGATGATCCAGATTATATCACCACTTGCTGATTTAATTATTACTACTAAAGCAGAAAATCCTCGAGCAACCCCTCCTCAGGTAATTGCTAAAGAAGCAGAACAGTATAAAAATAAAAAAAAGATAATTGTTACTGAAAATATTACCCAGGCTATAAACTGTGCTTTATCAAATTCTAAAAAGAACGATTTAATATGCATAACTGGTTCTCTATATACAGTAGGTGAAGCAAAGAGGTACTTTATAGATAAAAATTTAGCTAAAATTTAAAACTCTTAACCAGTTATTGTGTCCCTACAACTCGCTTTTCGTTTTAAGTTTAAAATAATAAACGATACAAAAGAAGTAAGGAGTAAAAATAATTATGTTTAATCTTTCTAATCAGGAAAAGATTACAATAATATTTTTATTAATAATTATAGTAATAGTTTCTGGGGTAATTTTATATAGAAATATTAATTCTGAAGAAAAATTTACTATAAATCCTACAAAAAATTCTATGGAAAATAATTCTACAGTAAAAATAGAAGTTCCTCCGGTTATAATTCATATCACTGGAGCAGTTAATAATCCGGGTGTTTATCAATTAAAATCAACAGATAGAATTATTGATGCAGTAAAAATTGCTGGAGGAGCAACCGAAGAAGCAAACTTAGACGCGGTTAACTTAGCTTCCCTTCTAAAAGATGGTCAAAAAATAATTATACCTTATAGAATTGTAAGAAGTCCTGAAGAAAACTCTGGTGATAATTCATATAAAAATATCAATAGTATATATCCTTCGTCCCATTCGGATAAAATAAATATTAATACTGCTAATTCTAACCTTTTACAATCTTTACCCGGGATTGGCCCAGTTCTTTCGGAAAGGATAGTAGAATATAGAAATCAGAACGGATTTTTTAACTCTATTGATGATATAAAAGATGTTTCAGGGATTGGAGAAAAAAAGTTTGAAGGAATTAAAGATCTAATTTGTGTCCAATAAAAGATTTATCTTCAAATAACCAACACAATAAAATCAGACCTTTATTTGTAATTCTATTCTTATATATTATTGGGACAGTCTTTGGGAAATTTATTTATTTTAATTTAATTTTCCTATATATTGTTATTACATTATTATTGATCATCACTCTTATAAGTTTTTTAAAGCAGTGGAATATCACCACTGCTTTATTATTTTTAATAATAATTTTAATTGGGATATTTAATTATAATCTAAATTCTAAGCCACCTGGTAATAACCATATAATTAATTTTGTTGAGGATAAAAAATTAAATATTTTCGGAACAGTGTTAGAAAAAGAATATTATCCTGAGCAGGAAAAGTATTCTCTTAAATTTAGAGTAAGTCAAATTGAAAGAGAAGAGAAGAAGAGGAAGGCAAAGGGTATATCATTAGTAAATATATATACCGGAAATTGCCCTTATGAATATGGAGATGTGCTAAGAATTCAAGGAAGATTGGTTAAACCCATTGCCAAGAATAATTATGGAGAATTTGACTATGAATTATATTTAGCCCAAAAAAGAATTTTCACTTATATAAATATATGGCAGGATAAAGATATCCAAAAAATTGGAGAAGAAAGAATGAACCTATTGATATCTTTTTCTGTTTATGTGAGAAATAAAATAAAAAGTATAATAGGAAACCTTATTGATTCTCCTTATGATTCTCTACTAATCGGTATGTTATTAGGGGAAAAAACTTACCTCCCATCAGAGGTAAAAGATGTTTTTATCGAATCAGGAATAATGCATATATTGGCAATTTCTGGTTTACATATCGGAATAATTGTTTTTGCCCTATTTATTTTTTTTAATTTTCTCCATATTCCAAAACGGATAAAAATAATTTCCATAATAGTAATATTAATTATGTATGCTTCAATTACTGGATTTCGTCCTTCTGTAGTCCGAGCTTCTATTATGTTTTCTTTATTAATAATAGGAAAATTAATAAACAGGAGAAGGAATCTTTACACTTCTCTTTTCCTGGCAGCTTTAATAATTTTATTGATAAACCCATTAATACTTTATGATGCTGGGTTCTTATTGTCCTTTGTAGTTACATTTTTTATAATATATCTATCTCCAATTTTTCAGGAATTATTTTTTAGAATTACAGATTGGATTAGAAAACCTTTGTCAGTTTCCATAGCTGCTTGGTTAGGGATTTTTCCACTTTCTGCTTATTTTTTCTATAAAGTATCATTAATTGCCATTATTACTAATATAGTAATTGTTCCCCTTGCTGGTATAGCAGTGATATTAGGATTTATAATATTTTTTATTGGGTTAATTAGTATCCCTTTAGCTGACTTAATTGCAAACCTTAATTATTATGTTTTAATGTTGATTTCTCTATTAGCTAAATTTTTTTCCTCTTTCCCTTTTTCTTATGTATATACTGCACAACCTTCCATCATATCTATTTTTCTATACTATTCATTGATATTTCTCGTTATAGAAATATTTTATCGAAAAATATTTCCGGTAAAATATAAAATTAAATTTATTATTTTAACATTATCTGCAGTATTGATTGTCATCATAGTTCAAATATTTTACCCCGTAGATAATCTTAAAGTTAATTTTATCAATGTAGGTGAAGGAGATTGTATCTTAATTGAAGCTCCTAAAAAATATAGTATTATAATAGATGGGGGAGGGTCACCTCGAAGCTCTTTTGATGTGGGGGATAAAGTTGTAGTACCATACTTAAGGAGAAAAGGGATAGATAAGATTAATCTTTTAATATTAACTCATCCTCATTTAGACCATTTAGAAGGATTATTGCCTATATTAAAGGAATTTAAAGTTGATATGGTTTTAGATAGTGGATTAATTTGTAATATACCAGAGTATAAAGAATTTATTTCAATAATTAAAGATAAAAATATACCTTATCATCAGGCTAAAGCCGGTGACAATTTCATTTTTGGTAGAAATTTAGAAATGCTTTTACTTAATCCTCTAAATAATTATGATTGTTATGAGGAATCAGATTTTAATAATGCTTCAATTGTGATAAAATTATTCTATAAAAATTCAAAATTTCTTTTTACCGGAGATATCGAAAAGGAAGCTGAAAAAAGAATGTTAATCTGGCAAAATATTTTAAAGAGTGATATCTTAAAAGTTGCCCATCATGGAAGTTTAAGTTCTACCAGCTTAGAGTTTTTAAATGAAGTTGACCCTATTATTGCAGTTATTTCTGTTGGTAAAAATAATTTTGGACATCCTTCCCCGAAAATTATTGAAAGATTGCAGGATAAAAATATTAAAATATATCGTACAGATGAGAATGGTACAATAATTATAAGAACTGATGGCAAAAAATATTTTGTAAAAACATTGAGGTAAAACGATAAAAATGAACCAGGAAAATTATTTAGATTACGAAAGAATATTAAATCATATAAAAAAAGAAAATATTCGTCCTATTTATTTATTTTTTGGAGGTGAAAACTATTTAAAAGAAAATATTTTAAATAAATTTAGAGAAAAATTGATCAATCCTAACCAAAGAGAATTAAATTATAAAGTATTTTATGGTGAGAAATGTTCGATAAGTGAAATAATAAATGAGATGGAAACAATTCCTTTTATATCTAAATATAAATTAGTAGTAATAAAAGAAGCAGAAAAAATTGCCCAAACAGATGAAGTAAAATTGATAGATTATTTAAATCGATTTAGTTTAAGTAATAATTTTTCTATACTAATACTAATATATAAAGAAAATGCTCCAGATAAAGAAATAATTAAGGCAGTTAAAAGGATAGGTTTAATAGTTAATTTTAATGTTCCAGATAAATCTAAATTAATTCTATGGACAAAGGCTAAATTTCGTCAAAGTAATAAAGAAATTACTCCAGAAGCTTTATTTTATTTACAATCTTATGTTGGTTCTGATTTGGGGTATCTTTTTAATGAAATAGAAAAAATAGATATTTGTACCAAAGATAAAAAGGTAATAGAGAAGGAAGATGTTGTTGCTGCTATAGGTGGCTCAGAATCTGTTAATATATTCAAGGTTTTAGATTCTTTAGGCGAAAAAAAGTCAAATAGTGCAATAGATGGATTAGTAAAATTAGATAATAGTAATCTTCATTATTTGTCTATACTTGCAATGATTTACAGGCAAATAAGACTTATATTCCATACAAAATTATTGCTTTTAAGTGGGGCTGATTTTAATCAAATAAGAAAAGAATTAAAAATACCTTCTTTTATTGTTGAAAAAATAGCAAAACAATCGAAAAAATATACTATTAAGGAACTTTGCCAGGCTTATAAATTATTAAATATTGCGGATTTGGAATTAAAAGATAGCCAGAAAAATCCACAAATTATTTTAGAAGAGTTGGTTATGAATATTATAAATCAGAATAAATAGTATTTCGTATATCGTATATATTATATCGTGAAGAAAAATAGGAGTCAGAATCCAGAAATGTCATTGCGAGCGAGCGTAGGGAGCGTGGTAATCTCAGAAAATAGTGTGTAACAAGAAGCAGGTAGAATATAATAGTAATGTGTAATAAGTGATGAGTAATATGTAGTGGTTCGATTCATCGAACCCGCTAACGGTGGGGCAGGTTCTCGCCTGTCCGTAAAATAACTCGGGGCGGATAAATCCGCCCCCTACGCTTAACAAATAAGAAGAATAACTATTGAATTAATGAATAATTTTGGAAATATTATTCACTTTTAGTTTCTGTTTTCTTCTTTACAGATTTTTTGGTTGATTTGGCTACTGTTTTTTTCGCAACTTTTGTGGTTTCTTTAGCTTTAGCTTTTTTAGTTGGTTTTGAAATCTTTTTGGCTACTGTTTTTTTTACTGTTTTTGTGGGTTCCTTTGCTATTGGTTTTTTCTCAGCTTCTGTTGTTTTTTCAATTTCAGTCACCTGTGTAGGTTTGGTTAAAATATTTAATTTTTTTGACAATCTCGATTTTTTGCGAGAAGCAGCCCCTTTGGGCAGAATACCTTTGTCAACAGCTTTATCCAGGCTTGAAACTGAATCTTTAAAATATTTAATAACATCGTTTTCATTTTTTTCTTCTAAGGCTAGATTGAATTTTTTTATATTTGTTTTTATTTTGGATTTATATGTAATATTTCTTAAATGACTTTTTTCAGCAGTTTTTACTCTTTTTATTGCAGATTTTATTCTGGGCATAATAACATCCTTTCGTTAATTTATTATTACTTGGTAAATTTTAACATTATTTTATTTGAAAATCAAGGCTAATCAGTATAGAGTATTGAGTATATAGATACTAAATACGAAAAAGGGAGATTAATGGAGACAAAACATAAAATTGCTAAATATGCTGGAATAGTAATTATAGCAACCATATTTTGTAGAATATTAGGGTTAGGAAGAGAGATAGTAATTTCTAATAAATTTGGTGCAAGTATCGAAACTGATGCCTTTTTTATTGCTTTTATGATTCCTAATTTGTTGAGAAGTTTTTTGGGAGAAGGTGCATTAAATACAGCTTTTATACCTGTCTTTGCTGAATATCTAACTAATTATGATAGAAAAAAAGCAGAATACTTTGCCAGTAATGTTCTAAACATTTTAATATTAGTTTTAATAATAATTATAGTTTTGGGAATTTGGGGAGCACCATTATTAATTAATATAATTGCCATTGGTTTTAAAAGTAATATCTATAAATATGAATTAGCTGTAAATTTAACCCGATCTATGTTTCCTTATATTGGATTTGTAGCGATTGCTGCTCTATTTATGGGTATATTAAACTCTTATGATCATTTTCTGGTGCCAGCTTTGGCACCCGCAATGTTAAATATTTTTATTATAATTTTTGCTTTTGCCTTGAGCTTTCGATATGGAATTTACAGTTTAGCCCTGGGTGTAATTTTAGGGGGTATTGGTCAGGCATTAATACAAGTTCCAGTATTGATAAAAAAAAGAATAAAATATAAATTCATTGTAGATCTTAATGATGATGGAGTGAAAAAAATATTTAAATTGTTACTTCCAGCTATGTTAGGATTGGCTATCACCCAGATTAATGTAGTGGTGGACAGGGCTATAGCCTCTAATTTAGTTGATGGAAGTATATCCGCTTTGTATTATGCAAATAGGTTAGTTCAATTTCCTTTAGGCGCTTTTGGTATAGCTATTTCCATTGCTATTTTCCCAACACTCTCTAAATATGCCGCTAAGGATAATATCTTTGAACTAAAAAAATCATTTTTATTTGGCTTAAGAATGTTGATATATATAACTATTCCTTCTGCGGTAGGGTTAATAGTTTTAAGAGGGTCTTTAATTCGTCTAATTTATGAACACGGTATTTTTAGCGAAATAGCTACCATTATGACTGCTAATGCTCTATTATATTATTCTATCGGGCTATTTGCTTATGCAAGTGTTCGACTAACTACTATGGTATTTTATGCTCTAAAAGATACTAAAACTCCAGTTAAAATTGGTATATTCATTGTATTTATAAATATTGCTCTTGATTTAATCTTAGTCAGATATTTAGCTCATTCAGGTTTAGCCCTAGCCACTTCAATAGCAGCTATAATAAATATGATTATTTTGTTAAAAGTTTTGCAGGATAAAATAGGTAGTGCTGAACTGGAAAGTCAAATATTATTTCTGTTGAAAATTATCGTAGCTTCGTTTGCTATGGGTATAAGTTGCATTTTGGTTAGTAATTTTTTAGGAAATATATTAGAATTATCTAATAAATTAAATCAAGTCATTCAAGTATTCATCCCGATTTTATGCGGTGGTATAATATATATAGTTAGCAGCTATTTATTGGGCATACAAGAAGTAAAGGATTTAAAACAAAATCTAAAAATAATCTTAAGTGGAAAGGCATAGAAATGTTAAAAGATTGCCATATCGATACAAAAAGAATAAGAAATTTTTCCATAATTGCGCACATTGATCATGGGAAATCTACAATTGCCGATAGACTATTAGAATATACTGGAACAATTTCAGAAAGAGAAAGAAAAGAACAAATATTAGATGATATGGAATTAGAAAGAGAAAAGGGTATAACTATTAAATCAAAAGCAGTAAGATTGCATTATCAGGCAAAAGATGGCAATGAATACATTTTAAACTTAATTGATACTCCAGGACATGTTGATTTTTCCTATGAGGTCTCTCGAAGTCTTGCTGCTTGTGAAGGAGCCTTACTTATCGTTGATGCTTCTCAGGGTATACAAGCTCAAACTTTAGCCAATATTCATCTGGCTGTTAAAAATAATCTAAAAATAATACCTGTAATTAATAAGATAGACCTTTCTACCGCTAATCCAGAAAAAGTCATTCAAAACCTGAGAAATATTTCCGTGCTAAAAAAAGAAGAGATAATTTTAGCGAGTGCAAAGGAAGGAATCGGGACCCAGAATATCCTTGAGGCAATTGTGCAAAAAATACCTCATCCACCAGGAAAACTAAATCTCCCTTTACGGGCACTTATATTTGATTCGGTTTACAACCCTTATCAGGGAACAATTGTATACCTCAAAATTGTGGATGGAATTATAAAACCTGGAATGATTATAAAAACTATGTCTAACGAAAAAAAATATGAAGTTGCAGAAGTAGGAATTTTTCGCCCTAAAATGCAACCGACAAATAAACTTATTGCTGGTGAGGTTGGATATATAAAGGCTGGGTTTAAAAACATTAAAGATACTCGAGTAGGAGATACTATCACTGATTTTTCTAATCCTGCAAAAAGAAGCCTTCCTGGATATAAAAAAATAAACCCTTTGGTTTTTTGTAGTATTTATCCTGTCGATAATAAAGATTACGAAAATCTCAAGGCGGCTTTAGATAAATTAAAACTAAATGATTCTTCTCTATTTAGTGAACCTGAGACATCACAAGCTCTGGGTTTTGGTTTCAGATGTGGATTTTTAGGATTATTGCATATGGAAATTATTCAAGAAAGGTTAGAAAGGGAATATAATATTAATTTAATTGCTACGACCCCTACTGTAATGTATCAGATTACCAGAAAAGATGGAAAAATTATTAAAATAAGCAATCCTTCTTCTTTTCCTTTAAAAACTGAGATAGAAAAGATTGAAGAACCATATGTAAAGGTAGATATCATTACTCCCAGTCAATATATTGGGGGAATTATGGATTTAGTACAGGACAGAAGAGGAATTTTTAAAAATATGGAGTACATAGATGAAACAAGAGCGAAATTAAATTATGAATTACCTTTAAATGAGATTGTTTTAGATTTTTATGATAAATTAAAGTCCAGAAGTAGTGGATATGCGTCATTAGATTATGAATTTGCAGGATATAAACAATCTGATTTAATTAAAGTAGATATATTAGTTAATCATGAGTTAGTAGATGCCTTATCCTTTATTGTTCATAAAGATAAAGCCTACTCCCGCGCTAAAAAGATAGTAGAAAAATTAAAAGAGATTATTCCTCGCCAATTATATGAAGTACCAATTCAAGCAACAATTGAACGGAAAATTATTGCTCGAGAAACAATAAGAGCATTAAAAAAAGATGTTATAGCTAAATGTTATGGGGGCGATATTACCCGCAAAAGAAAACTCCTGGAAAAACAAAAAGCTGGTAAAAAGAGGATGAAAAAATTAGGAAGAGTAGATATTCCTCAAGAGGCATTTCTGGGAATATTGAAAATTGATTAGGTGATTACAAATGGATATAGGATTATACTTACACTTTCCTTTTTGTAAATCAAAATGCTTTTACTGTGATTTTAATTCTTATCCTTTAAAAGACGATAAAGAGGTTTTACCCTATATTTGCTCTTTGCATAAGGAAATTACTATATATTCTAAAAAATTAAAGAATGTTACCCTAAAGACAATATATTTGGGAGGTGGCACTCCTACCATTTTATCAGGAGAATTAATTGGTAATATTATAAATTTTTGTAAAAATAATTTTAATTTAGCTCGGAATATTGAAATAACTATAGAAGCAAACCCAGGAACGGTTGATAAAGAAAAATTGGAGATTATATTATCTTCAGGAGCAAATAGATTAAGTTTGGGAGCACAGAGCTTTAATGATTATTTGTTGAAAAAACTGGGTAGAATCCATACTGCTCAAGATATTATACACTCTTATTATCAAGCCCGTGAATCAGGGTTTAATAATATTAATATAGATATTATGTTTGCGTTACCCGATCAAACATTACTCGATTTTCAAAATACGATTAAAAAAGCTGTATCTTTAAGACCAGATCATTTATCTTTATACAACTTGACCATTGAAAAAGGTACAGTATTTTTTAATTATTATAAACAAGGCATTCTAAATCTTCCTGGTGAAGATTTAGAATATGAAATGTATAATTGGGCAATAAAATATTTAAAAAAGAATAATTTTGAGCATTATGAAATATCCAATTTTGCACTTCCTTCAAAACGGTCGGTTCACAATCAAATTTATTGGAATAATCAACCTTATTTAGGAATAGGCGCAGGCGCTACTTCTTATATCGATGGTTATCGTTATATGAATTATAAAGATCCGAAAATATATATCAAAGAGATTAAGAACGATAAATTACCAATAGAACAAGGAGAAAAATTAACTCTACGTAAAAGAATGATAGAAACGATAATTTTAAATTTGAGAACTAAAGATGGAGTAATTTACCAGAAATTTTATGATCAATTTAGAATGGAATTGGATAAAGTATTTAATAAGTCTATAAATAAATTGATTGATTTGGGATTATTAAGAAAAGATAATTATAAAATTCAACTTACCCCGAAAGGATTATTTCTTGCTAACTATGTTTTTAGAGAATTTATTGATTAATTAGATTAGTATCTCGTATCCCCGTTTTCACGGCGATAAGTCTCGTGAAGAAAATTAGAAATTAAACGTAGGGGCACAATGTATCGCGCCCTCAAAAGCTGTATCCTTGTCCAACTAACGACTATATTATTTAGCAAATTGGTGAATAGGTGAATAGAAAATTTATTTTCTTGAAACATCTTGACAAATTAATTATATGGTGATATCTTATTTAGGGTAATTAGCACTCTCAAGGGGAGAGTGCTAAAAAAGGTGAAGAAAATGGAACTAAATGAAAGAATGAAAACGATATTAGCAGCAGTAATACATAGGTATATTACTACTGCTGAACCAGTTAGTTCAAGTATAATTGCTGAAAAATATGATTTGAATCTCAGCACAGCAACCATAAGACACGAGATGAATTTACTAGAGAAATATGATTACTTGTGGCAACCTCACACTTCAGCTGGTAGAATTCCTACTGATAAAGGTTATAGGTTTTATGTAGATAATTTGATGAAAAAGACTTATTTAAAAGAAAATGAGAAGGAGCAAATTTCTCATATTTATAAAAAAAGCAAAGAGTTTGAAGAAACTATGAAAATAACTTCACAATTACTATCAAAATTAACAAATAATATAGGAGTGGTGTTGGAGCCAAGTATTTTAAGCAATTCAATTAAACATATTCAATTTATTCCGGTAGGGAATAACCGTATCTTGGTATTAATGATTACCTATACAGGATTGGTCTACCAAAAATTAATAACTTTGTCTGGAGAAATTGAAAAAGACAATTTGAACTATCTATCTAATATTATAAATATAAAATTACAAAAAAAAGAGATAAATCTTGTAAATTTATATAATATATTAAAAAAAGAACTTAATAGAATTATTGAATTTCAAGAAAGATTTAATTATATTAATAATTTTATTGAAGATTGCTTAAATACAAAATATTTTAGTGGTAAAATATATTTAAATGGCCGAATTAATATAATGAAGCAGCCAGAATTTAGAGAAACTGGTAAATTGAATTATCTTTTATCTTTTGTAGAAAAAGAAAATATTTTAGCCGAGACAATTAGAAAATACCTATTATTTGAAAATACCAAAGTAATTATTGGGAGAGAAAATAGGCAAAAAGAAATACAAAATTGTAGTATAATTGCGAGAAAGTACAATATTAAAGGGAAACCTGCTGGGGCAATTGGTATATTAGGACCAACTCGAATGAATTATCCTCGAATGATTTCGATTGTAGAATACATTTCTGAAAAATTGAGTGAAATATTATCTGAATTTTAAGAATATATATTTCTTGGAGGGTTGAAAATAGTCGATAAAGGGAATTATCAAAAATTATAAAATGGTGATAAAAATGGATGATAAAGAATATAAAAAAGCTAAAAAAGATGAATTGATTCAAAAATTAAAAGAAAAAGATGAATTGATCAAGAAATTAGAAGAAAAATTATTAGAAACCGAGAAGATAGCACAACAAAAAGAAAATTTATCTAAGGAATATCTGGAGCATCTGAAAAGGTTACAAGCTGATTTCGAAAATTATAAGAAACGTGAAGAAAAAAAGAAGAAAGAGTTTATAGAATTTGCTAATGAAGAACTATTAAATAATTTATTAACTGTTGTTGATAATTTGGAAAGGGCTTTAGATTCTACCAAAAGTGAGAATAACGTAGAAGCAATAAAGCAAGGAATCAATAATATCTTAAAAGACTTTTACAATATCTTAAACAAAGAAGGGGTTAAACCTATAAAAGCAAGAGGGCATAAGTTTGACCCTTATAAACACGAAGCAGTAATGACTGTTGAAACTGATCAATATCCTGAAGATACGATAACTGAAGAGCTTCGAAAGGGTTATTATTTTAAATCAAAAATATTAAGGCCTGCAATGGTAAAAGTTGCAGTTTCTATTAAGAAAAATAATAAATAGTTTAAATCAATTATTTAAATAAGGAGGGAATTTGCTATGGGGAAAATAGTAGGAATAGATTTAGGAACTACTAATTCAGTAGTTGCTGTAATGGAAGGCGGTAAGCCATTAGTTATCGAAAATGAAGAGGGGGGTAGAACTACCCCTTCGATTGTTGCATTTACTAAAAAGGGAGAACGATTAGTAGGATTGTTAGCAAAAAGGCAAGCTATTACTAATTCAGAAAATACAATTTTTTCAGTTAAAAGACTTATTGGTAGAAGATATAATGATGAAATAGTACAAAAGGCAAAAAAATTCTTGCCTTTTAAATTAATTCCCGGGGAGCACACAGACATTAAAATTGAAGTAAAAGGTAAAGCTTATAGCCCCCAGGAAATTTCTGCAATGGTATTGCAGAAATTAAAAAAATCTGCAGAAAATCATCTGGGAGAAAAGGTGACTGATGCTGTTATCACAGTTCCTGCATATTTTAATGATAACCAAAGAGAAGCGACAAAAGATGCAGGTAGAATTGCTGGCTTGAATGTTTTAAGAATTATTAATGAACCTACTGCGGCCGCTTTAGCCTATGGTTTAGATAAGAAAAAAGATGAGAAAGTTGCTGTCTTTGACCTTGGTGGAGGTACTTTTGATATATCCATTTTAGAGATTGGCAAAGAAGGAGTATATGAGGTAAAATCAACCAATGGAAATACTTTCTTGGGAGGCGATGATTTTGACCAAAGAATAATAGATTGGCTGGTAGATAATTTTAAAAAGGAAAATGGAATAGATTTAAAAAAGGACCAGATGGCTTTGCAAAGATTAAAAGAAGCTGCAGAAAAAGCAAAATGTGAATTGTCTACTGCCTTGGAAACCGAGATCAATTTACCTTTTATCACTGCTGATGCTAGTGGGCCAAAACATTTAAATATTACTTTAACCAGGGCAAAATTAGAACAGCTGACTGCTGATCTCATTGAAAGTACTATAGAACCTTGTTATAAAGCACTTGAAGATGCCAAGCTAAAACCTGAAGATATTGATGAAGTGATATTAGTTGGTGGCCAAACTCGAATGCCGAAAGTGCAAGAAACAGTTAAGAAAATTTTTGGGAAAGAAGCGAATAAAGGAGTTAATCCTGATGAAGTAGTAGCAGTTGGGGCAGCAATTCAGGCAGGCATATTAAAAGGTGAGGTAAAAGATATTTTGTTGCTTGATGTTACTCCTTTGTCTTTAGGTATTGAAACCTTGGGTGGGGTATTTACTAAACTTATTGAAAGAAATACTACCATACCTACTTCTAAAAGTCAGATATTTTCCACTGCCGCAGACAATCAGACAGCTGTTGACATAAATGTATTGCAGGGCGAAAGACCGATGGCTAAGGATAATACCAGTTTAGGCAGATTTCAATTGGTAGGCATTCCCCCTGCGCCAAGAGGAATACCTCAAATAGAAGTTACCTTTGATATCGATGCTAATGGCATTTTAAATGTAAAAGCGAAAGATTTAGGAACAGGTAAAGAACAAAAGATAACTATTACTGCTTCTTCTGGATTAACTGAAGAAGAGATTAAGAAAAAGATAAAAGAGGCAGAGCAGTATGCTGAGGAAGATAGAAAAATGAAGGAGAAGGTAGAACTCCGTAACCAGGCTGATACTTTAATTTATACAGTTGAAAAAACTATGAAGGAATCAGAAGATAAGATTAGTGAAGATGAAAAAAATAAAATAAATGAAGATATCAAAGACCTCAGGAAGGCTTTAGAAGAAGATGATGCGGAAAGAATTAAATCAGGTATCGAAAAATTAACTGCTTCCTCACATAAGCTTGCTGAAGAAATTTATAAAAAAGCATCGGCTCAAACACAACAACAGGGGACAACTAAAGAAGAAAAAGAGAGCGAACAGTCGAAAACAACACAAGAAAAAGGTGAAGAAAAAGTGGTTGATGCTGATTATGAGGTAGAAAATGATAAAGACAAAAAAGATTAAACTAAGGGCATCAGAATTTCAAAAATTCCGATGCCCTTAATGAATATTTTTTTAAAAAACAATATATTCTAACAAGATTGTCAGAAAAGTTTTATATAAAATCGAAATGAAGTAAAAAGGAGATAGAGGGGTTTCAGGGGAGTTTTCTCCCCTGGCAATCTTGTCGTTAGTATTACGTAAATAAGATTAAGATTCAGGGATAGGGGCACGATGCATCGTGCTCAAATCAAGAAAGAATTGCGGGTCGGATAAATCCGACCCCTTGTACACTAAAGGTATTTTACTAGTCATACTATACACTATACTTGTACTATAACAATATCTATATACGAAATTGGTATTAGATATTTGTTTTTTTGATAATTAAAATAACATTAGAGAGGAAATTGTTAATTGCCCAAAAAAGATTACTATGAAATTTTAGGCATAAATAAAGATGCAACTACCGATGAGATAAAAAAAGCTTATAGAAAACTTGCTCTAAAATATCATCCAGACAGAAACTCTTCCGATAGTAATGCTGAGGCAAAATTTAAAGAAATTAATGAAGCTTACCAGGTTCTTAGCGATCCAGAAAAGAGAGCAAGGTATGATCAATTTGGCACAGCAGAAGGTTTGGGAGGATTTGATTTTAGAGATTTTCAGGGAAGAGGTTTTTCTGATTTTGGAGATTTTGGAGATTTTAGCGATATATTCGATTCTTTTTTTGGAACAAGAACTCGAAGGCGCGAAGAAAGAGTTCGTCCCCAAAGAGGGGCTAATTTAAGATATAATTTAGAAATAAGCTTTGAAGACGCTGCCTTTGGTAAAGAAACTAAAATTGAGGTTCCTCATTGGGAGACTTGTCCAATATGTCATGGAAGCAAGGCTGAGCCCGGAACTACTCCCCAGACTTGTCCTGATTGTAATGGAACTGGAGAAATTAGAAATACACAAAGCTCTCTATTTGGACAATTTGTGAATATTCAAACCTGTCCCCGTTGTGGCGGGGATGGAAAAATAATCCGCAATGTTTGCACTAATTGTAGAGGTACGGGAAAAGTCAAGAAAAATAAAATGGTGAAAGTAAAAATACCTGCAGGAGTAGATACGGGACATCGGTTAAGAATTGCTGGCATGGGTGAGCCCGGAGAAAGAGGTGGTGCTCCTGGGGACCTTTATATTGTTATATATGTAAAACCTCATAAGATATTTAAACGTGAAGGAATAAATGTTATATGTAATCATTCGATAAGTTTTGTAAAGGCTGCATTAGGAGGTGAAATTACTGTCCCTACTTTAGATGGAAATGCAAAATTAAAAATCCCTTCAGGTACCCAATCAAATACTATATTTAGACTTAAAGGAAAAGGAATATATAAAATTGGTTCTAAACAACGTGGAGATCAGTACGTTAAAATAATGGTAGAAATACCCCAAAAATTGAGCAATGAACAAAAGAGGTTACTGTTAGAATTTGCCAAATTAAGTGGTGAGGACCTAAATACAATTGGTGAAAAGGGTATTTTTGATAAAATAAAAAATGTCTTCAACCAAAATGATTAGCTTTATTAATTTTAATTGTATAGGAACCTCCCTTAACTATTCAATAAAGACTAAATAATAATACATCGAAAGGATTTACCCCTATGCCTCTCTTTTTTACTGCACCTGAAAATATTAGGAAAAGTGAAAAAATTATTTTAATTTATGGAAATGAAGCAAGGCATATAATTAAGTCTTTAAGATACAAAAAAAATGACCAAATATTAATATCTGATGGCAAGGGGAATAAATATATTTCTATAATTGATAATTATAAACATCAAGTATTGCAGTGTAAAATAGTAAGATCTATACCCGATAATCTTAATTCAGGAATAAGCAAAATAGTTTTAGCGCAGTCTATATTAAAAAGCAATAAGATGGATTTTATTATTCAGAAGTCTACAGAATTGGGAATTACTTCCATTATTCCATTTATATCTTCAAGAACTATTCCAATGGTCAGTTCTATCAACTTTGATAAAAAATTAAAACGCTGGCAAAAGATTGCTTATGAGTCAAGTAAACAATCTGAAAGAACTATTATTCCAGAAATTTTACCGATTATTAGTTTTAAAGAACTTTTAAAAAATACTGCTAATTTTAATTTGACTCTAATATTTTGGGAAAATGAAAGGTCAACTAATCTAAAAGATGTAATAACTTCCTCTCCTAAACCAAATAAAATTCTTTGTTTAATTGGTCCAGAGGGAGGTTTTTCTGACGAAGAGATAAAGTTAGCTAAAGATGCTGGCTTGAAATCAGTAAGCTTAGGGGATCATTATTTAAGAAGTGAAACAGCCGCAATTTTTGTTTTGTCAGTAATTACTTATGTTTTTAATTTTTAAGAAGGAGGATTATTTTATAATAAAAGTTGCTTTTAAGACACTTGGCTGTAAAGTAAATCAATATGAGACTGAAGTTATCTTCAATTTATTTCAAGCTGCTGGTTATCAAACAGTTGGTTTTGATGAAAGAGCAGATATTTATGTGATAAATACTTGTACTGTTACTAAAGAGGCTGATCGTAAATCCAAACAAATGATAAGAAAAGCTATTAACCAAAATCAAAATGCCATGGTAATTGTAACCGGTTGTTATGCGCAATCTAATTATCAAGATTTAAAAACAATAGAAGGAGTAAATTTAATATTAAGCAATAACGAAAAAAACAATATCTTACAGCAATTAGACAAACTGCATATTAATCACACCATTATTGATGTAAAACCTGCAAAAAATTTTAGAGAATACGTGAATATTTGTAAAGGTAGAACAAGTTTACATACTCGCGCCTGGGTTAAAATACAAGAAGGTTGCAATAGATTTTGTTCTTATTGCAAAGTACCATATGTAAGGGGACCAGTACGAAGTAGACTAGTTGAAGATATAGAAAAAGAGATATCAGATTTAAATAATAAAGGAGTTAGAGAAGTAGTTCTTTTGGGAATTAATTTAGGAGCTTATGGAGAAGACCTAAATAAAGAAAAGATAAATTTATCAAAAATAATATCTATAATTAATAAATATGAAAGTATAAAAAGAATTCGTTTAAGTTCTATAGAATTAGATTATCTTGATGATGAATTATTAGAGGCTTTTAAAAAATACCCCAAACTATGCCACCATCTACATATTCCCCTCCAAAGTGGTGATGATAAAATTCTCAAGCTAATGAATCGTTCTTATAATACTTCATTTTTTTACCAAAAAATCAATAAATTTAGGAAAGATATTCCTGATATAGCAATAACTAGCGATATTATGGTTGGATTCCCCTATGAAGATGAACGAAGTTTTAATAATACCTATAATTTCTTAAGAAAATTGGAATTTGCAAAAATCCATGTTTTCCCCTATTCTGATCGAGAAGAATGTTTGGCTAATTTACTAATTGATAAGGTAGACCAAAAAATAAAAAAAGAAAGAAGTAAAAGGTTATTAGATTTATCAAAAGAACTATCTTATAATTTTCGAAAGAAACATATTGGTGCAATAATGAATGTTTTAATTGAGAATGAAATTAAAGATAAAGAAGGAAAAGTCTATTCCCAGGGTATCACTGATAACTATATAAAAGTATTGATACCTGATTTAACCGGAAGAAAAGGTGAATTAGTTAATGTCAAGTTAAACCAAATATATTCTAATTACATCGTCTCGTCAATTTAAATTTTGGGGGAGTATTAAGATAAAAAAAGGAATGATACTTTTCTTTCTCTTTATTTACCCAATATGTAATACAAATTTATTTTGATTCTGGTTTTCTATCATCTTTTATCTTTACGAGATACAATTCACGAGATACGAATTTATATTGCCAAATAAATAATTTTATGTTATAATTTAATGTGTTCAATTAAAAGATTGATCTTCCCAAAAGAGTGGTTTTAGATGCCACTCTTTTATTATATAAAATAATATACACTTAAGTGACAAATAACTAGAAAGGAGGGAGGATATTATATGAACGAAGATATAATCAAAGTTTTAAATGATATAGAAAAGGAAAAAGGTATAGCTAAAGATATATTAATTAAAGCGATAGAATCTGCCTTGACTTCGGCTTACAAGAAAAATTATGGAATTAAGAATAATATCGAAGTAAATATGTGTAAAGATACTGGCAAAATTAAAGTATTTAACAAAAAGATTATCGTAAAAAGAGTTTCAAATTCTGTAAATGAAATATCAATAGATGAATTAGAATTATCAGATAAAGATAAAGATACATATAAAATTGGTGATACAATCCTGATTGAAATTACACCTAAAGAATTTGGGAGAATAGCAGCGCAAACTGCAAAACAAGTAATTGTGCAAAAAATTAGAGAAGCCGAAAGAAATGTTATTTATGAAAAATATATTGACAAAGAAAGGGATATTGTTACAGGAGTTATACAAAGAATAGAAAATAGAAATGTAATTATTGATTTAGGTAGAGCGGAGGCCCTTCTTTTACCTAATGAGCAAATAAAGGATGAGGAATATTACAAAGGAAAAAGGATGAAAGTATATATTGTTGAGGTAAGAAAAACTTCTAAGGGTCCAAAAATATTTACCTCCAGAACTCATCCAGAGTTATTGAAGCGTTTATTTGAATTAGAAGTTCCAGAAATTCACGAAGGATTAGTTGAAATAAAAAATATTGCTCGAGAAGCAGGAAAACGTTCAAAAGTAGCGGTTTATTCCAAAGATGAAAAGGTTGACCCAGTAGGTGCATGTATAGGAGATAGGGGTTCTCGAATAAAGTCTATTATGATGGAATTAAAAGACGAAAAAATTGATATTGTTAGATGGAGTGATGAGGAAAAATCATTTATTGCTAATTCATTAAGTCCAGCAAAGGTTATATCTGTAAATCTCTTTGAAAAAGAAAAAATTGCTACAGTAGTTGTAGAAGACCAACAATTATCCTTGGCAATAGGGAGAGAAGGACAAAATGCAAGACTTGCTGCCAAATTGACTGGCTGGAAAATTGATATAAAAAGCGAAACACAATATAAAGAAGAAAATAATAAAAACCCTGATAGTGATTCTTAAAAATTAATTTGGAAAAATGAATTAAAAACTTTTGAGGGATATTTTTGATAAAATGAAAAAAAATATAAAAATACCAATAAGAACTTGTATTGGCTGTCAAAATAAAAAACCAAAAAGGGAAATGTTAAGAATAATAAGGACATCGGAAGGAAATATTGAAATTGATGCAACTGGTAAAAAATCAGGTAGGGGAGCTTACCTTTGTTACAATGTTGAATGTTTAGATAAAGCATTAAGAGAAAAAAGGTTATATAAATCATTTAAAAAAGATATTTCTCCACAAATAATTAATGAGCTAAGAAAGAAGTTGTTTGTTAAGTAAAAAAATCTGCTCGTGAAAAATGGGCATCTGAATTCTGTATTCTAGCTTCTATTTAATTTGTGAGATATGAAATAAATTATTAGAGTTTAAGAAAAAAGGAAATTCCCATACAGTTTAAATCATAACGGAGGAGGCGATATGTATGAAAATGAGAGTTTATGAACTTGCTGAAAATTTGAAAATCCCTGCAAAAGAATTAATTGTATTCTTAAAAAACGAAGGCATTAAAGTAAAAAACCATATGAGCAATTTAGATAAAGACACTATAGAATTAATAAAAGAGGTGGTTATTTCTGAAAAAGAAAGAAGAGATAAAGAAAAAGAAAAAAGAGAAGTTAAATCTATTGAAATTAACAAACTTCCAAATTTAAAAGAATTATCTTTACAACTAAAGGTGCCTTTGTCTGAATTAATGCAAAAAGTAATAAATTTTGGAACAATTAGTTCAATTGACAAAGAAATTCCAGTTAATGTATTACAGAAAATTATCCAGGAATATGGTTTTCAAGTAAAATATTCAACAAAATTAAAAAATAAATTGGATTTTCATAAGAAAGATAAAGCAATTAAACTCATATCAAGACCCCCGGTTATTACTATAATTGGCCATGTCGATCATGGCAAAACTACTCTTCTTGATGCTATAAGAAAAACAAATGTAACTAAAGAAGAAGTGGGTGGAATTACCCAAAGTATCGGCGCTTATCAAGTAAATATAGATAATAAAAAGATTGTTTTTATTGATACCCCAGGTCATGAAGCATTTACTACTATGAGAGCACGCGGTGTGAAAGCAACAGATATTGCAGTTTTAGTTGTGGCTGCAGATGATGGGGTGATGCCCCAGACCATCGAGGCAATTAATCATGCTAAGGCCGCAAATGTTCCAATTATTGTAGCTGTAAATAAAATAGATAAACCAAATGCTAACCCTGAAAAAGTAAAAAAAGATCTTTCTAAATATAATTTAGTTTCTGAGGAATGGGGTGGAGAGACTTTAATGGTAGAAGTATCTGCCTTACAAAAGAAAGGTATAAAAGAATTATTAGAGACTATTTCTTTGCAAGCAGAAATGTTAGAATTAAAAGCGAATCCAGAAATTCCTGCGAGAGGTGTAATAATAGAAACTAAATTAGATAAAAAAAGAGGGATAGTTAGTTCAGTTTTAATTCGAGATGGGTCATTAAAAGTTGGTGATTACTTTGTTGCCGGATTATCTTGTGGTAAAATAAGAAATTTAATTGATGATAAAGGCAAAAGCATTAAAGAAGCAGGACCATCTACTCCAGTAGAAATTATAGGTTTTTCTAAAATGCCTCAAGCGGGTGATTATTTCCAAATTGTGCCTGATGAAAAATTTGCCAAAATTATAATTGAAGAAAGAGAAAATGAAAAAAGAAGTAAAATTATAGAAGATTCTTCCAAAGTTTCATTGGAAAAATTATTTTTAGAGATGAAGGAAGGCAAAATAGACAAATTAAATATTATTTTAAAGACTGATACTCAAGGTTCATTGGATGCTTTAGAAGAAGCATTGAAAAAAATAAAAGTCGGGAGTGAAGATGAAAAGATAAAAATTGATATAATTCATGCTGGTGTGGGAAACATTACTGAAACCGATGTTATGTTAGCTTCTGCTTCAGAAGCAATAGTAGTGGGTTTTAATATACGTCCAGATTCAAATGTACAAAAAATTGCAAAAAATGAAAAGGTAGAAATAAGGTTATATAGGGTAATATATGATTTAATAGATGACATTAAATTAGCTTTGCAAGGTTATCTAAAACCAAAAATTAAAGAATATATTTGTGGACAAGCAGAAGTCAGAGAAATATTTAAAATCCCTAAAGTTGGTACAATTGCAGGAAGTTACGTTTTAAGTGGCAAAATATCTAAAAAAGATAGCGTTAGAGTAATCAGGGATGGAAAATTGATATATGAAGGGAAAATAGCTTCTTTGAAAAGATTTAAAGAGGATGTAAAAGAAGTTAATACGGGCTTTGAATGCGGAATAGGTATAGAAAATTTTAATGATATTAAATTGAAAGACATTATTGAATTCTATAATTTCGAAGAAGTTAAAGAATAAAATTGAAAGTATTAGATATGTCTTAAAATAAAGTAAAATTTAAAATATAATAAAAAAATACTATCGTTAAATAAAATGTTTATTGGAATCTGTAAAATTAATTTGTATTTTTCAAATAGTCATTCATTAAAAGATAAAAGGAATATCTTAAAAAGTATAAAAACAAGGATTAGAAATCATTACAATGTTTCAGTTGCAGAAATAGATAATCATGATTTATGGAAAAATGCAATCTTGGGGATTGTTTGCGTGGGAAATGATAAAAAATATCTTAATAAAATGTTAGATGAAATCATCCTATTTTTAGAAAAACAAAATGAATCTCAATTGATAAATTATGAAATTAGTATTATCTAAGGTGATAAATAAAAATGGTTGCTTCGCACACTAAAAGATCTGAACAATTAGAAAAATATCTTAAAAAAATAATCAATAATATTCTTTATAGAAAAATAAATGATCCAAGAATTAGTTTTGTTACTATAACAAGAGTGTCTGCCTCCGCAGATTTAAAATACGCCAAGATATATATCAGTATTTACGGTGATGAAAATCACAATATAAATTGTTTAAAAGCGCTAAGAAATGCTACAAAATTTATAAGAGGAGAAATCGGAAGGGAATCAAAAATTAGATTTGTACCAGAAATTAAATTTCTAATCGATGAAGACATAGAATATCAATACAAATTGTTGGAGTATCGGAATTTCAAAAATTCCGATACTCCAAAATGAATGCTTTTTAAAAAACAATATATTCTAACAAGATTGTCAGAAAAAGTTTTATATAAAAGCGAAATGTCACTCCCCTGACAATCTTGAATATAGTAAATAAAATACACAAGGAACAATTAGATAGTAAAGATGAAAATAAAAAATAATTTTAAGGAAATTGTTGAAATATTGAAAAAAAATGACAGTTTTTTGATTACTTCTCATATAAATTTAGATGGTGACGCCATTGGTTCTGAACTTGCTTTAAATTTCGTATTAGAAAAATTAAATAAAAAATCTATTATATTAAATCAAGATAAATTACCTAAAATTTACCATTTTTTGCCTGGAAGCAATAAAGTATATAATTTAAAGGAAGACAAGTTTGATAAAAAGATTTATAATGTTGGGATAATATTAGATAGCAGTAATATTGATAGGTTAGGGAAAATATCTAAAATATTGGATAATACAAACATCGTAGTAAATATTGATCATCATAAGAGTAATGAAAATTATGGTGATATAAATTACATAGATTATTCTTCATCTTCAGTTGGAGAAATCATTTATGATTTAATTAAATATATGAACCATATGATCGTGAAAACGGGTAGGGATTTATTAGACGAAAAAACATCTTCTTGTTTATTTACAGCCATAATGACTGATACAGGATCATTTAAATATTCAAACGTAAGTTCTAAAACATTTAAAATAGCATCTGATTTAATTGCCAGGGGAGCTAAATCAGATTTGATTGCTAATAATGTGTATAATAAAAATACTTACTCCGGACTAAAATTATTAGGGGAAGCTCTTTCAACTTTAGAGATAGACTATTCTATAGGTGTGGCCTGGTTATATATTACCAGAAAGATGTTGAAAGAAACCAGAGCCAATGATGAGGAAATAGAAGGGATAATTGATATTGTCACAACTTTAAAAAATAATGAAATATCTATCCTGTTTAGAGAAACTAATGATAATAAAACAAAAGTTAGTTTTCGCTCTAAAAGTAATTTTGATGTAAATAAATTTGCCATTAAATTTAATGGAGGCGGGCATCCAAACTCATCGGGTTGTTTATGTTCAGAAAAGTTGGAAGTAGTAAAAGAAAAAATCCTTTCTGAATTATTTAAAGAATTAAAATTTCAAAAAATAAAAAATTGTCCTCGTGAAAACAAGAATATAACGGATATGTTAATAAATTAAAAAATGAATGGTATTTTAAATATTTTTAAACCAAAAGGAATTAGTTCATTTAAAGTTGTAAAAGAAGTTAGAAATATTTTAGGTGTAAAGAAAGCGGGGCATACCGGAACATTAGACCCTTCTGCGTCAGGCGTTTTATTAGTATGTTTGGACCAGGCAACCAAGATCGTTAAATTTATGACAGAACTAAAAAAACACTATATTGGTGAAATGATATTAGGTATAAGTACTACTACCTACGATTCGGAAGGAGAAATCATCCAGATAAAAAAAGTTAATACTGATATTGACGAAAAAATAATTAATAATGTATTCCAGAAATATAAAGGCACGATTAGTCAAATTCCACCGATGTTTTCGTCGGTCCATTATAAAGGTGAAAGATTATATCATCTTGCCAGAAAAGGTATAGAAGTAAAGAGAAATCCTAGGAAAATAAAAATATACCAATTAAATTTGATTAACTTTGTCAAAAGAAAAAACCCGATTATTAAGTTTGAGGTAGTATGTTCAAAAGGTACTTATATTAGAACATTATGTAATGATATAGGCAATGAATTAGGTTGTGGCGCGTATTTATCCAGTTTGGTTAGGAAGGAAATCGGAAATTTTAATATTGAAAACTCTTTAAAATTAGAAGATTTGAAAAAAGACCCAACTTTGGGTAAAAAATACCTGATTACTATAGACTCTGCTCTTAACGATTTAGAAAGAATAACGATAAAAGCAGATGAAATTAAAACTATTATGAATGGAGGTATTATATTAAAAAGGCAAACTATAAAAAATCAAGAAGAATCAAAGATAAAAAAAGGTAAATTAATTAAAATATTAGATGCTCAAGGGAATTTATTAGCCATTGGCCTCCAAATTATAAAAAACAGAGAAGATATAATAATCAAACCAGTTAAAATATTTAAAAATCTTTGATTAAAATGGTTTTTAAAAAGTAAATGTTAAATTATGAAAATATTAATATACTCGAAAAATATAAAATTACCTGATAAAGATCGCTATATTGCTTTAGGTGTTTTTGATGGCGTACATCTAGGGCATCAAAAATTAATTAGATCTACTGTTGACAAAGCAAAAAAAAATAATGGTATAAGTATAGTTATAACTTTCGAACCTCATCCAGATAAAATAATTATCCCTGGGAATAATATTTTTCTTTTAACTACTTTAAAAGAAAAGATAAATTTGATTAATGATTTAAATGTAGATATTTTGCTTATTATTAGATTTACTAAAAAAATAAGTGGGATGTCTCCTAAAGACTTTGTAAGTAAAATTTTGGTTGATGACTTAAAGGTAAAAGAACTTTTTGTAGGCTTTAACTATAAATTTGGTTTCCAAGGGAGCGGAAATATTGAGTGCTTAAAAAAATATGGTAAAATATATAACTTTAAAGCTAATATAATAAAACCCGAAATTATTGAAAATACCGTTATAAGTAGTACCAAGATAAAAGAATATATTAGCCTTGGAGATATGGAAAAAGCAAAGAAATTTCTGGGACATAATCTAATAATTTCAGGAAAAGTGGTTCCTGGAAAAAGAAGGGGGAAAAATTTACTTAATTTTGCTACAGCTAATATTGATATACCTTCTGAAAAAATTATGCCAGCTAACGGGGTTTATTTAGTAAAAATAACAATTAATAACAAAAAATATTATGGTTTGATGAATATTGGAACAAGACCCACTTTCAATGAAAGAAATCGAACTGTAGAAATTCATATATTAGACTTTAATCAGAGCATTTATAATAAATATCTAAATATCGAAATGTTGCATAAAATAAGAGATGAAAAATATTTCCCCAATGCTATTTTGCTAAAAAAACAGATTGAAAAAGACATTTTGATTGCCCGAAATATAATTGATAAAAGAAATAGTATGATTGAAATCCAAAAAATAGACAAATGGTAAGGTAGGGGGCAATATGCATAATCTTTTGAAGATATTTTTGGCTTTTTGTGGAATAACCATAGTATATAAATTAGCTACTAGTGAATAGAAAATAGTATAAGAACGAAGTAAACTAACTGCTAACGACTTTTCACTAACGACTAATTGTTGAAGGGTCTAATTGTTTATGCTAAAATAATTTAGCTTATTAATAATAAAAATTTAAATCATCAAAAAACAAAAGGAGATATTAATATGGTTTTTAAAGAAGATAAGGAGAAAATAATAAAAAAATATCAACATCATACTACTGATACTGGTTCACCCGAGGTACAAATTGCCTTGTTAACAGAAAGAATAAACTATCTTACAGAACACCTAAATAAAAATAAGCAGGATTTTCATTCCAAACAAGGCTTATTAAAGATGGTTGGTAAAAGAAGAAGATTATTAAATTATCTTAAAAATAAAGATGTCGAGAAGTACCGAAAAGTCCTGAGTGACCTTAATTTAAGAAAATAGCAATAATGAAATTTTACATAAAAAATATTCATTGTTTTAAAAAAAGGAGGAAAACGTATATATAGATGTTAGGATCTAATGAAATTAAAATTAATATAAATACAAATAAAATAATTAATTTAGGAACTGGTAAAATTGCCAAACAGGCAGATGGCTCAGTAATAGTCAGCTGCGGCGAAACAACTGTACTGGTAACTGCAGTATCTTCTAAAGAGCCAAGAGAAGGAATTGACTTTTTTCCTTTATTAGTAGATTATGAGGAAAAATTTTACGCTGCAGGTAAGATACCTGGAGGATTTTTCAAAAGAGAAGGCAAACCGAGCAAGAATGCAATATTAACCTCTAGACTTATTGACCGACCATTACGACCATTATTTCCCAAGGGATATAGAAATGACGTTCAGGTTATTGCCACCGTTCTTTCTTATGATCAAAAAAATTTACCAGACATTCTTGCAATTATTGGAGCATCTTCTGCTCTATGGATATCGGAAATCCCTATACAATGTCCAATAGGAGCAGTTAGGATTGGAATGATAAATAATGAAATTGTGGTAAATCCTACTAATGAAGAATTAGAAAATAGCGTATTAGATTTAATCATAGCCGGCACGAAAGATTCTATTATCATGATGGAAGGCGAAGCAAAGGAAGTCCCAGAAGAAACAATTTTAAAGGCAATAGATGTAGCTCAGGAATCGATCAAAATAATCGTTGAAGGTCAAGAAAAATTATTAGATATTTTAGGAAAATCTAATGTAGAAAAGAACGAAATATTTTCAAATGCAGTAGCCAAAGAAAAAGATGATGCATATGAAAAAATAAAAAAGGACTTTGAAGAAGAAATTAAGAAAGCTATTTGTATTAACGAAAAAAAAGAACGAGAAGAATCATTAGAAGAAATATTTAATAATGTTATGGAAAAATACTCTACGGAAGAAGAGGAACAAAAATCTCTTTTGAAAAACATTTTTGATGACATTTGCCGAGAAGTTGTCCGTAGTTTAATACTCCAGGAAAAAATTAGAGTAGATGGTAGAAAATTAGATGATATTCGTCCTATTAGTTGTGAGATCGGCATACTTCCACGGGTACACGGGAGTGCTTTATTCACCAGAGGCCAAACCCAGGCTTTGGTTTTAACTACTCTTGGTACAATTAAAGATAGACAATTTATTGATACCTTAGAAGAAGAAGATTATGAGAGATTTTATTTACATTATAATTTCCCACCTTACAGTGTTGGTGAAGTAAGTCCAAGAAGGGGTCAATCAAGAAGAGAAATTGGTCATGGTTCATTGGCAGAAAAAGCTTTAAAATTTGTAATTCCACCAGAAGAAGAGTTTCCTTATACTATTCGAGTGGTTTCTGAAATCTTAGAATCAAACGGTTCTTCTTCTATGGCTACTGTCTGTGGAGGAAGTTTATCTCTAATGGATGCAGGAGTCCCTATAAAGAGACCGATAGCTGGAATTGCTATGGGTTTAGTAAAAGAATATGAAAATGTGGAGATTTTAACTGATATCTTAGGGATAGAAGACCATTTTGGAGATATGGATTTCAAAGCTGCTGGAAGTAGCAATGGAATTACTGCAATTCAGATGGATCTAAAAATTGCCGGTATTTCTAGAAATACGATGAATGATATTTTACGAAAATCAAAAAAAGCAAGGTTGGCTATCTTGGAAAAAATGAATGAAGTAATTTCAAAACCGAAAAAAGATTTATCTACCTATGCTCCTAAAATAACTATTATGAAGATTGATCCCACTAAAATTGGTATAGTTATTGGTCCAAGTGGGAAAAATATAAAAAAGATAATTGAGACAACCGGAGCATCAATCGACATTAAAGAGGATGGAGAAATATTTATCTCCTCTACTGATGAAAAATCAGTAACGCAGTCTAAGAAAATGATTGAGAGTCTAGTAAAAGAAGCCAAAGTTGGAGATATATATAAAGGAAGAGTAACCCGAACTACTAATTTTGGAGCTTTTGTAGAAATTTTGCCTGGGAAAGAAGGATTGGTTCATATTTCAAAATTATCTAAAAAACGCATCGCAAAAGTTGAAGATATAGTTAAAGTAAATGATGATATATTAGTTAAGGTTATTGGCATTGACAATCTTGGGAGAATTGATTTAAGAAAGATAGATGCTGATGAAAATAATATAGTAGAAAATGATATTACTGATAAAAATGAAAATTATGATTAATCTTTTAATTTAAACAAAAAAATAATCAAATAAATAGATAAAAGAGTGAATTTAAAGTTGGCAATTAATAGGATAGAAATAAAGTTAGAAAAAGCAAAAGGTTGCGAAGACCTGCCTTTACCTGTTTCTGCAAGTGAATTTTCGTCAGGAGTTGATTTATTATGTGCAGAAACTTCGGAGATTATATTAAAACCTGGCCAAATAAAATTAGTTTCTACAGGCATTAAAATTATGATACCTGAAGGATATGAAGGTCAAATAAGGCCACGTAGTGGCCTTGCTCTTAAATATGGTGTTACTGTTTTAAATACTCCAGGAACTATCGATTCTGATTATAGAGGAATTGTAAAGGTAATATTAATTAATTTAGGTGAAAAGGATTTTATTATACAAAGAGGAGACAGAATCGCTCAATTGATAGTTCAAAAAGTATTTTATCCTGATTTTAAATTAGTTAAAACTTTAAATAATACAAAAAGAGGAGAAGGTGGATTTGGACATAGTGGCATATAATAAGTAATAAGTAATGAGTAATGAGTAATAAGATTAAATTTTCTAATTACTGAAAACTACTACTTACCGCGAATTACTCATTACTCATTACTTATTTACTTTATCTAAGTGGAGGTATTTAATGGGCATTGAGCTAATCTTTGGAATGGTTGGAGGCTTAGGCTTATTTTTGTATGGAATGAATTTGCTTAGTGAAGGTTTGCAAAAAATTACCGGGGATAAAATTCAAAAAATATTAGAATTATTAACCAACAAACCAATAATGGGTGTTATAACCGGAGCCCTAATTACCTCTATCATTCAAAGTAGTAGTGCTACAAGCGTTATAGTTATTGGACTAGTTAATGCTGGTTTATTAAATTTAAAACAGTCAATAAGTATTATAGCCGGAGCAAATATAGGGACTACTGTAACTGCTCAGATAGTGTCTTTTCGCTTGGAAAAATATGCTTTGCCCGCAATTGGCATAGGAGTTATTTTAAATCTTATGTCAAAAAAAAGAAAATATAAATATTTGGGACAAGTCTTACTTGGTTTTGGTATATTATTCTTAGGGCTATATACTATGTCGACTGCAGTAAAACCTTTAAGAAGTTATACTCCATTCCTGGATTTATTAGTAAATATTTCTCATAATCCATTATTAGGAATCGCAGTTGCTGCAATATTTACAGCTATAATCCAAAGTAGTAGTGCTACTACTGCAATCATTATTGCTATGTCAATTCAAGGTATAATTAATATAGAATCAGCGATTCCATTAATATTGGGAAGTAATATTGGGACTTGTTTTACTGCGGTAATTGCCAGCATAGGAAGTTCTATAACGGGAAAACGCGTTGCACTTTCTCATCTTTTATTTAATATTGGAGGGGTCATCCTTTTTCTATTCTTTTTAGATAAATTTTCATTTTTAACAACTTTGACTTCTCCAATTATCCCCAGGCAGATTGCCAATGCCCATACAATATTCAATGTAGTTAATTCTATTATATTACTTCCTTTCCTATCCTTTTTTGTTAAATTTATTGTTAAGCTCTTACCTGGTGAAGAAATTGTTATAAAAAAAGGCCCTATCTATCTAAGCAAAAGCGTAATAAATACTCCATCTATTGCCTTAGAGCAAGCCACAAAAGAATTAATTAGAATGGGAAAGATGGTAGAAAGTATGTTAAATGATGTGATACTATCTTTTATTCAAAATGATATAAATGTTTTAAAGAAGGTATATTTAAAGGAAGAAGTTGTAAACACATTAGAGAAAGAGATTACTAAATATTTAGTATTAATTTCGCAACAATCCCTTAATGTTAATCAATCAAAGAGATTAAATGATTTAATAAATATAGTAAACGATATAGAAAGGGTAGGTGACCATGCTGAAAATTTAGCAGAACTTACTGAAGAAAAAATAAATGAAGGTTTACCTTTCAGCGATAAAGCCATAGATGAATTAAAATTTATGTTTTCTAAAGTACAATCTTCTCTAAATAAATCAATTTCTGCCTTGGAAAATAGAGATACAGATTTAGCTCGAGAGGTAGCCTCTAAAGAAGATGAAATTGATAAAATAGAACAAAAACTTCGTGATAACCATATAAATAGACTAAATAAGGGTGTTTGCTATCCAGAATCTGGAGTAATTTTTTTAGACATAATAAGTAATTTAGAAAGAATCGGAGACCATGCCAATAATATTAGCTTGATGGTAATTGATGAATTATCCAAAAGTTAGGGGAATATATCTAATTGATATTATTAGGATTAATACAAGGTATTACTGAATTTCTTCCAGTAAGCAGTTCTGGTCATTTGGTAATAGCAAAATATTTTTTAAAATTGAATTTACCAGGTGCTGCTTTTGAAGCATTTGTCCATTTTGGAACAGTTTTAGCGGTGATAATACTTTTTAAAAAAGAGATAAAGAAATTGTTTATATCTTTCTTTCAAAGTATTTATAAATTGTTTAAGGGGGAAAAAATTTCAAGTATATTAGAAAAAGACTCTTATTCAAAATTTGCCTGGTTTTTAATTATTAGTTCTGTTCCAGCTGCTATAATAGGATATAACTTTAGTTCGTATCTGGAAATATTATTTAACAAAACACTAATAACTTCATCAATGTTGTTTATCACCGGGACATTACTCTGGTTGGGTAATAAAAATTACACTGAAGGGAATAAGAATATTTCAGAAATTTCCTATAAGGATGCCATTTTTATAGGAGTAGCTCAAGCTGTTGCTATTATTCCTGGAATTTCAAGATCAGGTTTAACTGTCTTGGCAGGATTACAAAGGAATTTAGATCGAGAATTTGCAGCAAAATATTCTTTTATATTGTCTATACCAATCATTCTGGGTGCAACAATTTTTAAAGTAGGAGAATTATCTTCTCTAAATATAGAGCTTTCTAATTTGATATTGTCTGGATTGGTAGCTTTGATATCAGGTTACCTGGCAATGAAAATATTCATTAGATTATTAAAAAGTCGCAAAATATATTTCTTTTCATATTATCTTTGGGTTTTGTCTATTTCAACCATTTGTATAGTTTTATTGAAAGGGTATTGAGATGAGAAAGAAAAATACCAAAAATGAAGTTGTAAGTATATTAATAATATCATTTTCCTTAATATATCTTTTTGCTTTTATCTTTGCAGAAAAAATGGGAATTGTGGGGAAAATGATTGTACAAACTGCTACTGGTAATATTGGTCTAGGTGCGTATATTTTACCTTTTTTATTATTATTTTTAGGATTTATCACTTTTTTTGATTATAAATTACCTAATCCTTACCATAAATTCTTTGGCGTAGTTTTATTATTCATAATCTTCCTTACCTTCATCCATATTAAGTTATTATTTCTTAGTAACCCTTATTTATTGGCAAAAAGTGGGGTAGGGGGAGGTTTATTGGGTTACTATCTTGCTAATTCTTTGCATCTTTATTTTGGAATAAAAGGTTCTTATCTTGTTTTAATATCACTGAGTTTGATATCTGCTTTATTCATAACAGAAATATCTTATTTTTATATACTCCATAATTTATTAAAAGGGATAAAATTAATATTACACAAATTTTACGAAATCCTTAAAAATAGTTTAGTCAAAATATTTAAGACTATAAGTTATAAGGAAAAAACAGATTATGGTGAAGTATACGAAAAAGAGAGAAGACCTGTGGAAAATTATAAAGAAAAAAGAAAAGAAAAGAAATTAAAAGAAGAAATTATTTTTGATAAAGACTATCAAGAAACTACTATAAGTACCTATCAAATACCACCTTTATCTCTATTATTTGAATCAGACATTAAAGAAAAAGGCGATACTAAACTGAATATAGAGGAAAATATGAACACTCTTGAAAAAACATTTTTTAATTTTGGTATAGATGCAAAAGTTGTAGGTGTGATCCAGGGGCCTACCGTTACTCGATATGAAATTCAACCTGCTCCTGGAGTTAAAATATCTAAAATAACTAACCTTAGTAATGATATTGCCTTAGCTTTCGCAGTGGCTTCCGTGAGAATAGAGGCTCCTATCCCCGGGAAAAATGCCGTAGGTATTGAAGTCCCTAATCGAAAAAGGATCAACGTTTATTTAAAAGAAATATTACAGAGTGATGAATTTAAAAATAGTAAATTTAAATTACCCATAGCTTTAGGAATAGATATTGGAGGTAGACCAATAATCGCGGATTTAACTGAACTGCCCCACCTTCTAATTGCAGGGGCAACAGGATCAGGGAAAAGTGTATGTATTAATAATATAATATTAAGCTTTTTGTATAAATTAGGCCCAGAAAGAGTAAAATTTCTTATGATTGATCCAAAAAGAGTAGAATTGAATATTTATAATGGTATCCCTCATCTCCTGATTCCCATTGTTACTGATGCTACTCAATCAATTAAAGTATTAAATTGGACAATTTCTGAAATGGAAAAAAGATTTAAAATTTTTGCTGAAGCAGGAGTTAGAAATTTAGATGGTTATAATGAATACATCAGAAATGTCAAATCAGATACCTCTACATTACCTTATATTATAGTAATAATCGATGAATTAGCGGATTTAATGTTATCTTCTCCGGTTAAGGTAGAAGAAGCATTATGTAGATTGGCTCAAATGACTCGAGCAACCGGAATACATTTAATTATTGCTACTCAGCGACCTTCTGTAGATATTATTACTGGTTCCATAAAAATAAACTTTCCTTCTAGAATTGCTTTTGCAGTATCGACTCAAGTAGATTCAAGAACTATATTAGATGTTAATGGGGCAGAGAAATTGTTAGGAAATGGTGATATGTTATTTTCCCCGGTTGGAGCTTCTAAACCGATTAGAGCCCAAGGAGCTTTTGTAGTAGAAAAGGAGATTAAAAAAGTAGTATCTTTTTTACAAAAAAATAGTCCATCCCCTGCCTATGAACAGGAGGTATTGGAGTTTAAAAAAAGTAAAAGTACTTATCGAGAAGCAGATGAAGAGGAAGAAGATGAATTATTTAATGATGCAGTATCAATAATTATTAATAGTAAGCAAGCTTCCATATCTATATTACAGAGAAAATTGAGAATCGGTTATACCAGAGCTGCAAGATTGATAGATTTAATGGAGAAGAGGGGAATTGTAGGACCTTATGATGGTCGAAACCCACGAAAAATATTAATTTCTAATGAAGAATACTTGAATAAATATGGTGAATAAATTAAAAACTTAAAACTACAAGCGAAAAACCATAATTCAAAACTCTTAACTAGTCGATAGTGAATAGTCGTTAGTAAATCGTATCGCGTATTAGTTACCCAGTTACCCTATTTACCGGTTATCCAGTTAAGAAAGTTGATTTTAATTCTTTGACTGGGTAACTGGCAAACTGGCTAACGGTATTACCATTTTTACTATATGCGATATACAAAAAACGATATTCGAATAAAATTTTTTAACAAATATTTCATATTTTTTCATTTTTAAGCAGGAAAAAAATTGTCTGGTATAGTATTATTATATTATAAGGGTATATTAAACCAATTGAGGTATCTGTCATACTAACGACTATCGACTATTCACTAACGACTAATAAAAGGAGGTGATAAATGAATTATTTCTGAAGTGAAATTTAAACGATGTTAATATTTTCATTATTTTCTAATAAAGAAAGGAGATTTTAGTAATGAAAAACATGCTATCAAAAGTAGTTGTATTAGTAATAATATTAAGCTTATGTCTTTCTTTTGCAGCTTTCTCTGCAGAACCAGTTAAAGTTGGGTTGGTATTCGATATCGGCGGAAAGGGAGATAAATCATTTAATGACTCTGCCTGGCGTGGACTTGATTGGGCAGCAAAGGATTTTGGAATTAAACGTATTGCCTTAGAACCTGGAGTTGATGCTGATAGAGAAGTAAACCTTAGAAACCTGGCGATGTTAGGATATGATTTAGTAATTGGAGTAGGATTTTTATTTACTGACGCTATTTCTTCAGTTGCTGATGAGTTCCCTGATACGAAATTTGCCATTGTCGATGGATTTATTCCTGATAAACCGAATGTAGTATCATTACTATTCAAGGAACATGAGGGTTCATTCTTAGTTGGTATGATTGCTGGTTTGAAAGCCAAAGAAGATGGCAAAGATATTGTTGGTTTTGTTGGAGGAATGGACATTCCCCTTATTCATAAATTTGAAGCTGGTTATATAGCAGGAGTTAAATATGTTTATCCGGAATGTAAAATACTATCTGCCTATGCAGGGGATACTCCTGTAGCATTTGCTGACCCAGTAAAAGGTAAAGAATTAGCCTTATCCCAATATGATAACGGAGCATGGGTTATTTATCATGCCTCAGGTCTAACCGGTGCAGGAGTATTCGAAGCTGCCAAAGAAAGAAAAAGATACGTAATTGGAGTTGACTCCAATCAGAACTATCTGGGATACATTGAAGAAACTGGAGAAAGTTATGGTTTGACCAGTATGCTAAAACAAGTAGATGTGTCAGTATATTTAGCTATAAAATCAGTAGTTGAAGGAACTTTCCAAGGTGGAATCGAAGAATTTGGTTTAGATAGAACTGTTGTCATTGGAGATACAACTTACTACGGAGTTTACTATGCTCTCGATAAATACAACGAAAATCTTTTATCTCCCGAAATAATAGCTCAAGTGGAAGAAGCAAAAGGTAAAATTATAAGCGGAGAAATTATTGTGCCCACTGAATAACTACTAAACCCTGGTAAATTTCTCTATTAATTTAGAGAGGCATCCATTATTGTAAAATGTATGCCTCTCTATATAAAAAATCTTAGATGCAATTATTAGTTAAGGAGGAATTATTAATTGCCAGAAATTGTCTTAGAAATGAGGAATATTACTAAACAATTCCCTTTAGTTTTGGCAAATGATAGGGTCAATTTTTCTGTTTATAAAGGTGAGATACATGCTCTGGTTGGTGAAAATGGAGCTGGAAAAACAACTTTAATGAGTATCCTGTATGGACTATATCAGGCTGATTCTGGTGAGATCTTTATAAATGGGAAAAAGGTAAATATAGTTAATCCAACCACTGCCATTAATTTAAAAATTGGTATGGTTCACCAACATTTTATGCTCGTCCCTCCTTTAACTGTTACGGAAAACGTTATCCTGGGAATGGAACCTGTAAAGAATAATATTTTAATAGATATGGAAAGTTCCACTAAAAAGGTGGAAGAATTATCTAAAAGTATGGGCTTTAAAATCGATCCTGATGCAAAAATTGAAAATATCTCTGTAGGAATTCAACAGAGAGTAGAAATTATAAAAGTGCTTTACCGGGGGGCAGAAATTTTAGTTATGGATGAGCCCACTGCAGTATTAACTCCCCAGGAAGTAGAAGAATTATTTGGAATACTTAAATCATTAAAAAAACAGGGAAAGACCATCATTTTTATAACCCATAAATTAAATGAAGTTATGGCTATCTCTGACCGGGTAACAGTTATGAGAAAAGGGAAAGTGGTAGGAGTAAAAAATACTAAAGATACCAATAAAGAGGAAATTGCCACTATGATGGTTGGCAGGAAGGTTATTTTTGAAATTAAAAAACAACCTCTTAAGCTTGGTAGAACAGTTTTAAAAGTAGAAAAATTAAAAGTGCTTAACAACAAAGGATTACCAGCTGTAAAGAATATTTCTTTTGAAATAAAGGAAGGAGAAATATTAGGATTTGCTGGTATAGAAGGCAATGGGCAAACTGAATTAGTGGAAGCTATTACTGGACTTCAACCAGTAGCTGGTGGGAAAATATTTCTCTACAATGAAGATATTACTAATTATTCTCCTCGAAAAATTAGAGAAAATAAAATTGGTCATATCCCTGAGGATAGAAGGCAGAGAGGAATTGTTTTAGATTATACTGTAGCTGAAAATTTAATTTTAGGAAATCACTATCGCCCACCTTTTAGCAAAGGCTTAACCCTAAATTTTAATAATATCTACGATTATTCTAACAATTTAATTAAAAATTTTGATATACGCCCCCCTGATAAAGATAATTTATTAAAATCTTTATCAGGAGGTAATCAGCAGAAAGTCATCGTTGCTCGAGAATTATATGGAGAACCAAAACTTTTAATTGCTGCTCAACCTACACGGGGATTAGATGTAGGATCCATAGAATTTGTACATAAGCAAATATTAAATGAAAGAGATAAAGGAAAAGCGATTTTATTAGTATCTGCTGATTTAGAAGAGATAATGTCTTTATCTGATCGCATTGCCGTAATATACGAAGGTGAGATAGTAGATATTTTAGACCCGAAAAAAACAGACGAACAAGAGTTAGGTTTATTAATGACTGGATCTCGTAGGAATAGTAAGTTATCGCAGACCAAGTAGTTTATGGAGGAAGATAAATTTGAAAAGTATTAAAAAAATTGACTATTATATTCTTTTAGAAAGAATAACCCCTTTAATTGCTGTAATATTTGCTCTCTTGGTAGGTGCAATTGTTATTATATTAGTCGGAGAGAACCCTATTTATGTATATAAAGTACTTTTTGGAAATGCTATTAGCAATAGAGACGGTTGGGGGAATGTACTATTCAGAGCAACTCCCTTAATATTTACTGGTATGGCAGTTGCCTTCGCGTTCCGTTGTGGTTTGTTTAATATAGGTGGAGAAGGACAAATGTATATAGGGACCTTCCTGGCTACCTGGGTTGGATTTACCTTTACTAATTTACCTGCTTTTATTCTTATTCCATTTTGTATTTTAGCTGCTGCCGCTGGTGGTGCTTTATGGGCAGCTGTTCCCGGAATATTAAAAGCAAAAACCGGAGTACACGAAGTTATTATTACTATTATGATGAATTGGATAGCAGCTTCTTTAAGTTTTTTTCTTGTATTAAAATATAGAGCACCAGCAACTGCAGCAATGGAAGCAGCTGGAGTAAAACAGATGATTCCTCATACTAGCGAAATAGCCCAAGCTGCTCGTTTACCAAGACTTTATACTATACTTAAATCGTTCAATATAGATTTTCCTGCTCATAACCAATTAAATATTTCTTTCTTTATTGCTATCGCTATAGCAATATTAGCTTACTATATTTTATGGAAAACAAATTTGGGCTATGAAATAAGGGCAGTTGGTTATAACCCTTTAGCTGCTGAATATGGAGGAATTAATGTTGCTAAAAATATAGTATTGGCTATGGTAATTAGTGGGGCTTTTGCGGGCTTAGTAGCCACTAATGAAGTAATGGGGTTTAAATATCGCTGGAGGCAGGAACTTTTCACTGGATTAGGTTTTAATGGAATTGCGGTAGCACTTTTAGGTAAAAACCACCCCTTTGGAGTAGTTCTCGCTGCCATTTTATTCGGCATTTTAAATTATGGAGGTGCAATAGTAAATATTTTTACCGAAGGTAGAATACCTCGGGAAATTATTATGGTATTACAAGCAGTTATAGTAATTTTTGTAGTAATCAGCGATGAAGTAGTAAAAAGATTAATCAGGAAAAGGAGGAAATTGACGTAATGTTTGGCGAAATATTTAATGCAGAATTTATTGCTTCATCTATTAGAGTAGCTATTCCTTTAGCCTTAGCAGGTTTAGGCGGAACTTTCTCAGAAAAGTCAGGAGTAGTTAATATTGGATTAGAAGGTATGATGTTAACCGGTGCTTTTACTGCTATTGCTATAACCAATTATACTCAAAACCCCTGGGTAGGAGTTTTAGCAGCAATCTTTGTCGGTATTTTATTGGGGTTAATACATGCTATTACCTGCATCACATTTAAAGCAAACCAAATAGTTAGTGGTGTAGCTATTAATTTATTCGCTAGTGGAATAACTATATTCTTTTGTTGGCTTTTGTTTGATGAGACCCAAATTATGGCTAAAAGCAGTTTACCAATTTGGGGATTGACTGTTCCAAATATAGGAGAAGGTTCAACATTTGTAAGAAGTATTATAATAATATTTGCTCATCATTCTCCCTTAGTGTACTTAACTATATTAATTTTCATATTATCGCATTTAATTATATTTAAAACTCCTTTTGGATTAAGATTGAGGTCAGTAGGAGAATACCCTCAAGCTGCTGATACCATGGGAGTTAATATTATTAAGATGCGATATATCGCAGTTTTAATTTCTGGAGCCCTTGCTGGATTAGCAGGCTCATTTTTATCCTTAGAACAGGCTCATTTTTTTGTGAAAGAAATAAGCGGAGGAAGAGGTTTTATTGCCTTAGCAGCAATGATTTTTGGAAAATGGACTCCTTTAGGAACCGCTGGAGCTGCCTTACTTTTTGGATTTGGAGAGGCTTTAGCTATGAGATTACAGGGTGTTCTTGCTATACCAGTACAATTTATCCATATGGTTCCCTACTTACTGGCAATTTTCGTATTAGTAAGTGCCATTGGAAGAGCTGTTCCTCCCGCCGCAGATGGAATTCCTTATGAAAAAGAGGTAGGATAATAAGAAAAAAATAATACGAATAACTCGACTAAGAAATGTTTTAGGTATATAATATAAAAAAAATATCAATTTCCAAAAGGAGAAGAATTTAATTAAATGAAAGATATTGGAAATTTTTTAAAAGGGAAAAGAGAAGCGAAGGGCATTTCTCTAAACGAAGTAGAGAAAGACCTAAAAATACGTAAAAGATATTTACAAGCTCTGGAAGACGGTAATGTTAATATAATCCCAGGAAAAGCTTACATTGTAGGATATTTAAGAAATTACAGCAAATACCTGGGTATAGATGAAGAAGATATAAATAGCATTATTCAAACTTATAAGGATATAGAAAAACAGAAAGGTGTTTTACAAGACATTAAAGAAGAAAATGTTTTTCTAAAAAAGAAAGATAGATCTATACTGTTTGATAAAAAAAGAGTTTTCTTTCCTTATAAATATATTTATTTGGTTAGTTTTATTTTAATAATCTTTGTTGGATTATTATGGATAAATCATTCTTTAAAAGAAGCTCAAAATATCCCTGTTCCTTCTCCAGAAATAGAGACCGAAGCTGATTTAAACGTTATGGAAAGTACAAATGAAACATCTACTTTAACCGAGGAAGTTAGTGAAACTTCAATTGAAGAATCAATCGAAGAAACTTTGTTAACGGAGGATATTATAATTGATAAAACACCTACATTAAGAATAATAGCCAGTAATAATACCTGGGTAAAAATTCTTCATAATGATGAAATAGTATTTGAAAGAATATTATTTAAGGGGGAAGAAATTTGCTGGCAAAGCAAACAATCTTTAAATCTTATTACCGAATATCCAGCACAAATCGAAGCATATTATAATGAGGAAGAAGTTGAAATAAATAAAGGAATTACTAAAAATAACATTTTAAAATACAGTTTTACTCCTATGTAAATAGTTTTAAAATATTAAGGAACATAAATTAAAATTGTGGGAAAGGTATATTTTCCAAAACCAGTTAAGCTTATAATAAGTATGATTAGCTCAGATGAGCATCTGTTTAATTATTATAAGGAAATATTGATAAAAAGATTTGGTCCAGTAGACCTCGAAAGCAATATTCAACCATTCGATTTTACCAATTATTATGAAAAAGAATTTGGCGAAGGTCTAATTCAAAAATTGTTTTCTTTAGAATCTTTAATCAAAATAGAAAAACTTCCCGAAATAAAAAAAATAACTAATGACATAGAAAACAATCTTATTAAAAAGAAGGATATCACCAAAGATATTTCTTCTTCTAAAAGAAAGATAAATCTTGATCCGGGTTATATTTCTCTGGATAAGTTTATTCTGGCAAGTACTAAAAATGGACCATCAAGAATTTATTTAAACAATGGAATATATGCTGAGATCACTCTCAGATTTATTAATAAATCATTTGTTCCTTGTGAATATACTTATCCCAATTATAAAACAGAAGAATATATAAATTTTTTAAATAAAGTCAGGCAAAAATATAAATTACAATTGAGAAAATATTCGAATAAAAATAGTATTCTTTAATTTTCCAAAAGGTAAATAATGATTTGTATATCAGGTAGCGTTTAGCATATAGAGAATACAGTAATTAGTAATGTGTAATAAGTAATAAGTAGAGATAAAGTATAGTAAAATAGCGAAAAACGAAAAACCATAATTTAAAATTCAAAACTTTTTGTACTTTTCTGTCATTGCGAGCGACCACAGGGAGCGTGGCAATCTCTTTATGATATTGAGATTGCTTCGTCGCTGAAGCTCCTCGCAATGACAAGAATGTATTATTTTTTTAAAGAAATTCTTATACATTTAAATTAGAAATAAAACAATAGGGAGTTAATTATAAAAATTTGGAAAAGATAAGGGCTTTTATTGCCATCAACTTAAGTTCAGATATAAGAGAGTATTTATCTTCTCTTAAAAATAATTTTAAAATTGGTAATTCTAAAATAAAGTGGGTTGAAGAAAATAATTTACATATTACTTTAAAATTTTTAGGTTATATCTTACCACAACAATTACAATTGATAGATTTGGGATTAAAAAAAATAACCAATCAGTACCCCCCTTTTTCTATAAAATTATCGTCAGACATAGGGATATTTCCTCCTTATAAAATACCTCGAATAATATGGGTAGGTATTAAAGAAGGCACACGAGAATTAACAGAACTTTATAACTCAATTGAAGAAACCTTGTATAAAAATGGTTTCCCTAAAGAAAATAAAAGATTTTCTGGTCATATTACTATTGGAAGAATAAAATATATAAAAGACAAAGATAGTTTAATTAATTCTTTAAAACAGATACGCATAGAACGTTTTTCCCAAAAGGTAGAAAGTGTGGAACTTATGGAAAGTGAATTAACCCCGAAGGGGCCTGTATATCACGTTTTTCATAAGTATCTATTATTAAAATAATAAATATCTTTAAAGGAGCAGAGAAATGACTGAAAAGGATCAACAAAATAATCCAGAAAAAGAAAAAGCATTAAAAATAGCTATGCAAAATATCGAACAAAGATTTGGAAAAGGTTCGATAATGAAACTGGGAGACAAGCCCATAATCTTAGATAGTAACTGTATATCTACAGGTTCATTAGGATTAGATATTGCTCTTGGGATAGGAGGTGTACCTCGGGGGAGAGTAATAGAAATATTTGGACCTGAATCATCAGGGAAAACAACACTTGCTTTACACATTATAGCTGAAGCCCAAAAAAACAATGGAATTGCTGCGTTTATTGATGCTGAACATGCTTTAGATCCAAACTATGCCAAGAGTATCGGCGTAAATATTGATGAATTAATTATATCCCAACCCGATACTGGTGAACAAGCGTTAGAGATTGCTGAATCCCTGGTAAGAAGTAACGCTGTCGATGTTATAGTAATAGATTCAGTTGCAGCTCTTGTACCCAAAGCAGAAATTGAAGGCGATATGGGAGATTCATATATGGGATTACAAGCAAGGTTAATGTCTCAAGCCCTTAGAAAGTTAACTGCTATTATAAGTAAATCAAGAACCACTACTATATTTGTAAACCAGATTAGAGAAAAAATTGGTATTTTTTTTGGTAATCCTGAGACAACTCCTGGAGGCAGAGCACTTAAATTTTATTCAACAATCAGAATGGATATTAGAAGAAAAGCATCCATTAAAAAAGATGAAAATGATATTGGAATAAATGTGAAAGTAAAGGTAGTAAAAAACAAGTTAGCTCCACCTTTTAAAGAAGCTAACTTTGATATTATTTTTGGTACAGGGATATCAAAAGAAGGGGATATTATAGATCTTGGTTTAAAATACGGTATATTACAAAAATCAGGAGTATGGATATCTTATAATGATATAAAATTTGGTCAAGGTCGGGAAAATTGTAAAAAATATTTACAAGAACACTCAGAAGTTGCAAAAGAAATAGAAAATAAAATACTTTCTATCGTTGGCCTCAATAAAAAAACAAACAAAGAGGTTGCTAAAAAATAAAGAAAATAACTTCTATTGAATATAATAAAAAAGTTCCTTCTCAAAGAGTAGTCTATATAGATAATAAATCAAAATATAATATTGATGAAGTGACTATCGACTTGTTAGATCTTTATATTGGTAAAGAATTAACCGATAAAGAGATCAGTAAAATTATTTTGGAAGATGAAACAGAAAAAGGAAAAAAATATGTTTTAAGACTACTAAACCGTAGATGTTATAGTAAATATGAAATCATCAACAAATTAAAAATAAAAGGTTTTTCTAAAAATGTTATTCCTGTTATTATTTCTTGGTTAGAAAAGAAAGAATATATCGATGATGAATTGTTTGCTACTATGTGGGCTCAGTCCAGGATGAAAAATAAACCTATAGGAAGATATAGATTAAATCAGGAATTAAAAATAAAAGGAATTGACCAAGAGATTATTAATAAAATATTAGATAAAATTTATAATGATGTAGACGAGTTAACTTTAGCGCGAAATCTTATTAATAAAAAAATTACTTCATCAAAGCTAAAAAATATATCTGTAAATCCTGATAGAATATATAATTTTTTATTAAGAAGAGGGTTCTCAAGAGAAATATCTAAAAAAATCTACGATGAACTAAACAATGAAAATGTATAGTGTAAAGTGTAATAAGTAACGTGTAATAAATAACTGTTTTTATAATTTTAAGTTTAATCTCATAACTTATTACCTATTACTTGTTACTGTATTTTATACGAGACACGATTCACGAAATACGAATTTAGTTATTTGACTTTTTAAATTATAAAGGTTAAAATATTTTAAGTAATTTTTTCTAAATTTTTTATAATCTCATACACTAAAAACGGTTTCTTAATTAGATAAAAATAGTTCTTGCATATAAAGATTATAAAGTATAAAAATAAATTACATAACCTATGTACCTTGTAAATTGAATAATAGGAGGTGAAACAACATTAAAATTTACTACATTTTTATTTTAAACACTTTAATTGGTATAATAATAGGCTATCTCTTGTATAAATATATCGCTAAAACAAAAATATCCTCAGCAGAAACATATTATAAAAATATTATAGAAAATGCAAAAAGGGAAGCCGATTCAATTAAAAAAGAATCTATTTTACAGGCAAGAGAAGAATCTTATAAAATAAAAAGAGATGCCGAAATTTCAATTAGAGAAAAAAATAATGAGCTACAAAAACTTGAAGACCAGTTATTAAAAAAGAGCAATAATTTAGTCCAAAAGATGGATGCTCTTGAAAAAAAAGAAAGATCATTAAACTATAAAGAACAAGAATTAGAAAATGACATACAAAAAGTCAAAAATATATACCAGGAACAAAGAAATAAATTAATAAAAATTTCTAGAATGAGTGTTGAGGAGGCAAAGAAAGAACTCCTCAATAATTTAGAAAAAGAACTTACTCATGAAACCGGGAAGATAATAAAAGAGATTGAAGAGCAGGCTTATGCAGAAGCAGATAAAAAATCCAGAAATGTAATATCATTAGCAATTCAAAGATATGCTGCGGACCATACCGTAGAAACCACAACATCATTTGTACCATTACCTAATGAAGATATGAAGGGTAGGATAATTGGGAGAGAAGGTAGAAATATCAGGACTTTCGAGATGTTAACCGGAGTTGATTTAATTGTTGATGATACCCCAGAGGCAGTAATTATTTCTGGATTTGATCCTATACGAAGAGAAATTGCCAAAATTGCTTTAGAAAAATTAATCACTGATGGACGTATTCAACCTGCCAGGATTGAGGAAGTAATAGAAAAATCTAAAGCAATTGTTAACAGTAAAATTCAAGAAGAAGGGGAACAGGTAATTTTTGACCTAAATATTAAAAATATTAGTTCAAAATTAATTCACCTGTTGGGTAAATTGAAATATCGTACGAGTTATGGTCAAAATGTCTTGCAACATTCTAAAGAAGTAGCTTATCTTTCTGAGATTATGGCTTCTGAATTAGGTGTAAACGCCCAATTAGCTAAAAGAGCAGGACTTCTTCATGATATAGGAAAGGCTGTAGATCATGAAATAGAAGGGCCTCACGCTATAATAGGTTCTGAAATAGCTAAGAAAAATGAGGAAAGTTTCGAGGTGATTAATGCTATTGCTGCTCATCATGGAGAGATTGAACCAAAAACTATTGAGGCTATTTTAGTTCAATCTGCTGACGCAATATCTGCTTCACGTCCTGGTGCTCGACGTGAAATGTTGGAAACTTATGTAAAGAGATTAGAAAAATTAGAAGAAATTGCCAATTCTTTTGAAGGAGTTGAAAAAGCATTTGCTATACAGGCAGGTAGAGAGATAAGAATAATCGTTAATCCAGAAGAAATAGACGATTATGTAGCTAAAAAGTTAGCGAGAGATATTTCAAAAAAAGTAGAAAAAAATATAGATTATCCTGGCCAAATTAAAGTGGTAATTATCAGAGAAGTTCGTGCTGTAGAATATGCAAAATAAATAAATAAAATAAGATACAAATAGGGAGGTAATTTTTATAAATAAATTACCTCCCTATTTAATATATATATTTATGTAATTTTGAAGCTGTAAAAAAGTCTTATTTCTACTCATATCCCCGGATAAAATATTCATATTTTTAAGACACCTCTTTTAAACCTGAACGTGGTCAATATGATGCAGATAAAATTTTTAAAATATTAAAAAGATGTGAAGGGAAGAAAGTATTGGGGGTAATAGATAAAGACCTTTATGCTCAACGGTTAAATTTCATCTTTGGTCAAGCTGAATTGCCTGGTAGATGTGCTTTGATTTCTATAACAAGATTGAGACAAGATTTTTATGGATTGCCAAAAGATGAGATGATATTCTTTGATAGAATAATAAAAGAAGTTGTACATGGGTTAGGTCATACATATAGGATTAAACATTGTTTAAATCAAAATTGTGTTATGTTTTTTTCTAACAGTATAATAGATATTGATAAAAAGAGTTCATTTTTTTGCAAAATATGCCATAAAAATTTAGAATTCTTTCGCCCTCTCCCGTAAATTCTTAATTTTTAAGGAGAAATAAGAAGAATATGTTAAATAGGTCAAATAGTTATAGAGAAAATCATCCTAAAGTCTTCATCAAGACTTTTGGTTGCCAGATGAACGTAAATGATTCAGAATATATGATGGGACAATTAGAACAGTTAGGCTATTTAGAAACAGAAGATATTTTCAAATCAGATTTAATTCTTATAAATACTTGTTGTGTCAGAGCGAAAGTTGAGCAGAAAATATATAGTTTAATTGGCAAAATAAGAGAAATAAAAGAGAATAACCCTGATGTAATCTTAGGCATATGTGGTTGTATGGCACAAAAAGAAAAGGAAAATATATTTAAAAGAGCTCCTTATGTTGATTTAATATTTGGTCCCTCCCAGTTAAATAATTTAAAGGAGATTATTAGTAGAATAAACTCAAACAAAAAACAATCTATCTTTTGTAATAATACAACTTGCTTTAATTTAAAAGATATTCCGGTTAAGCGAGAAAGCAAGATATCTGCCTGGATTCAAATAATGAGAGGATGTAATAATTTTTGCTCTTATTGTGTTGTCCCCTACACCAGAGGTCCGGAACAGAGTAGGGGAGTCTCTGAAATACTATCGGAAGTAGAGAATTTAGCACAAAATGATTATAAAGAAATATTCTTGTTAGGTCAAAATGTAAATTCATACGGAAAAAACCTTCCTGAATCAGTAACTTTTTCTAAATTGTTAAAAATATTAAACAATACAAATGGTATAGAAAGAATTAGATTTACCACCTCCCACCCTAAAGATTTTAATTTTGATTTAATAAAAGTGATAAAGAACTGTGAAAAAGTTTGTGAGCACATACATTTACCCATTCAATCAGGTTCAGATAAAATCCTCAAGATTATGAATAGAGAATATAATGTTAATCAATATAAAAATATTATTAAAGAAATTAGAAATAATATAGATAATATAAGTATCACCACTGATGTAATGGTAGGGTTCCCGGGAGAAACAGAAGAAGATTTTCAACAAACTTTAAATACTTTTAGAGAAATAGAATTTGATGATGCTTTTACTTTTATATATTCCAATAGAGAAAACACCATTGCTTCTCTAATGCCTGATCAAATCCCTTTACCAGTTAAAAAAGAAAGGTTATGGAGACTTATTAATTTGCAAAAAGAGATTTCAACTAAAATCAATAAAAAGTTAGAAGGAGAAGTGTTAGAAATTTTGGTAGATAAAAAATCATCAAAAAATATACCAAATCAACTTTCAGGCAAAACAAGAACCAATAAGACTGTAGTTTTTGTAGGTAATGAGGAATTAATTGGAAAATTAGTTAAGGTTAAAATTATAAATTCAGATACCTGGACCTTATATGGAGAATTAGTTAAATGAATATCCATAAAAAAAATAATACTCTGTTAATTTTATTAGGTCCCACCGGGGTAGGCAAAACAGATATTTCTATAAAATTAGCCCAAAAAATCCCTAACTTAGAAATAGTTTCAGCAGATTCTATGCAAATATATAAATATATGGATATAGGCACTGCTAAACCTGATAAAACCACATTAAAAACAATAAAACATCATATGATAGATATCGTTGACCCAGCAGAAAGTTTTGATGTAATGCAATATAATAAATTAGCAACCGAAATAATTGTGGATATATTTAGAAGAGGTAAAATACCAATATTAGTAGGAGGTTCGGGGCTATATATTTCCTCGATTATTAAACCACTTTTTTCTGGTCCTGGTAAAGATGCAGATTATAGAAGAATATTAGAAGAAGAGGCGAAGAGATATGGTAAAGAATATTTATATGAAAAATTATCTAAGATAGATTCTATTTCTGCTTCCAGAATTAAACCTAATGATTTAAGACGAATAATTAGGGCTTTAGAGGTTTATAAGTCTACCGGCAAACCAATCTCTTATTTACAGAATAATGATTCCAATAAATATAATAAAAATGCAAAATTTAGATATCATATCATAGGACTCAAAAGGAATAGAAATAGTTTATATCATAAAATAGATATAAGAGTTGATAAAATGATAAAAGATGGATTGATAAAAGAAGTAGAAGAATTAAGAGCAAAAGGGTATAATTCAAATTTAAACTCAATGCAAGGGTTAGGTTATAAACAGATAAATAAATATCTTGATGGTGTATATGATAAAGAAACTGCCATCAATTTAATAAAAAGAGATACTCGACATTATGCCAAAAGGCAAATGACCTGGTTTAATAATAAAATAAAAAATATCGAGTGGATAGATTTAGATGAATATGATGAAGATGAAGTAATCTCCAAAATAATGAAGTTAGTGTAAACTTTAGTGGGTTAGTTAGAAGAAAAAATAATATATATTAATAATACTTTCTTTGGTTAGTAATAAGATACATAGCAAGAGGTGGATTGCAACAATTACCTTATCTAACATTATTGGTATCACAAATCTAATATTTCTGTCAACCTCTGGTAACTGTTTTTTAAGATGTTGATAAGAGGTCTGGTAATTAAGGGATGAGTGTTCTCTTACATTATTATAGTAATAGATATAACCCAAGACTTCATCAATAGCTCTTTTTCTGATCTAAAAAGACCATCCTTATCAGGATTTATTTCTACTAATTCTAATACTTTTTTGATATACTGAGAATAGCCATAATTTAAAAATTGTATAGTATGTCCTGGACAACGCACATAAATAATTTGACAAAATTCTAATTTTTATATATAATTTTTTTGTGTATAAAAAGTAAAAGCCCACCTATCTATATCCAAAAGAATGCAGAGGTTTGAACAGAGCCGAAGTCCTTAGTGTTCTTTCAGCTCTTGTTTTATGACATTATATATTTTATAAAAATAATGGAGGCTTGGCTCTTATTAAGGCCAGGCTTTTTTTATTAAGAGTAGGGGGCGAAATGGTAGACAACTCGATTAATCCAATTGCCTTAAGCTATTCTAAAAAATAGGAAGGAGAAGTATTAGAGTAATACTTCAAAAAAAGTTGAGAAAGGTACACTATCCGAAAGGATAGGCCGCAAAGTTTTGGGCCTAAAATATTGTCATTGCGAGACTACTGAAAGCAGGCGAAGCAATCGCATACAATATTAAGGCTGCCAGACTGCCGACTTTTTAATTAAATAAAGATTGGCAGTTTTTATTTAAAACTAAGACTATAATTGTTTTGCCAATATTTCTCACATACCAAGAAAAAAAGCACTCAGAAAAACCATTCCAAGATTCAAAAACCTACTCAAAGACCTATTTTATAATATTATCAATAAAAAATCGAGGTACAACTTAAAAAATCTGTATCCTAATCCAAAGAACTTATCCTAATTAGAAAAGAATTGATATCTTGTCTATTATATATATTTAGATTACAGACTACATTTTTCAAATGATATAAAAGGAGGCGGTGTCCATTGATTGTATTATAATATTAATTAAAATTATATTTACATTTTAATTCGAGTAAAAAGTAAAAAAACAAAGCCTATGTGTAAGAAAAAATACTTAAATAAAGGAGTGAAAAAATAATGAAGAATATTGAGATTATAATAATTTCTGTGGTAATGATTATAAGCATGTTTTTAATATTAGCAGCAGCACAAGGTGGATTCGACGAGTTTGGATACAATTATAATGCCCGTATTTTTGTCGGTCCAGCCGATGGTGTAGATCGAATCCTGGATGGAACAGTTTGGGGTGACCCCAACTATGCAAATGACCAGTTAGTGATGAAGTGGTCAAAAGCGTGGGATGATGCCAGATTCAACGGCGCTCCATGGACACCTGATGCATGGGAAACCAACGAATGGAATGGCATGGTACCTGGTGGCTCGGGAGAGGTTTGGCATTACAAAGTTATTTGGGTAGGAACAGATCTTGATAATAGTCCTTACTGGAGAGAAGGAGGATATCCCATCTGGGGACAGTTTGAAGTGATTATGGATCAGGGCACTGTTCCAAATGAGCACTTCTGGTATACTCTAGCTACTCCCAATGGCTTTGGCGGTCCCTATAAGGACTAAGTAATAAGATAGTAAAATGAATCATGAGATGATTCTTTTGTTCGTTTTAAAAAAAGATTTTAACTTACATTGTAGACTTTTAAAATGAATCAAAGACAACTATAAATTTTAAATTAACAAAAAGCCGGGCTTAGTTTTAATTGATGGTAAATTGTTCTTGGCAATTACATTCTAAGTCAGGCTTTTTTATTAGCAAAACTTTTGTAGCTGGTACTTTAAGAGATTATTTAATTAAAAAATGGCCTTTAAAAGAACTGAACTAAAAAGATAAGTAAACCAAAGATAATTCAGAAAATATTAATATTTATCCCATACTCCCTGCGGTGAAGGACGCAGGAGTTTTTGTTTAAATAAGTTTTTTGGAAAATAGGGACAGACACCTATTTTTTCAGAATACCGATTACTCTGATTAATGAGGCAATAAAAGAAGCGAATAAGAAAGTGGTAAATGAAAAAATATATAATCCTGATATGAGAATAAAAGCAAAAATTTTAAAGTCAACTATTAAAGATATCGTTATGAAATATAATATCAATTTGGATTAAAAATTCTACTTGATGGATATTGCTCTTCTGTAAGGTAAGGCTTTATTTAATATAACATTTCCCAAATATTCAAAAAAAGAGGATTTTTAAAATTTTTATCGTATATATAGATAATAATGAATAGCGGAATGTTATCAAATGCCGGCTCTTAAAAGAGGGGCCGTGTTTGAATAGGAGAATTTTTTTTAGGATAGAATTTTGAATAATTATATAAAAATAAGAACAAATATATATAAGAAAAGTATTTTAGAAGGAAGTGAATAATATGGGAGACTGGTTTCTAGTATTTGGATGGGGCTCGCCAATAGGTATTGGAATTTTCCTTTTATGTTTGGGTAACATGATCTATCTACTTTCACATGCTGATGCAGTAAGCAAACGTGTACGCAGGGAAGGAAAAGAGAAGAAATAACTGGGAAAAAAGTAGAAAATTTTTAAAGATTTTGTAGAATTATAAAAAATATATTTAAAAAGAATATGGACTAAATTTAATAATAAAGAGCGACAGACACCTATTTTCTTATATCCCATTTTTTAGACAATTAGTATTTACTTTTAAATTAGATAAATAGGGAAGGGGTACATTCAATAATTCGATAACTTTTAGCTGAAAACTTATAAAATTTGAGGAGTTTCTTATCCGGATGATTTCGGATTTAAGTAATATTTTAGTTAGACGTTCCAAAGGAAGACTTCGTAAAATGGAAAGCTAGACTGTAGAAAAAAAATATGGTGTGTACCTATCTTAATTAAAAAATAGAGGGAGAAGAGGGAAGGAGCTTATTTTAGTTTAGATATGATTGATAAAAAACTTCTTCTAGAGATAAGAAAAATGGCAGATTCTTCAGACTGGGAAGTTCGGGAAGATGCTGCGGGGGAGATTAGGAGAATAAATGATGAATCTTTTCCGGAATATTTTCCTATCTGGAAAAAATGGGTAAAAGACCAAAATCCTAATATCAGACGTGCCGTAGAAGTGGGTTTATTGAGGATTAAGAAAGAATTTGTCTTGCCTGCCTTAGATTTGCTTGAAGTCTTAATTTACGATCACCATACCTATGTGAGAAAAAATTGTGGTCCTTTTGCATTATCACATGTGGGGTACAAATCTCCAAAAGAAGCATTTCAAAAGCTAAGAGAATGGGCGAAAATTGATAATAAAAATATTCGTTGGAATGTTGCTATGTGTTTAGGAGCCTGGTTTGGACAGTCTTATCCGGGCGAATCCCTGAAATTGTTAAAAATCCTGGCAAAAGATAAAGAAAAATTTGTCTGGCGAGCTGCAGCATCTTCTATGGTTAAACTGATTCGAAAACACCCGGAATTAAAACAAAAAATATTCTCTTGGGAAGATTGTGAAGCAGCCCTGAATGTTGTTAAGAAATATGTTAAATGACCCTCGATAATTTAAACCTGAATAAATAGGGACAGATACCCATTTTTTAATATCTCATTTTTTAGACAATTAGTATTTACTTTTAAATTAGATAAATAGGGAAGGGATGCCAGCTCAATAATTCGATAACTTTTATCGAAGAAACTATAGGATCTTAAGAGTTTCTTATTTTAATAACCATAAAAATTGTGAAAATCGTCCTGTCCTGGGAGTTTTTAAAAAATAGTAAAAGTCCCTATTTTTTAATAAGCTGGTCAATAACCATTTAATCCCTCAATCGTTGAACCATTATTCCACTTATAATTAAAACAGTTCCTCCTATTATCTGTATAAAATTAATAGTTTCATTCAGAGATAAAATACCAAGAATTAAATTAATGAGTGGGGTAAACATAATCATCATAACATAATAAGTCATATTAGTTATCTGAATAGTTTTATTTATGAAAAGAATAATTATTGCCTCAGCTAAACCAGAAAAAAATACAAGAAGTATTTCTGCTGAAGAAAATATATTTATCTTCAGAATAAAACTTAATATTAAAGCTAAAATAGCCGCACAAGAAGTAATTCCCCAACTAATTATTTCTGGCTCAAGTTTTTTTACTAAGTTCTTACTAATGATAGTGAAAGAGGAAAAGAATAAAGTAGCTACTATAACTAACAAATCACCAAGATGAGGAATTATTAATTGCCCACTGGTAGTAATCAGATAAATACCAATTAAAAAAGTAAAAATAAGAAATATTTTTTCTTTAGTAATTTCTTCCTTAAGAAATATAAAAGCAAAGAGAGGAATAAAGATTAGATTACTTTTATTAAGAAAACTATAGTTAATCGAAGTAGTAAATCTAAGCGCATAGTTACTAAAGAAATAAGCAAAAAAGAGAGAAGCTCCGGCAAAAAACGTATTTTTCCATTCCTTAGATTTTAGATTTCTGATTTTTCGAATATATTTTTTATTAAAAAATAGAATATTTATATTTAGTATAATTGATGCAATTAATACAAATTGAACCAATAAAGTTAGGGCTGATAGGCCTCTTATTAAAGTTAATTTTCTAAAGAAGATAGAAAATGAAATTAATATTGCTACAGTAAAACTAAAGATAAACCTTTTAGGTAGCATATTTATTTCCGATACTCTTTTTAAATATATTTATTTTCTGCATATACTTGTACCTACACTTCGATAAATAATACCATATTAGAGCAATAATTTAAATAGTAAATATTATAAAAAATATATTTTATATAATTTAAAAAGTATTGGAGGAGGGTAGGGGGATGGATAAAGTTTTTTGGAGTAAAAGTCCTCTAGGAAAAGTCAGCCACAAATAATAATAAAAAGAACAAAAAAACATATTTCTTCATAAATTTAGAATCTTCTTAAATAAATCCAAAATTATATTGATAAAAAAAATTTGAAACTTTTCGAAGGTAACTTTTCCCCTGAATATCTTCAGGGAAAAGTGGTATCTCTATTATTAATGAACCTTTAAATATGCGATAAATATTCTCCAGATATATCTTTTCAGTTTCCTTACGTTTTTGTAAAAAATTATTAGATATGTCTTCTTTTGGTAATACTTTGTTTATGATAATTCCACCTATTTGTATTCCATATTTGGAAAGAATATTAATTGCTTTTTGCGTTTCTATTATGGGCAGTTTCTCTGGAGTTAAAACAAATATAAAGAGCGCTTTTTGGTTATCTATTAGCGTATTCCTCGTTTTATCATATTCTTCTTTGCGTTTAGTAAGTATTTCTAAAACAGGATCATCTAAATAGTTAGCATTAATTTCTCTTCTTCTGGTGGTATCAGACATCTTCTTAAGTTCTAATGCTTCGCGTCTTCTCAAGATAAGTGTATCCATCCAGGCGCCCATTAGTTCGGGTAAAGAAAGAAGCCTAATGGTGTGGCCGGTAGGGGCGGTATCAAAGATTACCAGATCATAATCTTTTGAGTAACTATTTATAATCTTTACTAACTCATCAAATATGGCTGCTTCCTCTGTTCCAGGGGAAACCATCATTGCATCTATTTGTCTTTCAATTTCTTCAATTAAAATTGGACTTAATGTTTTTTGCATTTCCAGCTTAGTTCTCTTAATATATGATCTGCTAATAGTCTCTGGATCAATTTCCAGACCATACAGATTGGGATCCAATTCTTTTATTGTATTACCTATTTCTATTTCAAAAATATCACCTAAAGAATGGGCTGGATCTGTTGATACAATTAATGTTTTATAGCCTTTTTGCGCGCAAGATAAACAATATGAAGCAGCATTACTGGTCTTACCAACGCCGCCTTTACCTCCAAAAAATATTATTTTATTCATTAACAACACCAATCATATTTACCCCATCGTTCAGTTAAAACTTCTTTACGTTCTAGCATTCTGTTTTCCCATGAAGCTATATCCTGAACGAGATAAGGGAAAAGTTCAATCGAATAGTAGCTAGAGGGTAGGGGAAGTCCCAATAACTCTCCGAAACATAGTATTATGAAATTATCCATTTTTTCCTTGGCTTCAACCTCTATAATCCTCGATGAATTATATTTAGACGAAAAGGCACTTTTAATAAATTCTTTTATAAAATCCAATGTTTCCCTAAGTTTATCATTATTCATAATCTATTTTCCCTCTCTGTTTAATGTTAAGATTTAATGAATTAATACTACTTCTTTTGGCAGAATCTTGATAGAACAGATAATCATAGACAGAGCCACTATATTGCCATAAACATTATATAACTAATCAAATTTGTTGTCTATTTTGTTGGGGGACATTTTTCTTTTTTATTCCCGCAATTAATATGCGTGGTTAAAAGTAAAGTATGTCCCCTTTATAATAATTATTTTTCCAATAATAACCCTAATCAACCAAAAGGGCAGGGGATTTTTATTATACCTTGAAAAATTAGGCCTTCATATTTTGCATATAAGGGATTATTTTACCTTTTTATATACAAACATAAGGGAAAGCTTAAAATTTTGCCATATACGCGGTATACGTGCGTCTTTTAAAATATCTGAAAGCCTTATAAAATTAGGGTTACAGCGGTTTCAGGTAATTTTTGCAAATTTATGATATTCAAAGAATGTTGTAAAAAAGGCATTATTTTTTAATTAAATATGTATATTATGAGAAATAATGATAGAAAAATATGATTGGGAAATTTAAATAAAGGGTACAGCATTGTGCCTCTACATTAGAAAAAATAAAAGAAGTAGAGATTGCTTCGTCGCTACGCTCCTCGCAATGACAGATAGGGATTATGGGATTGACACACTTTAAGGTATAACGAGATTGCCAGCACCTAAAGAGGTGCTCGCGATGACAGAAAGATGGATTCCCGCTTTCGCGGGAATGACAGACGGGGTAATAGGAATTACGTGAAGGGATGATGAGATTGCCACACTTTCTTCGAAAGTTCGCAATGACATTATACGAGATTGCTACGTCGCTGTGCTCCTTGTAATGATAAAATAATTATTATGGGCACAATTCATTGTGCGCCTACATTAGAAAAAATAAAAGAAGTAGAGATTGCTTCGTCGCTACGCTCCTCGCAATGACAAAAAAGAACAAGGTTGACATGTCAACTTCGCCATTTAATTCAATTTAAACTCTCCTAAACCCTTACTGCAGTTGTTTTTTCCTTTTTTTTATCCCATATATATAGTGAAATGATTATAT